>FLNZ01000065.1_pt1 | contig 17790 bp, 15 predicted proteins | sample 1140391 | NCBI WGS metagenome assembly FLNZ01 (sample SAMEA3878171, study PRJEB12797) | bioreactor metagenome | biome: Moose rumen | place: Sweden | collected 2011-10
GAAACGGTGGGCGCCTGCGGAACCTCGTGCGAGGCATCCACCACAGGCAGGCCAAGCAGTTCACGCGCACGGTTCAACGCCGCGTCGATGTTCCCGAGGGCATTTTCTTCACCGAGTTGCTTCAGCACGCCGGCACGCGTCAAGGCCACCACGGGCTGGGCATGCACGCCACTGAGCAGGAGCTGCGTCCCTTCGCGGTTGCAGCGGTTCAGCAGGTCCTCGATCATCTGGATGCCTGCGGCATCGATGCTCGACACGCTACGCATGCGCAGAATAAGAATCTTCGGCTTGTCCGAGATGCGGGCCATCGTATCCTTGAACTTGTCGACCGCGCCAAAGAACAGCGAACCGGCGAGTTCATAAACCACCACGCCCTTCGGCACCTGGCGGCAGAGCTCGTTGTGCGCGGCCTCCTCGTCGTCATCCTTGAGGGCCTCGGTCACCGCTTCCATCTCGGACACATCGCTCATGCGCTTGATAAACAGCACCGCCGCAAGCAACACGCCCACTTCGATTGCCACAGTGAGGTCGATAATCACCGTGAGGGAGAACGCCACGAGCATCACGATAATATCGCTCTTCGGGGCCTTGAACATCTTGATGAAGCTCCGGTAGCCGCACATGTTGAACGCCACCTGGAAAAGCACTGCAGCAAGCGCCGCCATCGGGATCATTTCGGCATACTTGCCGAGCACGAGCATAATGAGCAGGAGCACGACCGCATGCACCAGGCCCGAAACCGGGCTCACCGCGCCGTTACGGATGTTTGTCGCGGTACGGGCAATCGCGCCCGTCGCGGGGATACCGCCAAAAATCGGGGAAAGGATGTTCGCCACGCCCTGGCCAAAGAGTTCGGTGTTGGAGCGATGCTTGGTGCTGGTCATACCGTCGGCAACGACCGCACTTAGCAGGGACTCGATGGCACCGAGGATGGCAATCGTCAAAGCCGGCTGGAACACCTTCTGCATCATCTCGATGCTTATGTTTGGCAGGTGCGGCACCGGGAACCCGGTCGGGATATGGTTCTTCATGCCGATGGTCACCACGCCGTGGCCCGTAAGCGGGTCATCCCAGCCAAGCACCTTCACCATCACGGTCGCGACGACAATCGCGACAAGCGAGCCCGGAATCTTCGTGGTGATCTTCGGCCACAGGATGCAGACCGCAAGCGCCACGAGACCCACAATTACCGCATACATGTTCACGGTATCGAACGAAGTCGCGTACAGCTTGATTTTCCCGATGGCATCGGCCGGGTCCTTCGCGAGGAAGCGGAGCCCGAAGAAATTCGGGACCTGGCCGAGCGCGATGATGATGGCGATACCCGCGGTAAAGCCCACCGTAACCGGGTACGGAATGAACTTGATTATTGCACCGAACTTCGCGATGCCAAAGATAATGAGCAGGATACCCGCGAGGAGCGTCGCGGAAGCCAGGCCGTCGTAGCCGTACTGGCTTACGATACCGTAGACAATCACGATGAAAGCACCCGTGGGGCCGCCAATCTGGAAGCGGCTACCGCCCAGCAGGGAAATTGTAAAACCCGCTATAATCGCGGTGTACAGGCCCTGTTCGGGGCCCACGCCCGAGGCGATGGCGAATGCGATGGCGAGCGGGAGCGCGAGGATTCCCACGATAAGGCCCGACATCAGGTCGCTCACGAAGTTTTTCTTGGTGTAACCCCGGCGGAGTACCCGGACAGATTCAGGGGTTACGGTCGCTTTTACGCCCAGTAGGAAGTTCTTGAACGATTCCTTGGCGTGAATATTGGTCATCTGGCACTCCGTGATTTAAAGACGGCGCCAAATTTAGAAAAATTTACACGTTTTGTGTAGGGGGATTTTACCCGCAATTTTTTTGTACTAACGGCTGTTCAGGTAATCAAGCACCTTGTTGGTCAAGTCGTTTTCCTTCTTCCAGAAGAGTACAGCACCCGTCGCGCGGTCCACGACCATATCGTAGCCTTCCTGCAAGGCAATCTCGTTCACCGCCTTGCGGATAAGCTGGATAATGGGCGCGCTCACCTTCTCGTTCTGGGTCACAAGCTCGCCCTTACGGCCATACACGCGGTCGATAAACGTCTTGAGCTCGATATCCTTCTTGTTGTATTCCGCCTCGAGTTCGCGCTTCTTTTCGTCGCTGAGCATCAGCAACTGCTTGTCGAGCTTTTCCTTGATAGCGGAAAGTTCCTTCTGCAAGAGGTTCGCCTGCTGTTCCCACTTGGCCACCTGGCGGTCGTATTCTTCCTGCGCCTTCTTCGTGCCCTTGTAGCCGTCGAAGATGAGCTTGGAATCCACGTGAGCGATGCGCAGGCCGTCTTCGGCGAAACTCGCGCACGCGAAAACCATCATCAAAGCGATTAGAACCTTGCGAATCATAGAGCCTCCCGATTCTTTAGAATCCCTGACCGATGACAAAGTTGAATTCCATGTCGCCCACCTTGCTGCGCTGCAGGCCCGTGTAGGTTTCGCCCACATCGAGCGGCCAGGCGAAGTCAAACCCGATAATACCGAGCATCGGCACCACCACGCGGAACCCGAAACCGATATCCTTCTTGAGGCTCGTCGGGTCCCATTCGCTGAGCGGGTTCCTGCTCGGCTTTGCGACCTTCGTCTTGGGGTCATAGCGTTCACCGAACACGTTACCCGCGTCGAAGAAGAACGGCAACAGGTAGAACACCTGCGGCACAATGCCGAGCTGGAGTTCTGCACCCGTGTACTGGTAGCTGCGGCCCAGGCGGCGGTAACCAATGGAGCCCGAGCTGTAACCGCGCATGTTGCCTTCGTAGCCCATCACGCCACCCATCGTGAACAGCGTGCGGTACTGCAGCTGGTCGCCGAACATAACGCCGTACTCGTTGGTAAGCGCAATCGCGAGGCGGTCGCGGAACAGCGGGAACCACCACTTGATGGTGAGTTCCGTCTTGATAAATTCGAAATCACTGAACAGCGCGCCGTCCGCCACCTGGATATCAAGCTGGTAGCGGGAACCTTCCGTCGGGAACTGCGGCAGGTTCTTGTCGTCGCGCACCAGTCGGAAGTTGATGGCAGATTCGATACCGGTGTAAACCACGTAGCTGTCGTCGATGTTGGGGCCCTGCTTGTTCATGAGCCAGCTGTAGCCGACCTGGCCGTAGAAGTAGTCGTCGGGCCACTTGAGGCGCTTGCCCAGGTACACGGAACCGCCGTAGCGGGTAATGTTCGGGTCGCCGTAATCTTCCATGTTCCACCAGGAGTAGCTGAGGCTTGCACCGAGCGTAATCGGCTTGTCCAGCAACCAGGGTTCCTGGAAGCTGATGGAGGCGCTCTTCTTGTCGGCACCGTATTCCACGCTCAGGCTTGCGGCCTGGCCGTCACCCATACAGCAGTTCGGGATAGAGATGCTCGCCGTTCCCACAAGGCCGTCGCTCTCGCTGTACGATACACCCAGGCTGAACTGGCCGGTACCCGCTTCCTTCTCCTGCACGGTGAAGTCGAGGTCAACTTCCTGCTCGCCGTAAATCTTGATATCGGGCACGACCATGTCGAAGTAGTTGAGCTGCATGATTTCGCGGAAGCTGCGTTCCAGCAGGGACTGGCGGTACGTATCGCCCGGGTACAGGCGCACCTCGCGGCGGATAACCTTCTCGTTGGTCTTCGTGTTGCCGTGGATATAAACCTTGTGGATGCTCGCGGGCAGGCCTTCGCGCATGCGGTACGTGAGATTCACCACGGAATCGTTCACGAACGTGCGTTCCTCGTCGAACTGGGCAAACAGGTAGCCATCTTCGCGGTAAACTTCAAGCAGAGCCTTCCTGGAGGCATCGTAGAGGTACTGGTCGAACACCGCACCGCTATCCAGGCGGAACGCATACCCGAGCACCTTGTCGTTCAGGACTTCGTTCCCCGAGAAGTGCACGTTGCCCATGTAGTAACGGCGGCCTTCCACCATGCCGATATGGATGCATATATCGCTCGAAGTGTGGATGTTGTCGTACTTGTTCAACAGCGGGAACATGTCCTCTATCATGTAGCGCACGAGCAACTTTTCCTCGTATTCCGAGCGTTTCTTGATTTTCTTGAGCGAGTCGATCTTCGGGTTGTTGAACTTGCGGCCTTCCACAATCTTGAGCCATTCCTTGCGGGAATCCTCGTAGCGGATAATGTCGTTTATGAGCTTGAGGGCGTCTTCCTCTTCCTTGACCTGGGGGAGCGGACGGGTCACGTACCCGTGGTGCGACATTTCCTTGGAGGCGCGGAAGAAGTGCGAGACCTGCATCGTGGGCTTGCCCGCCATCTTGTACATGGCAGTCGCCGGGTCGCCCATCGCACGGTTCAACTGGTCGTAGAGCGGCTGCAGACGTTCGCCCACCGGCACCATGCGTCCCAGGTAGAACAAGCAGCTGGAATCCGGCAGGTATTCGGCACGGTATTCGGTCAGTTCCGCATCCAGGTAGCCAAAGTGGCGGATGGCGTTCAACACCGTGTCGCGGTCGGCCTCAAATACAGTCTCCTTGAACTCGCCACCACCGTACCACTGGTCCACCTTCGTGAGCATGTGGTCGGTAATGTCTATCGCGGGCACGTTGTCGTTACCCGTAATCTTGATATCGCGCACCTTCACCTTCTCGCCCTCGCGGATAATGAAGGTCACCATGTTCTTGTTGTCGTCTACGGGAGTCTCGCGGTAGCCCACCTCGGCAAGCAAGAAGCCTTCGGAATGGTAGTAGTCGATCATCGCCTGGCGGTCACGTTCCAACTGGCTCTTGCTGTACACCTGGCCCGGAATCAGGCGCATCTTGAGGCGCAAGTCGTCCTCGGAAATTTCGTCGTTACCGTCCAGCACCGCCGTATCGAGGGCGGGCAGTTCCTTAATCTTGAATATGAGGTCCACCTCGGTGCTGTTGTCGATGTAGTCGACCCATGCAGAAACGTCGTCGAAGAGGCCCGACTTGTAGAGGGCGGACACCGCCTCCTGGACCTTGTCAGAAAGGATCGTGGGCGAAAAAGTCTGGCCGTCGCGGATGCCGATTCGACTCAACACCGCACGCTGGTCCATGTTCACGTTACCTTCGACCTTGACCTTCCTCACCTTGTTTTCGGCCATATAGTCCACAGGCATCTGGGACATGTCCAACAGCTGGGCCTGCACAAGACCAACAATACACAGAATCAATAAAAACAGACGGGTACGCAGAATAAACCTACCTATAGATTCAAAAAAACTTAAAATACCGCACAAAAATACAAAAATTGAAACTCTCTGCCCAACCGGATTTGCCGAAAGACGCACTTTGTTCGTCAACTTTTCACGTAATGTAAAGAAAGCGGTGCCAAGCGCAAGAAAAGCGGCGTCACAGAAAATATTTTCAAAAATTTTTCTTTTTCTCAGCCATAAAAAGACTAAATTACTTTCCGTAAAAATTTAAACCACTCTTTATTGAGGATTATATGCGTTCAACCGCCTGGAATGACGAAGAAAACAAGGTCCTGCCCGAAATGGCGCTGGATTTTATGCCCGAAGAAAAATTGCGCGACCTGCAGCTGCAGCGTATGCGCGCCACCGTGAAACTTGCCTACGAGAAGGTCCCGCTCTTCCGTGAACGCATGGACGAGAAGGGATTAAAGCCCGAAGATATCAAGACCCTCAAGGACGTGGCCAAGCTCCCCTTCACCATGAAGAAGGACCTGCGCGACACCTACCCGTATGGCCTGTTCGCCGTAGACCTGAGCGAAGTCGTGCGCCTGCACGCAAGTTCGGGCACCACCGGCAAGCCCATCGTGGTCGGCTACACCAAGGAAGACATGGACGTGTGGGCCCAGGTCGTCAAACGCGGCCTCCTCGCCTGCGGATTCCGCAGCACCGACATTGTGCAGAACTTCTACGGCTATGGTCTGTTCACCGGCGGTCTCGGCATCCACGGCGGTTTCGAAGCCCTCGGCGCGACCGTCATCCCCATCAGCGGCGGCAATACCGAACGCCAGGTGATGCTCATGAAGGATTTCGGCGTCACTGCAGTGGGCGGAACCCCGAGTTACTTTGTCCGCATCATCGACGTCGCCGAAAAGATGGGTGTCGACATCCGTGACCTGAAGGTCAAGCGCGGCATCTTCGGTGCAGAACCATGGAGCGACGGCATGCGCGACTACATCGAAGAAAAGACCGGCATCAAGGCGTACGACATCTACGGCCTTTCCGAAATAGTGGGCCCGGGCGTGGGCTGCGAATGCGAGTGCCGCGACGGCATCCACATTTTCGAAGACCACTTCTACCCCGAAATCGTCGACCCCGAAACGCTTGAACCGCTGCCGGACGGCGAAGAGGGCGAACTCGTGCTTTCTACGCTCAGCAAGAAGGCCATGCCCATCATCCGCTACCGCACCCGCGACATCACCGCCATCGAGAAGACCAAGTGCAAGTGCGGCCGTACCATCCGCCGCATCCGCCGCATTGGCCGCCGCAGCGACGACATGATTATCATGCGCGGCGTGAACGTGTTCCCGAGCCAGATCGAGACGGCCCTCCTCCGTGCAGAGAAGGCACTGCCGCACTACCAGATTGTGCTCGACACCAAGAACAACATGGACACGCTCGAAGTGAAGGTGGAAGTTTCCCGCGACATGGTGAGCGACTCCATGAGCGACATGGAACAGCTGAACAAGAAGTTCAAGCACTCCATCGAACAGATTCTCGGCATTTCCGTCATCGTCACACTGTGCGAACCCGATTCGCTGCCGCGTAGCGAAGGCAAGGCCAAGAGAGTCATCGACAACAGGAAGAAGATGTAAAACAGACGAAAGACGAGAGACGAAAGACGAAAGATGTTCTAGAGTTAAACTGTTTCGGCAACGTCGCATAGTCTTTGCGAGTGAAGCGAAGCAATCTCTCCCCTCGAAAAAAGTTTAAACAAAGAGGAACAAACACTATGAAAATTCCACAGGTTTCAGTATTCGTTTCCAACCGTCCGGGCCGTCTCCAGGCGGTGTGCAAGTCCCTTGCCGACGCCGGCGTGAACCTCCTTTCGCTCACGCTTGCCGACTCCGGCGAGTTCGGGCTCATCCGCCTTATCGTGAGTGACCCGGAAAAAGCTGTCAACGTGCTCGCCAAGGCGGGCCTCAGCGCCACCATCACCGACGTGGTCGCATGTCCCGTGAACGCCGCCATCGGTGGCCTCGCCGAACTGCTCTCCACTGCGGTCGGTAGCCAGCAGATTGACTACATGTACGCCTACCCCTCCACCCTGAACGGCTCTAACATCATGATTCTCCGCTTCCAGGATGTGGACAAGGCCATCGAAGCCCTGAAGGCCACGAACTTCAAGGCCATCAGCAAGGAAGAACTGCTGGGATAGCCTGAATTGTCATCCTGGAGGGAAGGTCCCTGAGCTTGTCGAAGGGGCCGATAGGATCCAAAAGCATTAAACGCCGAGCCAAAAGCCCGGCGTTTTTTTCACCTTGTCCTAGGCAACAAATTCGCTTATTTCACGGTATAAATCGTGAGGGTCTTGCTGTATTCGTAGCCGACAACAAGAAGTGCTGTGCCGTTCGGGCTCTTTTCGGCGGGGATAAACAGCACGCCTTCGGGGCCACGGTCGCTCGGGTCAAGGTAATAGTCAACAAGCCTTGGCGAGGGGTTGCTTGTCTTGCCGAAATCGGTAATGTCGAATACGGCAATACCGCTCGTGCGTTCAAGCCCCACGAAGGCGTATCGCTTGCCCGCGACCTCGCCCACGGTCACATTTTCGGGTTCGCAGCCCTTGTCTTCGCTGCGGGAATCCATCTTGACCTTGTTCTTTTTCGCATTCCAGTTAAAGTAATCGGGAGCGACCTTCGCAATCATCCGTTCGAGCATATCGCCGCTATCCCAGACAAGCGCGCCTGTCGCACCGTCGAAGATGCTCACGCTGCGGGAACCGAACGTGTATGCGTACGGGCAACGGCCACCGGGCGCCATATCGGGCACGGCATCGCAACGTTCCAGGTTGCTCACGGAAATCCCGCCCAAATCCCTGACCAGCTCCGGAGTAAACACCTTCGGGTCCAAACGCCCCTGCTGCGAAAGCATCACGAGGCTCGTCACATCGGTCCAGGCCTTGTAATCGTTCACGGGAGCGCCCTCGTTCGCCGTAACCACAAAAGGCCTGCCGTTTACAACAAACGAAGAAATGCCATCGGGTTGGCGCAGTCCTCGTAACGGGTAGTTCGCAATTTCAACTTTCGAATTCTTCTTGGCGTCGAGCCCGAATCCGGGAACGGAATGGTCGACAAAGCCGAGCGGGTACACGTTCGTGATTTTCTTTGCGGCAATGTCCACGACCGCTATAGCATTGTTCTCTTGCAGGCTCACCCACGCCGTCTTGGAATCCGGCGAAACGGTGATGTACTCGGGCTCGAGCGACTTCACGAACCCCTGTGCTCCGGTCCTACGGACCCCCTGCGCCATCAGCGACGCGGTATCGAGCCCGTCAAAGCCCGCAACCGAAATCTCGAGGCGTGACCACGGACCACTCTTCGGGGCGGTTACAATCGCGACACCGCCCTCGGGATCTTCGTGGAAATTCATGTCGGGAGAGCCCTCGCAGGCAACCAGGAGTGCCGAGCCATCGGGCGTAAACGTGAGCATGTCGGGCTGGTGGCAGACCTCGAAGAACCCGAGAACCTCGAGGCTGTCGGTATAGCGCATCACCTGCACATGGCCCTTTTTCCATTCAGGTGCGTTCAGCAGGCTCACTGCGAAAAGGTCCCCGTTCACCGTCACGCTCGAGGCATCGCCCCCCAGCGAAACAGTCCTTACGACCCTCGGCTTCGCCACGTCGGAAAGGTCGACAATTTCGAGCAGGTTATCGCCACCCACGACAAACAACTTCTTCTTTTCGGGCATGTACGCCGATATTTCCGCAGACTTCATGGGAATTGTCGCGAGCGGCTGCAGCGTAGCCCCCAACTGGAACTGGCCCGCAGGCGCATCACCACCCTTCGCAAGGCTTAGCCCCGCACCCAGCAACACCCCCATAACAGCACACAGTCCAAGCCTCATACGGCCTCCGTCAGTCAAAAATCAGCCAGAACAGGAGCGCCCCGACAAGCAGGCCTCCCATAAACGAAGACGAGCTCATCACGGCCGCCTTGCGGCGTTCCTCGTCGGCACGGTCCTTATCCTTCTCGCTCGCCTCGATAGCAATCCCGAGGGCCTTCGCGCAGACCTCGTTGTTCTGCTTCATCACCTGGTAACTCTGTTCCCAGTTGGCGCACTTGGCCTCTTCCACGACAACCGTCTTGCGGAGCGAATCCTTTTCCACCATGCACAGGCTGTCGCGAACCTGCATCACGCTATCGCGCAGGGAGAGTTCCTCTTGCATCACGTCTACCGGGACCATTTCTGCAGGGGCGGCGGCGGGCGATTCACCCGCAGGCTGGGCGGGCACGGCTTGAGTATTCGCAACTTGCGTATTTCCGGCATTAGACGGCGCATTGCCTGCATTAGACGGCGCGGCAAACGCGAACGCAACTGCAAAAAGTAGAACAGCGAAAGACTTCACGAACATCGGTTACAACCTACCTGGGCAACACGGCAGTCTTGTGCCACTTGCCGTCGGAATATTTCATGTAGTAGACACCCGGAGCGAGCGTAGCGGAATTCTTCACGATGGAGCCGTCGAGGGTACGGACCTGCACCACGCGGGCCGTTGCACCCTGGGCAGGGGCGGTCACGAGACGCGTAGAACCCTCGGAAGAACTGGACGCAGGTTCGGTTCCCGAAGAAGAACTTGCGGGTGCATCGCCAGACGAAGACGTTCCCGGTTCTACAGAGGACGATGTCTCGGGCTTCGTAGAAGAAGACGTGCCGACCACGCTCGAGGAGGATGCATCCAACCCGTGGCTGGACGAGGATTTTTCTTCGGAAGAAGTCGGCCCCGGAATCCCGCTGGACGACGAAACAACAGGTGTCTCGCTCGAAGAAGACTTGCCTTCGGAAGAGGAACTTGCAGGCGGATTGCTCGAAGAAGATTCGGGCAAGAGCGGCTTGCGGGAATCGACAAGCACTACCTTGAGAGCCTGGACGCGGACATATTCCGAGCGTATAGTCCTTGTCGGCTGGGAAAAATCCATAGCGTTACGAGCAACCTCGAAAACATGCAAGGAATCCATGCCAATAGAAGAGGAATAGGACCTGCCCGGCGCTTCGTACGTATTACCATTAATAACCGTATCGAAAACGAACTCGTGGGTAAGCCCAACAAACCACCATTCAAAGGCGAATTCAAACGTTTTGGAAGCCAGCATGTAACCAGAATTGTAGCTATTGTCTTCAGGAATCTTTGCGGGAGCCATACCCAGCAAATTGTACGTATTCGTAGAATCGTAGCCATCCAGTTTCATGTTGTGAATATCGAAAATGTATGTAGCAATGCCATCTTCCGAATCCTCTTTCCACTGCTTGCTATTATTCCATGTTGCAAACTTGAACTCCGTACCTCGCCTTTCGCGACACTCCGCACTTATCGAAAGCGGAAGCTTGTTTGCGAACGATTTTGCACTGACCGTCACCGTCTTATACGATTCATGCCGCGTGGAGTTAGAGGAATCCTTCGCCCAGGTGTGCGGATTGCCGTACCAGTTCGATTCTTCAATATAGGCCGGCACAAGTTCAATCACAGGCTGTTCGCCAAGCGAAAGGGAATCGCAGACGTTCCGATACGGCGTATCATCTGCCGCATAGAGGACGGGCACCATCGCGAGTGCCACAAGAGCAAGGAAAAACTTCTTCATAAAACCTCCCTTTTCTCCTAAATATATATCGTTTTCGCGCGAATCGTTAGCGGGCAGGGCTCGCCGGCAACCAAATCTGCAGGCATACTACCCGCGGGCAGCCAGAATGCGCTTCCAGCCGTCTTCGGGAATCTGGGCGCCCATCACCTGCACCACCTCGTTGGAGACGACGCTCCCGAGGTTGCCGCTGCGTTCCATGTCCCAGCCGTTCATGTAGCCGTACAGGAATCCCGATGCCCACAGGTCGCCGGCACCAGTCGTATCGATGGCCTTCGCGGGGCCAGCCTGCACGCGGGTAACCTTGCCGTCCTTCGCAATGAGGGCGCCACGCTTGCCAATCTTCACCACGGCAACCTTCGCCTTCTGTGCAAGAACATCAAGTGCAGCCTCTTCCTTCACGCCCGCATACGCATACGCCTCGTCCTCGTTCGCGATGATGATATCAATCATCTTATCGGCAAAGAGTTCATCGAACAACTTGCGGCAGGCTTCCACCACGCCAAAGCTACTGAAGTCGAGCGCGGTTTCCACACCCAGGCTACGCGCCAGCGTAAACGACTTCTTGAAGCAATCCGCATTGAACGCGCGGTAACCTTCCGCATACAAGAGGCCCACGCCGTCGTAGAGTGCAGGCACAAAGTCCTCGCTCACAAGGAAGTCTGATGCGCCGAGGTACGTCCACATGGAGCGCTGGGCATCGGGTGTGACCGCACTGAACACGCAACCCGTAGCCGCATCGCTCATCCCGAGTTTCGATTCCACGCCGTTGCGTTCCAGATGCTCGCGGAAAATCTTCCCGAGTTCGTCATCGCCGACCTTCGAGATAAACGCAGCCTTGCCGCCCAGGCGCGAGAGCCCGACCATCGTATTGCAGGTAGAGCCGCCCGGCACGCGCAGCGGGTTCTTGAGCGCCGCAAGGAACTTTTCCATCTGCGGCCAGTCCACCATGTTCATGCCGCCCTTCTGCACGCCCTGAGATTCAATCCATGCGTCATCCACGTTCGCGAGAATATCAACGAGGGCAGCGCCCATGCCTAAAACTTTCTTCATAACATTTCCTCTAAAATTGCCCTGAACTAAAAGCCTCCCCTACGGCGGCGCAACTTTTCGCCCGCGCGCAGCAGGAACTGCCGTTCGGATTCGGTCAGCGAGTTGATACCCTCGCTATTGACCTTCTTCAAGATTTCGTCCATGCGCTTCTGCTCATCGACGTAAAAGACCTCGCCCTCGATAGGCTCGTCACTGCGGGCAGGGCCATTGCGGTAAACGGTACCCTCGCCATCGTTACGGCCACCATCGTGAACCTTAAAGCGACGGCTGCGGATTTTTTCTTCCATACTGCGGCGCGCCCCCGCAAGCGTATTGCCGAACCCATGTTCGTACAGGTACATGTAAAGGAACCCGCCCACGACACCGCCCAGGTGGGCAAAGTGCGCCACGCCATCGCTCGAATGCGCCATGAACACATCTACCGCGACCATGAACCACATCGCATACTTGATGCGCATCGGGAAAAAGAAGAACATCAAAAGCATACGGTCCGGGAAAAACTTGTAGTAGGCGACGAATATGCCCATCAACGCGCCCGAGGCGCCGATAATCGGGGCGTTCGTCATGCCGAGCCAGTACATCGCGAGGCTGAACACCGCGGCAAAAATTCCGCAGAAGAAATACATTCCCGTAAAGTGTTTGGAGCCCATCATGTCGGCGATATCGCTACCGAACATCCACAGCATGAGCATGTTGAAAAGGAAATGCCAGAAGTCCACATGCACGAACATGTAGGTCACGAATCGCCACGCCTGTTCCGGAGCGAACGGCCAGAAGGCTCCGAAGTATGCAATGTATTCGGCAAGGTTTCCATAACCGAGGCCAGGCAGGTTCAGGTGCAGGCCGAGGATTTTCCCGCCCACATAGGCGAGCAGGAAAATTACCGCATTCACAATCAGCAGGGTCCGCAGGACTTTAGGTAAAAACTGGAAAGGTCTCATAGTAGTTGGTCACTGGTTATTGGTCACTGGTTGCTAAAATAGCCGGACTCAAGAATCATTTCCGCGACGGGTTCAGGCACGTACTTCGTGAGCAATTTGCGGCCTTCCTCGCCCTTCGCGATTCCCGCCTTCAAAAGTTCTCGCACCACCGTGCTCGAAATCATCAGGTGCTCGGGAGCGCTGGAAAGGAAAACCGTCTCGCATTCCGGGTAGAGCATCTTGTTGTTCCACGCAAAGGACTGTTCAAAATCCAGGTCGGCCGCGTTACGGATTCCGCGCACCAAATAACACACGCCAATACCCTTCATGAATTCGGTCGTGAGCCCGTCGAACGCATCCACGTACACATTCGGGATTCCCTCGACAGCCTTCTTGATCATCTCCACACGCTGCGATTCGGAGAACATGTAGTTCTTGGAAACGTTCTTCGCCACAAGCACGTACACGTCGCCAAAGCACTCGGAGGCACGCCTCACGATATCGAGGTGCCCGAGGGTAAACGGGTCGAACGACCCCGCGAATACGACATTTCTCTGCATGCCGTAAATATAGAAATTTTGCGACTACTTTCTTTTACCACGCCTCTCAGCGTTGCTAGTCCAGAACATACGTATAACACTCGCCGAGTGAGCCTATTTTCTGAATGAGAAAATCTCCCGTAGTTCCGGCCGCGCCCTCAAATCTCAGCTTGATTGCGGCGACCTTTTTTAAGACATCCTCTGTAACAGAACCTACAAATTCACTACTTTTGAACTTCGCCCAAGAAAAATCAACATAAGTTATAAGATTTGACGCAGAAACCGAGGCACGATATTTGACGTATTCAGTCAATATAGCCTCGTCTTCCACACCAAGTTCAATAAAGAATGGAATCGTAGACTGATAACTGATACACAAGCCTCCCCATTCCGAAACATCGACCCCTTCCTGATTCTCGCTCCATACATTGAAGCCTAGTCCCACATAGGGGTAGTCATAGCCCTCATCCAGGGTCACACTCGCCTTGATTCCGCCATACGCCTCGACAAGCGGGCCAAAGAAATTGTCGTATATGTCCGGTTCCACATCCGAAGGAAACGTGAACCTGGAACTACCACCTTCATAGTCATCGCTGTAATTAAACCAGTAACCAGACGTTTCTTCCGGAGAACCAGTTTCAACTCTACCTACGAAATCGGTGGTCCCATCCCATAAGAAACGGCTGTAAACATTCTTCCCGCTAGAAGAAGACTTTACCGAGGAACTCGACCGTTCTACGCTACTGCTGCTGGATTTTGCAGAACTGGACTCTGTAACGGGATTGGGAGCATCACTGTTGCTGGATTCCGAAGAGTTTGATTCTTCAACAGGCACGGGTGCAACACTACTACTAGAATCCATGACGACATCGGACGTTGCCGAAGACACATCGTCATTGCAGGCAGAGCTGAAAAAGGCAAAAGCGCCTAGTCCTAGTAGCAGAAACTTTCTCATAGCAGGCATCCTCACAAGTAATATACACTATTTCTTGCGAAGGTGCAAATCAGTTTTTCAGATATTAAGAGTAGATCCCCGCCTACGCGGGGATGACATTGCGGTATATCACGAGCGAGGATTCGCCGTAGCGACGGACCTGTACCGTTTCCGCTTCCGCGGCCTCTTTCACCCATGCGGGGAGGTTCTTGCTCGGGGCCTCGAACACGGCGACACCCCCCGGGTTGAGCCATTCCCAGTACTTGCGCAGGTCAGGATATTCCCTGTCCTTGAACGGAGGGTCCGCATAGATAAGGTCAAAGCCCTCCGTTGCGCAGAGCGATTCCTTCTCGAGCGTGAGGGCGTTCTTTTCTAACAAAGTAACTTTTTCGGAAAGGCCGAGCACCTTGTACGCCTGGTACACGAGCCTCGCCTGCGAATGCACGAGTTCTACCGCTACAACGCTTGCAGCCCCGCGGCTTATCGCCTCGATGCCCATAATTCCCGAACCCGCAAACAGGTCGAGCATGCGGAAGTTCTCCACTCCCTGCAGAATGTTAAAGAGGGCTTCCCTCGTGCGGGAAGCCGTCGGCCTGGTCTTGTTGCCCTCCGGAGAAGGAACGTTCCTTCCGCGAAGAGCACCTCCGGTAATGCGGATAGACATGCTTACGGGGTGACAAACATCACCAGCGTGAATGCCGATGCGATTGCGCGCTTGGCGAACTTCATTTCGGCCTTCGTGACACCGATGCGAATCGGGGATGCATCGAGGGCGCTCATCAGGGACTGCAGTTCCGGGAAATCGGAGTTCGATGTCACCTGGTAGGTAAAGCGCTTGTACACGCCGAATTCCTCGACGGCAGGCTTGTCGAAACCGTTAAGCGTTACTTTGTTCGCAGCAGCGAGAGCCTTGAATGCCTTGACTTCGTCGGCAACCTCACCCACGTTCACGAATTTCGAGACGGCAGCCTTGTTTATGTTGTTCACATTGAACAGGCCAAACGCAGTAATGTCGGTCGCGGGAGCGTTTTCGGGCAGGGGCGGAGTCCTGAAATCGGAACTCACCTGCTTGATACGTTCAAGGAAGCTACGCTGCGACGTGGGCTTGACCGACACGCCACGCACGTAGAAGTAGTTGGGCGACTGGAACACGCAGTCCGAGAACCCGACATCGTCCGGGGTAGCCGTCGTGAGGAACGTAAAGAACTGGTTGATGGCGGCGCGCTGGAACGAAATCTTTTCCATCGGGAGGAACGAGCTGTAGTCTTCGCGCTTGTTGTTGAACAGCACCTGCGGCTTGACCTCGCCCACGACCTGCTTCACGGTCAGGGAATTCCTGTGCTTGATGGCCTCCTCGGCTGCAGCGTTCTGTGCCGCGAGCGAACCACCGGCGGAGGTCTGCTGTCCGCTGCTCAGGGTAAGTGCGGTACGGCTCGGGTCCTCGGCGCCAATGAGCGAGAGGTACGGGCCCGGCAGAACACCCTGCAACGGCTTGGGAACGCCGAACACGCTGATAAAGCAGCTGAAGGCAACAAACACGAACAAGGCGGCAAGCAGCCCGACCAAGGTTTTCTTCTTGGAGGTCTTTACCTGCGCCGAAACGTCGGTCACGCGGACCGGGGTAACGATATCGACGGAGGCCGCGCGTTCGGCGGCTTCCATCAAGTTCAAGCGAATCATACACCCTCCATCACGCTGAGTGCAGTCCCGATAGCGCCGGCGCAGTTAAGTACCGCGGCAGAATCGGCCTCGTCGACCGGGAGCCTTAAGTTGGAGAACGAATCCATCAGAATGAGCTGGCAGCTGTCCGTAAGCTTTTCGCGGAGTTTCTGGACGAACAGCGGTTCCATGGCCATTTCGCCGCAGATATTCACCTGCTTCACTTCGGGCACGGAGTTCTGTTCCTTCGCAAGCTTCATCTGTTCACAAATGCCGTTGGCAAGAATCTCGGCAGCCTCTTCCATCGAGGCGTTCACGAGCGAAAGCGTAGACACGCAGCGGAGCGCATGCAGGTTGTCCTTGCTGAGCCAGAGCATAGTCACGCCAAAGTAGTCGGCCTTGATGACGCACTCGACCTGGTTTATGCCGTCGGCCACGTCCATGAGGTTCATGAGCGAAAGCACGTCCACTTCCATGCTCTTCGGCACGAGGCTCTTGCTGCGGAAGCCCTTGCGGAGCGCCTCGGCCCATTCACGCCGGACCGCGATAAGCAGAACGGTCTCGCCCACGGAGGCGTCGCCGCTCAAGACCTTGTAGTCGAGGATATAAGAATCCTTGTCGCCGTTGGTGATGAGGCCCAGGTACCACTGGACGTAGTCATCGATGTTCGCGACGGCCTCGGCAGGCACGCAGATCTGGCGGACTATCGACCTGAAGGCGGGGACAGTCACCGAGATGGCCTCGACATCTTCCAGACCGTTTTCTTCCATCCAGCCCTGGAGGACGGTCTCGAAAGTGAAAATGTCATCGATGGGGCTCGTTTCCGTCTGGAGCACAGCAGTCTTCAAGACGCGCTTTTCGGCAGCGTCCAAGAGGGCGACTTTCAGGGAAACATCACCGACCTCAATACCTAGGTACAATTTCGTATCACTCATATACTCAACGACTTATGAAGATTTTGACACCCTAAAACTAATCAAAAATCACCCACGGGAGAATGCCCTCCAGCTTTTTTTTACCGATTCCGGGTACTTTTTGCAGGGAGGACGGCCCTCCGAAGGGTCCGTTCGCCTCCCGGAAGGCGATAATCTTGTCGGCGAGCTTGGGGCCGACCCCCTTCAGGGCGCAAAGTTCATCTGCCGTGGCATCGTTGATACGCAAGGGAAAGCGGACGACCGCCTTTTTTTTCTTGTCCCTTTTCGGGGGAGATTTCGCCTGCGGATCGCCGGCGCTCTCGGCCACGGCGGGCTTGTCCGGGGCACTCTCCCCCGCATATTCCAACCTGGACTGAGCCACGCCCGAAACTTTGCTCGTTTGAGCATACTTCTGACGGTCTGCAATGTCCACGTTCTCGATGGCGGGCAGCCCCCAGGGGGCAAACCTCACCAGCGTACCCACCGCAAACAGGAATATTGCGATGCGCACGACTTTCTTTTCGGCAGCATTCATCGGACCCCTCCAATTTTAATTTATCTGCTTCCGCGGTTCAACATCTCTTTTTCTATCAGCGCCTCCACCGTGCCCGCGTCAGATGGGACATCCACCGACACCGACGGGTAGGGGCTCTGCACTATGCGTATCGGGCGCCTGCCCAGAATGCGCATCTGCTCCAGCGAGCGCTCCTTCTCCACTGCACTCTGCGGGAGGGAGGCGAACTCGTCCCGCGACACGCGGGAATACGCGTATATTCCCTGGTGCTGGAACCAGCGGGGAGCATCCGCCGGAGCCACGTTGCGGGAAAAATCTACGGCAAGGTCACCTTCCACGCGAACCTTGACTACAGTTTCCAGAGTCGATTCCGCAGGGTTCAGCGGGCAGGCGACGGTCACCCAGCAATCGGGGTGCAGGGCAAGTTCCTGCGCGACATCGGAAAGCACGGAAGGTTCCACAAGGGGCTCGTCGCCCTGAAGGTTCACCACAAGGTCCAGGCCCAGCATGCG
>FLNZ01003306.1_pt1 | contig 17774 bp, 22 predicted proteins | sample 1140391 | NCBI WGS metagenome assembly FLNZ01 (sample SAMEA3878171, study PRJEB12797) | bioreactor metagenome | biome: Moose rumen | place: Sweden | collected 2011-10
CGATGCCCGCCCCTCGCGTTGGCGCCCGATCTCTTGTCGACGCTCAACCTTTGAAACAGTGCCCGCCCCTCGCGTTGGCGCCCGATCTCTTGTCGACGCTCAACCTTTGAAACAGTGCCCGCTCCGCGCGTCGGCGGCGCCCGATCGCTTGTCGGCGCTCAACCTTTGAAACGGTGCCCGCTCCGCGCGGCGTCGGCGCCCGATCTCTTGTCGACGCTCAACCTTTGAAACGATGCTCGCTCCGCACGGCGGCGCCCGATCTCTTGTCGGCGCACTACCTTTGAAACGATGCTCGCTCCGCACGGCGGCGGCGCCCGATCTCTTGTCGGCGCACTACCTTTGAAACGATGCTCGCTCCGCACGGCGGCGGCGCCCGATCTCTTGTCGGCGCTCAACCTTTGAAACGATGCCCGCCCCCGCGGCGGCGCCCGATCTCTTGTCGGCGCTCAACCTTTGAAGCGATGCCCGCCCCGCACGTTGGCGCCCTTCAATTCCTAATTCCTAATTCCTAATTCCTAATTCCTAATTATCTCTTCAGAACATCATGTTGGCGAAGAACACGATGATCGGCAACGCGATCAATGTCCGCTCAATGAATATCCCGAACAGCCTCTTTATGTCGAGCCCGACGTTCGCCTTGACGATGATTGAGCCGACCTCCGTCAGATAAATGATCTGCACCAGCGACAGCACCGCCACGATGAAGCGCGTCTTGATCGGCGCGTCGACGGCGGTGATCAGGCACGGGATGAACATGTCGATGAAGCCCACGAGAGTTGCCGGCGCCATTTGGAACGCGTCCTCCACGCCGAGCACACTTAAATACATTCCCATCGGATATGACAGCCATTGGAAGATCGACGTTTCGCCCGCAAGATACGTGCCGACGGTGCCCCACGCAATGACGATCGGGATCAGGTCGAAGATAATGCCGACCGCCATGATGCCGCCGCTCGCCAACGCCATATCCAATCGGAACAATTTGATGCGCTCGAGCGCGCCTTGGATCGCCCAATCGAGCAGCGAAATGTTTTGCGGCACGTCCTCATTGATTTTTTTCGTGGTGGCGTAGGAGTCGGGGATCGAGCCGAGCGGCCAGAAGCGCGGCGAAATGATTGCAATGAAAAGTCCGATCCCCGTCACGATCGCGTACATCGACACGAAGTGCTCACTCAAATTTAAAGTTTCGGCGACGACCATGCAGAACGGGATCGACACCAATGAAAAATTCGTCATGATGGTTGCCGATTCGCGCATCGAATAATATCCCGCGCGATACTGCTCGGCGGTGATCAGGACGGCGGTGTTCGATGACGCCAGCCACGATGTGATCAGGTCGACGGACGCGCGCCCGGGCACTCGAAACAGCGGACGCACCAACGGTTTTAAGATGATGCCCGTAAATTCCATGATGCCCGACTCCGTCAAAAACGGCAGGACGAAGCTCAAAACGAAGGCGAGCGCAATCAGAGTGTAGGAGAGCGACGCCATTTGCAAGCCGATGTCTTCAGAGCGAATGACTTCGGGACCGACTTCAAACGTGACGCAGATCATGACGAAGAGCGCGAACAGTCGGGTGATCAGATACGGGACGGAAATGCAGAAAGTGTCGCGAATCCAATCGATGCGCGTGACGAACGCGGGGCGATGAAATTGACAGAGGAGCGCGCCGATTGCGGACACGACGACGAACATGAACAGCGACCAATGAGCATATTCGCGGACGGCGTCGTCGAGCATTTGAGTCAAGATGTTGACGCCGGTCGATGTGGTTTCGCCGTCGGGGATTGGAAAGATAAACATAAAGACGCCGAAGCCGGCGCAGACGATGAACTTCAGCTTGAGGTACCAAGGATAAACCTTATTGGGATCGTTGACGGTATCGTTCATTACAATGCGGGCGCGGAAATTGAAATAAAAAAAATGCTCCGAGCCCTTGCCTCCTTCAACGTGTAAGTTTATATTTTCGACCGCGAAATTGCAATAAAAAAAATCGACTCCGCGCGGAGCGCGACGATAAGACTAAAAATTATTTGCCGCCGTCGGACAACAGGGGTGTATCGATGATCGTCTTGATCTTCTTGGCGATCTGGAGCGCGTGATACAATTTTTCCATGGCGTCGTTTGGAATTTTACTCCCGTCGGCGCCGTAGCGATCGATCACGAATTCCATCTCGTCAACGGCGTTTGAAAGTTTGCTGTCGAGCGTCAAGAGGCGTGCGTTGGTTTGATCGGCGCGGTCTTTGATCTCGTCGAGGTACGAGCAAATCTGTTTGCCTTCAGTCTCAAACTTCCGCGCGGTGTCTCGATTGAGATTGACATTTTCAAACATCGCCTCGAGCTCGGACGGTTGGACGAAGAAATTATCGGGCGGCGCATTTTGAGGGAAGTCAATCGAATTAACGCGGGAAAATTGATCGATAAAGCGTTGCATGCTGTCGGAGGTGATATATTTTTTCGTACGACGAAGGCGCTCGAGGCTGCGTTCGGTCTCGAATCGCGCCTCCTTAATTTTGACGACGGTGCTCGTGACGACGCGAAGAATATAATCGTCGGCGTCAATTTTGTCGGTGCCGGCGAATTTATCTACGGTCTCGACAACGGTATCGACGGCTTTGATTGCGTCGCCGGCGGTTTTGATGGCGCTGCCGATACTGAACAGGGTGCTGATGGCGACAGGGATCATAACTCATCGCCTCCTTTGATTTTCGGTAAGTTTATATTTTCGATCGGGAATTTGCAACAAAAAAATCTCCGCGCGGAGAGCAACGGATAAGAGGGCGCCGCCAACGCGGGGTGGGAACCTCGAGCTCTGTTGGGCGCCGCGCTCCGTGGGTGGGAGCATTGAGCGGCGCCCCCTATAAAAATTTTCTTGACACGGATCGACTCAAACAATGTATAATGTGATCAACAAAATCGAAGGAGTGAATTACATGTCCGACGTGAAAAAAATTTGGCAGGATCGCTACCAACTCTACATCAACGGCGAGTGGCGCGACGCCGAGGGCGGCAAAACTTTCAAGGTCTACAATCCGTCGAACGGCGAGTTCATGGCGGAGTGCGCGGCGGCGTCGAAGGCGGACGTAGATGATGCTGTCAAAGCGGCGTGGGCGGCATTCCCCGCGTGGAAGAAAGTCGGCGTGGTCGAGCGCGCGACGATCCTTCTCAAGATCGCCGACATCATTGACGCCAACGCCGAGCACCTTGCGATGATCGAGACGCTCGACAACGGCAAACCCATCCGCGAGACGATGAACGCCGACGTGCCGTTGAGCTCCGATCATTTCCGTTACTTCGCGGGCGTGATCCGCGCGGAGGAAGGCTCGGCGTCGATGCTTGCCGACGACAAATTGAGCCTCATCTTGAGCGAGCCGATCGGCGTGGTCGGACAAATCGTCCCGTGGAATTTCCCCTTCCTGATGGGCGCGTGGAAGTTGGCGCCGGCGCTCGGAGCGGGCAACTGCATCATCTTCAAACCGTCGTCGACGACCTCACTGTCGATCCTCGAGTTTATGAAACTGATTCAAAACGAATTGCCTGCGGGCGTGCTCAATATCATCACGGGTGGCGGCGGCTCAACCGGTCAATACATTCTCGACCATCCCGACATTCGGAAGCTGGCGTTCACCGGCTCGACGGAGGTCGGATATTCCGTGGCGGAGGCGGCGGCGAAGAAATTGATCCCCGCGACGCTGGAGCTGGGCGGCAAGTCGGCGAACATTTACTTCGACGATTGTAATTTTGAAAAGGCGATCGACGGCGCCTGCATGGGGATTCTCTTCAATCAAGGGCAGGTGTGCTGTGCGGGGTCGCGTATTTTCGTTCAGGACACGTTCTATGATAAATTCGTCGACGCGCTCAAGAAAAAATTCGAGAGCGTCAAAGTCGGTCTGCCTTGGGAGCGCGATACGCAGATGGGCAGCCAGATCGATAAACGGCAGCTCGAAAAGATTTTGAAGTACGTCGAGATCGGTCGGAAGGAAGGCGCGCAGGTGATCACCGGCGGCGCGGCGGCTGTGGTCGAAGGCGGCGAAAACGGAGCGTTCATGCAGCCGACGTTGATAGCGGACGTCAATAATAAAATGACGGTGGCATGCGAAGAGATTTTCGGACCGGTGGCGGTCGTGATCAAGTTCCACGACGAGGACGAAGTTGTAGCGATGGCCAACGACAGCGAATACGGCTTGGGCGGCGCGGTCTGGACGAAGGACATCAATCGGGCGTTGCGCGTGGCGCGGGCGATCGAGACGGGGCGCATGTGGATCAACGCTTACAACGATCTGCCGGCGGGCTCGCCGTTCGGCGGATATAAGAAGTCGGGCATCGGGCGCGAGACGCATAAGATGATTCTCAACGCTTACACTCAGAAGAAAAATATTTTCATCAGCATGAGCGAAGGTGTCAGCGGCATGTACTGATCGGTGATCCGGAATTGGCGAAAAAAGCTGGTATCTCTCGCGTTGCAATCTCCTTGCTCGAAAACGGCAAGTCTGTTGACGCTAAATACTCCATTATTATAAAACTTGCGGAGGCTTTAAACGTTGCTCCCAAGATTTTTTTTTACCCTAAAAGTTAAGTACATAAAACTGTAGACCTAACATTAACCATTTCTTTCGTAAAGAAGTATCACCAATGCCCATTACAAGCATCACTAAAAAGTTCCGTCGCGAGAGCAAAAAGACCTAGTATAGGCTCCATTTTTTATGCGTGAGCGGAAACTTCGGACGGTTCCAAAAAACGATTTATCATCATGCAAATGGTTTGTTTATCGGCATCATTTAGTTTACGAAACTGAGTTATTACTGAACGTTCATCTGTCGCCGTCGCTTTCGGAAGCTCCGCACGCTCTAGCATTTGCTCGTCAATCAGATCGGTAAAAGGAATGTTGAGCACTTTCGACACCTTCATTAAGGTGGCAGTCGAAGGAATAATCGGCTTTCCATCACGCGAATTTTTGTTGACTTCCAACATATAAACATAGGGGCGGCTCAATCCCACCATTCGAGCGAAGTCCGCCGTCGACATCGAATGTTCTTCACGATATTTTCTTATTGCTTCTCCCACTCTCATTTTCAACACCCCTTTCTTCATTTTGTAAAATTTATTATACAAGATAACTAAAAAATGTAAATAGCTGTTGACAAAAGTTTTTTGCTTTAAATAATCTGATTACGTAAGCATAATTTCTTTTACACGAGGAGTGAAAGTGATTTGATTGAAAGGAATTGAAGAGATTGTGCTAAGAAGCATAAATTAGTCAGGAAGAACTTGCGAAGAGAGGCGGAATTTCACGCGTCGCCATCTCATTATTGGAGAATAGCAAATCCGCTGATGCTAAAAGTTCTACCATCAAAAAACTCTCGGACGCTTTGAATGTCGATCCGAAGATTTTTTTGTGTCACGAAGCGTAATTATGCATAACAACAAATACATAACTGTCGGCATTCAAAAAATCTGCTTGAAAGGAGAAAATCATGACCCACAAAGAAACGCGGCGCTAAACCCGACACCGGCGTCAAGGTCAACCAAATCTTTAATTCGGAGGCGATCTGATGAGTAATCAGATGTTTCATTTCCTCGCGCGCGTTCTGATCGCACTCGCCGCCATCTGCGCCACTCAAAATTTCCTCGAGGAGCGCCTACCGTTCTTCTTCTTCAACGTCATCATCATCGCAATTCTCGCCGCCACCGACGCATCTCTCGACGATTAGAAAGGTCCTGCATCATGAAAGATACGCTCATCATTCCCTCCATCGACACGCCACCACGCAACATTCACCGCGTCAACGGATTACAAGTCGCCGTTTTCTCCGACGGCGCCATCTTCTTCCAAGTCAAGGATATCGCCATCGGTCTCGGGCACTGCTTCATCCGTCAAACAAAAAAAGGCACCGTCACTTACCCCAACTGGAGTAACATCGACGACGCGCTGCGCATCAATGAGCACATCTTCAACGTCGATACCAAACTTCGCAACAAAGGACTGTTCGTCCGTGACGACGTCGCGCTCCGCTTCATCGCCCGCTCCGTCGACACCGCACGCGACGAGGATTGGATGCTCCGACGCCGCAGCTTCAAAGACGACGTCTTTTTACCGACGCTGCGCCAATTGCAAGCGCTCGTCGTTCAAACCAATCTCTTGATCAAGGAAAGGAGGCACGCCTGATGTTGTTGCCCATCCAAATCGGCTACAGACCCGTCGATACGCTACGCAATCTCCTCTTACACGACCGCATTGACGCCGAGCGCTTCATCAATGCCACCCGCAATTTCGCCGTCAAACAGACCTTTCAAGCCGTCAACGAACTCATCATGTCGAAGATCATGCGCATCGACATTCGTGACGACGACGCGCGGCTCACCGACGATCAGCGCGAGCATCTTGCCGCCGCCGATCTTGCCGAGGCTCGAGCCGCCTTCAACGTCGCCAACATCGATCGCATCTCTCGTGAGCATCACGCCAAGGATTTCAAGATCACTCAATCCACACGCGATAATCACTTCCGCACGAGCTACCTGCTCAACCCCGACTCCGTCTATCAGAAAATAAAGGAGACCGTCACCGACGACAATCTCTGGCGCGTGCAGATCGAATTGATTGCTCCGAAGAAGGCTTACGAGAAGATTTACGACATCACCGTCGATGAGCACTTCCTCGCCAACGCTCTTACCAAATGGCCCGACAGATACCTCCGCACCGCGCTCGACACCGCCGATCATCGGATGCTACTCACTTACGTCAGAACGCCCCCAAAAAACGCCCGTGTCAATGCCAGAACCGGCAGAATTACTCAGAGAGGATGAGCCGCATGCTGAAAATCCGTTGCGAGCGCCTTCATAAGACGCTCAACTACCTGATCCGTCAAGCCGAACTAAAGCTCGGCCAATTGCATCTCAGACCTTTCGAGATCAATAACCTAAACGACACCGTCAATCTCCTTACCGCCGTCAAACATCTCGTCTCATCCATCGACGCTCATTACGCCGACAAGCCACTTCGCATCGGCGAGCAGTCTGCCGTCGGCGACGTCGTCAAACGATTCATGCCCTTCAAACTCGACGTAAAAAAGGGCTTCCTCATCATCGACATCTCCGCCATCGACCTCATTCTTACCAAACTCGAGAACCGCTTCGGACGTTGACATTAAGGGCTCCCGCGCGGAGCCTTTACGTGAGCGCCCGACGACTTCAGGGATTTCACTAAAAAATTTTTTTATGAAAGAAGGTGAAACCCTGCCTTCGACACGGTGAGCAGGTCGTCGTGCGGCGGGTCGACGGAGCTTTGTGCATCCCTTTCCTTCGTCGCCCGCTACGCGCTCTAATTTGAAAGGAGGAATTTCGTATGAAACTGAAACGTTTTACGGGCTTCGTCGACAGCCACGGCAAGCCCATCCGCGAAGGCGACATTCTCACGCCCGAGCGCAGCAAGAAAGTCAGGCAGGGCGAGCATTGGGAGGTGAAATACCGCAACGTACCCTACATCCGCCCGCGTCCCTACGGCTGCCGCTGGTACGGTTTGTGGGATGAAAGGTTTATCGCTTTCGACACCCTTGATCTCCGTATCCTTGCATATCCGGCACGCCTCAGTCCGCTTACGAAACGCCTCCACCGAAAAGGAGTGGTGGAATGAGCCCTTACGGCATCACATTTTACGACTGGCTGATGCGTACGCACCTTGGAACAGACACGCCCGAAGGCAATCTGGCAAACGACATTGCCCGCGATCCGCTCTTCCCTCGCGAAGGCAACGTGCACCAGGTGTTCGACCGCTGCTGCGTGCAGTATAGGTTCGCGCCGAAGGAGAGGAAAAAATGAGGCGCGCGACGGGCTACGAGGACGCCAACGGCGACGAAATTTACGAAGGCGATCTGCTTGCCGAAGAAAATGATCTGTTCGGCGTCATAGCGAAGTGGCGCGTATTTTGGCAGCGCGGCTATGAGCAGTGGTACGTGGAGCAGCTCGACGAAGATAACCCGTACATCGCGCCGCTGTATGCGATTGCCGACGAGTGCATCATAGCGGGAAGGAGTGATTGAATGAGCCGGACGATCCTGATTTACGGGCAATCGGGGGCGGGCAAAACGACATCGTGTCGGAATCTCGATCCCGCATCGACATTTTTCATCGATTGCGACGGCAAGGGTCTTTCGTGGCGCGGCTGGAGGAAAAATTACAACGCCGACAACAAAAATTATTTCCGCACCGACGAACTTGATCCTCACACGAAAATCTCAGTGCCGTTCCTCATTCGAGCCGTCGCCACCGGCGAGCCGTACAAGCACATCAAGACGATCGTGGTGGACGGGATATCGACGTTGATGGTGACGGACGAGTTCCGTCGACGGAAGGAGAAGGGCTTTGACAAATATCAAGACCTTGCGGCGTGCATCTTTGAGACGGTCAAGCAGGCGGCGTCGTATCGAGACGATCTCACTGTGGTGTTCATCGGGCACGTGGACATCGAGCGCGACCAGAACGGGGCGGAAATCTTTTCGCAAGTGCGCACGTCCGGTCAGAAGTTGAAACGAATCGTGCTCGAAAGCCTGTTCACGACGGTGCTGTATGCGAAGACGGACGGAGCGCAATATTGGTTCGAGACGACGCCGCAAAAATCGACGGCGAAGGCGCCGATCGGAGCGCTGCCCGAGAAGGTGGAGAATGACATAGCGGAAGTGATAGCGCGGCTGATCGAGTTCGAGGAGGGGTAAAGAATGCAACTGCCCGACGATTTTGAGACGCTGTCGGAGGCGGGCGATTTTCAAAAGCCGCCGCCCGACTCGTACGTGTGCAAGGTAGTGCTGTCGAAGGCGACGCTGTCAAAGAGCGGGCGACCGATGTTGGTGCTCGATCTCGACATTGCGGAGGGCCCGTTCAGCGGTTGGTACACGCGAGACAACGATCACCGAGCGGATATGGGCTACGATCCTAAGTGGTTGAGAATGTATCAGCTGTCGGACGGCAAGAGTGCGGGTCTGTTCAAGAGACTGCTGAAAAATTTCGAGCGTTCCAATGCCGGATACGATCTGGCCGAGCACTGCAACGGCAAAATCTTTGACGAGAAGTCGCTGAAGGGGCTGCTGATAGGAGTGTTGTGCGACGGCGAGGAGTTCGAGCACAACGGCAAAATTCTGCTGTCGATCAAGCCGAACAAATCTTATTCCGTCGACCAAATTCATAAGGGCGTGCCGCCCATCGCGCGCATACAAGGCATCGACGGGTCGTGGCGGTACGTGACGGAGCCGACGCCGACACGCGCGCGGGAGCCGCCGAAAGAGAAGTCGGGCAACGAGCTGCCGGACGAAGAAGAATTCGATATTCCGTTTCTTTGATCAATAGGAGGAAAGAATTATGACCAGAGCATTCAGCTTAGCGCGCGCCCGCGATCGCGACTTCCCCTCCTTCATCCGCGTCGGCAAACTCGACGGCATTGTCACCGACATGGAGTTCGATCACAAATGGATTGACGATTATAGCGTCGACGGCACCACTCTCACCTTCAACACGGGCTTTGTCGACGAGACCGGCAAGGAGATTTTCACGGGCGATTTCGTCAAGTACAACGATCGAACCTGCGAAGTGGGCTGGTCGGACGAAGGCGGGCACTTCTTCATTCGCTACTTCGGTCCCGTCGCCGCCGTCCGCAATTACAGGCGCACACTCACCGCGCGCCTCGCCAAGCACACTCGCATCATCGGCAATATCTATGAGGAAATACAGGAGGACTGAAAATGACACCGTTCACCGTGGCAAAGGCGATAAGCATAGCGGCAGAGACCGTCGGCAAAGTGGTCGTCGGAGAGATTGATCGGCAGCGCGACGCCGTCTGGATCGACCACGATCCCATCGCCGTCGCCCCCTACACCCTCTGCCTCAACAGCAATCTCATCGACTCCGAAGGCGAAGAGATTTTCGAGGGCGATTATCTCATCGACCGCTACCGCCCCGAGATCAAGATGCTCGCCTTCTACGACGCCGATCGCGGCGCCTTCTACACGTCGCACGTGGAGACCATCACCGAGACGGAGTTCGGAGGCGACGACGAGTATCGGTACTGCGAATTTCCCAACGCGACGATCTACCGTCGACTGGCGAAGGGAAGGGCGCGCAATCTCACCATCGTCGGCAATCTGCTCAACGAACTGGCGACGCCCGAAGACACGTCCGAAGACACCGCCGACGACGAAGACGGTGACGCGGTATGATCGGGCAATCCGAGTTCCGTCATATGACTTACAAGCAGAGGAAATTCTACGTTGCCGCGCGTCTGATGCAGATGCTCGGCGTCACGCCCGATCGCGTCGACCGGTCGAAGATCAAATTCGCGCCCGATAAGGAAGACGCTATCCTGTCGGAGTTCGTCAAACCTACGGAGGAGCGCCATGGATAAAAGCAAAAAGGAGTGGATTGCGCCGAGCATCGAAGAAATGGACGATGACACTTACGCCGATTTGATAGCGGACGCGTACGGCGCCGTCGGATTGATCCCGAGCATGGTCACGCGCCGACAGTTTGACGCCGCCCGCGCGCTCGGCATCAAAGACCCCTTCGAGGATTGCGCCCCCGACGATCGGGCGCGCGCCTATAAAAGGTTGGGCATCGACCCGCCATGATCATTCAATTCAGCGTCGACACCAAGCCCTTTCCTCAGGCGCGGCCGCGCGTCGTCCGAGGGCACGCCTTCGACATTAAACGCGTCGCCGAGTACAAAAAATTAATCGCTGTGACGGGGCGCGCTGCCATGCGCGGCCGCCCCCCCATTTCTACTTTAGTCGCCGTCGACGTCACCGTCAGACGCAACATCAAAGTCGACAGCCGCAATTACGGCGACCTTGACAATCACATTAAAGCCGTTCTTGACGCTCTTAACGGCGTCATTTACACCGACGATCGTCTCGTCGTAAGTCTCTCCGCTCGCAAGGAGAAAAACGTTCGGCAGGGCGTTGACATCAGCGTTGAGACTTTGCCCGTCAAATGAAAGGAGTTGCTTACAAAATGATTGATCACTTCACGCTCAACGACTTGCGCCACCACTGGGATGACGTGTACCCCCACGCCGCCACTCGCGGGATCATCTGCCCGCTGTGCGGGAACGGCTCGGGCGAGGACGGCACCGGCGTCGACGAAGTGAAGGACACGCCGGGCTTGCTGCACTGCTTCAAGTGCGGGTTCAGCGGCGACATCTTCTCGCTCTACGCCGAGGAAAATCATCTCGACCTCAAATCCGACTTTCGCGAAATCGTCAAAGGCGTCGCGGATCGCGTCGGAGTGTCCGTCGACGATTGCGCCGATCTCGATCGCATCACTCTCAAGCCGTCGAAAAAAGAGTCGGGCGACGTCGGCACGGGTGGGAACCGCGATCTCCGTCGGGCGCCGTCCTCCGTGGGCGGGAGTGCCGACGGCGCCCCTTCCGTCACCAACGACGAACCCGATTACTCCGACTTCTGCGCCGCCGCCGCTCAAAACATCGATCAAACCGATTACCTCGAGCGCCGCGGAATCTCGATCGAGACTGCCCGCGCCTTCGGCATCGGCTTTGCAAAAGGTTGGTTCCATCCCGATCTGAAACGCCGTTACGGTCCCGGCAAGCCCGTTCTCATCATTCCCACGTCGCCACACTCCTACATCGCTCGCGACACCAGACTGCGCATTTCCGATAAGGACAAAAAATATACCAAGCAGAACGCCGGCAAGGTGCACGTGTTCAATGAGCGTGCGCTGTCGGAGAACGAGATCGTGTTCGCGGTCGAAGGCGCCATCGACGCCCTCTCCGTCGCCGAAGTCGGCTTCAACAACGTCGTCGCTATCAACTCCGCCACCAATAAAAATATCTTCATTCGCGCGCTCCAAGCCGCCGAGCCCGCTCCCAAGTCAATCATTTTGTCTCTCGATAATGATGACGCGGGCTTGCTCAACTTCAAAAAACTTGCCAACGCCATTAAAAAGCTCGGCATCGCCGTTGTCGACGGCTCATCTCTCCCTGCCGCTTACAAGGACGCCAACGAACTGCTCGTCGCCAATCGCGAACTGCTCACGTCCAATTGCAAGCGGTTGTTGGCGCTGGCCGCCGACGTTCCTCGTCCGATCGCCGACATCGATCCCATTCTCGACGAATCCGACTTCAAACGCACCACTAAGGCCGTCTTTCCGACTTGCCCCTTCGATTATAAAATCCCGCCCGGCTGGAGTCTCACCGGCGACGGAGTGAGCGAAGTCGACGGCAAGGAGGCCTCTCTCACGCCCGTTTTTCCCGCCAAAAAATTATTCCATCAGCAATTCAAGACCACCAAATATGTGTTGGCATATCTTGACGGCGAGCAGTGGCGCGAACTCACGGTGGACGCCGACGTGATCGCCGATCACTCTAAGACCGTAAAGCTCGCCGACTTCGGCATTCAAACCTTCACAGGCGCCGCCAAGCGTTTGGTCGTCTTTTTCAATAAATTCATCAAGCTCAACTCCGACACCATGCCCTCCGACATTGAATACACTCAGCCCGGCTGGCATAACGACTTCGCCGACTTCGTCCTCCCTCACTACCGCGAGTACTACGCGCCGTCGCTCGACGACTTCTATACTTTCAAGGGCGGACCCGACGTGTGGATTGACATGGCGGAGAAACTCCGCGCGGAGACCAATCCGATCCCGCGCATCATGCTCGATGTTTCCTTCGCCGCTCCTCTCATGCCCATCCTCGACATCCGTACCTTCGCCACCTACCTCTGGGGCACGTCTCTGTCGGGCAAAAGCGCCGCTCAGAAATTCGCGCTGTCGGCTTGGGGCAATCCCGATAAAATGTTGAGCACATTCAAATCGACCGCCAACGGCTTGGAAGCGGTTGCCGTCCGATCCAACAATTTGCCCATGATGATTGACGAACGGCAGGTCGCCGATCAGAGGCTCGACCTCACCGCCCTTATGTACTTCTTCTGCGGCGAGATCAATAAAGGGCGCATGACCAGAACTCTGCAGTCTCGTCCGAACTCCTTCTGGCGCATGCCCATCTTGGCGTCGGGCGAAAATAAATTGATTGATCGCGAGGCGGGCACCGGCGCCTTCAATCGCGTCCTTGAAATTCCTCTCGAGTACGGCGAAAAGATTTTCCAAGCCGTTTCCCCATCCGACATTCATAACTTCGTCAAAAAATATCACGGCTGCGCAGGACGCCTTTTCATCGATCAACTCATGCCGCATCGCGTTGAAAATTTCCGCAACGTACGCGACACCTTCGACGAGTTCTATTCCGGCTTGAAAAAATTCGACGGCACTTTTTCCTCCGAGCACGTCAGATTTGTTTCGCTCATCTGCGCCTCCGACTTCATTTCCTCTCTCTACCTTTTCGAGCTCGCTCATTCAAAAGACCTCCGTCGCGACATCCCCAAGGTCAAGAAGACCATCTTCAACATCGCCGATTACATCTTCGGCAAGCTCCCCACCGCCGCCGATCTCACCGATGCCCGCCGCGCTTGGGACGTCATCGTCGACTGGATCCGCGGGCATGTAAACTTCTTCCGCGGCGACCACCTTACCGATCCCGTCAATCCCGACAAGAAAACTCAAGTACAAAATCCGATCCTCGGCAAGTTCGATTTCGCGGGCGAAGGAGCAGATTTGCGGCTCGAGTGCGTGTTGGTTATTCCGACGTATTTCCGTGACGAGCTCAAGAAGAGAAAATTTCCCGCCGACAAGTGCATTCGCGACTTCCGCGCGCTCGGTCTGATTAAATCCGACGGCGAAGGCAAAAATCCCCATCACACCTGCGATAACGGCGAATCCAAAAAAAGTCGGCGCATGATTGAAATCCCCGGCGCGATCATTGCCGACTTCCTTAATCTCAAAAAATTAAGCTCCGAAAATGAGTAAAATTTGACCCCTGAAATGACCGTTTCCCCATGACGTCGGGGAAAATTTGACGGCTTGAAAATGCCGTCGTGACGCGGTTTTTGACGGCATTTCCCCTTTTCCCCAAATTTCGCGCATATATATCAAAATCTGCTAAATTCGATCGCTAATTTCGATCAAAATAAGAAAAAAAATGCGGCGAAATAGAAATCTATGTGTTTCGCCGGGGAAAATGGGGAAATGGGGAAAATGGGGAGTGAAAGGCAATGAAGAACAGCATCATGGGCGCGATCTTTAAGAGGCTGATCAAGAATGAGGCGATCGACAAGCCGATCGAAGTCTTCTACGACGAGGATTGCAAGCGCCGCAGTCAGGGCTGCTACATGTTCTTCTGGACGGACGAAGACATTTACCGGTGCGGAGCATACAAATTGGCGACGGAGCGTTATCTGCTCAAGGGCTTTTTCTACAACAAAGATTATTTGATGATGGACGACGGGCGGTTTCTCCTTCGCATGCCCGCCAACGACGTCGACGAATTGTATCACTTCACGGCACGGCGCAAGAAGAAACTCACGCCGAAGGAGTTGGCGGATCAATTCTTCGGAGCCGAACCGGCGGAGGCGAAAGTATATGCGCGTCCGACGTTTGCATATTTTCTGATGCGGACGGTGGGGAGTTTGCGGTATAATAAGGATGCGGACGGGAAGTTGAAGTTGTACTTTGATGACAGCGCGGAATCGCGAGCGGCATGGCTACGCGAGCAAGCGGTGATCACGTATGAAGAGGACTTCAGCGATCCGCTTGAGCTGCCCGAGGACGGGGCGCTGTGGAGCGAATTGTATCAACGAGCGGCGTCGGAGGAATGGGCGAGCACGGCGCAAGAGGTAACTCTGATTTACGGGTTGCGCTGGTTGCGGCGGTATTACGGAGCGCGGCTGTATATGTTGGCGGGCGAAATGAGATGGTGTTCGTGCTATCGCCCGGCGGAGAAATTTCTCGACGCGTTGCTCGACGCGACTTCGGCGCGGGAATGGTTTCAAGCGACGATGAAAGAGATGGTGAGCGGCATTGACGCGTGTGGAACTGCATCGGATGAAGGAGTTGCGTCGGGAGTCGGAGCAACTGGACGAACGGCTTAAGCGGCTGTATGCGCAGGCGGCTCGGACGACGACCATGCTCGACGGGCTGCCGAAGGGATCGGCGTTGCGGTCGAAGATCGAAGAGAACATCGTGCGGATACAGGCGGCGATCGCCGAGGAGGAGAGGAAGCTGTTCGAGCTGCTCGAGCTGGAGAATCGGTTGAAGGAAGCGCTGATGCCGTTGCCGTCGATCCAGCGGCAGGTCCTTGCCTTTCGTTATTTTGACGGCTGCAGTTTCAACGCCATCGCTCATTCGCTCCGTCGCTCCGTCAGTCATATCTTCAAACTTCATCGGATCGGCTTGAAAAAAATTTTATCCGATGATAGTAAATGACAGTAAATGATAGTAAATGACAGCTTGACAGGCGTGATATGATAGGCTTGCGAATGATGTTGGTCTTGGTCTTTTCATCGACTTTCAACGGGGGAGCCTTCGTCGGTTGACGGGGGCTTTTTCGTTTGCAAAGGTACTTTCGGCAGTTAGAGAGTATGCGGGCGCGGGTGAGACGCCCCTATTTTTGTAGGTGTGTTGATTTGACGGGGCTTAATGGCAGTCGGCGGTTGATTTTTGGTCGGTTGGTGATAAATTTGAAGTTGAATTGCAATATAAAAGAAGTGACGGTGACGCAGACGGCGCTGGGTCGGGCGTTGAATTTAAGTCCGGCGCGGATAAATCAGCTGATCGATCTTGATGTGGTGATCCGCGACGAGAAGGACACGTCGGGCGGCGTCTTCCTCTTCGACAGCGTCAAAAATTATTTCCTGTCGAAGAAGGCGGCAAAAGAAGATGCGGATCTGTTCAAAGAGAAGGCGATCCACGAACGGGTAAAGAGGCAGATATCGGAGCTGAAGTTGGCGCGGGAGGAAGGGCGCTTATACGAGGCGACGACGGTCGAAGCAGTGATGATCGAACAGCTCGTCGGGCTTCGGACGCATCTTTTATCCTTGGGGGCGAAATTGGGCGCGCAATTGGAAGGCAAATCCCGCGCGGAGATAGCGTCGGTGATCGATCGGGAAGTGGAGGAAAGGTTGAGCGAGTTATCGGAGTATAAGCCGGAGCTGTTTATGAATGAGGAGCAAAGAGGAACTGCATCGTCGGACGCTGAAACGCGGGCTCAAGCCGATTGAGAAGTTGAGCGTGTCGTCGTGGGCGGAGCGATATCGAGTGCTGCCGTCGGAGAGCGCCGAGCCGGGACGGTGGCGTTCTTCTCGCGTGCCGTATATGGTCGATGTGATGAATGCGTTCACCGAGCCCGGGATCGAGAAGGTAGTGGTGAAATCGGCGGCGCAAATCGGCAAGTCGGAGGTTTTATTGAATGTGATCGGACGGTTCGCGCAGGTCGATCCCGCCACGATCATGCTCATTCAGCCGACGCTCGAGATGGCAACCGATTTCTCGAAAAGCCGCCTGGCGCAATTGATCAGCGAGACGAAACCGTTGAAGAAATTATTTTACGGGACGAAGGACGCCGCCGACACTCGAAATGCGAATCAAACGTTGCTGTCGAAATTCTACGTGGGAGGGCGGATCGTGTTGGCGGGAGCGAACAGTCCGGCGGGTTTGGCGAGCCGTCCGATCCGCATTCTCCTATGCGACGAGGTTGATCGCTTTCCGATCAGCGCCGGCTCCGAAGGCGATCCGTTGAGTATAGCGTCGAAACGCACCACCACGTATTGGAATCGGAAGATCGGATTGTTCTCGACGCCGACGACGGAGGGGCTGTCGAGGATCGACGTGGAGTACGCGCTCGGCACGCAAGAGGAATGGCGACACGCCTGCCCAAATTGCGGCGAATTTCATACCATCGCTCATCATCAGATCAATTCGGCGCTCAATTGGATATGTCCCGACTGTGGGCACTCCTTCGACGAACTGACGATGAAGCGGGCGCCGCAAAAATATGTGGCGTGCAATGCGGGAGCGACGGGCTGTCGCTCCTTTTTCGTGAGCGGGTTTTCGAGTGCATGGATCAGTTGGCGTGAGATCATGCGGGAGTGGTCGGAGGCGCGCGGCAAGCCCGATCTGGAGAAGGTCGTGTATAACACGCGGTTCGGATTGAGCTATCAGCCGACGGGAGCGCTGGAGGAGGCGGACGGTTGGTTGTCGCGACTGGAGGACTACGGAGCGGAGCTGCCGGACGGAGTATTGCTGTTGACGGCGGGGGTGGACGTGCAGCAGGATCGGCTGGAGTATGAGATCGTCGGGTGGGGCGAAGGAGAGGAATGTTGGGGCATTCGACGCGGGAAAATATATGGGTCGCCGAATGAGGATCGGACGTGGCTCAATCTTGATTTGGTGCTCGATCGAGAATACATCGGACGGGAGCGGCGGTTGAAGGTCGCGCGCACGTTCGTAGACAGCGGCTTTATGACGTCGACGGTGTACGAGTATTGCCGTCGGACGCAAGGTCGGTATGCGATCAAGGGCTACGGCGGAGTGGGCAAGGCGCTGATTTATAAGGTGGTCAATCAAAAAGGCTTGACGTTGACGTTGCTCGGAGTGAACGAAGGGAAGGCGTCGGTGTACAATCGACTGGCGGTGAAGGAACGCGGCGCGCAATACTGCCACTTCGGGCGCGACGACGTGAGATTGGCGCGGAGCTATGACGAGGCGTATTTTCGACAGCTCAACAGTGAGAGAGCGGTGCGGCGACGTTCGGGCGGGCTGATGTATGCGACATACGAGCCGGTGTCGACGCATGTGAGGACGGAGTGTCTTGACTGTCGGGTATACGCGTTGGCGGCGTTGAAGTCGTATAGGAAGATCGATTGGGGATCGTTGACGGAGCCGAC
>FLNZ01005301.1_pt1 | contig 17750 bp, 14 predicted proteins | sample 1140391 | NCBI WGS metagenome assembly FLNZ01 (sample SAMEA3878171, study PRJEB12797) | bioreactor metagenome | biome: Moose rumen | place: Sweden | collected 2011-10
AGGAGCCCATGTGCGGGCTGCCCTCCAGCGCGTTGGTGAGGAGGGTGAACGGCAGGGCCAGCATGGCGGCCCAGGCAAAGCCGATGAGGAAGTAGCTGGCGAAGAGGGCATACTGGTTATGGACGAAGAACACGGAGGCGAAGCCAGCGGCGCCAATCAGGAGGCTCACCACATAAGCGGCCTTGAGGTTCTTGAAACGCGGAATGATCAGGGCCCAGAGGATGGAGCCCACGGCCTGGACGGCGAACACGATGCCCACCCAGTTGCCGGCGGCCTGGTAGCCCTCGGAAGCTACGTCGGCGGTGTTCCACACATTGGCGGCGATGGCCCCGTTGGAATACGTCCACATGTACAGGAAAGCAGCCCAGCAGAAGAACTGCACCAGGCCCACCGTCCAGAAGGTGGCGGGCGCCTTGCCCAGCAGTTTCAGCAGGCCCTCCCCCTTCCCGCCTTCCTGGGCGGACGGATCGATTCCGTGGAATTCGGCATACTCCTTCGGGGGCATCTCCTTCACCTTGAAGAAGGTGAACAGTACGCAGAGGATGAGGATGGCGGCGCCGCAGTAGAAACTGTAGATGACGCTGTCCGGGATAACGCCCTCCGGGGCGATGTTGGAAATGCCGATCCAGGTGAACAGGTACGGGAAGATATAGCCCACCAGCGAGCCGGCGTTGCAAAGGAAGCTCTGGATGGAATAGGCGGTGGCCTTCTGCTCCTCGTTCACCATGTCCCCCACCATCATCTTGAAAGGCTGCATGGCCACGTTGATGGAGGTGTCCAGGAAAATGAGGGAGAACAGGCCGAACCACATGGCCCCGCTGAGGCCCAGGAACAGCCGGGTGCTGAAATTCAGGCTGCCCGCATTGGGGAGGAAAATCATCACCAGCACGGCGATGATGGCCCCTACCAGCAGGTAAGGCTTGCGGCGGCCCATCCGGCACCAGGTGCGGTCGCTGTACTTGCCGATGAGCGGCTGTACTATCATGCCCATGAGCGGAGGCAGAATCCAGAAGAAGGAAAGGGTGTGGGGATCTGCGCCCAGGGTTGCAAAAATACGGCTGATGTTGGCGCTCTGGAGCGCATAGGCAATCTGCACTCCGAAAAATCCGAAGCTCAGGTTGAACATCTGCCAAAAGGTCAGGTCACGTTTTGCAGGCATGGTTACTAGTGTTGATACTGCGGTTTTTAACAAGCAAATATAGTTTTTTTATTTCACATACGTACACGCGCGAGGGACGAATGGCGGCTTTGAGCCGACGAAAGGGAAGAATTTGCCGACGAACAGCAGGGCTTTTTTGCTCTTTTGCCAGATTCTGCTTACATTTGCAATGAGTATGAACAAGATAAGCTGCGCCCTCATCATACACGGGATGGCCGTCCTGCACGCTCTCGTCACCCTGTTCTGCATGCTGGGCGGGGTGCCCGATACGCTAATCCTCACCCTCCTCACCATGACCATGACGGTGCTCCTCTGCCTGAAGAAGGAACTTCCGGTAGATTTCTCCGCCATCACCGTGGTCCTGGTAAATGTCTTCGGCTTCGCACTGGGCAACTGGGGGGCGCGCCTGTTCAACCCCCTCATCCCCAACGAGATTGCCCCCCATGTCCTGGCTACCTTCCTCACCACGGAAATCCTGGGCTGGGGCTTTCTCCTGTTCATCCGTCTTTTTTCCGTGCAAAACAGCCACAGAGGCTCCTGGAGCCGCGATATCGGCTGGCTGGTCGCCGCTGTTGCCATAGTGTTTGTGCTCCGGGTGGGCATCGACCTCCTTTCGTCCGGGGAGCCCACCGGGCAAACCATCCAAGTGGTCATGGAAATAAGCGCCATCAGCCTTATCTTCGTCATCTATTTCGCCGCCCGGATGCGCAACCAGGCGGAAATAGAGCGGGAAAAGACCCACCAGGCCGAATTCCGCTACATGACGCTCAAGCAGCAGGTGAACCCCCACTTCCTCTTCAATTCGCTCAACATCCTGGACGCCCTGGTGCAGGAGAGTTCCCGGGCCGACGCCAGCAAATACATCCACAAACTGGCGGGCATTTACCGCTATATGCTCCAACACGAAGGGGAAAGCCTGGTGCGCCTGTCGGAGGAGATGGAGTTCGTGCGCATGTTCATAGACCTCATGCAGCTCCGTTTTCCCAAGGGCCTGGAAGTGAAAATGGACATTCCGGAAGAGGAACTCCAGCACCATGTGGTTCCCTGCGCCGTCCAGCTGCTGGTGGAAAACGCCATCAAACATAACACCATTTCGGAAGACAATCCTTTGACAATCAGCATAGAAACGGACGGAAGTTCCATCACCGTCCAAAACAATGTAATCCCCAGGCTCTCCCCTTCCCAGTCCACCGGCCTTGGGCAGAACTATATCGTCCAGCAGTACAAAGACAAGACGGAATCGCAGGTGCAGATAATGTCAACCGACCAGCAGTACAGCGTAACTTTACCCCTCCTGTAGCCTATGACCAGACTCAACGCATTCATCATAGAAGACGAACCCCATGCCCAGCGCATTCTCCAGAACCTGCTTTCCGCCGAATTCCCGGAAATCACAGTGCTGGGCGCCGCCGCTTCCGTAAAAGCCTCGGTGGAATGGCTCCGCAGGCACGACGGCTCCAACCCGGAACTGCTCCAGGCCGACATAATTTTCATGGATGTGGAACTCCAGGACGGCAATTCCTTCCAGATCTTCGACCAGGTGGACATCAAGGGGCAGGTGATCATGACCACCGCTTACGACAGCTATGCAGTCAAAGCCTTTGAAGTGAATTCCCTGGACTATCTTCTGAAGCCGATAGAGCCGGAAGACCTGCGCCGGGCCGTCTCCCGGGCCGCGGCCCTTCACCAGGACCGGCCCGCGCCCAAACCGATAGCGCAGGACACCCCGGCAAAGGAAAAATATCTCATCCGCCTGAACGACCGTATTGTGCCGCTGAAGGCCAAGGAGATTGCCTTCTTCTACTCGGAGGCCAAGAATTCCTACCTGGTGAAGATGGACGGAACGTCCTATGTGCTGGATGATTCGCTGGATACGGTTGAGCAGCAGATGGACTCGCACCGCTTCTTCCGCATTTCCAGAAGCTGCATCCTGTCGGAAGACGCGGTAGACAGCGTCACCAAACTGGTGGGCAGCCGCCTCCGCGTCATTCCCAACGTAAAATTCAAAGGCAACCTGGACCTCACGGTGTCAAGGGCGCGTGTAGACGCCTTCCTGGACTGGTTGCAAAAATGATTACCTTCCCCGACCGGAAGTGAGAAGAAGATTCCGGATTTTCTTGTTCAGGTTTTCATCGGCGAGGAGAGCCTCCAGGGTGCAGTGCATGCGGAAACGCCAGTAATAGCGCGGAATGGCCGGCACGTTGATGCGTTCGTCGGCCGGATTCCCCGGATAGCGGGCATCCCCGTCAATGGACATCCAGTCCTGCAGCGGCAGGATGGCCAGCATGGCCGGAGACTGCATATGCTGGAACAGAATCTGTTCGCACACCCAGGGTTCGCAGAAATAAGGCGTATCCCCCAGATGGTGCAGCATCTCGTGGTAGAAGCGGTCCGTAAGCCCCCTGTCTTCCTCCCACCAGGCGCGCAGCGGAGCCATGTCGTGCGTTCCGGTGGCGCACACGCACAGGTACGGATAGTTCTCCGGATTGGCAAACAGTTCCTTCGGGTCCTTGGGCATCCGCTGGATTTCCAGGGATAGGATGTTCAGGTCGGCCATGGTTTCCGGAACGCAGGCAGGGATCATGCCCAGGTCTTCGCCGCAGGCCAGCATGCCGGTGGAGCCCAGCAGGGCGGGCAGTTTCCTGTAGGCCGATTCCTTCCAGCAACCGTCGTTGCGATGGTAGAAGAAATCGTTGTAGAGCTGGTTGTACTGCATTTTCTGCCAGTCGTCCAGGGCGAAGTAAGCCTTGCTGGAAAGCGGGGCCGAAATGCGGGGATGGTAGAAGCCCTTCTTCCGGGGATCCTCTATAAAGAGCACGTCGGTCTCCTCCCAGCCTTCCTGCGGAGTAATGTAACGGCCGCCCGTGACGTCGAATCCGCGGTCCCGGAGTTCGTCGGCACTGAAAGGAAGGGCCGGGTTGAAGTAACCCATGAGGCCGGTCTTGTACTTGAGGGGAATCTCCCAGATGCGGAAGAAGCCCAGGATGTGGTCGATGCGGAAGGCGTCGAAATACTCGCTCATCTTGCGGAGGCGGTTCTTCCACCAGGCATAGTCGTCCTCGGCCATCTTTTCCCAGTTGTAGGTGGGGAAACCCCAGTTCTGGCCGTCCACGGCAAAGGCATCCGGCGGGGCGCCCGCCTGGCTGTCCATGTGGAAGAGAGCCGGGAAGGTCCAGGCGTCGCAGCTGATGCGGCTCACGCCGATGGGAAGGTCTCCCTTCAGGATTACCCCGTGGCTGTGGGCATAGGCCACAGCCTCTTTCAGCTGGGCGTCCAGCTGGAACTGGACATAGCAGTGGAAAGCCGCATCGGCCTTGTGCTCCTCCAGGAAGGCATCCACCTTCTTTTTGCTGTATTTGGCAAAGCCCTTCCACTTGGAGAAGTCGGCCGTACCGTTCTGGTCCCGCAGCACGCAGTAGGCGGCGTAAGGCATGAGCCAGTACTTGTTTTCCTCCACAAAAGCCTTGTATTCAGGACTTTCCAAAACCGCAGCCCCGTTTTTCGCAAAAGCCTTGCGCACATAGCGGGTCTTGGCCTCGTTCACTTTCTCGTAATCCACCTTGTCCAGGGCGTTCAGCTCCTCCTTGAGAGCCTTGTACTCCTTGTCGGCCCGGATGCCCAGCGCGGGCAGGTGCAGGAACTGCGGATGCAGGGCGAAGGAAGAGTTGGCGTTGTACGGGTAGGAATCCACCCAGATATGCGTCATGGTGGTGTCGTTGATGGGCAGGAGCTGGATTACGTTCTGTCCGGTCCCGGCCACCCAGTCCACCAGCTTCTTGATATCGTTGAACTCCCCTACGCCGAAGCTATCCCCGCTTCTGAGCGAGAACACGGGAACGGCCACGCCGGCCCCCCGCCAGGGCGTCATGGGGAAATGCGGATCCAGGTCGGCCAGGGCAAGGTGCATGCCCTTCTGGGGAATTTCGGCAAAAAGGTGGTTCCCGCCCGATTCCCAGCAGACGGGCTGCAGGGTCTCCTTGTCCACCACCAGGAACTTGTACTCGAAAGCGTCCTTCACGTCCAGGTCTATGCTCCAGTACGGGAAATTCCAGTCCTGCATAAGGATGGGGCTGTCCCAGCCCTTGAGGGTTTTCCCCTTGGTCCCGGCAATGGCCAGGGCCTGGCCGGGACGCACTTCGGCCGCCGTAACCACCAAGGTCACATTCCCCTTCTGGGGAGGCACTAAGGACGTTCCCCTGTGGGCGAAGATGACGTCCGTGAAGGCCTGGGACCAGAAAGCGGAATTGGCCGGAAGGTCCATCCAGCGGGAACGGACCGTCATGTCGCCCGAAGTCTGGAGCCGGAGTGTATGGGAATGCCATTCCCTGCGGACTTCCTTCCCTTCGGACTCGATGCAGAACGTGTATTCGTGCGACCGGGCAAAGTCCTTCTCGGTGAATTCCTTCTCCCAGATGCCGCTATAGACGCATTTCATCTCCTGGCGTTTCCCGCCGATGACAATGCAGACCTTCTCACCCCAACGGGTAATGAATCGGAGACTGATCTTGATTTTCATTCGTGCTACTAATTGGATGGTTTGCAAATATAAACATTAAGGCCGCCGATGTGCAAACGGGATTGGACGAACGGTCATTTTTTCCCGACGAACCGTTACTGGCCGCCCAGCCGTTCGAAGAACTCCAGCGTCTGGGACCAGTTCCGGAAAGGCTCCCGGCCGAAAGGGACAAGCGTTCCCAGGAAGGCGCCGGCCCCCTGCTCCCCGCTGTGGGCATCAATCAGATAGTCCCCCAGCATCAGTTCCTTATGGGTGGTGGTAATCACCCGGTCCCAGGCCGGCACATCCAGCCAGCGGTCTATCCACTCCTGGCGGTCCTGCTGGCAGAGCAGGTATACGTCGTACAGGCGGGTGAGCGCATTGAATCCCTTCACCGCCTCGTTTACGGGAGCTCCGTTCCTACTGTCCAGCAGCACGTCCTCCAGATTGACAAGCACCGTCTTCCGGCTCCTTTTCTCCTGGCGGTCGTCCACCCACTGGATAACGGGCAGAAGGGCGTGCAGGATGGCCTTCTCGTTCAGGCGGTGTTCTCCGTTGAAGGGGATGGCCTGGGCGTAATGGGCATGGAATTCCCCGTAACAGTCCACCAGGGTGTCCTGCCGGCCGAAGAGCCCCCAGACAAGGTCCCCGTCGGCCGATTGGAAGCGCTGGTCGGTTACCTCCCGATACTCCTCCAGCAGGCCTTTCGTAACCAGGAAAGACGTTTCTCCGTCCCGGCGGGGATTCTGGAACTCCATCTTCCCCAGCCCCATGTTCTTCCGGATGGTATCGGCCAGATGAAGGGCCGGATTCACACAAATCCTGTGGAATCCCGCCATCTGCTCCGCATACATGCCGCCCATGGAAGTGCCCACGATCAGGTCCGGCTGCTCTTCCCGGCAAAGCTGCTTGAGGAAAGGAAGCGCCACCAGCGGCTCCACGGGGATGTCCGGAGAGATGACCTGCGCTTTCGGCATGAGTATCCGCAGCCTTTCGGCCGTTCCCGTAGACCCGGCCGAGGCGAAGCCGTGGAAGTAGATGATCTTTTTCCCGGCCATCAGTTCCGGCCGGGCGTGTTGATAGAGCTCCATTACTTATGCACCAGATACTGCTCTTCCTTGTAGGTGAGTCCCATGAAGAAAATGGCCAGCAGGCAGGCCGCAATCAGCAGGAGGAACGTCCAGCTCCAGCCCGCCGTCTGCGCCACATAGCCAATCACCGTATTGGCCAGGATGAAGGTTCCGAAGAAATAGCCGAAGAAGCCGGTGAGGCCGGCGGCCGTTCCGGAAGCGTTCTTGGGAGCCAGGTCCAGCGCCTGCACACCGATGAGCATCACCGGCCCGTAAATGAAGAAGCCGATGCCGATAAGGCTGATAATGACTACGGTAAGATTGTCGATAAAGACCCAGTACAGGATGATGAAAACAAGCACCAGGGCCATGAACAGCATGGTGGGCAGGGCCCGCCGGCCGTGGAACAGCTTGTCCGACAGCCAGCCGCAGAGCAGCGTCCCCGGAATGGCGGCGAACTCGTAGGCAAAATAGGCCCAGCCGGCACTCTTCAGGTCGATCCCCCGCTCCGTAAGGATGGTAGGGGCCCAGTCCAGACAGCCATAACGGACCATGTAAACGAAGGCGTTGGCCAGGGCAATATACCACAGGAACTTGTTGTTGAGTACGTGCTGGAAGAAGATTTCCTTGGTGGTGAGGGTTTCCTCATGCTTCTCGGAATAATTCTTGGGATAGTCGTTCCGCCAGGCCTCCACCGAAGGGAGTCCGCAGGACTGGGGCGTATCCCTCAGGAGGACATAGGCCAGCAGGGCGATGAAAAGCGCCACGGCGGCCGGGAAAGCGAACGTGCCGATGAGGAAGTAAAGCTCCGTGTGGGTGCCGTAGAACCAGCTGCCGAACCAGGCCGCACCGTAGGTGGCCATGGGGCCCACCAGGGCGCCGCCCACATTATGGGCGCAGTTCCAGATACTCATCTTGGTGCCCCGTTCGCTCACGGAGAACCAGTGTGTCATCACGCGGCCGCAGGGAGGCCAGCCCATGCCGTTGAACCAGCCCACCAGGGCGTTGAGCACGCCCATCACCAGGATGGCCAACGCTTTATGGTCGGAGCCTATCAATTGGATGGGCACAATCATAAAGCACATGGAGATGGCCGTGAGCACCAGGCCCAGCGGCAGGAACACCCGGGCGTTGGAACGGTCGCTCACGCTGCCCATCAAGAACTTGGAGAGGGCATAGGCGGCGGCGTTCAAGCCCAGCACAAAGCCCAGCTCCGTCTTTTCGAAGCCCAGGGGCGCCATGGCCGGGATGGCCATGGAAAGATTCTTCCGTACCAGATAAAAGCCGGCATAGCCAATGAAGGCGCCGATGAACACCTGCAGACGCAGGCGTTTGTATTTTGCATCGGCCTCCGGGCCGGTCTCCGCCGGTTTATAGGCCGGCTGTTTCAAAAAACTCAGCATATCGTATTTTCTTTTGATGCTTTATTGCGAGTCAAGTGCTTCGGCCAAAATAGAGATGGGATTCATCACGGTATAGCCCGTACTCATCTCTATCTGCCACTTGCAGGTTTCGCAGTCGCAGGCCACCACGTCCGGGTTCACGCTGCGAATCTGTTCGAAAAGCTGGGCGCCGATCGCCTGCGACGCCGCATAATTCTCTTTCTTGAAGCCGTAGGTGCCCGCTATGCCGCAGCAGGCCGAATCCAGCAGGGTGAACTCCACCCCCGGAATCATCCGGAGCAGTTTCTCGGAGAAAACGGCCCAGCCCATCCGCTCCATGTGGCAGGGAACGTGATAGGCCAGCTTCTTGTGATAGTCGGCGCGGAACTTGAGCGTCGCGCCCTTCTCCAGCTTCTCGTAAATGAAGCGGGTGGCTATGAGGATGGAATCCCGTACATCGGCATTGTCCACGTTCAGCAGGTGCGGATACTCGTCCCTGAGGGTAAGGGAGCAGGTAGAGGAGGTAGTGACCACCTTCAGCCCCTTGTCCACCACGGCTTTCCGGAGCGACTCCACATTGTGAGCCGCATTTTTGGCCGCCTTCTCGGACATTCCGTTGGTAATCATGGCAATGCCGCAGCATTTTTCCTTCTCCAGCGGCTGCACGCCCACGCCCAGGGCATTGAGCACCTTCACCAGGTCCTTCCCCAGTTTGGGATAATTGTAATTCACATAGCAGCCGTGGAAATAGGCCACCTGCTCCGGGAAAGCCGCCTGTTCCTTCTCCCGGCGCCCCAGCCACCCTTCGAAACTGCGGGCGCTGTACTCCGGGAAGGTCCTGTTCTTGTCTATCTTGAGCGTGGCGTCCAAAGCGACCTTGGTGATACCCAGACTGGTGACGCCGTTCACGATGGGGGCCACCGGCCGGGCCAGCCGGCCCATGAAATCCGTGGAAGCCAGTATCTGGTCCCTGAATTTGGGTTTGGTGTTCTCGTACTTGATGCGGGCGGCCTGGATCAGGTCGGCCACATTCACCCCGGAAGGGCAGGCCACCTCGCAGCGCTTGCAGTTGAGGCAGTACTTGAGGGCATAGTTGAAGAAGTACGGGTCCTTGAGGCGGAGCCGCTCCCCGTCCGGCCCGGCCTGCTTGGGACCGGGATACAGGGGATTCACCTGCAGCACGGGGCAATAGGCCGTGCACACGGTGCACTTCATGCACTCCTCGAAATTGTATTTGCTCTGGGTGAACTCTTGCAGTTTCATTGGCTTTCCTCCTCTGATTTCAGTATTTCGTCCACTGCCACGAAGGCGCTTCTTACGGCAAGCCCCCCAGCCTGGCCCAGTTCCGGATGCGTCTGCCCCAGGATGGAGCCGATGGCATAGAGGTTCTTGAAAGGAACGCCGCCGGAGACGGCGTACAAAGAGGCGTCGGTCTTCACGCCGTATGCCATGTAGGGCTGGGGCTCCTTGAAGGCTTTGTTGTACCAGGCGTTGCGGTCCGGATTGTAGTCTACATCCAGCTGGAACACCGGCTCAAAGATACTGAAGGGATTGGAGCGGAGCCCCTTGGAGAAGAAGCCGCCCGTGGCCAGGATAAAGTGCCGGGCCTCCAGGTAATGGCTGTCCAGGTTCTTGGTGCGGATGCTGTGCACAACACCCTCATGCACATGTGCTTCCAGGGCTTCGTCGCCCATCAGGTAAGTGCCGCCCAGCACCTCGTAGCGGCGCTTGAGCAGCATCTGCGTGCGCACACCCGGGACCGAGGGCGGCAGGGTGCCGGCAAAAACCACCCGGGCGGGAATCCCCTGCCGGATGCGGCCGGGAACCGAAGTGTCCTGCAGGCCGAACACCTGCGGCAGCACCACGGCGTCCTCGTCCCTCAGGAGCACCCGGACTTCCTGCACCACCTTTTCCCAGATCCGGTCCATGGTCCGGGCAATCTGCACCGAACGCATTTCACTGGGGCTTTGCTCCAGCTGCTCCAGTTCCGGCAGGTTCAGGAAACGGATGCGGCACTGCATTCCCTGTTTTTCCAGCCCTTCGGCCAGGAAGGAAGAGAAAAAGTCGTGATAGCCCATAAAATTCACCACCAGCACCTTGCGCGCGAAGGCAGGGCTGGGGAACAGTTCCGTGTCTTCCAGCGAAAGGGCCGACGGACGGAAGGTCCCGAGCGGCATCAGCCGCACGCCCTCCCGGTAATGCAGGCGGATGCCGGCATCGCTGAAGAGCGTCTGCATCCGCGGGGGAGCCTCCTCCAGGGATTCAAAGCTGCCGGAGAAAAAATGCAGGGCATTCTGCCCGGTGCTCACAATGGCCGTGCGCCGCCCGCTCTGCTGCAGGCTGATGCCCGCCGTGAGACCGGCCAGGCCGCCGCCGATTATAACGGTATCGAATTTCATAAGCCCAGTACGTGTTTATAGACCCACTGCGTATATTCCGCTTCCCGGAGGGTGTCTCCCCAGCTGATGGGGTAGTTCCCCTTCCAGCGCTCGTTCAGGAAATCGGCCAGGTCGGCCCTTTCCTTCTCCACCGAATTGGCCTTGGCCAGGAGGCTGGCAGCCCGGCAGGCGCAGAACTCGCCCTGACAGGTTCCCATGCCGATGCGGGTGCGGCGCCTCAGGTCCGTTAGCGTAGTAACATCCATCCTTTCGATGGCGGCGTTGATCTCCCCTACCGACACTTCCTCGCACTCGCAGATGAGCGCATCGTCGTAGGGATTGTTGCTGCGGATCCGGGAAGCCCGGGTACCCAGGCGGGCGGCCATGGCCTTCTGGGCCGTGGTGGGTGCTTCCCAGATTTTCTTGGCCACCGCCTCGTAGGAACTCTCCTCCGAACCGGGCAGCGGCGTGGTGGCGGTCTCACAGGCCTTGTCCACGCCCAGCTTCTTGCAAACAAGATCACTTGCAATCTCGGCCATCAGCCTGTAAGTCATAAGCTTCCCTCCGGTTATTGTAATGAACCCTTTAAGTCCGTCCCGTTCCTCGTGGTCCAGGCAGACGATGCCCCTGGAGATGTTCCGGCCCGTAGGGTCGTCGTCGGCGCTTACCAGCGGACGCACCCCTGCATAGGCCCGGAGTATCCGGGTGGAGGCCAGGGACGGGGCCAGTTTTACGCCTTCGGTCATGAGCAGGTTCACTTCGTCCGGGGTTACGGCCACGTCGTCGCACTCCTCGAAGGGGATGTGGGTAGAGGTGGTTCCAATTACGCAAACCGTATCTCCCGGCACCAGGATATCGGCATTGGAGGGTTTTCGGCAGCGGTTGATGACCACGTTGTTCACCCGGTGGGCAAAGATGAGCAGGGCGCCCTTGGCCGGGTACATCCCAATGTTCACGCCCGCCATCCTGGCTATATGCTGCCCCCAGATGCCGCAGGCGTTCACTATTACCGGGGCGTAGAAATCTGCCTCTTCCCCCGTTTGCAGGTTGCGGGTATGGATGCCTTTCACGCGGTCCCCTTCCCGGATGAAGCCAACCACTTCCGTGTAAAGGCGCACCTGGCCGCCGTGGATCTTGGCATCCAGCATATTGGCAGCGCAGAGGCGGAAGGGGTCTACGCTGCCGTCCGGCACCTTCACGGCCCCAATCAGGTTGGGATTCACGGAGGGTTCCAGGCGACGGGCTTCGGCCGGGTCTATTATCTCGGCGGAAATGCCGGCATTCCGGCAGGCCTCCACGAAGGTGGCCTGGTAGGCCAGGTCGTCTTCCGGCAGGGTGATGAAAAGGCCGTCGGTCTCGTCTATGCAGTGGGAGGCGATCCGTCTCAGGATCATATTCTCCTCTATGCATTCCCGGGCCGATTCGGCATCGTTCACTGCGTAGCGGGCGCCGGAATGGAGGAGGCCGTGGTTGCGGCCCGTGGCCCCCGTCGCTATGTCTGAGCGCTCCACGAGAAGGGTCCTGAGCCCGCGCATGGCGCAGTCCCGCTGGGTGCCGGCTCCCGTGATGCCGCCGCCGATAATGATTACGTCGAATTCGTTTGCGTTCATGTCTTATTCGTTCAAAATCACCAGCCTGTCGCCGGCTTCCAATATGGTATCTCCCGTAGGGATAATGCTTTCCTGCCCACGGATGACCATCACCAGAAGGCCTTTCCCGGGATTCTCGCTGATTTTTCGGCCAACCCGGCGGCTGGTGGGTTTCACCACCTTCTCGTACAGGGTGGCGCCTTCCCCGGAGAAGGACCGGGCCAGAGTTACCACCTTGTCCCCTTCCTGAATCACGGTATCTCCTTTGGGGTGCAAACGCTCATTCCCGCGTTCCACCAGCACGATGAGGAACTTTCCAGGAAGATTCAAATCCTTGATTGCCTTGCCGTTCCAGGGGCTTCCCGCCGCAATCTCAATTTCTCCGAACTGCAGTTCCGCCTCTTCCGAATAGTCGTTGAAGGTCTTGAGGATATCGGCCCCGGAATCCAGCATATCCAGCTTTTTGGCCATCCAGGGAATCAGGCTGCCCTGGATGGAGATGGAGATGAGGACAATACAGAAGACAATGTTGAAAAGGTCCGTCTCCAGTCCCTTGGCGCCGGTGATGGCCATGATGGCGAATACTATGGAGGCCGCCCCCCTGAGCCCCACGAACGAGATTAGCGACTGCTGCTTGAAGGAATACTTCCGGAACGGGGACAAAATGCCGAACACCGCCGCCGGACGGGCCACCAGCAGCAGGAAGACCGAGATGGCCAGGGCCGGCAGGATGGCCTTGTGCAGCTGCGAGGGACGGGCCAGCAGACCCAGCAGGAAGAAGATGAGCACCTGCATGAGGCCGGTGAGGCCGTCGAAGAACCCCACCATGGCCTTCTTGCCCCTGAAATCTTCGTTTCCCAGGATCACGCCCACAATGTAGGCGCTCAGGTAGCCGTTCCCCCCCACCAGGTCCGGCAGGGCGTAGGCGGCTATGGCAACGGCAAAAAGGAACAGGGTGTCGAAGCCTCTCGTGCTGAAATTAAGCCGCTGGAGTGCCCAGGAGGCGCCTTTGGCAATAAGCCAGCCCAGTCCTGCTCCGAAGGCCAGCTGGGCGAAGATCATCCACGCTGCGGCTCCGGCCGATGCATTCCCGTTCACGAAGGAAATCATAACGGCCGTGAGCATGTAGGCGCAGGGATCGTTGCTGCCGCTCTCCATCTCCAGCATGGGCGCCGTGTTGTTCTTGAGGCCCAGTTTCTTGGCCCGTAGGATGGAAAAGACAGAGGCCGCGTCCGTAGAGCTGACCACCGAGCCCAGGAGGAGGCCCTTCCCCCAGCTCCATCCCAGCGCGAAGCGGCAGAACACACCCGTAAGCGCCGCCGTTATCACCACCCCCAGCGAAGCCAGCAGCACCGACTCCCTCACAACCGGCTTCACGGCTTCCCAACGGGTGCCGAATCCGCCGTAGAACATGATGAAGATCAGCGCCACGGTACACACTTGCCTGGCAAACTCCTTGTCGTCCAGGTACAGGGGAATGGCCCCTACATTTCCAAAGACAATACCCAGCAGCATAAACGCCAACAGGGTGGGTACACCTATCCGCTCCGACAGGTTGTTCAGCCAGATACAGGTGACAATTACCACAACAATCAATACCAGAAACAGAGAAGTCATGCCATTACTCCATTACAACGTCCAACACCATCATTAAAGCAAATCCCAGTGCAAATCCCACGGTGGCCATGTTGGAATGCTCCCCCTGGGAAGCCTCCGGGACAAGTTCCTCCACCACCACATACAGCATGGCGCCGGCCGCGAAGGCCAGCAGGAACGGCATGGCCGGCGTCACGGCCGATGCCAGCAGGATTACGAGGGCGCCCCCTATGGGCTCCACGATACCGCTTAACGCACCCACCCAGAAAGACTTCCACCGGCTGTTTCCCGCGGCCCTGAGGGGCATGGAAATGATAGCCCCTTCCGGGACATTCTGGATGGCGATACCCAGCGAAAGGGCCAGTGCTCCGGCCGCCGTCATGCCGGCTTCCCCGCTCATGGCACCCGCCAGGGCCACGCCCACCGCCATTCCCTCCGGGAAATTGTGGATGGTGACGGCCAGGGCCAACATCGTGGTCTTGGACAGATGGCTCTTGGGCCCTTCCTCCCCTCCCATCGGATGGAGGTGCGGGGTAACCTGGTCTATCAGGAGCAGGAAAGCGAAACCGCCCAGCAGGCCGATGACGGCCGGCCAGATTCCAGCCAGTTCCATGCCGGGGATGAGCAGCGACCACACGGAGGCGGCCACCATGACACCGGATGCGAACCCCAACAATATTTTTTGCAACAAGACCGGCATCTCCTTCCGCATGAACAGGACGAACGCCGAACCCAGCGCCGTCCCTGCAAAGGGAATCAGCAAGCCCACCAGAATTGCTTCCATATCTTTAATTTGTACAAAAATACGCAAAATTCCGGTTATTCCGGCACCGTTCCCGCATTTATTGTTTATTTTTGCAATCGGATGAAAATAATCGTTGCTCCAGACTCGTTCAAGGAATGCCTTCCCGCCCGGGAGGTGGCTTCCGTCATGGCCGAAACGCTCCGCCGGGCCCTTCCCGGCGTGGACGTGGTGGAATGTCCCCTTTCGGACGGAGGAGAGGGGCTCCTGGACGTCCTGTCCCCCGTTTTCGGCGGGGAAATCCGCTATGCCACCGTACAGGATCCGCTGGGAAAGCCGGTCCTTGCGCGCTACCTCCTTTCCGGCAGCAAGGCCCTTGTGGAAGTGGCCGAAGCCTGCGGTCTGCAACGGATGGCCCCCGCAGAGCGCAACCCCCTTTCCGCCCATACCCGGGGCGTGGGGGAACTACTGCTGGAGGCCCATCGGCAGGGCGCCCGGCAGTTCCTGGTAGGGCTCGGAGGATCGGCCACCTGCGACGGAGGGGCCGGGATGCTTTCCGTCCCGCGTATCCGGGAGACGCTCCGGGACGCCTCCTTCGAGGTGCTCTACGATGTGGATATCCCCTGCACAGGGTCCTCCGGTGCCGTCCGCTGCTACGCCCCCCAGAAAGGGGCCGCGCCGGAAGACCTGGAAGTGCTTGAGGAAAGGATGCTTGCGCAGGTGAAGCGGCTGGAGCGGGAAAGCGGCATCTCCCTGGCCGATGTCCCCGGCGCCGGAGCGGCCGGCGGCCTTGGCGCAGCCTTTGTCGCCGCCTTCGACGCCACCCTCTCCCCCGGAATCGGCCGCGTGCTCACCCTATCCGGCTTCTCCGGCGCCCTCGATGGTGCATCGGCCGTCATTACCGGAGAAGGCCGATCAGACCTGCAAACCCTCTCCGGCAAAGTTCCGTACGGGGTTCTCCAAAGCTGCGCCCCCTCCGCCATCCCCGTTTATCTGGTCTCCGGCCGCATCTGCAACCCCCGGGCCCTCCTGGACGCCGGTTTCGCCCAGCTGGCAGAAGTCTCTCCTCCTGACCTCTCCCTCCACGAAGCCCTTGAGCGGGACAACGCCATCCGGAACCTCACCCTCGCCATCACCCGACTCCTGCCTAATCTTTAGTACCCGGTTCGTCCACGGAAATGGGGCGTTTTCATGGACCAACTGCATTGACGGCCCGGTTCGTCCACGGAAATGTAGTCCACAACTTTTAGTGGACAGCAATGGAAAAAAACCAAAATCCTCCCAATTTATTTGCAAAATCCAAAAATATCCTTACCTTTGCATTCCCAAACCACGGTGCTGTAGCTCAGATGGTAGAGCAATGGACTGAAAATCCATGTGTCGGCAGTTCGATTCTTCCCAGCACCACAGTAACCCGCTGATTTTCGGCGGGTTATATTTTTGTATCCCACTTTGTATCCCACTTTTTGCTAAACCCTCCACTAAACCGCACTACTACGTAATGTGCGCTCTATGGTATTGGCTGGCTGTTTTTAGAGTGAACGCAGTACAACTTTTCCACTTGCCTGGACTCTCCTAAATTATCCCGATCTGTCGAAGAAAAGTGGGATACAAACTGGGATATTATGCGCATTGCGTTAATGCGTCCGTGGCAGCGCTTGATTTTCAATTGTTTATCTCGCGGATTTTTCGTATTTTTGTGATACCTAAAGACTTAAGCTATGCCGCGCTTTACGCCATCCGTGCTGATTTCCGATTGTTGGGGCTCTGTTGGAGACCTGACCTTCTATCACGTGGACGGCAAGTGCTACTACAAGAAGAAGCCCCGGTGTGCGTTCAAAGGAACAGCCGCTCAGCTGGAGCAATTGGAGGTTCATCGGAGAGCCATGGCTGCCTGGCGGACGGTTCCCCATGAGATGCAGAAGATCTGGCACGAGTACGGCAAAGGCGCTCCGAGCCATAAACCGCCTTTTGACGGGACTTCTCATATCAGCGGGCAGAATCTCTTTGTGAGCGCTTATCACGGCTTCTACACCCTCGGAAATGAGCATACGCCGCAGCCGCAGCCTTTTACTCCCTTCCCTGTTGATGCGCTGGAGTTTGTTTGCTGTGAGCGGCCGAATTCAACCGATCTCCTTCTCCGCTTCCATCTTACCTTTGAAAACTGCCCTTTCCCTGAGCGGTATCACCTTCTCCTCAAGCTTCAGCTGACCAGTCCTGGCAAAGGAAAGAAACCGGGGCTGATGCGGAACTTCCTTGCGCTTGATGCCTGCCATGCCGGGGATTCGATGGTGGAGTTTCTTGTCAGGGATTACAGGGACATCTGGGGGCTGGACCTGCAGGAATACAAGGCCAACTGCCAATACGTTCTTCTGGACCGGCAGACCGGCTACCGGAACATTCATACGCCGCTGTCGTTCACCTTCTCAATCTAAGTCACGGGTTTTAATCGTCCCCAGTGCATTCCTGCTACGCTGCGGGGATACACCCTGTAATACCCTGCTATACTCCTTTCTACTTAAAGCAAAACTTTATAAAAAATATCGTAAGTAATTGTTTTGTAATTAGAAAAGATTTTTATACATTTGTACAGCACAAGGGGTTGTGTCGCTTACTTAAACCTAAACTTAACCTATGAAGGCCCTTCCTTCCATCGCTTTCGGAGGCTTCTCCGGTTCCGCCAAGGATGTTACGGCTCGCCAGAGAGGTGGCCGTACCATCCTTTCGGTCCGGGCCTGGCCAACCGGCCCTGTTACCAACGCTCAGACTACCCACCGGGGACATTTCGCCCAGGTGGCCCGGTCTTACCGCCTGGTGCCGGATGAGCAGATGCTGGAGTGGGCACGTATTGCCGAGACTGCCACCGGCAAGAGCGTCCTGGGACAGAAGGCCAAACTCTCCGGATTCAACGTGTACGTCAGGTACAATGTTACCCAAGTGTGTACGAACCACGCCATCTCTTTTGCCGCACCGGTGCAGATTCCGGATGAACCGATAATCATCGTGAACCCGTAATGACAGAGAGAAGGCGCATAGAACTCACCCGTCTGCAGGGCGTGATTGCCATCGCAAGTTTTACTTCCGGTGTGGTGATTGCCACCGTGTGCCTGTTCTTCATCCCGCCGCTGGGGGAAATCGCCAATAGCGCTATCAGTATCGTCAGCGAGCTCCTGGTCCTCTGCGGGGCCATTCTGGGTGTAAAAGCCAGCTATGACACCAAATTCCGCAAGTTTGAAGCGGAACTGCATAATGCACTTGATGAAGACCGTCATTCCCGGCTTGACCGGGAATCTCCTGATATCCAACCTAAACCCAACCTATGAACCGTTTCCTCCCTTT
>FLNZ01000066.1_pt1 | contig 17667 bp, 17 predicted proteins | sample 1140391 | NCBI WGS metagenome assembly FLNZ01 (sample SAMEA3878171, study PRJEB12797) | bioreactor metagenome | biome: Moose rumen | place: Sweden | collected 2011-10
TTCTAGTGAGGTACACTTTGGAACGCGAAGCTCAAGTTTCTGAATTTGAAGACAAGGTTGTACACATCAACCGTTGCGCAAAGACCGTCAAGGGCGGTCGCCGCATGTCCTTCTCCGCTCTCGTTGTCGTTGGCAACAAGAACGGCAAGGTCGGCGTGGGTCTCGGCAAGGCCAAGGAAGTTTCCGAAGCCATCCGCAAGGGTACCGAAGCTGCCCAGCGCAATATCGTCGAAGTCCAGCTCCTCGACGGCACCATCCCGCACGACATCGAAGTGAAGAGCGGTTCTACCCGCATCCTCCTGATGCCGGCTGCTCCGGGTACTGGCGTTATCGCCGGTGCTGCCGCCCGTGCTGTTCTCGAACTCGCCGGTGTGCGCAACATCCTCACCAAGATTCACGGTTCTTCCAACCCGAGCACTGTCGTCAGCGCTTGCCTGGAAGGCCTGATGTCCCAGAAGAACAAGCAGGACTGCGCCAAGCTGCGCGGTTTTGAAGCCTAAGGAGTAATACACCATGAAGAAAGTTCGTATTACTTTGATCAAGGGCACTGTTCGCCGCCTGCCGGTGCACCGTGCCAATGTGAAGGCCCTTGGCCTCCGCAAGATCGGACAGTCTGTTGAACACGTTTTGACCCCCAGCATCCAGGGCATGATCAATGCCGTGGCTGACATGGTGAAGGTCGAGGAGATCTAATAATGGAACTCAATACTCTCAATCCTGGCAAGGCTGCCAAGGGCAAGAGCCGCAAGCGCATCGGTCGCGGTCCGGGTTCCGGTTGGGGCACCACTGCTGGCCGTGGTCAGAAGGGTGCCGGTGCTCGTAAGAGCGCCCAGGCCGGTCGTGTCGCCTTCGAAGGCGGCCAGATGCCGATCCACCGTCGCATCCCGAAGCGTGGTTTCAAGCACGCCGGTGTTGAATTCCAGATCGTCAACCTGAAGAAGCTCGCTGGCGTTAGCGTCACGGACTTCGACGCTCAGGTGATGTTCGACCAGGGTTTCATCAAGGATATTGACAAACCGATCAAGGTCCTCGCTTTTGGAACCATCGACAAGGCAATCAACGTAAAGGTTAACGCCATCAGCGAAGCTGCAAAGTCTGCAATCGAAGCTGCTGGCGGCAAAGTCGAGATCGTCTAATGGAAGCTCTCAAGAAAGCCATAGATGCGTTCGTCAACGCGTTCAAGATAGCCGACCTGCGTAAGAAGATTCTTTTCACGCTCGTCGTGCTCATCATCTACCGCGTGGGCGCACACATCACAATCCCCGGAGTAAACGCTGCCGTGCTGGCAGAATACTTCAAGAACTCGAACAACCTGTTCGGCCTGTACGACTCCTTCACGGGCGGTGCGTTTGCGAAAGCGACCGTGTTCGCCCTGGGTATCATGCCCTACATTAGCGCGAGCATCATCATCCAGTTGATGGGCTCCGTTATCCCGGGCATCCAGATGCTCCAGAAGGAAGGTCAGGAAGGCCGCGCCAAGTTGAACCAGTACACCCGCTACTTTACGGTGGCTCTCGCCGCCTTGCAGGGCTGGGGCATTTCCGTGTGGCTTTCCTCCCTCAAGGTGTCCGTTTCCGGTGTCCAGGTTTCTGCCCTCGCAGACGACTTCGCCACCGGTGCCGGTAACATCGGTTTCCGCTTACTTGCTACCCTGACCTTCACCGCAGGAACCATCTTCGTGATGTACCTGGGCGAACAGATTACTTCGCACGGTGTGGGCAACGGTATTTCTCTTATCATCTTCGCCGGTATCGTCGGGGGCCTTCCGCGGGCCTTCCTCGCCCAATGGGAAATGTTCAAGGAAGATATCCAGCCGCTCGCTAGCGAAATCATCATTCTCGCTATCGTGGTCGTGATTATCGGATTTATCGTTTTCGTAGAGCAGGCGAACCGTCGCATTCCACTCCAAAGTCCTCGCAGGACTGTCGGCAACAAGGTCATGGGTGGCCAGTCCAGCTATTTGCCCTTCAAGGTGAATACCGCTGGCGTGATCCCCGTGATTTTCGCAAGCTGCATCATGTTCATTCCGGCCATGATCGCTTCCTGGTTCCCGAACGTCTCTGCGATGCAGTCGTTCGCCATCGCGTTCGTCCCGGGTCACCTGTCCTACAGCGTGATCGACGCGCTCCTTATCATATTCTTCACCTTCTTCTACACGGCAATCCAGTACAACCCTAACGACATTGCCGAAAACCTGAAGAAGTCTGGGGGATTCATTCCGGGAGTTCGTCCGGGCAAGCAGACGGCCGAATATATTGACCACGTTTTAACCCGAATTTCTCTTCCCGGGTCGCTTTACCTCGCTTTTATTAGCGTTGCGCCCTGGTATCTGAAAGACGCCTTCGATATGAGTTTCTATATTGGGGGCACCTCGGTACTTATCGTGGTCGGTGTGGCGCTGGATACGCTTCGTCAACTCGAAGCCCAGTTGCATACCAAGAATTATGAAGGTTTCTTGAAGCATGGCCGCATTCGCGGCAGGATGGCATCTTAGTGGCTAAAGAAGAAGGCATTCAAGTAGAAGGCGTTGTGTTGGAAGCTCTCCCCAACGCATTCTTCCGTGTCCAACTCGGAAATGGTCACGAGATCCTCGCACATGTTTCAGGAAAGATGCGTCGGCATTTCATCCGAATTTTGCCGGACGATAAAGTGTTGGTAGAAATTTCTCCCTACGACCTCAATCGTGGAAGAATCACTTACCGTTACAAGTAATAGGTATTTTCAAAGAAGGTCAAACCTATGAAAATCAAAGCCTCCATCAAACCCAGATGTGAAAACTGCAAGATCATCCGTCGCAAGGGTGTATTGCGCATCATCTGTTCGAAGAACCCCCGTCACAAGCAGAAGCAGGGATAAGGAGATCGTATGGCACGTATAGCTGGTGTCGATTTGCCGAAAAACAAGACCGTCGAGTACGGCCTCACGGCAATCTATGGTGTCGGTCTGTTCACCGCAAACAAGGTCTGTGCTCAGCTGGGCATCGACAAGAACAAGAAGTGCGATGACCTCACCGAAGAAGAACAAGGTAAGATTCGTCATCTCCTCGAAGACGAATACTCCGTGGAAGGTCAGCTCCGCGCGGAAGTTACCCTGAACATCAAGCGTCTCTTGGATATCGGTTGCTACCGTGGTATCCGCCACCGCAAGGGCCTGCCGGTCCGCGGTCAGCGTTCCCGTACCAACGCCCGTACCCGCAAGGGCCCCAAGAAGACTGTGGCTAACAAGAAGAAGTAAGGAGATTCGTCGTGGCTGAAGAAGAAATCAAGGAAACCGCTGCCGCTGCTGAAGCTCCGGCCGCAGCCGCTACTGAAGAAGTTAAGGTCAAGAAGGGCAAGAAGCGTATTGACATCCAGGGCATCGCCTGCGTCAACGCCACCTTCAACAACACAATCGTCTCTATCACCGACGCTCGTGGCAACGTCGTCGCTTGGGGTTCCCCCGGTAACTCCGGCTTCAAGGGCTCCCGCAAGAGCACTCCGTTTGCCGCCCAGCTCGCTGCCGAAACTGCCGCCCACAAGGCTTTCGACCTCGGCATGCGCAAGGTGGATGTCCGCGTGAAGGGTGCCGGTGGTGGCCGTGAGTCCGCCGTCCGCGCTCTCAAGAATGCGGGCCTCGAAGTTCTCTCCATTCGAGACGTGACGGGTATTCCGCACAACGGTTGCCGTCCTAAAAAGAAGAGAAGGGTCTAATCCAAAGAGGTATCGCCTATGATGTGGAAATCACTTCAGATGCCGCGTAGCTTCCAGAAGGTGGAATCTAGCGAAGACGGTCGCAAGGCCAAGTTTGTTGTCGAAGCTCTCGAAAGGGGCTGGGGCATCACGCTCGGTAACGCTCTCCGCCGTGTGCTTCTTTCCTCCCTGCAGGGTGCGGCAATCGTCTCCGTGAAAATCGAAGGCGTTGAAAAGGAAATGTCTACGATTCCGGGTGTCAAGGAAGATGTCACGGATATCATCCTGAACTTGAAGAGCATCCGCGTGAAGCTCCTTTCCGACCATGACGAAACACTGCACCTGGATATGTCCGGTGACGGCGAAGTCACGGCCAAGGACTTCATGGACAATCCGAACGTGGTCATCCTGACCCCGGATGTCCATATCGCGACATTGAACGGGAACGCTTCGCTCTCCATGGATGTGAAGATCTCCTGTGGCCGCGGTTTTGTCCGTGCCGACGAATTGAAGGACAAGGACGCTCCGATCGGCGTTATCGCCACGGACGCTAACTTCAACCCGGTGCAGCAGGTCGCGATGCACATCAGCGATACCCGCGTTGGACAGCGTACCGATTTCAACCGCCTGGAACTCGAAATCACGACTGACGGCTCCATTGATCCCGAAGACGCCCTCGCATACGCTGCGAAGCTCCTCGTCGATCACCTGGAAATCTTCATCAACTTCGAAGGCGACCTCGAGAGCCCCGAAGAAATCGAGATGGACGAAGAACGCCAGCGTATTGCGACGCTCCTGCGCACCCGCGTGGAAGAACTCGAACTCTCCGTTCGTTCCAGCAACTGCCTGCGTATGGCCAACATCCATACCGTCGGCGAACTTGTGCGCAACAAGGAAAACGATATGCTCAAATACAAGAACTTCGGAAGGAAGTCCTTGGTGGAACTTAACGAGGTATTGACCTCCATGGGCCTTTCTTTTGGCATGGACGTCGATGACTACTTGAAGGATTAACAATGAGACACGGTGTAAAGAACAAGAAACTGGGCGTGAACGCCCAACACAAGCGTGCCATCCTCCGCGCCCTTGCTACCTCCATTATCGGTAAGGGCATGGAAGCCGAACAGTCTGCCCGCTACGTGCGCACTACGCTCCACAAGGCAAAGATTGTCCGCTCCAACGTGGACCGCATGATTACCTACGCGAAGAAGGGCGACCTTTCTGCCCGTCGCGAAGCTGCCCGCTTTATCACGAGCCCGAAGGTGCTGCAGGACCTGTTTGCTACCATCGGCCCGCGCTACGCGACCCGCAACGGTGGCTACACTCGCATCATCAAGCTCGGCCCGAACCGCGCTGGTGACGCTGCCGAAATGGCCCTCATCGGCCTCGTCGAAGACGAGATCGTCGTGAAGGAAAAGAAGGCTGCTGAACCCGCCAAGTCCGATGCTGTGAGCATGGTCGAAGGCGAAGGCAAGGCTTCCAACTAAGGCACAGCGCTTTTGCGAAAAAGGTCCGGCGTAAAAGCCGGACCTTTTTCGTATAGAAAAATGACACGGGAATGACTCTGTAGGCACGCTTTTTTTGTATTTTTGTAGAACGTCTATTTTTTAGAGTTGATTTTGTAATATGTCACGGATAGCGACAATACTTTTGTTTTTACTGGCTTTCTCCGGTTATGCGATCGGGGATCTCTCGATGAGCGATATCTCTTCTGGCGGAAACAGGAGTGTTGTCCAGCAGAGAAGTTCTGTCGCGCTTACGCCCGCATATGCTGAAAATGCAGTGGATTCGACATACAAGATTGGACCGGGCGACTTTCTGGATATTGGCCTTGAGAACAACTACTTGACAGTCCAGGTGTATCCCGATGGCACGATCGCGATAGAGGAGTGCGGTTCCGTTTCCGTGATGGGAAAGACCCTTTCCGAGGCTAGGGAACTTATTCTTGATCTCGTTTCCAAACGCTACAAGCGCGAATACTGCTACGTGCAACTTTCGGCCCTCAAACGTTTCCGCGTGAATGTGATGGGCGCCATTCCGAATGTGGGCCAGCATCCGGTTGAACCGCAGACGCGCCTCAGTTATTTCATCCGCCAGGTGGGCGGCCCTCTCCCGAGTGCGAACCTCGAAGACATCATGCTCATAAGGCATGGCGATACGCTCCATATCAACTACAACGCGATGTCCACGAAGGGCGACTTTTCGGGCGACGTGATGCTAGAGCAGGGAGACCAAATCTTTGTGCCCTACGTGGTGCTGGGCGAGAACGTCGCCATGATTTTCCCGGGTTACAGGACGAGCATTGCTTACAAGGAAGGCCGTACCATTCAGGAATACTTCGAGCTTTCCGGTGCCGGTCGCCTGCATAACTACGGCTACAAGATGGTCTGCGTGCGTGAACCCGGTGAGTCCCCGCGGTGGATCCCTATTACCGAGATGAACAAGACGACGGTAAAGCCCAATACGGAACTGGAATTTACGGTCAAGGAAATGCTCGTTTATGTGGGTGGTGCTGTCGCGCGCATAGGGCAGGTAGAATACAATCCGAACTGGCATGCTATCGATTATATCGCGGCGGCGGGTATCAACACGATTTCGGGTTCCTGGAGCCAGGTGAAGGTTTGGCGCGGCAACAAGCCCGATGCCTTGAGCGTGAGCGTCACCGAGGACCCCATTCTCCCCGGCGACTATATCGAGATTCCCAAGAGCCGTTACGAGGCGTTCAAGGACTTTACGCTGTTCCTTGCATCGCTCCTTACGGTCGTGTCATCGGCATTCATCATTTACGCCAGTTACAACAAGCAGTAGCGCACTATGAAGCAAGAGAGTATAGGATTTATTGAGGTCTGTTTGCGGCTGATCAACAGCGACTTGAAACATTTCAAGTTGTGTGCCGCCATCGTGATTATTCCGACCTTGGTTGTTTTCGTGCTCGTCATGTGGGTCATCAAGCCCGTTTACAGTGCGTCGGCTATCGTGACGCCCCCTGCTGGTGCGCAGACATCCTTGCGTGGCCTTTCCAGCATGCTGGGAGGAGCGTCATCGGGCATGATGAGCTCGCTGCTCGGTTTCGTATCGTCGGACAACGACGCGAATGCAGTCTGGACCATTCTCAATTCTAGGGAACTCCACGACATGGTCCTCAAGGAATTCAATCTGGAGGAGCACTACGAGTTTGACGGCAAGTTCCATGCGGACTTGCTGAAGGCGTTCCGCAAGAATTTCAACCTTGACTGCAACAAGGAAAACATGTTCGTCATCACTGTTGAGGATGAAGACTACAAGATGGCTGCCGCCATGGTGCAGTTTATACTCGACAAGTCGGATTCGGCATTCAATGCGTTCAAGACGGCGCAGGCAAAACAGGCGAGGGAGTACTTCCAGTTGCGCCTGGATTCGTGCGAGAAGGCGCTGGATTCCTTGATGAACGGCTTTGTGAAGTTCCAGGTGGAGAACGACTTCTACGACCCCGAAATCCAGATGGAATCGACCATCAAGTACCTGGGGCAACTGCAGACCCGTCGTGAAGAAATCGGGATCGAGCTTGCCTTCGAGAAGGCTGACCGTGGAGAGAACAGCAAGCGCTATGATGAACTTTCCAAGCGCTACAAGAGCGTGAACAATGTGCTGAACGCCGCTCTCGGCGGCAAGCAGAAGAAGGTGGGCGTAGTGGCCCTGAAGGCGTCCCCTGAACTTACGGCAGAATACCTGCGCTGGGAAACGCAGCTCAAGATTCAGGAAGCGCTGTACAAGATCCTGCGCCAGCAGAGCGAGGAACTCCGCATGGAGGAATCCAAGATGCTGACCAATCTCCACGTGCTCGAATCGCCCTGGGAAAACGACAAGAAGGTGTACCCCCTTCGCGGTATCACTTTAATGTTTACGGTCTTCATATTCACCCTGTTTGCGACAGCCTTGGCCGGACTGCTTGATTATCTCGAAGCAGAGCAGGCTAGGGGAACATCGACGGCCCAGCAGTGGGCTCGCTTTAAAGGGTTCTTTAGCAGAAGAAAGGCTTAAGCTATGCTTCTCTCGTGGGTGGCTGATTATCCTGTGACATCCGCGCTCTTTGTGGTGGTGCTTTTTTGCCTTTTGCAGGCGTATGTATTCAAGAAGGATTTTTTTAGTCCTCTTACGATATACTGCTTTTCGCAGTGTATCACGCTTGCGATTTCGTATCTGCAGATAGATGCGCTCATGTCCGAATTCAAGCCGCTTACTTGGATGGTCTGGATTCTTGGGCTGGCCGCGTTCAGCACGGGTTGCTTTGTTACGCGCCTGGTGGCAAAGTCGCGCGCCCTCCCCGTATCGATTGCTGAGCCAACTCCCATGCGTTCCTACAGCTGGAAACTTCACCTGGTACTTTCATTTGTCGTTTTTGTGGTATTCCTTGCCGGTGTCGTAAAGATTATCGCTGTGGCGGGGAACTTGATTGCGTTTACGGAGTCCCCTTCGCGCTGGATGAGTCGCGAGGTCGACTACGGGTTCTTCCCTATCCTATTCAGTAGTGGCCCGCTGTGCGTTCTCCTGTTTGGAGTCGCCGCGTTCAAGAAATACAACGATATCACGTGGATACGGCGTACGGCCAAGATAATGGTCTTTGTAACAATCGTGGTAAACCTGCTCGCATATCCAAACCGCACCTCGCTGTTTTTCAATCTGGGGTTCTTGATGATCCTCATGAACTATCTCTACAAGAGGATTTCGCCGATTATTATCCTTCTTGCGATGGTTATTGCCATAACGACCTTTGTTGCGATAAGCAATTTGCGAAACCAGTATGGTTCGAGGGATATCGAGAACAAGGCGATGACGGCGTTGATTATGCTGCCGTATAAGTATGTAGCGAACAACTACTGGAATTTGGACTATGCGCTCAACCCTCCCGTGGATCGGGAATACCACCCGCATACCTATGGCATAGATTTCGTTAGCGGGATATTCGAGTACCTCCGCTTCCCCGCGAGTTTTAAGAATACGTTCCATTGGGATGACCCCTTCAATGAACGCATCCAGAAGGAGAACGGGCTCAATACCGTGAACTACCTCTGGGATGTGTATAAGGACTTTTTCTTGCCCGGCGTGCTGCTTTTCCCGCTGCTCTGCGGGATAGGTCTTTCCGTGCTGCACCTGAAACTGTGTAGGCCATTCACTCCGCGTCAGATACTGTTCTATACCTATTTCATCTACTTCGTGGGATGGTGGTTCTTTACGTCGGGCTACAAGCAGGGCATGTACTGCATGTGGGGCGTGTTCCTTTATCTAGTCACGACCATCTGTATGAAGAATGAAAAAAGGGAACCCCTTGCCCCGGAGTGCCTACCAGCGGATGCGCCGCTTGAGGGTGAAGTAGAATGCGAGCGCGACGGTAAGGAAGACGTCGCCCGCTAGGGTGAGCGCGGGAATGCATTCGGGCGCGAACATGCCCGACCCGTAGTAGCACACGCCGATATTGAAAATGCCTCCGAGGGCTATGAGCGTGCAGTAGAGCGCCATGCGGCGTTCCTTGAGCAGGGTGGATATCATGTTCATGCGGATGGCCTGCAGTATGAGCGAGCAGGTGAGTATGCGGAGGCAAAGCGAACTCGTGTATAGCACGTCGCTTGTCCAGGGCGCTGCAAAGAAGATTATCTTGAGCGTCCATTCGGGGAACACCGAGAACGGCGTGCTCACCGCGGCTATAAAGAGGGTGAATATCCCGATGTCGCGCAGGTGGAGCGTGCGGCTGTCGGTCTGGTGGAGCGATATGAGGCTCGACGATATGAAGTGCACCATGAGCCCCGACGCCAGTATTATTAGTTTGTGCGCAAAATTGTACGAGCCGAGGAATTCGGGAGTGGCGGCATGCGATGCGGTGTATAGCCCCACCGGCAGGTAGGCGAAGCTTGCGATGCTCGCGATGGCGTAGGGGACCGCGGATTTGAACATGAGGGCGAAGAACCTGCGCGCATGCCTGCCGATAGAAAGGACCGCCGGGGTGAACGCCTGCCGCACGCCGAACCCGAACGCGGGCAGTGCCGCGAGCACCATCGAAAGCGCGATGGGCGCGATGGAATCGAAGCGGAGCACGCAGAGTGCGATGCCCATGATGGCGGTGTACGATACGGTGTGGAGTATTTTCGAGATGAGCAGCTTTTTCCAGAAGTTCCCGCAGATGAAGTACCAGTCGAAGAACGCGTGCTGGAACAGTAGCCCGAAGGCGAGAATGAGTTCGCCCCAGAAGGCGGGGTGGTCGTGGCGTGCGACAATCGCGAAGATGACCATCGCGCTGGCGGCGATAGCCGTGGTGAGGAGCCTCAGCTGCAGCACGTTCCTGAACAGCCTGCCCTCGGTGGCCCTTTTCCCGAAATAGGCGAGAATGAGCGTGGCCATGCCGAAATCGGCGAGCGCGCAGAATATGGTGTAATCGCTTTGTAAGATTCCGAAATATCCGAAGTTGACAATTCCGAGGTTATTTGCGATAATATTCTGTACAAGGACGGAAACGCCTTGTATGAGTATGTTCACCAAGGAAATGAAAACGCCGATCTTTATGTTCTTGAATACTTGCAACGAGGGATAAAATAGATGTTTTGCTCGCAAATGTTTTGGACTTTTTCTAATTTTGGGTGCGGAAACGCGAAAGTGGCGGAATTGGCAGACGCGCCAGACTTAGGATCTGGTACTTCGGTGTGAGGGTTCGACTCCCTCCTTTCGCAGAGAATTTCAAATTAAACCGCATATCGGAGTCCATAATGTCCGTTGAAATCAAAGAAACAAGCGCAACCGTGCGCACCCTCGAAGTCGCAATCCCGCAGGCGGATCTCGATGCCCCCTTCGAAAAGAAGCTTTCCCAGTACAAGAAGCAGGTGGCCCTGAAGGGTTTCCGCCAGGGCATGGTCCCGAAGGCGATGATCCTGAAGCAGTTCGGTGACGCCATCCGTCACGAGGCCGTGAACGAGACCGTCGACAAGGTTGTGGGCGAGGTGCTCAAGAACGCGAACATTATCCCGGTCGGCCAGCTCAAGGTCACCAAGTTCGAAGACAACAAGGAAGCCGGCGTCGCACTGACCCTCGAAGTCGAAATTGACCCCGAAATCGACATCAAGGGCTACGACAACACGGGCATTACCGTTCCCGATACCGCCGTGCACGAAGAGGAAGTCCAGGAAGAATTTGACCGCCTGGTGAAGATGTGGAGCAAGGACGAGCACGTCGACCGCGCCGCGGGCAAGGGCGATGTCGTCGTGGGCAACTACATCGAGGTCGTTATCGACGGCGAAAAGCAGGAACTCCCCGAAAACAAGGAATTCCGTAGCCTGCTCGGCGAATCCGCCTCTCCGGGATTCGACGAGGGCCTCATGGGCGTCAAGGCGGGCGACAAGAAGGAAATCAACTTCAAGTACCCCGATGACCACAAGGACGAACGCTACCGCGGCAAGACCGCCCAGTTCAACGTGGAAATCACCGACGTGCGCGAAATCGTGCCGCCGACCTTCGACGAGGAATTCTGCAAGCAGGTGGGCGTCAAGGACGTCGACGAACTGAAGGCCAACCTCGCCGAGAGCCTCGCCAACCAGAAGCAGGACGCCGCCAAGACGAAGGCCGTGAACGAGGCTATCGACAAGCTTATCGAGCAGAACCCGTTCGAGGTGCCGAACGCCCGCGTGCTCGACCTCATCAGGTGGTCGCTCAACCGCAACGTGCAGGACGAGAAGGACGCCGTCGAGCCGACCGAAGAACAGGTGAAGACGCTTTCTCCCGAGGCTATCCGCGAAATCAAGAAGCACCGCATTCTCGACTTCGTCGCCACGAAGGAAAAGCTCAAGGCGAGCCAGGCCAAGGTGGACGAACGCCTCCAGCAGATGGCGAATGCCTACCATATCGGCTTCGAAGATTTGAAGAACCATTTCCGCCAGAGCGGCAGAATCAACCAGCTGCGTGACGAACTCCGTGTCCAGATGGCTGCGGACTTCATCGTGGGCATCCGCCCCGCTGCCGAAGAAACCAAGTAAAAGAGGTTAGTTAATGATCATTCCTACCGTCATTGAGACCACCGGGCGTGGTGAACGCGCCTACGACATCTACTCCCGCCTCCTCAAGGAGCGCATCATCTTCTTGGGTACGCCCATCAACGATGAAGTGGCGAACAACGTCATGGCGCAGCTGATTTTCCTTGAGTACGAGAACCCGGAGAAGGATATCACGCTGTATATCAACAGCCCGGGTGGTTACGTGTCGGCAGGACTTGCCATTTACGATACCATGCAGCATGTTCGCCCGAATATCGCGACCATCTGCATTGGCAGTTGCGCCTCGATGGCCGCCGTGCTCCTTGCCGCGGGTACCAAGGGCAAGCGCTATGCGCTCCCGCATTCCCGCATCATGCTGCACCAGCCGTCGGGTGCCGCTACCGGCCAATCTACCGATATCCAGATTACCGCGAAGGAAATCGTCCGCACCAAGGATACCCTCACCGAGATCGTGGCGAAGCATACGGGCAAGTCTATCGACGAAGTCCGTGCGAAGACCGACCGCGACTTTTACATGGGGCCCGAGGAAGCGAAGTCCTTCGGCGTGATTGACGAAATTTTTATTCCGCGTAAAGAGGGAGTGTAGCGCTCATGTACCGTAGCGGGAAAAACCATCCGACCGTGACATGCAGTTTCTGCGGCAAGCCCGCGGAACGTGTCGAGAAGATGATTACTGGCGCAGGTGTCCAGATTTGTAGTGACTGCGTGGCGATGTGCCACCGCATTATCGAAGAGGACAAGTCCCGCTCGATGCAGGAGAGGGCCAAGGCGGATGCTGCCGTGCAGAAGCCGCTCCCGCTCCCGACCGAAATCAAGGCGCACCTGGACGAGTTCGTGATTGGCCAGGACCAGGCGAAGATTGCGCTCTCCGTTGCCGTCTACAACCACTACAAGCGCTTGCGTTACAGGCAGGCCCATGCCGATGCGTCGGGCGTCGAGGTGGAAAAGTCCAACCTGCTCCTGGTGGGCCCCACCGGTAGCGGAAAGACGCTCCTCGCGCAGACCATGGCGCGCTTCCTGGACGTGCCCTTTACCATTGCCGACGCCACGGTGCTTACCGAGGCGGGCTACGTGGGCGAGGACGTAGACAGCATTATCGTGCGCCTGTTGCAGGCTGCCGACTACGATGTGGCCCGCGCCGAACGCGGAATCATCTTTATCGACGAAATCGACAAGATTGCGCGCAAGACCGCGAACCCTTCCATCACTCGTGACGTGAGTGGCGAAGGCGTGCAGCAGGGCCTCCTGAAGCTCCTGGAAGGTACCGTTGCCGCAGTGCCGCCGAAGGGTGGCCGCAAGCACCCCGAACAGCCGCTGGTGCAGGTGAATACCAAGAACATCCTGTTCATTTGCGGTGGCGCCTTCGAGACGCTCGACAAGATTATTGCCCAGCGCGTGAACAAGGGCGGCATGGGTTTCGGCGCCGATATCCGCAGCGAGAAGGACAACACGCTGAGCGAGCTGTTCCAGCAGCTGGAACCCGACGACCTTATCCGTTTCGGGCTCATTCCCGAAATCGTGGGCCGCTTGCCGATTGCGGTCGCGCTCGAGGAACTCGACGAGTCTGCATTGCTCAACATCCTGACGCAGCCGAAAAACGCGCTCGTGAAGCAGTTCAAGAGCCTGTTCGAGATGGACGGTATCGAACTCTCGTTTACCGACGACGCCCTCAAGGAAATCGTTCACGAGACGATGAGCCGCAAGACCGGTGCCCGCGGGCTCCGCTCCGTCATGGAACGCACCCTGCAGAAGGCGATGTTTACGATGCCCGGTTCCGACGTGAAGAAGCTCGTGGTGACCGCCGATACGGTGAAGAAGGGACTTGCCGTCGCTTCCGAGGAAGCTTCTCCCGAGGACAATTCCGTGGAGTTCGGCGGGGTTGCCGACCTTTCGGAATCCGAGTTCGTGAAGGATTCCCCGCGCCGTGGCCGCAAGAAGGCTTCGTAGGCCTTGCTGAAAAAATGTTCTAGCGGTTGCCGCGGGAATTGCGGCAGCCGCCTTTTGTTTCTTTAAGATACTATCTTTGCAGTGTATGAACTTTGATTTTTCGAAAACGTATCCGCTGCTCCCGCTCAGGGATGCCGTGGTGTTCCCGCACACGACCCGCCGTATTTTGGTGGGCCGCGACATGTCTTTACGCGCGCTTGAATTTGCCGAAAGCCACAATAATGAAATAGTCCTCGTTGCACAGAAGGACGTGACCGTTGAAGAAATCCAGAACCCGATGCTCGACCTGTATTCGGTGGGCGTGATTGCGCATGTGAGTAACGTGATGCCGTTCCCGAACGGCTGCGTGAAGGTGGTGCTCGAGGGCGAGGAGGTTGTGGACCTGCGCTCCATCATGATGAACGACGGCTTCTTGAACGTGACGGTTTCCCCGCGCAAGATGCGCATCGGTGCCAAGGACAAGACCTCCCTTTTTGACGAGGTGCTCACGCGCTTCCGCGACTACGCGACAAAGAGGAACATCGCCGAGGGCATGGTCGATGCGTTCTTCGGCATGGAAAACCAGCTGGACGCCTATTACGGTATGATTCCGTTCTTGCAGGTGTCGCTTGCCGAGAAGCAGAGCTTTCTGGAGATAGCGACGCTCGACGAGATGTCGGCGAAGCTGCTTGCGCTGATGGACGTTTCCGAGGACAACGAGAACGTGCTCGTGCGCGTGCAGCAGAGCGTGCGCCAGAAGATGGCGCAACAGCAGAAGGAATGGTTTATCTCCGAACAGATCCGCCAGCTGCAGGATGAACTGGACGGTGATGGCGAAGGGGCTTCGGAACCCGAACAGCTCTTGAAGAAAATCAGGGCGAAGAACTTTACCCCGGCAATCGTGGAAAAGCTCGAGGACGAGATTAGCCGCATGAAGCTCATGCAGCCGACCTCGCCGGAATATGCGGTGAGCCGCAACTACCTTGACTGGTTTTTGAACCTGCCCTACGGCGTGTACACCGACACCGTCCTCAACATGAAGAAGGTGAAGAGCGAGCTCGACTCCAAGCACTTCGGGCTCGACAAGGTGAAGGAACGCATCATGGAATACGTCGCGGTGCTGAAACTCACCGGCACCGAACGCCGTTCCCCGATTTTGTGCCTTGTGGGGCCTCCCGGCGTGGGCAAGACGACCCTCGTGGAATCGATTGCGAACGCGATGCAGCGTAACTTTGTGCGCATTACGCTTGGTGGCGTGCGCGACGAGGCCGAAATCCGTGGGCATCGCCGTACCTACATCGGAGCGATGCCGGGCCGCTTTATCCATGCGCTGCGCCGAGCCAAGTGCATGAACCCGATTATTCTGCTCGACGAAATCGACAAGATGGCGAGCGATTTCCGTGGCGACCCCGCGAGCGCGATGCTCGAGGTGCTTGACCCGGAACAGAACCACGACTTTACCGACCACTTTATGGAAGTGGGCCTCGACCTGAGCCGCGTGCTGTTTATCGCGACGGCGAACAGCGAGAGCGAAATCCCCGAGGCGCTGCGCGACAGGCTCGAAATCGTGCGCCTGCCCGGCTACTACCCGCACGAGAAGTTGCAGATTGCAAGCAAGTACCTGGTGCCGCGCATTTGCGAACGCACCGGCGTAAAACTCGGCGAGCAGGTTTCGTTTGGCGATGCGATTATCAACCAGGTGATGCGCGGCTGGACCCGCGAGGCGGGCGTGCGCGAACTGGAACGCACCCTCGAGAGTGCGGTGCGCCACCGTGCCAAGGAAATCGTGATGGGCAAGAAGATCAAGCCCGCCGTTACCGAGAAGCAGTTGCAGGAATACCTCGGCGCCCCGAGATTCCTCGACAGTCAATTGCCCGAACCCGGCCGCCCCGGCGTGGTGACAGGCCTTGCCTGGACGAGCGTGGGCGGCGAGATTCTGCCCATCGAGTGCATGCTCCTGAGCGGCAAGGGCCAGATTATCATGACGGGAAAGCTCGGCGACGTGATGAAGGAATCCGCCCAGATTGCGGTGAGCCTGGTGCGCGAACGCCTGCACCGTTTTGGCATCGACCCCGCGATTGTCAAGAAGACGGACATCCACATCCACGTGCCCGAAGGCGCCGTGCCGAAGGACGGGCCCTCCGCGGGTATCGCCCTCACGCTCTGCCTGCTTTCTGCGTTCACCAGGATTCCCGTGCCGCCTGACGTCGCGTTTACCGGCGAGGTGAGCCTCACGGGCGCATGCCTTGCGATTGGCGGGCTCAACGAGAAGGCGCTTGCCGCGCTCCAGGCCGGCGTGAAGACGCTTCGCCTGCCTGCCCAGAACAAGAAGGACGTGGACGAACTCCCGGCACCCGCGAAGAAGGGCCTCAAGATCTTTACGCACAAGCACATCGACGAAATCGTGAAGATTTTGTTCGTGCAGAAGAAGGCGAAGAAGTAGGTAGCCTGAGTGTCACCCTGGAGCGCGAAGCGCGATAGGTACATTTATTGTCCCCGGTGCGCTCCGGGGATTTTTTGTATTTTGAATAAAGAAATTTGACGGACAAATTATATGTCGAAAGATAAGCCACTATATACGCTTGAAAAAAGAGATGTTCTCTTTTTTGTGATTGCGGAATTGGTTCTTTTTCTTTTGCCAGCAATCTTGACTGCGGCTGTAGTTGCTTGGGGATTTTATGTGGAATATGGTCTAGAACCGGAAAAACCGGCATGGATTCTTTCGATTGTATTCTGGCCTTTTGTTCCATTCGCATTGTGTGCCCCTTTTGTGTGCGTCTATAGAAAACTTTGGTGCGCGCCGCATGATTTCTTTACCATTGCCAAGATTTCGTTTGTTCCGTTTATTCCAGGATGGCTGTATATATTGGGCTGCGCTGTTTGGTTGTCTATCAAGTGGGAATGGGAAATGGTGGGGATTCTTGGTTTACCGTCCTTTATTTTCTTGGCTTGCTATCTCATTGTTTTACTGGGCCTTTTTCTTGCTAGACGATAACTCGTTTTATATATTTGAGCGTTGGAAAATTAGAGGCGTAAAATGGAATTCACTCTCGAAGAAATGCGTGGGCACCTTGCAGCTCTCGAAGCAAGGATTGCGGAAGCCTGCAAGATTGCGGGCCGCAGCCGTGACATGGTTAAGCTTGTTTGGGTGAGCAAGTTCCACCCGGCAGAAGCCGTGGAAAATGCAATCAGCCTGGGCGCTACCGACTTCGGCGAGAACCGCGTGCAGGAGGCCGAACTCAAGTTCTCTGCGCCGCGCATCGCGAAGGACGGGAGCCGCGTGCGTTGCCACGTGATTGGCCCCGTGCAGAGCAACAAGCTCAAGAAGGCGGCGATTGTCGCCGACTGCATCCATTCCATCGCGAGCATTGAGGCGGTAGAAAAACTGGAACGCGTCTGCGCGGCACTCCCCGGAGAGAATGGCACGGGCAAGATTCTCGATATCCTTTTCCAGGTGAACGCTGGTGAAGAAGAGACGAAGAGCGGGCTCGATGTGCACGAGGCCGAGGCATTCCTGAACGACCTTGCCGCAAAGGCGGGCGCCGCTTCCGACGGCAAGAGCGAAAACTTCCCGCACCTGCGCTTCCGCGGGCTCATGACCATCGGCAAGAACACGGGTGTCGCCGAAGACAGCCGCGAATGCTTCGCATTCCTACGCACCCTCCAGCAGAAGTTCCTCGCGAAAGGCGGTGCGTTTGCCCACTTCGATCAGCTTTCGATGGGCATGACGGGCGACCTGGAAGTCGCGATTGAAGAAGGCTCCACGATGATTCGCGTGGGCACGGCTCTCTTCGGCGAACGCGACTACAGCAAACCGGTGTAGCGCCTTTCCCCGCAGAAACTTCTCATGAATTCCGCGCTCCTTGCCGCCATATTCATTGCAATATTCCTGCTGCTCGTCTTGACGCGGCGGAAGGGCGGGCATCGCGGGGATTCACGGCAAGGTCGACCCGGCCGGCGCGCTCCCCGCAAGTCGCTCGCAGGTAGCGGATTCGACGGCGCGGGCTACTGGAATGCGCGCGACGTGAAGTTCCGGCAGGAGGACCGCCCTCCGGTCGATG
>FLNZ01005302.1_pt1 | contig 17624 bp, 12 predicted proteins | sample 1140391 | NCBI WGS metagenome assembly FLNZ01 (sample SAMEA3878171, study PRJEB12797) | bioreactor metagenome | biome: Moose rumen | place: Sweden | collected 2011-10
ATACAAGGGGATGCTCCACCAGCCGGACCCGCAGGGCGGTTCGGACGTGCTGGCGGGCATCGTCGCGATCCGGCGCCTGCATATGCGCGTGCTCAATGAGACGGGATTCTCCTGCGCCGACGAGATGCTGTATCCCGAAGAACACAGGTTCCTCTCAGACCTTCTTTCATATGTAACTATAGGGGCGCGCTCGGTCGAGAATCAGCAGCACAGGCTGACCGCGAGCGGGCTGGACATCCCCGTGGGGATGAAAAACCCCACGGGCGGCGACCTCACTGTGCTGATGAACTCGATAGGCGCCGCGCAGCTTCCCCACACCTTCATCTACCGCAACTGGGAAGTGGAAAGCAAAGGCAATTCCCTGACGCACGCTGTGTTACGCGGTTACAAAGATCTGAATGGGGCGATGCGCCCCAACTACGGACCTGACGAACTGACAAAAATCGCAGGGCTATATGCCCAAAGGGGACTCAAGAATCCGGCTATCATAATTGACACCAATCACTGCAACTCAGGAAAAGATGCACTGAAGCAGCCCGAAATCACGAGAAAAGTCCTCGAGAGCGCCAATAAAAGCACAGAAATCAAAAAACTCCTTAAAGGCTTTATGGTCGAATCGTACATCGAAGACGGCTGTCAGGGCTCAGAAGGCAGCGTCTACGGACAATCGATTACCGACCCTTGCCTCGGCTGGGAAAAGACAGAAAAACTCATATTCGACCTTGCAGAGAAATGGTGAAAATCACGATGAAAATTGCGACAATAATAACGGCAACAGCGGCGGCATTTCTATCGTTCGCGAGCTGCACGATGTTTCAAAATCAAAAGGCGGAGGGGCGGAGCGACCAGCGATCAGAACGGCTCGGCCTCAACGCTACGGCGCTCGATACGATGAACTGCTACGTTGCAAATCCCGACGGATATCTGTTCACAGGCCGGAATCACGCCACGCTCAAATTCAAGATCAGGGACCCCCACCCCGACTCAGTCATTACGCTCATCGCCATCCGCGACACTTCGCTCAACAAGCCGGCAAGAGACACCGCCCTCGTGATAAAAAAGCGCTTCAAAGGTAGCGAGGGGCAGTTTGGGCTCGGTCTTCTCGAACCGGGATTCTACCAAATCCATATAGGCAAAGACCATTTCAATGTAGGCATTCGCCCCGAAGAGATCGAATCGCCGCAGGACAAACAGCCCGACTTCGACGAATTCTGGAAAAGCACACTCGACGAACTCGCCCGGGTCCCGATAAATGCCAGATACGAGCTGGTGCCCGAACACTCCGACAGCATACGCCAATGTTTCAAAATCGAAATGGACTCATTTGGCGACAAGACGATGGGAGGCATCCTCACGATCCCCGTGAAGCCCGGCAAGTACCCTGTCAGCGTGGAGTATATGGGCTACGGCGCCTGGCCCTACTACCGCGATCCGTCAGAGAACCCCGGGCGCATCGACTTCCTCGTGAGCGTGCGCGGACAGGGAATCTTCCGCACGCCCGACTACGACTGGTGGTGCTACGAAGGCATGGATTCTCCTCAAGACTATTATTACAGAGGAGCATTCTGCGATGTAGTAAGGGCCATCGACTTCGTCTGCTCACTCGAAAAGGCGGACACTTCCAAGATTTTCGCCTGGGGCGACAGCCAGGGAGGCGCGTTCACCTGGGTCAGCGCTGCCCTCGACCACAGAGTGAGAGCCATTGCCCCGAGTGTGCCGTTCCTCGGAGACTATCCCGACTATGCCAAGATAGTCAACTGGCCTGTAGGCGTCATCTACCGGCTGGGCGAAAAGCAGGGCCTGAGCAAAGAGCACCTTCTGAGAATGCTCTCCTACTTCGACATCAAGAACCTGACGGACAAGGTGGAGTGCCCGGTCTATATGGCATTCGGAATGCAGGACCCCGTGTGTCCGCCCCACACCAACTTCGCCGGCTACAACCAATGCAACGCCCCCAAGAAGTACTTCTGCGTGCCCCTGTGCGAGCACTCGATGTGGAGAGAGCCAATCTGGCAGAAAGAACGCCGCAACTTCTTCGAACAGTTTATTTGAGAGACCGCACGGAGCCACCCGGAATCAGACTGGGAGACAGCATTACGTGCGAAGACGGGATTGTGATGTCTGCGATGCGCTCGAAGAGTATTTTGGTCGCAAGCCTGGACATATCTTCCAAAGGCTGGCTCACACGGGCTATGGGAGGGATCATATAGTCCAGATAAATATTATTGTCGAAAGATATCAGCGATATGTCCTCCGGGATACGCAGATTCATCTCCCTTATCGCCTTCATCACTCCAAGACCGATAGTGTTGCTGAGTGCAAATATGGCCGTGGGGCAATGATCTCCGCATAGCAGAAGTCGAGCCTCCAGATATCCATTCTGGATCGAGAACTCGCTGCCGACAACGGTTATCCGATCTTCGAGCCCCGCCTCTTTCATCTTGTCCAGATAACCCTGTACACGCATCATATTGGGCATAGAGGACGTGACGCCCTGAATGCAGGCAATATCCTTGTGGCCGTAGTCCAACAGAGTCTGGGTTGCGATGACCCCTCCTTTGTAGTTGTTGTTGGTCACATAAGGAAGGGACGAATGCTCAAAGTAGCGGTCTATGAGCACAACGGGCAACCCTGCATCTGAAAGCGCGGTAAGGTGCTCTTCTCCACCGCACGGGGCCACGATAATACCTTCCACCTGGCGTGACACGAGAGAATCAACGGCTTTCTTCTGGTTGGACTCCGCCTCCATCGTGTCCACTATGATGGCAGTGTACCCACGGCTGTTGGCCCCTTCTATGATGACGCTTGCCATATCGGCAAAGAAAGGGTTGCTCATCGACGGGATTACCAGCCCGATTGCATAACTCTTGCTGGTCCTGAGGCTGCGGGCTGAGTGGCTTGGAGTGTAATTGCACCTGTCGGCTTCCTTCAGGATACGCTCCGCCGTCGACTTGGGAATACGATGCCTCTCTGCGTCACCGCTGAGCACCCGCGACACGGTAGATACCGAAACCCCGAGCCTGGAAGCAATTGTGGATAGTGTTTCTTTCATTTCTGCAGCGTTATGCGAAATTTTGCGCAACTTTCGTTCAGTTTTTTCGAAGCAAAAGTAGCTAATATTTAACATAGAGTGAAAAAAAGATTTATAAATTTGAGATGGATTAGCGCAAACGATTGCGCATAACTGCAAACAGAAAGAATAACACTATACTTATGGCAAACAAAAAAATACTCGTCATCGGCAGCAGCAACACCGATATGACGATCAAATCACAGAGACTTCCCTCCCCTGGTGAGACCATTATGGGCGGAGTATTCCATATGGGACCCGGCGGCAAGGGCGCCAACCAGGCCGTCGCAGCCAAGAGGCTTGGAGGCGACGTCACATTCATATGCAAGGTAGGCCGAGACCTGTTCGGCGAGAATGCAGTCAAGGGCTACCGGAAAGAAGGCATCGACACCAGCCACACGCTCTACTCGGACAAGGCCTCCGGCACGGCCCTCATCCTCGTGGACGAGAGCGGCGAGAACTGCATCGCAGTAGCTCCGGGAGCCAACGGCGACATCACTCCTGCCGACATCGACTCCGTAGCGGAGGTCATCAAGCAGTCCGACTTTCTCATCCTCCAGCTTGAAATCCCCGTGGAGAGTGTTATGAGGGCCGCCCAAATCGCCCACGAAGAGGGAGTTTACGTAATTCTCAATCCCGCACCTGCCGCCAAACTTCCCAAAGAGATCTTCAAGTACATCTCACTCATTACTCCAAATCAGACCGAAAGTACACTTATGACCGGTGTCAATGTCAAGGATGAAGCCTCCAGAGACGAGGCTGTCGCCGCCTTCCACTCGATGGGAGTCAAAGACATCATCATAACTCTCGGATCCAAGGGATCGCTCGTATGTGAGGGCAACAGCAAAGTCCTCGTCGAAGCGCTCAAGGTCAAGGCGGTCGACGCCACCGCCGCCGGCGACACCTTCTGCGGTGCCGTGTGCGTCGCGCTTTCGGAAGGCAAATCCCTCGAAGACGCTGCCCGCTTCGCCACCAAGGCTTCGGCGCTCACCGTCCAGAAAATGGGAGCACAGGACTCCATCCCCTACATCACCGATATCAAATAACAATTAATAATAAGGATTATGTTCATCGTTAACAGTTACCTTCTCGCAGTCATTCTCTGCTTCGTGACCATGCTCTGCTGGGGCTCCTGGGGCAACACCCAGAAGCTCGCCGCCAAAACCTGGCGTTATGAACTCTTTTACTGGGACTACGTGATCGGAATGGTCCTGTTCTCCCTCCTTATTGCTTTCACTCTTGGAAGTTTCGGCGCCGAAGGGCGTCCTTTCATCCAGGACATCGGCCAGGCATCCTGGGCCAGCATCGGCTGGGTTCTCCTCGGAGCCGTAGTCTTCAACGTATCCAACATACTGCTCTCAGCCTCGACCTCGATTGCGGGCATGTCGGTCGCATTCCCCCTTGGCGTAGGCCTGGCCCTGGTCATTGGAGTGCTCAACAATATCATTTTCCACCCCAAAGGCACTGAGAATCTCTTCCTGCTCTTCCTCGGCGTAGCTCTCGTCGTGATAGCCATCATCTGCAACGGCGCAGCTTCCGGCAAGGTATCCAACGAGCAGAGAGATCCCAGACAGAACCGCAAGGGCATCATCCTCGCACTCTGCGCCGGCATCATTATGTCGTTCTTCTCCGCCCTTGTCTACAACGGAGTCGATCTGGACAATTTCGCAGCTCCTGCTGCAGGCAAGATGACGCCCTACTCCGCAATCGTGGTGTTCTCTCTCGGCGTGTTCCTCAGCAACTTTATCGTCAACACCATCGTTATGAAGAAACCCTTCGTCGGAGAGCCTGTCAAGTATGCGGATTATTTCAAGGGCAACGCCAAGACCCACCTTGTGGGTATGCTGGGAGGCGCTATCTGGTGCCTCGGTACCGCCCTCAACTACATTGCCGCCGGCAAGGCAGGCGCTTCGGTGAGCTATGCTCTCGGTCAGGGCGCGCCTATGATCGCGGCCATCTGGGGTGTATTCATCTGGAAAGAATTCAAGGGAGCCAAGAAGGAAGTCAACCTGCTTCTCACCCTTATGTTTGTTCTCTTCATAGCCGGTCTCGGTCTCATAGTAGCGGCCGGAAACTGATCTTAGTATGAAAAAACTACTGTCAATTATAACAGCCCTCCTTGCTCTTGCAAGTCTTGGGGCATACGCCCAGAGCCAGACCATTTCCGGCTCCGTGAAGGGCGCGGACGGCGAGATCCTCGTCGGCGCCACCGTGGTTGCCTCTACGGGCGCCTACGCCATCGCCGACCTGGACGGACGGTTCGAACTCCGGGCCAAAGCCGGTGAGACTCTCACCGTGTCTTCGTTCGGATACGACGATGTCGTCGTCACTGTCGGCAGTCAGACAAAATACGACATAGTCCTGCCGGTTGCAGCGGCGATGATGCTCGACGAAGCCGTGGCTATCGGTTACGGTACCACCACCAAGAAAGAAGTCACCGGCTCGGTGACGAGCCTCAAAGTCGAGGCTCTCGACAAGGGAGCTTTCAGCGACGCCTCCGGAATGCTTCAGGGCAAGGTGGCCGGTCTGTCGATCACCAACCCCAACGGCGGTGATCCCAACGGCTCGATGGAGATCCTCCTCCGAGGCACCAACACGCTCTCGGCCGGACAGGGTCCGCTTATCATCATCGACGGCGTGAGCGGCGCCGACCTCCAGAGCATCAACTTCCAGGAAGTCGAAACCATCGATGTCCTCAAGGACGGTTCTGCTGCTGCAATCTACGGCACACGGGGCACCAACGGCGTCATCATCATCACCACACGCCGCGCCAAATCCGGAGCTACATCCGTCGAGTACCGCGGTCAGGCCATCACACAGACGCTTCTCTCGAGAGCCGTCCCGATGAATGCCGAACAGTACGAGTACGCCCTCACCAACTTCAAGTCTCCTGCCGCAGACGGATCGTACAACACCCTCTACGGCTCAGACACAGATTGGTTCAAGGAAGTCACCCGCACCCCGTTCTCGCATCGCCACAGCCTCGCTCTCGCCGGCGGTTCCGAGAAATTCTCCCACCGCACCACCCTCAACGTGGAGCAGAATCAAGGTATGCTTCGCAACAACGACAACAACAAGTACCTCTTCAAGACCAATATCCACCAGACTGCTCTTGAGGGTTGGCTGACCTTCGACTACAACCTGTCTTACGGCAAACGCAAATTCAACGGCACCCGCAGCGGCATCTTCCGCCAGGCTTTCTACCACAACCCCACCGAGCCCGTCTACGATCCCGAAGACACCGAGAACGGAGGTTATTTCACCGTCGGTGGTATGGACTACTACAACCCTGTGGCTATGCTCAACGAGCGCAAGAGCAACTACGACGTGGACGACGCCTCCGTCAACGGACGTGCGACGCTCAATATTCTGCCCGTCGAAGGCCTCAAATGGGATAATTTCCTGAGCTATTCGAGCAAGCGCAGCCAGTACACCGACTACAAGACGAAGTACTACCCCGGAGAGACCGGTCTGAAGGGCGCTGCCGAAATCGACAACAACAAGAGCACCGATTTCCAGTACGAGAGCACGCTCCAGTACAGCAGGCACCTTGACAAACACAACATCCAGGCTATACTCGGATACACCTACGAACAGCAGTACTACAACTCTTCGTACATCTACAACTACGGTTTCGACACAGACTTCTTCGGAGTAAACAACATCGGAGCGGGCAAGGCCATCCTCACCGGCGCTGCCGAGATGAGCTCGTCTAAGACTTCCAGCCGATACATCGCCTTCTTCGGACGTGTGATGTACAACTACGCCGATAAATATATGGCATCACTCTCGCTCAGGCGCGATGGTTCGAGCCGCTTCGGAGCAAACAACAAGTGGGGCTGGTTCCCCGCGGTCAGCTTGGGTTGGCGAGTCACAGAAGAAGATTTCATGAAGGACCTCAACTGGCTGGAGGAGCTCAAACTCCGCGCCGGATTCGGCATGACCGGCAACCAGGACTTCAGCAACTACAAGTCCCTGTTCCTCGTCAAGACCAGCGGCAACTTCTACTATGACGGGCAGTGGTCGACGGCATACGCCCCTGCAAGCAATGCCAATCCCGACCTCGCGTGGGAGAAGAAGTCCGAATTCAACGTGGGTTTCGACGCCTCCATTCTCAAGAAAGTAAACGTCACGGTAGACTACTACTACCGACTGACTTCGAACCTTCTTTACAACTACACGGTGCCGGTTCCTCCGTATAACTACGGCACACTGTTCACCAACGTGGGCGCAATCAGCAACAGCGGTATAGAGCTCACCGTGGACGCCACTCCGGTCAAGGCCAAGGATTTATCCTGGAATACGACCGTCACTGCATCCCACAACACCAACAAACTCATCTCCTTCACCAATGAAGAATTTGCCGGACAGGAGTATCGCATAGGCTGGCTCAACACCCCTCTGGGAGTATACTGTCAGAGGCTCATCGAAGGCGAGAGCATCGGCACTTTCTACGGTCCAAATTTCGATGGCATCAGGAGCAGCGGTTCGACCAAGGTCGTCCAGACCAAAGAGTCTGAGTGGGTGAACCTCGGCAATGCCTACCCCTGGCTCAACCTCGGTTGGAGCAACTCCATCAACTGGAAGGCTTTCACCGTCAGCGCCAGCATCCGCGCCGCGCTTGGCGGCAAGGTCTTCAACCAGATGAAAGCCGTGTATGAGAACATCACCGAACTCGGCACCAAAAACGTCCTTGCCAGCTGGCTGGACGACACTTCTTTCACCGGCAAGGTCGTCTATTCGGACAGGTATCTCGAAGATGCCACTTACGTAAAACTCGACAACCTCACCGTAAGCTACAACATCCCTCTCAAGAACAGGACTTTGGTCAAAGATGCATCGGTGTACCTGTCAGGCCAGAACCTCCTGGTACTCACCGGATATAGCGGAGTCGACCCCGAAGTGGCGCTCACGGGCCTTACTCCCGGTATCGAAGGTCTCTCCTACTATCCCCGTACAAGGGTATTCACATTTGGAGTCAACGTCAAATTCTAAAGGAAAGGAATTATGAAAAAGATATTATCACTCATTTTCGTCGCAGCCGCCATCACCGCAGTTTCCTGTACGAACCTCGACGAGGAGATCTATTCCCAGATTCCACAGGAAGAGTTCCTTTCTGACCCGGAGAATATCGCACTCTACACATCCAGGCCATACACCTATCTTCAAGTCTGGGGCAACGAACAGAGTATGCTCACGATGATCCTGATGCTCACCAATGAGACCGCTATCCCTACCGAATATGAGGGACACTGGGGAGAGCCTCGCTATGGAGAGCTCCAGACCCACTCTATTCCAAGCAGTTGCAAGCTTGTCAAGACATCCTGGGACTTCTGTTTCGATGGCATCTCGGCCTGCAACGATGCCATCTACGTCCTTGAGAATGCGCCTCAGAACGAGACCACTCTCAAAAATATCTCGGAAATTAAGATCCTTCGTGCATATTACTACCTGATGGCAGTCGACTGCTGGGGCTCCGTTCCATTCTCAATCAGCCGTGAAGAAACCGGCTATCCCGAGCAAAAAGACAGGCCCACGATGCTCAACTGGCTCGAGAACGAGATCAAGGGCAATATGTCGAAGCTCGACACTGTCGTCTCTTCCAAGACATACGGACGCATCACCATCGAAGTCGCCCGTTTCCTCCTTGCCAAGATCTATCTTAACTCCGAGAAATGGACGGGCACTCCCCGCTACGCCGAGGCCGAGACTGTCTGCAAGCAGATTATGGACAGCGGCAATTTCAGCCTTTCCACCCTTTACGAGCAGAACTTCGCCATCAACAATGAGAATGGATCCGAAGCAGTGTTCGCCCTGCCCCACAGCAGCGTCTACACCAACTACGCTTTCTATCTCTATGTGATGACGTTCAACAACGATCTCGCCAAGGCTTTCAACATCCCCGGAGCCAATTGGAACGGCACGATGATCTGCCAGCCAGATTTCTTCGATTCCTACGATCCGGCCGACAAGCGCCGCGACCTCACCTGGCTACACGGACAAGTCTACGACTACACCGGAGCAAAGTTCACATACAATCAGAAGAAATCCGACGGTTCCACTGAAGTCATCGATTACGTCCTGAATCCTTCACCGATCGACCCTGCGAGCTTCAGCAGCGGAATCGGCAGACTCGACGGAGCCCGAATCATCAAGTGGCCATACCAGACCGACGGTTCTCTCAACAGCTACAAGATTTCGATGGAGAACGACTTCTACCTGATGCGCTACTCAGACGTGGTGCTGATGTATGTCGAGGCTCTCGTACGCCAGAGCAAAGTCGCCGAAGCGGCGAATGTCCAGGAATTCAAGGATATTCGCACCAGGGCAGGCCTTGCTCCCATTGCTGCAGCTGATCTTACCCTCGACGCCCTCTATCTTGAGCGTTCCCACGAACTCGCCCTCGAAGGCTGGCAAAGGCAGGATATGATCCGTTTCGGCAAATATACCGAAGCCTGGTGGGCTAAACCGGCCGATGCAGCCGACGGTCACACCGAACTCCTCCCTATTCCGGAAGAAAGACGAGGCGACAACCCCAACCTCCAGCAAAATCCCGGTTATTAACAGTCATGAAACGAATCATCATACCTATATTGGGAGCCCTTCTGCTTGCCTCCTGCGCCCAAAAGCCCCTGGAAATCAGCGAACAGGCGCTTCACGACAAGATTGCCGGAGCCTGGCTGGGACAGATGGTCGGCAACATCTACGGTCTCGAATACGAGAACAAATTCGTCGATGAACCCGGCGAAGGTCCTTTCGTCTGGGACAAGGCAATGCGCAAGATGGCCGCCGTCGACGGAGCTTTCTCCGATGACGACACTGATGTGGAGTACCTCTACCTGATGATGATGGAGAAGTACGGCATAGACCTCACCTACGCACAGATCAAGGAAGGCTGGATGTACCACATCCGCGACCGCGTGTGGCTTGCCAACCGCGCAGCCCTCGGCCTGATGCACTATGGATTCACCCCTCCTCTGACCGGCAAGAAAGAATATAATCCCCACTGGTTCCAGATCGACCCTCAACTAATCAACGAGATATGGGCCTACACCGCACCCGGAATGCCCGCTTATGCGGCAGCCATTTCCGACTGGGCAGCCCGTATCACCTCTGATGACTGGGCCGTATCCCCCACCGTAGTCTATGGTGTGATGTACTCCGAGGCCTTCTTCGAGTCTGACATCCCGACACTCGTCAGGCACGCGAAGAACTATCTTCCGAAGGGCGACCGTTTCCGCAAAATCATCGACGAGTGCCTCGACCTGTGGAAAAAGAACCCCGATGACTGGAAGGTTTCACGCAAGGTGATCGCCGACGAACTTTATTTCGGCGAAGACGACCTCTCCAAGAGCATCTGGAACGCCGACCTCAACGGAGCGATGGGCATCCTCGCCTTGCTTTACGGCGACGGTGACATCGAAAAGACCCTCAACATCGGCTGCGCTCTCGGATTTGACTGCGACAACCAGACCGCCACAATGTGCGGACTTTTGGGCGTGATCAATGGAGTACAAGGCGTTCCGCTCGACCGCGCAATGCCTTTCGACCACTGGACCAAACCGTTCAACGACAGCTATATCAACGTGACCCGTTACGATATGCCCGACGCCTCAATCGAGGACATCATAGACCGTACTGTGGACATCGCGGAGAAGATCATCCTCGCGCGCGGCGGCAAGGTCCGCGAAGTGGACGGACAGAAGATCTACACAATCAACCGTAGCGCGCGCTACAACAAGCCTGTCGAGGCCGAAGCCACCTTTACGCTTCCTCAGAAGCACGGACGCAACCTCGCCCGCGAGGCCGCGGAGATCCTCGCCCTCACCAGGGAGACCGACCGCGCCACCCTCGATTCGTGCTGGCTGACCATCCCTGTAAGTTATCGCGCCTATACGGTAGACGTCATTAATGACGGCGTGGTCGGCGGCCCGGGAGCGGCTTTCTACTCCCTCGGCAGCAAGTCCTGCGCCCCCAAGCGCGACTACTTCGGCTACCGCTGGGATGAGCCCGTCACCGTTGATATGATTTCGTTCCACTACGGTCCCCTCGAGGAGTTCGGCGGCTGGTACTCCAACCTCCACCCCGAGTACCTCGACGATGGAGGGAACTGGCAGCCCATCTGCGATGCCACGGTCACCCCTGAGTGGACCTTCAGCGACGAGGTCTTCTTCCAGCCGCACAACGGCGAGTTCGTATTCACCTTCCCCAAGGTAACGACTACTGCCGTGCGCGTGATCGGCGACGACGCCACCCTCGTCCACTGGCACAAATACACCAAAAACGTTTCGGCCTTCATCTCAATTACAGAACTGGAAGTATATGAAGCTCAGAACTAGCATCATAGCGTTTTTCGCCCTGCTTGCAACCGCCTGCGCCGAAGCCCCGAAGGAGGTCACTCTTCCGAGGGACGTCCTTATGGACAAGATTCAAGGAGGATGGGCAGGCCAGACGATAGGCGTGGTGTACGGCGCCCCCACAGAGTTCAAGCACCAGGGGACGCTCATTCCCGACTCCCAGCCCATTTCCTGGGGAGAAGGCTATGTGAAGTACTGGTGGGACCGCAAACCGGGCCTTTTCGACGACATCTACAACGATCTGACCTTTGCCGAGGCTTTCGACCAACTCGGACTCGACTGCTCTTCGAAGGACCTTGCGATGAGGTTTGCTTACGCAGACTACCACCTCGCCCACGCCAACCAGGCCGGCCGCTACAACATTCGTCAGGGGATTATGCCCCCCGAATCCGGCAATTGGCTCAACAACCCGCACGCAGACGATCTCGACTTCCAGATCGAAGCCGACTTCATCGGCCTTATGGCACCGGGGATGATCCCCGAAGCCCTCGGGATCGCGGAGCGAGTCGGCCATATTATGAACAGCGGTGACGGCTTCTACGGAGGAGCATTTGTCTCCGGACTCTATGCCGCCGCATTCGTTGAGAACAATCCCGCACGCATCCTTGACCGCGCCCTCGAGGGCATCCCCTGCGAGAGCACCTTCTGGCAGTGCATCAACGATGTCCGCATTCTCCACAGGAAGTATCCGCGCGACTGGAAGCAGACCTGGTTCGAAATCCTCAAGAAGTGGGGAGCCGACACGGGATGTCCCAAGGGAGTGTTCCTGAGTTTCGACATAGACGCCAAACTCAACTCTGCATACTGCGCAATCGGCCTGCTCTACGGAGGCGGAGATTTCGCCAAATCCATAGAGATAGCCACCCGCTGTGGCCAGGATTCCGACTGCAACCCCGCAACCGTCGGCGGTGTGCTTGGCGTGATGTATGGCAAGAGCAAGATTCCTGACTTCTGGAAGCAGCCTCTCGACGAGATCTGGGATCTCGATTTCGAAGGCACCGACGTGTCACTTGCCAAGGGTTCCGACTTCTCCTACAGGCACGCGCTACAGCTCATTGAAAAGAACGGCGGAAAGGTTACGGACACCGAGGTGACCATCCCTCAGCTGCCGGTCGAAGTGCTCCCTCTCGAACAGAATTTCACAAACATTTACCCCATCTGCCGCGACCAGAAAGACGACTGGCTTGAAAGGGAGTACGAGTTTGATTTCAGCGGCAACGGTTTCTGCATCTGGGGCAACCTGGTGTGTCTGCGCGGCATCACCAAAGACTACGCCAACCGCGTCTCCAAGAAGCACGTCGGCTCCGAAGTCTTCGCCCTCGCCGAAGAGCAGGACGACTATGTGGCCGAGATCGAGGTCTGGATAGACGGCGAACTCGACCAGGTATCCATCCTTCCGATGAAGGGCACATCCCGCAAACTTGAGCCAGCCTGGAAGTATCTTATGCCGGAAGGCAGACACCACGTAAAACTGGTCTGGAAAAACGCCGATCCCTGCTCCTATCTCCTAAGAATCAACGCGATTCAATACTATTCAGAGAGTCCTGTAAGCGATGTTTATTATCACAACTAAGCAATGAAACACAGAGCGATAATCATAACTATTGCCGGGCTGGCGCTGCTTTCCTCCTGCGGACGCAGGGCTCTGGACTACGGCGCCACGGTGACCATCGACGAGACTGCCCTGATGGACAAGATCCGCGGCGGCTGGTTCGCACAGACCATCGGCTGCACCTACGGTGGCCCTACCGAGTTCAAGTTCAAGGGCGGACTGCTCCAGGACGAGCAGCCACTTGAGTGGTACGACAACTACATCTACGACACTTTCATAGAAGACCCCGGCCTGTACGACGATGTCTATATGGACCTTACGTTCCTTGAGGTGATGTCTGAGCAAGGACTGGAAGCTCCTGCCAGCGAATTCGCCGACAGGTTTGCCCACGCTCCATACAAATTGTGGCACGCAAACCAGGCAGCACGCTACAACATACTTAACGGCCGCGGAGCACCCGAATCGGGTCATTGGAAATACAACCCCCACGCCGACGATATCGACTTTCAGATTGAAGCCGACTTTATCGGGATGCTCACGCCGGGACGCCCCAACGACGCAGCCGCAATAGCTGATGGAATAGGCCACATCATGAACTATGGCGACGGATGGTACGGCGGAGTCTACGTCAGTGCACTCTACGCCCTTGCCTACGTATGCGACGACATCCCCACTATCGTGAGCGAAGCCCTCAAGACTATCCCTGAAGGCACAAAGTTCCGCAGCGCCATCGAAGATGTGATCCGCTTCCACAAAAAGTTTCCTAAAGACTGGAAACGCTGCTGGTTTGAGGTAGATAAGAAGCACAGTTTCGACGTAGGTTGCCCCGAAGGCGTATGGAACGGGTTCAACATTGATGCCCGCATCAACGCGGCATATGTGGTGTTAGGACTGCTCTACGGCGAGGGAGACTTCGAGAAGACCATGGAGATTTCCACCCGCTGCGGCCAGGACTCCGACTGCAATCCAGCCTCGGCTGCCGGCATCCTCGGCGTCATTTACGGCTACAATGCCATACCCGACAAATACCGTAATGGAGCGGATATGATTGCCGATCTCCCCTTCCCCTACACCACCCTCAGCCTCAACACCGCCTGCGAAAAGAATCTCGAACTGATGAAGCAGACAGCGGGTTGCACAGTCACTCCTGACGGTGGAGTCAGCTTCGTCGTCGAAGAGCCGCTCGCAGTGCGCTACGAACAGTCTTTCGAGGGCATCAAGCCAGTGGGCAAGGTAGTGCTCAAGAAGCGCTTTTCCAGGGAGCTTACACTCGAATTTGACGGCAACTCGATTGTGGTGGAAGGAAGCGTCGTCAAGACCGGCCACGATGAGTCCGACTACAGGGCAAGGCTTCAGGCCTGGCTTGACGGCGAACTTGTTGAAGAATTTGTGATGCCCTACGACTACATCACTCGCAAATACGAAGTCTTCTCGAGGTATTGTTTCGAAAGCGGACACCACTCACTCAGGTTTGTCCTGCTCAATCCCCACAAAGACTATGAGATAAACGCCCAGGAAATGGTAATCTACGACAAAGATGAATAAGACGGGAATAATCATTTTGCTCACGGCGGCCGCAGTGGTAAGCGCCTGCGGCTGCACTCCCAAGTCGAAACAGACTCAGGAGGAGCCTTTCGAGAGGTACACCCAGGACCTGGTGATGCACAGCGACATACTGAACACCAATGTGCCTTTCTCCATCTTCCTGCCCGAGAGCTACAATACGGACAAGGAAAAGACTTATCCGGTAGTGTATATGTTACACGGCCTTGGCGACAACCACAACTCCTGGAACGGGAAATACCTTTCGGCAAACTACAAAATCAAGACACTGGAACAGGCCGGCAAGATCGGCGAGATGATTTATGTCTACCCTGAGGGCTTCACTACTTACTACTGCAATTTCTACACGGGCAAGTACAACTATATGGATATGTTCATAAATGAACTTGTGCCCTACATCGACGCCAACTACCGCACCATCCCCGACAGGGAGCACCGTGCGATTACCGGCTACTCGATGGGAGGCTTCGGCGCGATGGTCCTGCCCGAAAAGCACCCTGAGGCCTTCCTGTGCAGCGCTCCCCTAAGTATGTCTTTCCGTACCGACTGGCAGTATCTCGCCGAGTCGCAGAGCGGCTGGGACAACCAGTGGGGCAAGGTGTTCGGCGGGACCGGCCGGGCAGGCGAAGAGCGCCTGACCGATTACTACAAGCAGCACTGCCCGTTCTATCAGTTCACTGCCGAGAATAAGACCACGCTCGCTCAGGTCCACTGGTTCTTCACTTGCGGCGACGACGAAGAGAATCTGCTCTTCGCCAACGATACGCTGCACATCCAGCTCCGCGACCTTGGCTACGAACACGAGTATCGTGTAGGCAACGGCGGCCACCAGAGCAGTTACTGGATGGATGCCCTGGGCGAAGTTCTCCCCTGGTTTGACCACCATATGAACGGGGCTTCTTCCTGGCCGAAGTCTTCCTGGGCCGAATACACCAGGCAGGACGTGTCTTTCCGCGAAGACGGGACAGTGTTCTCTGCAGCTTATACCGGAGAAGGCGAAGGCAAGGGTGTTTACTTCTTCCACAACGGACTGGATGCGCAAATTTTGCGCGATGCTATGTCAGTACTATACTCCACCAACACGAAGGCGCTGTATGCCTTCCTGCCCTGTGATTTAAGGGAAAAAACGCTTGAAGAGTGGCTCTTCTATTATGAAGCGAAGTATCCGCAGAATGAAAGATATGCAGTCGCTTTCGAAGGTGCCGGTGCAACAGTCCTGGACGGACAATCATCTTTCAGTACGATGGTGTTTATCGATACTGACTTGGGAGAGAATATCGCGGCCGATGCCACGAAGAAGTACTATTTCGCCTGCACGGACGAATCCGCCTGCTACGCCGATTTCGGTGCTCTGTACCGCAGTTGCAAGAGAAACGGGACCGAATTCGAGTACCGCGTAATCGACGCTTCCGGCAACTCCTCGCCCGACATTCTCAGATGCGCACAAAAACTTACAGCATACATAACTTATTAACCATTTTATCAACCTTTTTATTTAACAAAACATCATGAAAAAGTTTTTCTTTTTCGCAGCTGTAGCTGCACTCGCTCTTGTTTCCTGCACCAAGGACAACAATGACAAGACCGGCGGAGATGACAACGACGCCATCAAACTCGAGTACCGCATTGCGACCCTCGACGGAAAAGCCTTCACCTACAATGCAGACGGAAAGGTCGCATCTTATGGTAATGACGACGAGATCAGGACTTTTGTCTATGACGGCAACAAGCTTACCATCAAGGACAAATGGAAGGAAGACGGTGCCTGGTCTGATGAAATCGTAGAGTACGAGATGACCCTCAACGCTGACGGCTTCGCTACCGAGGTCAAGTATGGCGACCACGACGTTACCATCACTTACGACAAGAACGGTTTCTTCACCTTGGCCACCGACAACGGAACCAAGATCGAAGAGCAGACCATCGAGGACAACAACGTTCTTTCTTGGGGCCGTCTCGACAAAGACAACAACTACTGGAGGCAGAAGAAGGCCACCTATCTCTCCAAGGTCAATGTCGGCCAGGTTCAGACCAACTGGGCTGAGGATCTCGGTATGAAGAGGTGGATGCACGAGGCACGCCTGTTCGGCAACACCTCCGTCAACGTCCTCGAGACCAGCCGCTGGTGGAACTTTGGCGACATCGCAGCTGAGAAGACCGCAGTCTATGACTACGAGTACGACGCCAACGGATGCATCACCAAGGAGACCAAGTACTACGGTGTTTGGAACGAGACCGACCTCTCCGGCCTTGATTTCGATGACGAGCACACATTCACCTGGGAGAAAATCAAATAAATGATCCCGGTCTACAGACGAATTTACTGCACAGCGGCTCTGCTGCTGTGCAGTATCTTTGTTTGCCACGCGCAGGAGCCCGACTACGGAGACTTGGGCAATTGGACGGCCATCAGCGTTGGCAGGCCTCTCTCGGAACATTTCTCGCTTGCGACAAGGCTCGAACAGCGCACTCAAAACGATTTCACCGACCTGAACCAAATCTATGCAAGATATTCTGTCTACTGGAAGCCGGTCTCGTGGCTCAGGGTGGACCAAAACCTGGACTATTCTTACACTCCATCAGGCAACCGTATCAGATATATTCCGGGACTTCGTATTTTCCACAAGACGGACAGAGGGACCTCTATGTACCTTAGGCAATGGTATATGCGTACCTGGGATGTCGGAGAGGACAGATCCGCAGGGAATACCCTCAGAAGCAAGGCGGGCCTCTCACACCAGATAGGTGGAAAGGCCCTGACCCCGCACGTAGACTATGAAATTTTCTATTGGGACAAGGTGTCCCAGCACCGTTTCTATGCCGGCTCGCGTATCAGGCTCGGCGAGGGTGTTTCACTGGATTTATTCTATCTGTACCAGCTCTACCCTCTCAGGCAGTCCGGAACCCACATAGCAGGCTCCGCCCTGTCAATTACTCTACCTTAGGCAGCAGCGCAAGGTTGGCGGCGATTTCCTCGTCGGTGGGGATGACGTCGGTCATAGTGCCGTTGTTGTACTGCTCGTAGGCCTTGAGGTCGAAATAACCCGTGCCGGTGAGGCCGAAGACGATGGTCTTCTCCGGG
>FLNZ01005820.1_pt1 | contig 17592 bp, 23 predicted proteins | sample 1140391 | NCBI WGS metagenome assembly FLNZ01 (sample SAMEA3878171, study PRJEB12797) | bioreactor metagenome | biome: Moose rumen | place: Sweden | collected 2011-10
GATGGGGGGGGGGGTACAGGTTTAACTGGTAATCTCCTCGATGATTGGGTAAATGCTATTACACAGGGCGAATATACAAAGTATGAAGATGTGCCTATAGCTGATAAGGTGGGCATCAATGAGGGATGGAGAAGAGAAGGCAACGATTATTACATCTTCTACAGTGGTGCAGACTTTAGTAATTCATATTTTTACGATACTGATACTGGCAATGGATACCGAATAGTAAAAAACGCGCCATTTCAGTATGATACAGCTCAAGTAAAGTAACCGTTTGCTCTTTTCCCCCCAATCATCTTAAAAACAAAAATGAGTTTTAACAATTAAATTTTATTATTATGAAACTTTCACAAAAACTTAAAAACCTTAAGGTTGGAAGGTGGGGCAAACATGAATATACTGACGCTCTCAATATTGGAGGGGGGGGGCAGAGTAATGAAAAGTGCTGGTTAGACTATCTGTATGATACTAATCAGCATCCTCAACCAGATGCTTATGGTCTTATGTCTTCTGATGATTTTAACTTCAACCATCTTACCTTAGTAGACAAAGAAGAAATTAATCCGGAGTATCTCCTTGAGTGTGATGGACAGATATTTTTTCTATACGAAAACCTTACTCCTGAGGGTGGCATAACGTACTATGCATCTCTGTTTTGGGACGATGTCCCTGTATTCCAAACGGTTAATGGTGATTCGTCCGATGCTTTTGCAGTAGAAATAGACGGGAAAAAATATTTTTATATAGCACATTCTGTTGAACAAGAAAAATGAAACGCTTAAACTTTCTTATACTACTGATTGTTTTTATAATAGCTACTTCGTGTGGTGTACTTAAACCAAAGTACATCACACAAGTACAGCATGATACGACTACTGTCTATCGGAATACCAATACTATTCAGCATGATAGTGTATATGTATTCAAAGATAGAAATACCTTTATTAAAGGTGATACTGTCTATACTACGATTACTGAATATAAGGATAGATGGAAACTCAAAGAGGTTCATGATACTGTCTATAAAGAGAAATCAGTTTTTGTAGATAGGGATGTTCCAGTAATAGTGGAGAAAGAGCTTACTGGAATTCAAAAGTTTTTTATTAACTTTGGCAAGGTATTCAGTATCATTGTCCTTTTAGGATTAGGATACTTAGGATTTAAGTTTATTAAGAAATAAATTTTAACACTATGATTACAAACAAAGTTTTTAATAATGACAATATGTCTAGGTATATACATACGGCATTGTCAAGACAAGTAAAAGCTTCTGGAGGCGGAATATCAGAGGAAGAGATTCAAGAAATGATTGCTCAGTCAATTGCTGATTATGAAGCCGCACAGTTAGAAGAGGGAATTTCCAATAACTATGGCCTTCTTGACTATGGGGAGGAAACCTATGCTTATGGTGTCCTGATTGATTTTACTGAAGGTAAATCATCACCAGACCTGACAAGAATTGGTAACATGGAGTTACACAGGACTCTTCCTGTTCAAAGTCAATATAAGGGTTGTATTTGGAACTACAATAATAAAGAAATTTTGTACTACCTTAATCCGGAAAACTGGAATCTTGCAGTTAATGATACTGTGAATAATGTTACCAAGACCGCTACTGAGGTTGCAGCTGATATGCAGAATGTTAATTATGGCATCCGTGTGGAGACTCCAAAGTTTTATGCCTCATCAAAGGTTCTTGCCACTGATGGTGCTGGACATACCACGATGGCAAAGGTAATGTTCTCTACCGTCAAGCTGAATGCTTCATATATTGAAGTTCCAAGACAGGTTACTGATTTCCGTAATGCTCGCTATGATTCAAATCTTCTTAGCCTTACATGTAATATGGCAATTAGTGGAAACCAGTTTGGTGGATATGCAACTACCAAGAATACAAATACTGGGTGTACAGATGCTTATTTGTATCCATTAACTAATTGGGATAGAGCATCTGCAAGAGCCGCTGCCCAAAACATAGATACCAATCTCATGTGCTACGAATATTACAAGTGGCTCTTCTATTGGGCATTTGTAATTGAATATGCTACCCTTAATTCACATAAGCCAATCAATAACGGGCTTGATGAGAATGGATTCCATCAAGGAGGTTTGGGTGGTGGACTTACCAATTTTGTTGAAACTAATGGTATTAATCTGCAAGATAAGACTGGTAAGGATAAGTGCCGTTATATTGGTGTAACCAATGAACTCGGTAATGGTACTGGAGAATTAAATATACCTACAGATACTGGACTTACAAAGACTGGTCATCCAAATAGGTATAGGGGTTTTGAATGTCCTTTTGGTGATGTTTTACTAACACTTGACGGTTTCTTAGGAAGAACTGTTAAGGACGACAATAATAATTCTATTTATGAGGAGTATTATACTTGCAGCAATCCAGAAAAGTTCGGTGATGATTTTCCTACATCGTATTCAGACGATTTTGAAAGCGGCTGGAGAATTGCATATAGAGATATATTTAGAGATAACACAGAGCGAGAGGGATATGATGATGGCCTTATGATGTTTGCCAATATAGGTGAACAAGGAGATTTGTTCCCTCAGCGTTGGAGAACTGATTATAGCAATGCTCTCTATTATGTAAATTACTTCTACCCAGTCGATGGAAGTGATAAGACTATCCTCTGCGTGGGGTCTTATGTTGACGATGTTGATTCTCTTCGTGTGGGCTTGGGTCGCTTCCGTGCTGGTTATGGCTTGTCTCTTGCTGTCTACTATCTGGGGTTCCGCTGCTTCAACATTATTAAAGACGATGGTACTGTAATTTAAACTGTTTTTGTACAACTCTCTTTAGATATAAGGGTAATATTGAATAGTAACTTTAGATACTTGTAAGTAATTAGTGATGTTGTTTTGAGTTTTTTGCAAAAAATCCTCAACGTAGGGTCTAATGCTAACAATGATGATTCTCATAATGTAGGCTTAGGTAACTTCAATGCTAATAATGACATGTCTAATGCTAACAACAATCTAGGGTTCCGCTGAAAATATACTATAAAACTATACTTACTCAATATTACCTCACCTCTTGGTGAAAAATAACGTAGTTACTTATAAACAGGTGTTAGTAAGGTTGGTTTCAACATTTGAACGCTCCAATAAAAGTATATAAGCAATGCCAAAAAGAATAGGATACCTTGCTGAAAAGATTTACGATATTGAGAATATAAAACTTGCTGACCAAAATGCCCGTAGAGGAAAGAAAAGCAAGTATGGTGTAATTAAACACGATAAACATCGAGAAGAGCACCTTAAAGCAATACATGAAATGCTGAAAAATAACACTATTGAGGTTTCTCCATATCGTATTGAAAAAATCAGAGAGTATTCTGGCAATAAACTTAAAGAGAGGACACTTAAAAAACTGCCATATTTTCCTGACAGAATATCACAATGGGCTATAATGAATGTGCTTGTCCCTATTTGGGACAAGCTCTTCATAGCCCAAACTTATTCTTGTATTATAGGAAGAGGGATACATAAATGTGCAAAAGATGTACAGAAGGCACTAAGAAAAGATGTTGAAGGTACAAAATACTGCTTACAATTAGATATAAGAAAGTATTATGACAATGTAGACAATGCGGTTTTGAAAGAAATCCTTGCAAAGAAAATAAAAGACAGGTTGGTACTCACCTGACTGTATAAAATAGTAGATTCTGCTGAAGGAATACCAATTGGAAGTTTTACATCACAGTACTTCGCCAACATTTACCTGACTTATTTTGACCATTGGTGTAAAGAAGTTTTGAGGATAAAACACTATTTTAGATATGCGGATAACATTGTAATATTTGGAAATAGTAAAGAGCAACTGCAAAAATGGTTTAGTGAAATTCGACATTATCTTGATGCCATTCTTAAACTGGAAATAAAATCAGACTGGCAAGTATACAATGTAGATATAAGGGGGGTTGACTTTGTTGGATATGTATTTTACCATACACATACAAAACTCCGTAAGTGTATCAAGATGAGAATGTGGAAAATGATAACCAGATTTCTGCATGACAGACTTTCAAAAACACAACTGAAAAGAAAAATTGCTTCGTATCTTGGATGGTTGAAATACTGCAATTCAAAACACCTGCTTGTAAAAATTGAGAGGTTGACTCATACAAGCTTTTCAAATTGGAGAGGAACAAGAACCACATTTAGAGCAGTAAAGGGAGAAAGTATAAGACTGATACATATTGAGGTAAGACAATCCTTCTGTCAACTTCAATTTATTTTGAAAAACAAGCCATATTTTATAATAACAAAGAGCTTCTCTCTATGTGTGGAGCTAAAGAAGTATGAGAATACCTCTATGATACTTGGATATAAATAAAAATCATTATATTTGTATAGACACATTAAACAAATAGAACATGAAAAAGACACTAACACAAACAAACAAAGACCTTGACCTTAGAAGGTACGGTAAAAATGAGTACTCAAAGGCTCTTGCTTCAGGGAGGGGGGACTGTTGACGTAGCTTAATGATTTAAATAACAAACAAATTATGGCAACAAAGAAAAAGAAATCTTCAGGAGGTAAGAAAGGTAGGGTAAGACCCAATATTCCTCGTGCTGGAATAAAGAATAATGGTTCAATACTTTGTGGAGGTGGAAGAAAGAAAGCCTGCGGTGGTAAAAAGCATTGATAGAAGGTATTATAAAATAACATTGGGCTTACTGAAAGTAGTTCCAATGTTACTTGCTTTATGCGATGCCTTGAATACCTTAACTTGTTTGCTTGGATTGGACACTACCATATTCTCTTATATTGGTGGTGTTTCTTTCTTAACTTTGGCTTTTCTCTATCTTGTATCGTATGTATTCGGATTTTGTATATACCACAGGATGTTCCTCCATTATATCCTTGTGAACAATATCATAAGCACATTAGAGTTTACAGTGGGACTGCCAGTAAATTTCTTGGGGCTTTGCTGTATTTTCAGTATTAATTTTTGTGTATTTGCATTTCTGATACTTTATTTTCACCAGAAAGAAACTAAACCAAAAAACTAATATGGACATCTTATACATTATTGGGGAAGGTTGCTCAAAATGTGACAACCAAGAATTGAGGTATTCACTTCGCTCCATAGAGAGGTATGGAAATGGTGTATCAAGGGTTTTTGTTGTTGGATATTGCCCGGAATGGCTGTCTGATGAAGTTGTAAAAATACCTTATGAGCAGCCATATAAGTATGTAAACTCTACTGAACCTAATCCAGAAGTAAGGCTCGCATTTAAATGCAACAATATTATTTCTTCTGTTCTTTATGCAGTTGATAACTCTGACATTGGGGATGATTTCCTTGTATCAATGGATGACCATTTGTACATAAAGAAAGTTGACTTTGACAACTATCCGTATTATGTAAGATTGCAAAAGAATGGGAGCATTCTAATTCCAGAGGAAGGAAAATCAGTTTATAGGAAATGCATTGTCAATACTGGAAGAATCCTCAGAGAGCAAGGTCTTAGTGACTATATGCTTGTAATGCACAGAAATATGCACTGCCAAAGAAGAGTGATTGAGGATTGCAGAGAATTTATTGAACAAGGAATTAAGGACAATCTGCTGCTTGAGTATCTGCTTTATATGCAGAATTATCAGTATACAAAATACGGATTTGAAATGACTCAGGCAAGAGATGTAAAGATTAAGAACAGTGGTGATTGGTTGAGGGTAAGAACTATGGCAGTTGATGTTTTTTCAACGGCAGATTTTGTAACAAGCGACAGGATGAATCTGCTTATCAGTAACTTGTATCCGAAAAAATCTAAATACGAAAAATAATGCTTGACGTTATTAAAAAGATGCTTCTTAAAGCTGTTGATGACATTGATGCTGGAAACACAGAGCTTTCTGAAGAAGAAATGTATCAAATAGTTGATATCTTAAGGAGATACAACTTTAGAGATAAATACATAAGTAAATACCAAGCGTATACATATTTGAATATTAGTAGAGCAACATTCGACAATCTTGTAAGGCAAGGTGTACTGCCAAGAGGAAAGAAGGTAGAAGGATTTAAGGAACTGCAATGGAGCTTAAAAGAAATCAAGGATTATGGAAAGCGAAGAGTTGCGGCTGCTGAGAGAAAATAATGCCATGCTTAAACAGATATGTAGTTTCCTTTTACAAAGTGATAATCCTGCAAGAGAGTTTATGATAAATCTTGTTGCCAACCTCTTATCAGATAATATGCATAACAAGAAGTGAGAATATGTTGTAACTTTAAATAACTTTTAAAACAGTTGCGGCAGACTTAGGTTTATGTTTTAGTATTTTAGTTCTCACTTTGCCCCCTTCCAGTGGTCATGGGAGGGGGATTTTTTATATCTTTTAGTATTGTTGTCTTCCACAACAAGAGGTTAATACCTTTGCATTGTTAGCTAACACAAAATGTATAACCTTTAAATCTTTCTTATTATGGAAGGCGAAAGCTCTAAAACGTATTTTTTTGGAAATGATAGCAGCTCTTTAATGCCCTTGCTTGCTACTCTTTTCTCTCAGAGGGGTATTGACCCGTCTGTCCTTTATGCTATGAACAATGGCAATGGCTTTGGTGGAAACAACTTCCTGTGGATTATCTTCCTGTTCTTCCTTATGGGTTGGGGAGGTAATGGCTTTGGCAATGGTTTTGGTGGTGGCAATGGGACTGGTTTCCTTGCCAACCAGCTTAACAATGATGCTGGCAGAGACCTCTTGCTGCAAGCCATTCAGGGTAATGGTCAGGCTATCAGCTCCCTTGCTACAAATCTTAACACCAATATCAGTGCTGTTCAGACTGCTATCAATGGTGTTCTCTCTGCCGTTCAGACTGTTGGTTCACAGGTTGGCATGACTGGACTGCAAGTCCAGAATGCTATCCAGAGTGGCGATGCTGCCCTTTCAAGACAGCTTTGTGAATGCTGCTGCGAGAATAGGCTTCTTACTACCCAGCAAGGTTATGAAGCACAGATTCGTACTCTCGAACAGACCAACCAGCTTGGCAGTCAGGCAGACCGTAATACCACTGATATCCTCAGTGCTATCAAAGACCAGAATGCGCTCATTCTTGACCAGTTCTGCAACCTTGAAAGACGTGAATACCAATCTAAGATTGCTGCTCAGGGTGATACTATTACTCAGCTTCGTGGCCAGCTTGACAATGACCGTCAGACTACTCAGCTTTATAGTGTTATTGCTCCTCTGCAAGCCAAAGTCAATGAGATTGCCAACAAGCAGGTCAATACTGTTCCAGTGCAATGGCCCAACCTTACTGCTGTAAACAATACTCCTAATGCTGGCTTTGGCTTTGGTGCTGGTTTTAATCCCTATGGTTACGGTTGGGGAGGAACAAGTTATTGGGGCTAGTTGATTGATAATCAATAACTTATAAAAGGAGGAATTGATTATGGCAACTTTCCCACGACAGTACAGCAATATCAATGGTATCCCAAGAATAAAGTCACGCAGGGTTACTGTAAGTACAACATCTGTTGACTATGGATTTAATCCTGATTGGGACTATAATCCTTTCAGTGGACTTCTTCTTGTCTACCTTACTGACCTCCCCACAGGGACTACAACAACTCTTCCAGTGAGGTTTGTAATGGCAGGTAATACACAGAATGTAACCCTTGCAGGAGGGGCCAATGCTACAGTTGCTGACCTTCCCAATCCGGGAGTATTCCTTGTCTTTTATGACAGGGTTGACAATACACTACAATTAATCGGTTAAATCTAAAGCATTATGTTTCAATCAGTCAGACCTAATAGTCCAGTATACCTTTTTCATAAGGGCGACAATGCAAAACTTGATACTGGTTATATAACAGCACAACCAGTCATTCATCCAAAAAATCAGATGATGCAGTTTGGTCAACCACAAGAACTTGCTGCTGATATTATAGTGAGGGTAGGAAATGAGACTATCAATCTCAAAAACCTTCCAGCACAAATGGATACTTCTGATACTTTCATTGATGGAGAGAACATTGTGGTCTCTACAAGCAAGGAAGCAATGAATACTGAAGTTCTCAGCGAGAAGCAAAAGAGTATAAATATTATCAACAGTAAGTCTTTTCACGAAGAAAGGATTACCAAGCTTGATGAAATACTTTCATCCTTGAATCCGGATTTTGCTGAAAAACAGTCTCAAAGAGAAGAGATTGCTGAGCTTAAAAGTCAAGTAGGCAGTCTATCTGAACAAGTAGGAAGACTGGTTGAAGCATTAATGCCTAAAAACACACAAAGAAATGAATAGAGTTTGGAAAATTATTGAGGAGCGTAAGTCTGGCTCCCATAGCATGAGTGGTTATCGTATGGGTGGCATGTCTTCTGGAAACAAGGGAGGTATGTCTGGCCGCAAGGAAGGTGGATATGAAGAGGGTGTTAAGGATGGCTTTTGTGCCGCTATGGACATTCTTGAAGAGCACCTCAAAGAGCTTGAATAGTAAATTGGGGTGAGAAAACTCACCCCTTTATTTTTATCATTATGGCAAGACTTGATTCTTATTCTGGGTATCCCTCTGGGATGGAGGAATACCTTTCTTCTTATGGCTGGCATTTTTCAAAGAAAATGTTTGAGTGGGCAGTATCAAGAATGTATAGGAAGGACAATGGAAGAAAAACCTACATTGAACCCATTACAAAGGAAAGATTTGATGAAATACTAAAAAGGTATTCAGTAAAACTTTCAAAAGACAATGGTTATGATGCTGTCTATGTGGCCAACATGTGTAAAGCTGACTATCTTGGAAGGGCTGTACGTGATGAGTCTGGGCTTGTTCAGTTTGTTGTAGATACTATTGAAGACCCGGATGGTTACGATGGAATGGTGTTTACAAGATTCTATGCTGATTGTGTAGGCTCTGGTACAGTTATAAATTGGGAAGATATGATATGATAGTACAGGATTTTACACTTGATGAGTATGAGTGGTATGTGAAAGTGTACTACTCTACAGGGAATTATGCATTTGATGCCATTCGCAGAGACTTGTTCTCATTAGGTTGCAGTGATGAAGAGGTGCAAGATACTCTCGTTGAAATATCCAATATGGGGTATGACGATGCAAAGATTATGAGTAATGGCTTTGCAAGAAGGTCACTTATTATATTTTCTCCATCATCAAGTGCTGATGAATTCCTTGATACTTGGGACCATGAAAAGGGTCATTTGGCTACACATATTTGCATTGCCGACAACCTTGACCCATATAGCGAAGATTACCAATATTTGACTGGAAATATAGGTAAACAAATGTTCAAAGTCACCAAGATGTTTCTATGTGACAAATGCAGGGAACACATCTATGATGAGGAGTAAATAAAGTGTTTTGTTTTGGGGTTTGCAATAAAATTGTAAACCCTCTACTTTTGTATCAAGTTTGTTCTAATAAGGAGAAGAATATGAGCAACAACAGTCCATTTAACAACGCACAGACCTACATGGGTTTTTCATCAGTAGATGCTGATGACCTGTTTGGAGATATTCCGCAGGAACCTGAGGTTAAGGTCGAACTTCCGGGTGAAAAGAAGCCCGAAGATAATAAAGACAATACTGTCCCTGAGGGACCAATAGATGCTGAAGATTTGTTTGGCTCTGAGGACCCAGAGAGCGTAGGGGATGAGAAAGATGGTGACAAGGAAAATGAGGAGACCGGAGCCAAAAAGATTGGTTCTTCTCCCAAAGATGGAAACCTTTACTCATCCTTTGCCCAAGCTCTAAAAGGTGACGGTCTCTTTCAATTCCTTGATGAGGAAACACTGAACGGTGTCAATGATGCTGACAGTTTTTCCGAAGCCATTGATAAGGAAGTCAATGCTCGTCTTGATGATGCTACAAGACAAGTTAAGGAAGCCCTTGATGCTGGAGTGCAGCCCAATGTAATCGCACAGTATCAAAGAACTATCCAAAACTTGAATGCCATCACAGATGAACAGCTTTCTGCCGAAGATGAGCAAGGTGCTGCACTCAGAAGGTCAATCATTCGTCAGGACCTCCTAATCAGAGGTTACAAACAAGACAAGGTTGACAAGCAGGTTGAGAGGATTATGTCTTCTGGAACTGACATTGATGAGGCAACTGATGCTCTTGAATCAGTAAAAGAGTACTTTACACAAAGGTACAACAGTACTGTAAATGAAGCAAAGGAAGCTGATGCTGCTGAAAAGAGGAGAGTAAAGCAGGAAATTGAAGACTTCCGCAAGGCTGTCCTTGAAAAGGATAAGCTCTTTGACGACATTCCGATTGACAAGGCTACAAGGCGTAAAGCCTATGAAGCCATGACAAAGGTAGTTGAAACAACTGAAGAGGGTGAACAGCTCACTTCCGTACAGAAGTATGCTGATGAAAACCCAGTTGAATTCCGTACAGTGCTTGGTCTTGTTTATGCCATGACTGATGGATTTACAAAGATGGGCAACCTCTTCAAGAGAAGTGTAGATAAGAAAGTCAACAGCAATCTGAAGGAAATTGAAAGAAGGCTCGTCAATCAAGGTTACCAAGGTGGTAGTCTCAACTTGTTTGAGGGTAACGGAGATAAGCGTACTTCCAGAGGTTTCGGAGGAATGCGAATTGACATCCCTTAATAATTATTAAGTTTTAGTATTATGGCATATAAACTGAATCCTTTCCAGATGGTTGGTGTCAATGGTGCCCACGGCATGATTACTGACAACCACCTTGGTATGCTTTTCCAGATTGACCGCCAGAGGGCTGCTGACACGATTACCCTCCTGCAAGCCAGTGTGCTGGGAAATAATACCCTTGAAAATTTCCTCAGTAAGTTCCCTACGAAGGAATTTGAGGATGATACTGAGTTCTATTGGGATGTGCTCCTGAACTCTGCCCGTAACTATCCGCTCGTTGAGGCCAGAGATGAAAATGGCGTTCCAGTTGCTTCCACTACTGGTGACAATGTTGGTGCTGGTGGTGCTAAGTTCTATCTGGTGTTTGCCGAAGCTTTTGCCCGTGATGGTGAAGTCATTGTTGGTAATCTTAACGAAAAGTATCTGTTCCGCTGCCTTGAGGAGCCTCAGATTGAGGGTTCCAACTATGTGTATCGTGTGGAACTGATGGGCGGCAACACTATTGGTGTTCCTCGTGAAAGGCTGCTTGCTGGTGAGCGTTTCTCCAAGGAGTATGCTCCTGTGGAGCGTGAACTCTCCCGTAAGGTTGGAGGTGTTTCTTACAACACTCCGGTCTCCATGCGTGGCGAATTCTCTACAATCCGTATTTCTGACAAGGTTCCGGGCTTTAAGGCCAACCGTAAGCTTGCCTTTGGTATTCCTATGGTTAAGGAAGACCCGAAGACTGGTAAGCAAGTCAAGGGAACTTCTGCCATGTGGATGGACTATGAGGACTGGGCACTCTCTCTGGAGTGGGCTAACTACAAGAACAAGCTGCTTGCCTTTGGTCGCTCTAACCGCAATGCCAATGGCGAGTACATGAACTTTGGTAAGTCTGGCATGGACATTCGTATGGGTTCTGGTATCTTTGAGCAGGCTGAGGCTGGTTTTGTCCGCTACTACTCAGATACCTCATCCATCATGGATTATATCCTCGAAGCCCTGTACGACCTGTCTGCTGGTAAGATTGCCTTTGGTGACCGTAAGTTCATCATCAAGACTGGTGAGCATGGTGCTCTTCTGTTCAACCGTAATGCCCAGCAAATGGGTTCTGGTTGGCTCCCTCTGGGTCTCCAGTATTCCGAAGGCAACCCTCCTGCAATTACCAAGACAAATGCAGCCTTTGCTCCTAACACTGCTGTTAGAATGACCACCCATCAGATTACTGAATGGCAGGCTCCTAACGGTGTGTTTGTGAAGCTTGATGTGGATACCTTCTATGATGACCAAGTGCGTAACAAGATTATGCACCCGGAAGGTGGTGTTGCCTTCTCATATCGCTTTGATATTTGGTACATCGGCAATGAGGACACTCCTAACATCCAGAAGTGCGGTGTTAAGAGCCAGCCTGAATCTTGGGGTTACGAGTGGGGTATGCGCAACTCCTTCACTGGAGCAACGTTCAACCCGAACATGAGTCATGATGAGGACTCTGCGACAGTTCATCGTATGGCTACTCTTGGTGCCATTGTGTATGACCCTACGCGGTGCTACTCAATCATCCCCTCAATTCTTCAGTAGGATTGAAAAACAGGTATCTCCCTTGCAATGAGGGAGATACCTTATTATAATTTAAAGTCATTAAAAGGAGAAGAAAATGGCAAAACAATTGATTAACTGCTTATCAAACGAAAGGGTTATGGTAAGATTCCTTCCCAAAGAAAATGCTATGGCTGGCAACAACCCAAAGCATGTTCTCTATGGGGGAATGGCAGAAACATCAACAAGAACTTTTGTAGTTCCTCAGCTTCGTTCTGGGCAGCTGACTGATGTACTTACCAGCGATGAAAAGGATTTCCTTGAAAACTATTTGGGCATGGAAGACAATGCCCTGTCAGTTTATAGGACGGAAGATAACTTCTGGAAGAAATTCAAAGTAACCCTTCAAAAGAACGACAATGTTCTTAATCTTGCAGATGCAATGGATTATATCCGCTATAAGGTGCTTCTGGCAAATAAGAACTTGATTGCTCCAAACATGCAGGCTGTGCAGGACTATCCAAAGGCCACTTATGAGTTTGTCCTTATTAAGGATAATGAGAATGTAAATGCCAATAAGTCCCGTATGGATGCAAAGAAAGAAGCTTACATGCTTTATGGTAAGATTGAGAATGACCGTGATACAATGCGTGTTATTGTTGAAACTCTTACAAGACGTCCAGTTTCAAACAATGATAGTGCCGATTCTCTTGCCGTGAAGCTTGATGAACTGATTGACCGTGATGTAAAGGCATTCCTTAAGGTTGCGAATGACCCGCTCCTTCCTACAAAGGTACTTATAAGGAATGGTATTGAAGCCGGTGTTATTGCCAATCGTGGAGGACTTCTTTATCTCCGTGATACTGGTGGGGACATTCCTCTTTGTGAAAATGGAGACCCTACAATGGGAGCAGCCTCTACATTCCTCAATATGCCAAAGCACAATGAAACAAAGATGTTGATTGAGGCAAAGGTGAATCAGTATAAGGAAAACTCTAAGTAAAACAATATAAAGTAGTGATTGACAATGACTTACGAGGAATTTTCAGACCAATTCGACCTGCTCTTTAATAACATAGCCTCTAATGCAGCTCCGGGCCTTAATGAATATGAGAAGTCCGTATTCCTTACTAATGCCCAAAGTGAGATTGTCAAGAACTACTTTAATCCTTCTGGCAATAAATATAGAGAAGGTTTTGATGGCTCTGCAAAGAGACAATCTGATTTTTCAATGCTTATGAAGGAGGCCACTCTGTCAAAAGTGAGTGGTTCTCCTTCAACATTTGACCCAAGGGCAACCCTTTATGCCTTTCCGTCAGACATGTTCATTGTAGTCAATGAGGCTGTCATTCTCAAGAGTTCATCTACCGTTAAGGCAACTCGTCAGGTAGTTCCAATTGCTTATAATGAGTATATGAGGCTGATGTCCAAGCCTTACAAGGAGCCTTTGAAGAGCCAAGCTTGGAGGATTATTACTGGGCAAAGTGACTCAGTACCAACTGCGGAACTTATCATCAATACAAACGATTCAAGCTATACAGCAGAATATAAGTTAAGGTATGTAAGGAAACCAAAACCCATTATCTTGGCTGACCTCCATTCCACTGTTGGTGATGTGAGTATTGATGATAACTACCTTCCTCAGACCAGTGAGCTCGATGAGTCTCTCCACAGAGAGATTCTACAAAGAGCTGTTGAACTGGCTAAGGCAGCTTATGCAACTGACCAGAGTGGTCAGGTCCAACTGCAAAATCAAATGACAATAGGACAAAGGAGTGAGTAATGAATACTTACGAATTTAGCGATAAGTTTGATACGCTTCTCAATTCTTTTGCAAGAAGCATTCCTCATGGAGAGCAAGATTCCCCAATGGACTTTGTATGCGATGAATATGAGAAGTCTGTATTCCTCACAAAGGCTCAAAAGGAACTTGTTACTGCATACTACTCTGGTAGGAACTCCATAGGAATGTCCTTTGAAGAAAAGGAGGAAATTCGTGAGGCTTTGGATACTCTGGTTAAAACTGTATATCCTGAAGCAATGAAGGATAGTACAGTTCCAGAGTATGCAAAGAATGTATATGGAAACAATAAGATATATACATTCTACTCAATACCTAAAAGTCTTTTATATATTATATTTGAAGAAATCAAATTTTCTTCGTACCTTAGCGGCTGTATGAAAGGTGCTTCCGCTTTGGTTGTACCAACAACACACGATGAGTTGTGGCATAAAGTCCATAATCCTTTTAGAGGACCAAGCAAGAATAGAGTGTTAAGACTGAATGCTGCTGACAACATTGTGGAGCTTGTTTCAGACTACCCCATCGGTTCGTATCTGCTGAGATATGTAGAAGAACCAAAACCTATAATTTTAACAGACCTGAATAATGGTTTGAGTATTGAAGGAATATCGAAGAGAACTGAATGTGCACTTCCAGCATCTATTCACCAAACAATTCTGGAAAATGCAGTAAGGCTTGCACTTCAAACAAAGTCGATAGGAATTCCATCAAGAACTGAAAACAGGTCATAACAATTTAACTAAGTAAGTATTATGGCTTCACTTCCATTGGCAAATCAGGTAAGGCAGGTTTATGTTGCCTCTACCCTGAAGGATTCCGGCCTTCCTTCACAGCTGGGTGACCTTGCAGTGAAGGGTGAGACTGGGAAGTTTATCTACTTCCAGCACTTCGGACCTGGTGGGCTTACTGCTTCAGACAGAATTGGTGTTGAGGATATCCGTTATATTAAGCAGACTCCTGCTGATGCTATGAAGGATGTTCTTAAGACCCATACTGTCAAAATTACCGCAGTGTCTGCTGGTCAGGTTTATATCCTGAAGGTGCTTGTGTTCAATTTTGTTGGTCAGGGTGCTTATGACCGTGTGTATCGTTATGGTACATACAAGGCCAAGAGTTCTGACGATGCTTCTGCCATTGCTGCTGGCCTTGCTGAGAGTCTCCAGAAGTCTCAGGGCCTTGACGATGCGAACAATGCTTCTGACATCAATCACTACAAGGAGAAGCTCTTTACTGTGACAGTCTCTGATGATACTATCACTATTGGTGAGGTTGAGCAGTATTGGAGCCTTCCTAAGTTCCCTGTGCAGCAATGCCCTGTTGAGATTTTCTTGAATGGTATCGTCACTGACGATGAGTTCGAGACTTACGATTGGGCTACTATTGGTGAGGGCGAGTCCATCACTGTGGACAATGCTGGTAAGAAGCTGGCTGAGCTTGAGTATTTTGCTCATGGCTGGAGAGGTGATTTCTATCGTGGTATGGGTTATCCTCGTAACACTGATACTGAATACATGGTCAATCCTTCCAACGATTATGACACCATTGATATTCATTACTTCTTCCGTGGTCAGGGTGTGTCCTCACAGCTTTCTGAAAAGGAGATTACCCTCATTGTTCCTGAAGGGGACGCAAACATTATTGGTGCTATCACCGCACTGGTTGGCACAAACAAGATTGTTGCTCCAGAAACCTACACTATTGACTCTGATTCAGAGTAGTTCTGGTGACATAAAGCAAAACCACAAAGGGATTGGGAGAAGTCCCAATCCCTTTTTAAATTAAATAGAGTATGATTCAATTCAATGACCTTAAATTCCTTACATCAAAGACCCTTCATGTAAATGCTGAGGTCATTGATTTGGAATACTATGATGATGTTTACATAGACAGCATCATCATTGATACTGAAGATACTGTAAGTGAAAGTGGTCCAAGCGACAATCCTCCTTATGTACTCTCCATAGGAGAAAAAGTGAAATCTGTCAATAAGACTATTGATGTTTCAGAACTCTTGGCTGATGGTCAAAAAATGCTCTTCGTGTATATACGATGCACAGGAGTTCCAACATCTGACACTCCGTGTGGCCTTGATGCACAAGACACTATGCAGCCAGTCATTAACTATCAGGCAGTCTATAATGCAGCATATAAGCTGGCAAAATGTGTAGGAAAGTGTGGATGCTTGGATGGCAATTGCTCCATAGATACTGCATTTGCCAATTTTGCATTGCAGTACTTTAGAATGGAACAAGGTCTTGCCAATGGCAATTGGAGTGACGCTTATGATGCTTACTGCTGGTTGATGCACAAATACGGTAATATCAAGATTACACAAGGCAACTTAACAAGGGGGTGCAACTGCAATGGCTAATACTGGAACACTTGATACAATCAACAGGTACTTTGATACTCTTAAAGTATCTCCCGGAACTGTTAATCTTAATGCCTTACATGCTATGTGTTTGATGCCTCTGCTCAATGACCTCTTTGGAGGAAAAATGAAAGACTATGCAGTCAAGGACAAATCCTTCTGGTTAAAGTTTATGGAAAAGTGTTTTCCCAATTTACATTTTGGCACCGAATCGAGCTGTGCAAACACTGTCCTGTATGTTGGAACTTTCGATACTGCGCCAACCTCATCTACTATTATACTTTCAAATAGTGAAACTTATGACCTTAGTAATAATACTAAAATCATAAGTCCAAGAGTTACGGGTACTTATTTTTGGGTTGCAGTTCCTTCTGGATACTCTCTCAGTAGGGTTGAAAACCTTAATTTTGCTGGAGATTTTATTCCTGCATCAGGGTTTACAAGGGAAAACACGACTATCAAAAATGGACAATACAGTCTTTATTGGCTTAAGTCCAGAATACCATTTAAGTCTACATATCAAATAATACTTAAATAATATGGATTACAACGGATTGTATAAAAGCATTCTTTTGCTTAAACTTGAAAGTGGAGAGTATATTCCACTTGCAAGTGTAATGCCTTCGTATGGACCATTTACATCACTTACTGAAGCCCTTGCAGACCTTAAGGAAACATTTACCAGTATTTCGAATGTACCAAGAGGGTATACTTTCTGCTTGATTGAGAATAGTAAACCCCAAGAGTATTGGTTTACAAAGGAAGGTGATGTAGACTCTATTGAGAAGAAAAACACAAGTTCTTCCTCATCTTCAACAGTTATTTCTGGAGTGGAGCTTAAGGCAGAGGATGGGTATATTAAGGTCTCCTATGACAGCGGAAACACTTGGAATAACCTTGTAAGCCTTGAATCTCTTAGGGGTCCGAGAGGATATACTGGTGCTCAAGGAACAACTGGTGCTACTGGTGCTGCTGGTAGGGATGCTGACCTTACGAAACTTAAACTCCGTCTTACATCAAGTACACGCTTGGATGAGGGAGATTCTTCAGATTCGGATGATGACCACTATGTAACGGATTACACACTTTCAATTTCTTACGATGGTGGTAATGCTTGGACTGATATTGGAACTATTGTTGGCAACTATGGCAGTTCGGGTGGTTCTGGCAGTTCTGGAGTTATTGGTATTGCCACTTATACTGACGGTAATAAATATTGGACTCTTAATGGCACTTGGCTTTTGGATGATGAAAACCAAATGGTCAGGGCCAATGGTATTGATGGTGAAGATGGTCAGGAT
>FLNZ01000067.1_pt1 | contig 17574 bp, 14 predicted proteins | sample 1140391 | NCBI WGS metagenome assembly FLNZ01 (sample SAMEA3878171, study PRJEB12797) | bioreactor metagenome | biome: Moose rumen | place: Sweden | collected 2011-10
AGTCACCCCCCAAGTCACCCCCCAAGTCGCCCCCCAAGATGATATACAAACTAAATGCAATGAACTGGTCTTGTTCTGTAGAATCCCTCGGTCTAAAAAGGAGATGATGGCATTCTTGAAGTTGTCTGACCGAAAGAGTTTTGATAAATTGTACCTCAAACCATTGCTTAACAAAAGAATACGTTATACTGTTCCGGATAAGCCGAATAGCCGGATCCAGAAATATGTGGCGATTGGTGAGAGTTAGATAAAACAGTCCCCAACGGAGCAAATAAAAACAGAACATATTCTTTGAAGACTTGATGCCGGGAATAACTATGCAACCACTAAAACTTGAAGATCTCAACGCCCAGTTCGACAGCATCGTCCGCAGGTATCGCGACGGTGGGCTTATCGCTTACCGCGACGCGCGCTATTTCATGAACGACATGCTGAATCTTTTCGAGCGAATCGAAAGGCTTCGCCTGTTTGTAAACAATGACGGCGCCAAGAAGGTCCTAGTCCATTTCACGAAAAAGCTCGGGAACCTGAACATTGACGACTCGAACGGCGAAATGTCGATTCTCCTGCCGGAATTCAAGAATCTTTGGATGGTTTTCCTGAATACGGCGTCGGCCGATGTCGTTACCGAATGCCGCAAGTGGATAGAGAACAACATCCTGAAAACGGAAATGTGGCTTGTGGAAGACGAACTGTGGGGCGTGTACAACGAGGCGTTCAACAGTGTGGCCGACCTGAAGGCGAAACTCAAGTATTTCGACAAGATTATCGAAAGTGAAAAACAGAGTGACAGTTTCCGCTCGTACCGCATAGGGGGTTGGGCCCGTTCACGCGCTACCGTAATGTGTAAGCTGAAAATGGACAATTCCGAAGTCAAGAAATATCTTGCCGACTACGTGACTTTTACGGATTCCGCCTTTTTGCTGTTCGATATTTTGGTGGAAGAATCGAATTTCGAAGAAGCCGAGAATTGCTTAAAGCACTTGCTGGACACTCATAAAAACTGGTCGGGGCTTGCAGAAAAGGTCCATGCCAAGTTGAAAGAGATGTACCGTGCGACAGGCCAGACAGAAAAGTTCGGCGACATGCTGAAAACAATGGTTGTTGCGCAATCCAGAATGGATTTTTACAAGGAGTACAAGGATTTTGTTCCAAAGCAACAGTGGAAAGTCGCTCTGGTTGAATTATTGAATTCGATTACCAAACGGGAATTTTTGATGGATGTCCTAGCGTACGAAAACATGACGGATGAACTCTATGCGTCTTTTTGCAGGGTGTTTTCGATTGGGCCGAGCTTTTTTTATTTCAAGCGTTACGGAAAGGCGCTCTGCCCCAAGTACAATGCAGAATTTGTCAAGATGTTCGTGGAATATCTGGATGGCGCAATGGAACGTGCCAGCAATCGTAAGGAATACAGGAATGTTGTCCGTGAAGCGGGTGTGCTGCTCAAGTACGAAGGCGGCCTCCCGGAAGTCAATCGGCTGAAAATATCTTGGCTGTCACGGTTCAAGAATCGCCCCGCCATGAGAGACGAACTGGAAAAAATTTAGTCTTGATGTGTCATTCCCTAGAAAGGAATGATGCGCTTTTGCTATATTTGATTTTGTCGAAACAGATCATTTTGCCGACGTCGGCAAAATGATAAATCTCGCTAAAGGGGCCCAGCGTGAAAACACCGATATCAAGCTTTCCCGTTACGCTTGCTACCTGATTGTGATGAACGGAGACCCCCGCAAAGAAGTGATTGCCCTGGGTCAAACATATTTTGCCGTCAAAACCCGGCAGAAGGAAATTTCGGACTCTGTGGCACAGGTTGCGGAAGAATTGCAAAAACGGAACCGTAATGTTGACGGTCTTACAGTGAAATTTTATTTTAAATGCAGAAGTTGTATAAATTTTGTCGATGCAAGAATATGAAGGGACTATGTCCTCCGACGATTTTGACTATAACTGGGATTTTAATAAAAATATGCAAAGTTGTGCTCTTGGTATGAAAAAGTTTATTCTCATAATTTTTGCGTTTAGTTTCGTTACGGCTTTTGCTCAAAAAGACTCCGTTTCGGTAGATTTGAGCGAAACGTCAAAGAAACGTTATAAACGTTATGTGTATAGCACGGACACTATTGCGCCGAGGACAAACTTCTATATAAGCAATTTGACAATAAGTGATATTTTGATATTGCCTGCTTTTGGGGCTTTTTTATTCGATTTTACTCTTGAAAAAGAAAATTCTTACAATGGTTCATTGATATTCAATCTGACTACTTTTATGCGTTTCTCTGACATTGAAGATAATGAAGGGAATAAAGATTGGGAAGGCTTCAGAAGCGTAACAAGTTTAGGAGTGGGTTATCGTTACTATTTAGGACGTTTAGTCATGCCGAATTATTCAGAACCAAGGGTAAAACACAGAAATGTTCCCATAAATAGCTTTTCGCCATATATACAAGCTATTGGGGCTCCTGTCTTTAAATATGCAAACGACAAAAGTTATGGTGGCGACGAAAGTAAAAGTTCAAGTTTTGATGTCGGTTTTTCGACATCAGCTTCATTAGGTTTTGTGTGGAATTTGTTGAATTTCCTGTGGGACAATAATGTTTTATTTGGTTATCAGTATTGGTCTGATAAAGCACGAAATATCTTAATTTTTGATCTTAGGAAAAAGAAAGATTCAATGAATGTTCACTATTTCATCAATGGTATGGATCCTAAGGGCTTTTATTGGGGTTTTGAAAGTCGATTTGGTTTTTAATGGATTCCCTGTTTTTCTAAATTATCCTCCGTAACAGTAAAGGATACGCTATATGAATATTCTCGTCGTTGGTAGCGGTGGTCGCGAACATGCCATCGCTCTTGCAGTCAAGAAGTCGCCTCTGTGCGACACTCTCGTGTGCGCTCCGGGCAACCCGGGCATGGCTAACCTCGGCAAGTGCGTGCCGGTGGATGTGGCCGACCCGAAGGCCATTGCTGACCTCGCCGTGGCAGAGCATATTGACCTCGCGGTCATCGGCCCCGAAATCCCGCTGGTCGCTGGCGTGGTGGATGAATTCCGCCGTCGCGGGCTGCGCGCTTTCGGCCCGACTGCGGCTGCTGCCGCCCTCGAAGGCTCCAAGGCCTTCAGCAAGGATATTATGAAGAAGTATGGCGTGCCGACGGCAGCCTTCGAGACCTTCACCGATCTCGCCTCCGCGAAGAAGTTCCTCGCCGAACACCCGGCTCCGATCGTGGTGAAGGCGTCGGGCCTCGCTGCGGGCAAGGGCGCTATCGTCTGCATGACCGACAAGGAAGCGAACGACGCTGTCGAAGAAATGCTCGGTGACAAGGCCGTCTTTGGCGAATCCGGCAAGACGGTCGTGATCGAAGAATTCATGGACGGCGAAGAAGCCTCTATCTTCGTGGTTTGCGACGGCAAGGACTACGTGATTCTCTCTTCTGCCCAGGACCACAAGCGCGTCTTTGACGACGACAAGGGCCCGAACACGGGTGGCATGGGCGCCTACAGCCCGGCTCCGGTGGTGACCGACGCTCTCCTCGACGAAGTGAAGAAGACTATTATCGAACCGACCCTCAAGGGCATGGCCGCCGAAGGCAAGCCCTACACGGGCGTGCTCTACGTGGGCATCATGGTGACTGCGAAGGGCCCGAAGGTCGTGGAATACAACTGCCGCCTCGGCGACCCCGAATGCCAGATTGTGCTTCCGCTCTATGACGGCGACGTGCTCGCTTTGTTCGACGCTGCTGAAAAGGGCGAACTCGCTAAGCTCGGTGCCCCGAAGGCTCCGAAGGGCAGCTCCGCTATCGTCGTGCTTGCAAGCGCGGGCTATCCGGGCTCCTACGAAAAGGGCAAGGTGGTGACGGGTATCGAAGAAGCCGAAAAGAACGGCGCCCAGGTGCTCCATGCCGGTACCAAGATGGTGGACGGCAAGCTGGTCACGAACGGTGGCCGCGTGTTCGGCGTGGTTGGTCACGGTGCAACGCTCCAGGAAGCCTTGAACATCGCTTACGCCGCCTGCGAAAAGGTTCAGTTCGAAGGCAAGTTCTACCGCAAGGACATCGGCAAGAAGGGCTTGGCCCGTCTCGCCAAGATGGGTAAATAAAAAAGGAATTGAAAATGCAGATTAATGAAGTTCCGAATGCAAAGGTCGGTATCGTTGCGGGTAGCAAGTCCGACCAGGAAACTGTAGACAAAATCACTGCGGTGCTCGACCAGTTCGGCATCACGTGGGAATACAACATCCTCTCTGCACACCGCACCCCGAACGCCACCGCGAAGTATGCTCGCGAAGCCGCCGGGCGAGGCCTCCAGGTCCTCATCGGTGTCGCAGGCCTCGCTGCAGCCCTCCCGGGCGTGCTCGCAGGGCACACCATCCTTCCCGTTATCGGTCTGCCCTGCGCCGGCGGCCCGCTCAACGGCGTCGATGCCCTGCACAGCATTGTGCAGATGCCCCCGGGAATCCCGGTGGCAACAGTCGGCATCGGCAACGGCAAGAATGCCGGTTACCTCGCCGCCCACATCGTCGCCATCGCAGACCCGGCTGTCCGCGAGAAGCTCGTCGCTTACCGCAAGTCGCTGGGAGATATAGATTAGACGAAAGAACGGGCTTCGCCCTACAGACGAAAGACGAGAGAAATTTCTCACTTTCGTTTGTCGGCTAGTCTTTTCTTAGTCTTGGACTTGGTTGTCTTGATGTTTTCGTCTATCGTCTATCATCTATCGTCTATCGTCTTTCTCACGGCATTCCTCGTGACGGCGTCTTTCTCCGGCGAACCGAACCTGCCGGAAGTCCAGACCCCGTGGATGAAGGGAGAACGCTTGACCTTCAGTCTCGGTTGGGGCCCGATTACCGCGGGCACGGCGACCCTCGAGGTGAAGCCGCTCCCCGGAGGCAAGACGGAGTTCCTCTCGTTCGCGCAGGGCAACAGCGCCATCACGCGCATCTACCCCGTGTACGATACGGTCTATACCCGCGTGCGCAACAATGGGCTCATGACGGAGGTCTTCCGCAAGAACCTCCACGAGGGCACGTTCCACAATACTTCCGTCATCCGGTTCGACCGCAAGGGCGAGAAGGCGTGGCTCTCCGACACGGTGTTTACCGACATGAAGACCCGCAAGGTCAAGCGCTCCGCCGATACCGCGGTCGCTATCCAGGGTATGGAACACAGCATCATGTCGGCGTTCTACTACGTGCGGACGATGCCCCTGACCGTCGGGGACACATCGCGCTTTTCGGCGGTGAGCGGCAAGAAGCGTTACGAACTGAAGGTGCTGGTCCACGGGCGCGAGTCGCTCAAGACGTCCATCGGCACGGTGAACACGGTCAAGGTGGAACCCGTGCTTGACGGTGACGGCATCTTCAATTCCAAGGGCCGCATCTTCATCTGGCTCACGGACGACGACCGCCGGATTCCGGTGCTCATGGAGTGCGAAATCGCTCTCGGGAGCATCAAGGCGAAGCTCATCAAGGCGGAATAGGGGCGTTTTTGGTTGATTTTCTGCAAGTTTAAGCAACTTTTACAAGGTTTGGCGTGAATAAAAACCGGATAATAAGTTATATTCCAAAAGTGATTCTATAATCAGAGGCTTTTAATGTTTAAGAAACTGTGTTTGACTCTGTGTCTTTCTGCGTTCCTTGCCTGGGCGCAGGATGATGATGAATTTGATGATAGCGACTTTGAGTCGGCTCCCGCTGCTGCATCCGAAGAGGGTGGTTCGGGTGCTGCCATGGCGTCTGACGACGACAGCGACTTTGAAGATGCTGAAGGCCCTTCCCTCACTGCTGCGCAGAAGCAGGACATGGAAGCCCGCAAGAAGTTCGAAGAGGAACAGCGCCAGGACGAATACGCGAACTCGCTGCGCCGTCGTAACTGGCTCAAGGACCGCTTGGTTTTCCAGGTCGGTATGGGTTCCCGCTACCCGTTCATGGGTGAAACCGGTATGGGCATGGGCTTCGGTATTGGTGCCGAATACATTACCCGTTGGGGACTTGCTCTCTATGGTTCAGGCGGTATGCTTTTCAAGGGCGACGATACCGACTTTGAAGGCATTGAACTCGAAGGCGGCTACGGCTACAAGGTGGGTATCAACTACTACCTGTTCCCCAAGAACCCGCTTCACTTGGGTGTGTCTGCCTCCTACGGTACGGTTTACTTCGACCACAACGTGGAACCGGATGCCGATGGTATTCGCCCGATTATCACGGTCAATGGTTTCCAGTTTGACGTCCTGATTACCTACCTCACGAACGAATGGTACTACCTGCAGTTCTCCGTGGGTATGTACTACGCTCCGGAACTCGCGAAGGATGTCCCGGGTGACAACCCGAGCCTCCGTTACCAGTCTGTGACCAGTTCGAAGATTATTTCTTCTGTGGTTAACCCGGATGGTATGAACAAGACGGGTATCGTGTTCGGCATTGCCATCGGTTATGCCCTGCCGGAATTTTTCCCGGACGATACCGAAAAGCGTCGCCGCCAGCGCGAGAAGGAACGCGAACGCGCTGCCCGCCGTTAATCGTGGCATGAAACCGGATTTTCAAGGGACCGCACTCGCGGCCCTTTTTTTGTGAATCTCTGCCAACCAAGTTCTAAGTTCTGCCAACTAATCTGGAGGCACTTTTCTAGATTTTTACTCACTATGGCTACAATCCCTACACGTAAAGACAATCTCGTCATTGAAAACATCCGCCCCCAGATCGAAGGTGGGCGTTTTATGCTCAAGCGTGAACCGGGCGATACCGTCACGCTCACCGCGGACATTTTCCGCCACAGTCACGAAAAGTACGACGCCGCGATTTTCTACCGCCACGTGAGCAAGAAGAAGTGGGAGAAGGCTCCCATGCACTTCGTGGACAACGACCAGTGGGAAGGCTCCTTCACGGTCAACAACATCGGCTACTACGAATACAAGATTTGCGCGTGGACAATCGCCCCGAAGGACGTTCCGACCGAAAGCCCGGTGATGATGCTCCGCGTGGACCCGACCTACAGCCGCATCGGCACGTGGTACGAGATGTGGCCCAAGAGCCAGGGCACCGACCCCAAGAAGAGCGCGACCTGGAAGGACTGCGAAAAGCAGCTCGACTACATCGCGGGTCTCGGGTTCGATACCGTTTACCTTGTTCCAATCCACCCGATTGGCGTCACGAACCGCAAGGGTGCGAACAACGCCCTGCATGCAAAGACCGACAAGAAGGGCAAGCCGATTGAACCGGGATGCCCGTATGCCGTGGGCAATAAGAACGGCGGCCACTACGACGTGGACCCGGAACTCGGCAGCATGAAGGACTTCGAGCATTTCGCGAAGGCCGCCCGCAGCAAGGGGCTCCGCCTCGCTCTCGACATCGCGCTCAACTGTAGCCCCGACCACCCGTACGTGAAGAGCCATCCGGAATGGTTCTACCACGAACCGGACGGCAGCATCAAGTTTGCGGAAAACCCGCCCAAGAAGTACGAGGACATCTACCCGTTCGACTACTACAACGACAACTACAAGGCGCTCTGGCAAGAAATCGAGAACATTATCTTGTTCTGGGCCGACAAGGGAATCGAGATTTTCCGTATCGATAACCCGCACACCAAGCCGTTCCCGTTCTGGGAATGGCTCATCGCCGACGTGAAGGAAAAGCGCCCGGAACTCGTGTTCCTTGCCGAGGCCTTCACCCGCCCGAAGATGATGCACCGCCTTGCAAAGTCGGGTTTCGACATGAGCTACACGTATTTCGCCTGGCGCTCTGCCAAGTGGGAATTCGAGCAGTACCTCAAGGAACTCACGCAGAGCGATGCGAAGGAATACATGCGCGGAATCTTCTTCCCGACGACTCCGGACATTTTCCCGAAGTACCTTGCTTACAAGGGCCCGAACGCGTTCAAGCAGCGCTACTTCCTCGCGGGAACGCTTTCGAGCCTCACCGGCATGTACAACGGCTACGAGCTGTGCGAAAACATCCCCTCGCCGGTCAAGGAAGAACTTGCCGACAGCGAAAAGTACCAGTACAAGGTCCACAACTGGAAGGGCCCGGGTATCCAGGACTTTGTGCGCCGCGTGAACACCGCCCGCCAGGAACACGTTGCCCTGCAGGAATACGACAACCTGGACTTCCACTACTGCGCGAACGACCAGCTGATGGTCTATTCCAAGAAGTCGGGTGACGACGTTATCTTGTGCGTATGCAACATGGACATGGACAACGCGCAGGAAGGCATGGTGGAACTCGACATGGCAAAGCTCGGCCTTTCGCAGGATTCGTTCTTCTTCTTGAAGGACCTGATTACCGACGAGAGCTTCGTATGGCGCGGCAACAGGAACTTCGTGCGTCTTGACCCCGCGAAGGCGCCCGGCCACCTGCTCGTGCTCAAGAAAATCTAGCGTAAATTTGCGTGTTATTGCGAGGCCCAAGGCCACGTAAAGTAAGCCCGCGTGCCGTTGCGCTCGGGCTTTATTTTATATATTCAAGATATGATTGATATTTACGCACTTGCAAAGAATCCGCTGGTTTTCCAGAAACAGCGCACTATCACGTCGGCATACATCGACGTCTCGGGCAAGATGGGCATCGCGCAGACGGTGCTCATGGTGCAGGACAACTTCACCGAGAATTTCGGCGCCATCAGGCAGGATAACTTCTGCGTTCACGAGAAGGGCGCTTACTGGGTTATCTATAAGGCGAAATTCAAGTTCTTCCAGCGCCCGTTCTGGCGCGACAAGGTGGTTACCACCTCGTTCCCCGCCGATAACGCGCCTATCCGCACATACGAGAATACGGCCATTACCACGCTGGAAGGCGAACCGATTATCCTTGCCGTGCAGGAGGCCTGCTGCCTGGATTTGCAGCGCCACCGCCCCGTGAAACTTTCTGCGGTCGATTTCCCGACGGAAGGCGCCCCGGAGCCGTTCATGGACAACAAGTTCACGAAGTTCCCGGTGGAACCCGCGGAATACGTGGAGGTTTACCGCCAGAAGGTGCTGCCCCAGCATATCGACATGTCGCACCACATGAACAACATCGAGTACGTGAAGCTCGCGCTGAACGTGTTCTCTTCGGAAGACCTGGAACTCTGCATTCCTTCGATGCTCGAGGTGCACTTTATGGGAGAGACGCACGAGGGTCAGGAAGTGCGCATTTCCCGTGCCGACAAGATGGGTGCGACCTACATGAAGATTGAGGACGATGAAGGCCGCCAGGTCTTCGAGATGAAAATCAAGATGAAGTAGCGCCGCTCGCAGTTGCCGCGAAAATCAAGTTAGAAGACGCCGCGAAAATCAAGTTAGAAAGGGTCGCCCGGAAAACCGAGCGACCCTTGCTTTATGAATGAACGAAGGTTCTAGAACTGGAACGACTTCCCGAGCGATACCGCGAAGGAGGTGTTGGTGTTCGTGTAGACGGTGCCGTGGAATCCGCTCGGGTGGAAATACGAGATTCCGAGCGTCGTGTTCCATTCCTTCACCTTGTCCGCGAAGGTGACGCCGTACTCGATGGCGAGCGAGCCTGCGCTTTCACCGAGGCGCGGGCCGAACCACAGGGAAGCGGTGGGCCTCCAGTCGGCCCTCTCGTCCATGTTTTCCACGAGCCTTGCGTCTTCCAGGCGTTCGCGCTTGCTTTCATAATCGCCACCGCCCTGGTAGAACTGGATACCGCCCGCGGCTCCCAGGAACAGGTGGCTCCCGAGGTTGAATTCTGCACCCGCGACAATGCGTTCCTGCAGGTTCCAGAACGTGTAGTCCTCGTCGCCGTCCTTGGAATCGAGCCAGGCGTTGTAGCCGTCAAAGTTGCAGGGAACGTCGTTGCACCCGAACTGGAGCGTGCCCGCGATTCCCGCGACGCTCGCGTTCACGAACAGCGGGGAAATCGCCCCCGCGGGGTGGAACTCGAAGCTGAGCGCTCCGCCGCCCGCGTTCACCTGCTCCACGTTGAATCCGGAAGCCGCGAAGGTCCCGTAGGCATCGGCAGAAAGGGTAATCTGCTTTTCGCCATCCGGAGTGGATTTCGGCTGGTGGTATGCGGGGAGCGGTGCTGCCCCCATCGACTGCATCTGGGGCGGAATGCACCCGGTCAGCGCGAAGGCGGCGGCGATACCTGCCGCGAGTTTGCTTGCCGCAAGCATGAATGTCTTGTTTGTTCTCATTGTAACGTCCCTTGGCCGGGGTCGCCCCCGGCACTGTACATATGTGTTTTCTGAAAGTTATCTTATTTGATGTTACTCGTCAATAGCCGCTTATTGCAGTTTTATGGCGCGGATGACGCAGGTCTCGTTTGCCCTCAGGGCCTGCAAGGTCAAGCGTGACGCGGAATAGCCGTTGCCTGCGGTAACGCGCGTGTTGACGATTTCAGGCAGGGGTAAAACTTTGGTAACAAACACATTTTGCACCGAGTTGTTACCAAGATTCGTCTTTCCGTGCGAATTTGTACCGAAATAGATCTCGCTGTTCTGGCAGGTGCCGCCCAGGTACTCGACGCTCAGTTCCTTGTAGTTGTCAAACGAGAACGTTCCGCCGAAATCAAGATGGATGCCCGCGTAGCGTTCCTTGAAGGTAAATGTCGTTGCGTCGACGTTCAGGACCTTGCCGGTCTCGATGCCGGTGGATTCGTTCCAGTTCACGAGCGGGTAGATTGCCGGGAACATGTCGGCACCCCTGATTGCCGCGGGCTTTTCGCCAAACACCCTGGCCGAGGTAATCAGCCTTGCGTTCCTGAGGGTAACATCGCCCCCGTTGCTGTTGAGTATCAGGCGGAACCAGCGGTACTTTGCCATCGCGCCCTTTGCGGTAGGCATCTGCCAGCGGATAGCGTGGAAGTTGCCGTCCTGCTTTACATTCAGTTCGTCGAGTTGCACCTGTCCACCGCCGCTCTTGTTCGGCGTCAGCAAAAGTTCCGCCTTCATCCAGTTGCTCTTCGGGTTATTCACCCTGATTTCGACCTCGAAGATCGCCCCCTCGGGTACGTCCTTCGCGTTGTCGATGGTCATTACCCGCTGCCAGCCGGAGGGGAGCCGGAACTGTACTTCCTCGTCGCTCTCGGTGGCATCGGTGTTGTAGTCGTATCGCATGTAGCCGAACCGCTTTGTCTGCAACATGCCGCCGTTCGCGATAATCTCGGGCATCTTGGAATTGTCCATACAGCTTGTAGCGGGCGAGAAGATTCCGGTGAGTTTCGCGTTGCGGAACTGCTTTTGCGTGGTGTCGTAGTCGAGTTTTGCCACCTCGCAGAGCAGGCGCCACACGTCGGTCTGCATTCCCTTGAGCACGGTGCTGTCAATCTTGCCGTCCGAATTTACCGGCGGCTCGATATGGCGCCCGCTGATGGGCTCGCCAAACCGCGGGTGGCTTGCATCTACCGCGTACACGGAACCGGCGGTGGACTGTGCTCCGGGCGCCTCGAACGGGAAACCTTCATGCGACTTGCTGAACGCGCAGTCGCTGCGGATGGCAAGGTCGCCATCGCATTGCAGGTCGATGGCGCTCGCCGTCGGGATAAACGTGCTGCTCGCCTGGTACAGCGTGTCGGCATCCCACACGTTGTCGAACTCGATGGTATACCCGATGTTGGATATGCCTATGGTGAATTTCATGTCGTCGGGAATGGCATCCAGCATGCCTTCGCGGAGCGCCTTGTAGATGGTGCGCGCGAAGGGGTAGGTGCTTCCCTGGATAAAGTCGTGGCTCGCGGTTCCCTTCGGGCCTGCCGTCTTGTTCTGGTCAAGGAATTTGTACACGTGATTGTGCGAGAATTCCTCGCTTTCGGAGGTGCTGGCCATCATGCGGCTTTCTGCCCTGCCCCAGGGTTCGCTGCCCCTCTTTGCGGCCCTGTTGAGGCTGTAGTACGTTTTTGCGTGCTCGGGCGACTTGCCCTTCATTTGCCCCTGCGCGATGAGTACCGCGGGGAACCCCTTGTAGTTTGCCGCCTTGCGGTATTCGCCGAACAGGAACCTGTCCGTGCTCGTCTTTACCTCGTAGGTGCCGTTGCCCGCTTCGGTATCGTAGAGCAGCAGGTCGCGCGCGCCCGGCGAGGTAATGAGGTCGTTGAACGCCTCTGCCGCAGGCACGGCCGCCTTGTTCGCCCAGAAGTCGAGCGTGGAGATGAGTCCGCGGGGCATTACCGCACCCTGGTGGGGCGAATCGAGCGAGGCGTACAGGCGCACGGGTGCATCGCCCGGCTTGCGCCTGGAATCGTACAGGTACGAAGCGTAGCGCCCGAGGATTCCGCCCTGGCTAATCCCGAGCACGATGAATCCGTCCTCGGTCTTGTTCAAGAAGGGGATGTTCGCGTTGCTGTTCAGGTAGCCGAAGAGGTCGGCGAGGAAGGTCGCGTTCGTCTGGAGCGGCGCGCGCACCGTTTCCTGGAACTGCACCAGCACGGGCGTGTAGCCGAGGGCCGTGAGGATCCCGGGAATGCCGAACGCCTCGGTCTCTTCGTGCAGCTGGTCGAGGGTGCGTGCCTCGTCGGTACTCAGGTGGATGCCGTCGATAATGAAGAACGGGCGGCTGAGCGCAATCTTGAAGCGGGCCGACTCGTCGACGACCGGGTCGATGACGCGGAAGCGCACCATCGGGACCGTGTTGGTGGATACCTTCTCGCCAGCGGAATCGTAGCACTTCGAGAATACGGGCGCGGGCGACTTCGAAATGCAATTGCCGGAGGCCTTTTCAAAGAAGTGAAAATCCGTGTGCGTTGCGCTGGCGGTGCCTGCGGAGGCAAGCGCGAAGGCGATTGCAGATGCGATGCGGTAGAGCTTGTTCATGTTACTTTACCTCCAGTTTGAGAGTCTGGTTTACGTTCAGGTTTCCGGAACGCATCTTTACCGTGATTTCTTGCAGGCCCGCCGTAGCGAATTCGATTTCGGTTTCGCTGCCGGGCTGTACCGCGTTGCACTTGCCCGCGGCGCAGATCTCGACGCTCGGGAGCGTGTTGCGGGTAGTTGCCGCGAAGAACGGGTCGTAGGCAACCTTTACCTTCGACGAGCGCACTTCGGTAACGGGGAGGCCGGCGAGCAGCAGGTGGTAATCCTGGAGCCCATAGTTCACGAGGGTCGAGTCGGTAAAGTACTTGATGGCATAATCCAGGTCGGCAACGAGCAGCGGGATGCTCCTGTTCCCGCTGGCGGCTGCGATTTCGCCTGCTTCGAGGAAGAGGTTCTTGGGGCTTGCGATTACGCTGTCCTTCAGGCGGTTGCGCTCCACGAGGAACATGCTGTTGTACCAGCCGTCGCGGGACTGCTTTGCGGTAAGCGCCTTCGATTCCTGGAAGCTCACAATCTGGCGGTGTTCCTGCTCGCCGAGCACGAACAGACTTTGCGTTTTTTGCCGGAGGGCGCTGCGTTCGCCCGCGGTGTACGCGCCTGCGGGGGCGGCCAGCGGGTCACCGCTGAATTCGCGTGCGGGCGAATTCGGCACCACGTCGCGGAAGTAGTAGGGGGTGTTTTCGCCGTCGGTATCCGCCGAGGTGGCGCCGGAGCCGCTCCCTGCATTACCCGCAGCGCAGGTGAATTTCACGTTGTCGATAAACAGCGTGGTGTACTGGTATGCGGGTACACCGAACAGCCCGATGCCCACCTTGCTTGCGGTAACGTCGCCGGTGCCGAGCAGGCTTGCCACGGGCACCTCGATTGCCTTCGTGCTGTTTGCCTGCAGGTTGTAGAACGCGACGTTTCCGCTGCCGGAATTGCCGGTAAGCCAGATTCCGAATTTCACGTTCTGCGTCGCGCGTGCCGTAATCTTGAGCGAACCGCCGTTCAGGCGGAGCGGCAGCTTGTCGAACACGAGGCTTCCCGTCCAGTCGGCCTTCGCGCCCTTCTGGCCCGAAAGCCTGATGTAGGGCGGGTTCATGTTGTCGAGGTTTCCCCAGTTCGCGTTCCATTCGGGCGCCTCGGGGAACGTGCGGCCGGTTTCTTCCATCCGCCCGTTTGCGCCGGAGCCGTCGTAGAGTACGGTTTCCTTGCAGTTTTCGGCATGCCCGCAGATAGCCATACACAGCCCTGCGATAGCAATGCCCTTCAGAGTCCTATTCTTCATAGGATAGCTCCCATCGTCGATGTATATAAAGTAAATGGCCCGGGGGCCACAGCCTAAGCCCCGGCAGAAACGTTTCCTATTCGCGTTAATCCGCCGTGCCTCATTGTTGGGTCAAAAAAACTACATAAACAAAAAACTCCTGTAAAGGAGTCTTCCGAAAAAATTTTTAAGAAAAATCGGCGTAACTTGCGATTAATCGCGCTGCTAGGATGATTAATCGGTGATTATCTCGAGTTTTGCTCTGTAGATGTCGCCTTCAACGTCCGTTTCGTAAGTGTATCGCGAGGTGTAGAGCAGGTCAAGTCGCTTCTTGAAGGTCGCGAGCCCGAGCCCGCCCGCATTCGATTTCGCCTTCCGCGGGTAGTTGGAGTTCTCCGTCTCGAAGGTAATCTTGTTCCCCGCCTGGGTAATCGAGATGTGCGCGAAACTCTTGCCGTCCGGGTTCACGCTGTGCTTGATGGCGTTTTCCACAAGCGGCATGGCGATAAGCGGTGCAATCTGGAAGTTTTCGTCTTCGAGATTTATGTTGAATTTCAGGTCGTAGCTTTCGTCGAGCCTGAGTTTTTCGAGTTCCGCATATTTCTGCAAGATGTCGATGTCTTCCTTGATGGTTATGGTCGCGTCGCTTGTCTGGTAGAGCATCACGCGCAGGAGTTTCGAGAGCTTTGCCATCGATTCCTCGGCGCGCTTCGGGTCGATGGTGATAAGCGCCGATATGTTGTTCAGCGTGTTGAAGAGGAAGTGCGGACTCAGCTGGTTCTTGAGGAAGTCCAGTTCGTATTGCAGTTCCACGTTCTTTTTTTCGCGCTGCAAGAACGCCTTGAGTGTCTGGCGTAAGATGATGTTGTAGAAAACGCTCGTGACGCAGACAAACGAAACCATCAATGCGAACGTGATGACGGTGCGGATGCTAAAGTGCCCCTTGATGGCGGAGAAACAGTACGACGTGAAGAACTCCGCGATGCCTTCGCCTGCAGAACGGTCGGTCAGGAACAGCGCCACCTCGCGCAACAGGATCAGGGCGATAAGCAGGAAACTGTTATAGATAAAGTAACGAACATAGTGCTTCTTGAAGATGCAGCTGCGTACGAGGGCTCTCTGGTTGATGAAGAAGATGAGGGCCGTCGCGAGCAGCGGGAGGTAGAACCCGATAATCTTCCGGGAGTTCATGTCGAGCGAGGTGGTGAATGACGGGTCCAGGATGAACGCGAGCGGGAACAGGATAATGAATATCCAGGCGAGGGCTATGGGCACGAAAGGCGGGAATGGGTAGTTGAGGGTCCCTACCTTTTCCTTCAGCACGTCGACGAGGATTTTTTCGCTGCGCTGGAAACTGGCTTCCTGGATTTCCTCGAACGTTTCTCGCTTGGTTTCGAAGAACTTTGTAACGGCTTTTTTCGTCTTTTTTACGGTCATAAGGTAAAATTAAGTCAAATTTGGGCTTTTTGCACCCCCTCTGTGACAATTTCATGACGAAAATGCAGAAAAAAACGACAGAAAGCCGATTTAACTTTTGCGAAGGGCTTTCCCGATAATGACACAGTAAAGAGGAATCGGAGGTAAATTTGAAGATGTAAAGAGATAGGACACGAACAACGAGGTTCATCATGACTAACAAAGCTTACACAACCGCTCGCTCGAATGAAAGGGATGTCTACTTCCAGTACCTGAACGATATTTCCAAGTACCCGCTTCTCTCTCGGGAACAGGAAACGCTTCTGCTGAAGAAGATCAGGCAGGGAAGCCGTGAAGCGATGGATTTGCTCGTGAAGTCGAACCTCCGCTTTGTGGTGAACATCGCCAATCTGTACAAGGGTCAGGGGCTCGACGTGTGCGAGCTCATCAGCGAGGGCAACATGGGCCTCATGGAGGCTGCACGTCGCTTTGACCAGAACCAGAAAATCAAGTTCATCAGCTATGCTGTGTGGTGGGTCCGCCAGAACATCACCCGCGCCATTGCCGAGAAGGGCCGCATGGTCCGCATCAGCGCCGAGAAGGAACTCGTGCTCCGCCGCTTCAACAAGAAGGGTGGCAAGTTCCGCCAGGTGGTGGGCGGTACCTACGTTCTCGATACCGAAAGCCTTGCCGGGGTTTCCAAGTACAAGGGCGACGCCATCGAGAAGGTGCTCATGATGGACAACCGTGCCTCTTCGCTCGATGCTCCCGTGGGCGAATCCGGCGAAATGACCCTTGGCGATACTCTCGCATCCGATACTCCCGCGACGGACAACGTTGCCTGCGATAACGAACGCAAGGACATCTTCGAGAAGGTGCTCCGCGACAACCTCAGCGAGCAGGAACTGGACGTCGTCAAGCTCTACTTTGGGCTTTCGATGGACGCCGACCTCAACCTGAAGGAAGTCGCCCCGATGGTCGGGTTCTCCAAGGAACGCGTCCGCCAGCTCAAGGAATCCGCTTTGGCTAAGCTCAAGAACGACCAGATTCACCGAATCTTGACTGAAGCCGCCTGATTTTTCATTCTCTCTCTCCTTTTTTTTGAAACCGGCCTGTTTGGGCCGGTTTTTTCCGTTTTTGAGCCCTCGCGCCCGCCGTGAAATTGTATCTTTTCGCTATATGGATTTTAATATGAAGTTTTTCCGCAATTCCTTTATGGTCGCCCTGTCGGCGATGTCGCTCTCGTTTGCCGCGGGCGATACCAAGACCCCTCCCGGGGATTTTTACGACGAAGTTTCCCGCCTCAACAAGGTGCTCTCTGAAGTGAACCGCAAGTACGTGGAGGACGTGAACCCCACGGAACTGACCGATGCCGCCCTGAACGGCATCCGCGACATTCTGGACCCGCACACGACGGTGTTTACCCCGAAGGACTACGAGGGCCTCAAGGTCTCGATGGAAGGCAAGTTCGGTGGCGTGGGCATTACGATTAGCCTGCGTGACAATATCCTCACGGTTATTTCCCCGCTTTCCGGCACTCCGGCATTCAGGCTGGGTATCCGTGCGGGCGACCGAATCAGGAAGATTGACGGGAAGGACACGAAGGGCCTTTCGCTCGACGACGCCGTGAGCAAGCTGCGCGGCAAGATCGGTACCGACGTGACCGTCTCTATCGAGCGCGAAGGCGTTGCCGACCTGATGGAGTTCACGATTACTCGTGCCGAAATCGTGGTGCACGCCGTGCCTTACTTCGGGATGGTCTCGAAGGATATCGGCTACATCAAGCTCGCCACCTTCAGCGACAAGACCAGGAGCGACGTGGAGAACGCCATCCGCGGGCTCAAGAAGCAGGGCATGAAGAAGCTTATCCTCGACATGCGCTACAACCCGGGCGGACTCCTGAACCAGGCTATCGAGATTAGCGAACTGTTCCTCAAGCAGGGGAACGTGATTGTATCGACGCTCGGCCGCACCCAGCGGACCGAAAGCCGCGCCCGCCGCGACGGCATCCTTGGCGCCGACGTGCCGATGGCCGTGCTCGTGAACCAGGGTTCCGCGAGTGCCGCCGAAATCGTCTCGGGCGCATTGCAGGACTGGGACCGCGCCCTCGTGGTCGGCAAGACGAGCTTCGGCAAGGGCTCCGTGCAGACGATTTTCCCGCTCGACAACCA
>FLNZ01000409.1_pt1 | contig 17570 bp, 5 predicted proteins | sample 1140391 | NCBI WGS metagenome assembly FLNZ01 (sample SAMEA3878171, study PRJEB12797) | bioreactor metagenome | biome: Moose rumen | place: Sweden | collected 2011-10
TATTCGCGGCCGCCCACCAGCTGGAGCTTGTTCATCGTCTCGAGCTCGGAGGCGAGCGTCACCAGGTCGATCGGCGTCACGTTGCGGTTGAGCGTACAGAGGGCAGTCCAAATCAGCTGATGCTTTTCCAGATAAAAAAAGCTTTCGTCCTTGATGACCATGATGGCATTTCCCATCACATCGGGGTCGCGAAGGATACCTCCCAAAAGACAGCGTTCGGCGTCCAGGTCCATCGGGACCTGGCGACCATCGAAACTGTTCTGTTGGCGTTCAAAATCAGGCATCGTCGCCCTCCATCATAATCTTGAGTTCTTTAAGTTTACGCCACAGGGTCGCACGGCTTATTCCCAGGCGCTTGCAGACTTCGGTCTTGTTTCCGTTGCACACGCTCAGGGCATGCAGGATATGCCTGCGTTCCATTTCTTCAAGCGGGAGGATTTCCTCGGATGCATCTTCTGTCGCCAGTTTCTGGTCGGGGGCAGCCGGTTTCGCCCCTTCAAACGAAATTCCAGGCAGCACAGCGATTTCGGCCTCTGCGGGAGGGGCTTCCACGGGGCTTCCCTTGATATGCGGAATCGCCATCGTCTTTTCGCGGGCGCATTCCTGCACGTTTTCGGGCAAGTCCTCCAGGCGGATGACCCCGCCTTCGGCAAGCACGATGGCGTGCTCGATAATGTTTTCGAGTTCGCGGATGTTTCCCGGGTAGGGGTACTTGGTAAGCGCATAAAGGGCGGCCGGTTCCAGGTCGACAATATCCTTTCCCTGCGCATCCTTGTTCTTCAATATAAAATACTTGATTAAGTTCGGGAGCGCGGGCTTGCGGTCACGGAGCGGCGGGAGCATCAGGTGGAACGTGTTCAGGCGGTAGTAAAGGTCTTCGCGGAACGCCCCTTTCTGCATGGACGCCTGCAAGTCGCGGTTGGTCGCCGCAAGCACGCGAACGTCCAAATAACGCGGTTCGGTCTCGCCCACGCGCCTAATTTCGTGGCTCTGCAAGAAGCGCAACAATTTCACCTGGGTCGCGGCAGACAGTTCGCCGACTTCGTCCAAAAAGAGCGTCCCGCCGTTTGCCGATTCAAACAGGCCCTTCTTGTCGGCGGTCGAACCCGTAAACGAGCCCTTCTTGCTGCCGAAAAGTTCGCTTTCGACCAGGTTCTCGGGAATGGCTCCGCAGTTGACCGCCACGAACGGCTCGGTGGCACGCTTGCTGTAGCGGTGAATGACATTTGCCAAAAATTCCTTGCCCGAACCCGATTCGCCGGTAATCAGCACGGTGCTGTTGGTAGGCGCCACCTTGTATACCGTCTTTAAAATCTTGCGCATCTCGGGAGTGTTCCCCAGGAGGCCGTCCAGCACCTGAGATTCCATGAGCTGGTTGCTGGAGCGGTTTTCCATCTGCGACTGGATTTTTCGCGTTACCGTTTCTAGCTGCGAAATCGTGACGGGCTTTTTCAGGAAACTGTTGGCACCTCGGGTAATGGCCGATGCGGCCCCCTGCCAGTTGCGGTCATCGCACAGCACGAATATCTCGATTCCGGGGTGTTTTTCCTTAAGGAAACTCACCATGTCCATATTGTCGAGCATCAGGAACGGCACTTCGATAAAAGCGAGGTCAACCGAATCCTTCTTGACGAGGGGCATGAGACCGGATTCGTTACTGCATGCAAACAGACTGGTCCCCGGCACCGACCAGGAACGTTCCACGCCCTCGATAAACTTCTGATCCAAATCTGCGATCAGGATATTCATCGCAAACTCTAGGAAGCGTGACTCTTGATAATTTCTTCGACTTTGGCGCGAAGGGCTTGCAGTTCTACAGGCTTGTTGAATGTTGCCGCCGCATCGAAGTGCTGGGCCGTCATCAAGTAGTCGTCGGCGGAGGTGCGTCCGCCGCCACTCACGGCAATGGTGCGGTCGCTCATGCCCAGGCGGCGCAGGTCGAGAATAACCTCGTAACCGTCCACTTCCGGCATGATGATGTCGGTGATGATCACGTCGTAGGTCTTGCTCTGGTACAAGGCCTTGGCTTCGCGACCATTTTTGGCGGTCTCGACATCATAGCCCTTGATTTCAAGAGCCTTTTTCATCATGAGGTTGAACTGTTCGTCGTCATCGATAATCAGGATAGTAGACACTAGTCCTCCTTCGTTTCGGTTTCCAATGGCCAATATAGATAAAATGTAGTTCCTTCGCCCAAGGTTGTCTGCACGGTAAAGTAGGCATTGCCCTCTTTTAGGAGCCTAAGCGCAGACGAGAGTCCGAGCCCAAGTCCCTCTCCGGGCGCCTTGGTCGTAAAGAACGGTGCAAAAATGCGTTCCAGGGTGCCAAAATCCATGCCCGTCCCCGTATCGGCGATTTCGAACCTGGCGTACTTTCCGGCTGGCACGGGGGGCGCATACGGGGTAACCAGGGGGGTTTCCAGCGCGACCGGCTTCAGCACGAAGGTCAGCGAGCCCCCCTTCTGCTTCATGGCAAACAGGGCGTTGTTCGCCATGTTGCTGATAATACGGTCCAGAGACGCCACGATTCCCTTGATTTTCAATTTCTTGTCGAGTTTTTCGCTGTGAACCTCGATATTGGGAGGAAGCGTCAAGGAAACCTTCCTCACCACGTCCTCGATAATCATGTACGGCGAGAACACGATAGCGGGGGTCGAGGCATTCGCGTTTCCCCGAATCACGTTCAAAAGTTCAGCAATCGAGACCTTGCCGCGTTCGGCAGCCTTCTTCGCCTCGCTCACGAACATATAGGCATCGTTATCCGGAGGAAGCATTTCCAACGCCAGTTCGCAGAAGCCTATCTGCGAGCCCAGGATATTGTTGTAGTCGTGCGCAAAGGCGCCGCACATGGTTCCCAGTTCCTCGAGCCTCGAATGGATAAACTTCTGCTCGCGAAGCATGTTGCGCTCCTGTTCGAGCCTCCGCTGTTCCGTCATGTCCACCTTCAGGCAAAGGGTCTTGTAGGGAGCCGTTCCTTGAATGATGGGAATATACATGTTGTCGAACGTCTGGATCGGTTCTCCGTTCTTGGCGAGCCTGTTCGCCTCGTCCTGCGAAATTTCCTTCCCGTCGCTGTTTTCGAAGGAGGTGTAGACCTTCACTTCGCCCTTTTCACGCGCATCGATCTCGTATTCCGAAATGTCATCGGGATTGTCACGCGCGCCGCCACGGGAGCCACGCTTGTCGAGATCCATCTGGTTCTGCGTCTGGTAAACCCCAAGTTCACTCTTGTACCACACCCTAAAGGGGAGCGCGTTAATCAAGGTGTTCAGCACATTCTCCTTTTCGGCCTTGACCCGGGCTTCCTTGTTCAGGCGATCCTGGTAGCGCACCAGGTCGTGCGTATATTCCACGTACTGTTCGTTCAGCGTCTTTATGTTCTGCTGCAACAAGAGCGTCTTGGACTGGTCGATAAAGAAGGCGACGTTTATCACCGTCGTAAGGGTCTGGCGGCACTTGAAGAAATGAATTTTGAGCACATGCGTTTCGCCATCAATGGCGACGCGGACATCGTTGTAGACCGATTCCCTGAAAAAATCCAGGTTCGGTGGGAACAGGCTCTTGACCGACCTTCCGTACAAGCTAAACGCAGACTGTCCCAATAGCTTGGATGCCCCGTAGTTCGCATATTCAATCTTCCCGCGATTGTCAAAAAAGATGACGCCGTCTTCAATCTTGCTGATGAGCTTCTGCATGAACCAATACGCGCTCTTGTCCCTGAACCTGGCCGACGTATAATACTGGCCACAAAGCAGCGCGAGAAAAACACAGAGGAACTGGTGCCAGATCAAGAAGTGGAATCCGCCCATCCAGGCGCTGGAATGGGATACAATCGGAATGATAAAGTCAAAAAAGACCGAAAGGACCACCAGGACCACGTAACAGCCCACCATGTAGGCCCCGGTCTGCGTAATGGTCGCATCGAGCGAATGCAGCGTCCCCCGCAAAAGCTGATACACGGTCCAAAAGGCGAACGGGGCGACAAATACAAGGTACACAAGCGCAAAGACAAAAAAAATGGGCGTTTCCCTAAAGGGGAATGTTCCCGCGATACCGATATTCATCACCGCCTCCGGCGCAAAAATCAGCAGGAGGGTCAAGAGCACCACCACCACGCTGCTCAGCACCGACATCAGCCTCTCCAGCGAATTGTGCTTGCTGAACAGGACCAGTTCTCCCAGGCAGTAAGTCACCAGGGTGACCCGGACCCAGAAAAGCGCCTGGATGCCGAACAGGATCAAGCGCCCGATATACTTCGGCGAACCGACCTCGATGGGCCCGCTAAAGCACAGGATTCCGATTACGCCGCCCAGGTTCCAGGCGATATTGATAATCATCATCTTGCGGAGCGAAGACGGGAGGGCCCGCGTCGTCATCTTGCTGCTCAACATCATCGGGAACGAGAGTGACAGCAACAGCGCGAGCACCGAGAGCACCAACAGGTACAGCGAATCGGAATAAAGGCTCTCGCCCATACTACCTCACCCGTTTGACCCCGAAGGTTTCTGTCTTGTCATAGGTGCTCTTGCTAGAGAACTTCTTTACGAGAGCGGCATCATAGTTGTTGTTGGGAACGAAACGGCAACTCATCTGCAGCTTGTAGATATAAGCCCCCGTCGCAACGGCCCTGCCCTGTTCGGACTGGAGTCCAAATTCCGTGTTCGCCCATTCCACGTACATGACAACCTTGCCCGAACTGGAGAAGTACTGTGCCGACGGCAGGTTGAACGAAGCCGAAAGACGGTTCACATAGCTGCCTAGATTCGAGTAAATCGGCATGTTGTACTTTATCTTGAGCGTATCCCATGCGGCGCTTTCTACGCCCTGGGAACCCCTCGGGATATTCATGTCCACTTTCCATACGGTCCCCTGAACGGCGGTCGAGTCGAATCCCGTAGCCACCACCTGCCCGTGACTTATCAGGTCCAGTTTCCCGTTCGCCGGATTCACGACGTAAAGACGGATGTTGTCTGTAGAAGGCACCTGCGTCCGGAGCGTCCCTCCCGACCGGGACACCTGCTCCCGTAACTTCACGCGGATTTTGATCTTGGGATCACCGCCGGCCATGATGGGAACCCACGGATTATCGAGGGAAGGCCTGTTCCCACGTTCATCGACAACCGCGCTGAATTCTTTCGGTTGCAGGCGGACAAAGTCGCCGTCATTTACGGACAGGTCGTTGTCCTTGCTGTATACAGCCATGATACCGAGCTTGTTCAAACTCATGGACTCCACGGAATGCTTGTAGATAGCCGTGTCGCGCTTGTCCTGTTTTTCACGATAGTAAACCAGCGAGGAGTCCGAAACCGTAAAGGGTTCGCTCATGTCGATATCCAACACATCGAAACGGTCGGACTTGGACATGTCGATAGAGGCGGAAACGATTACCGGGCCGACCTTGTCCTCGGCCAGGGCGAAATTCGATTCATAGGAAGCCCCCGATCCCAGGTGCTGCGTCACGAGTCCCGCTCCGGAAATGTTCATCCCCTTGGAGGCGCCGTCATAAGTTCCGCTCGTAATGCCGTAGCTAAAGGGCGTAGGCAAATCCAGTACGGCGGTCATTCCGTCAGGAGCGTAACTAGGCACGTCCCCCGACACCCAAAGGGTTTCCGGGTCTGTCCGGCCGAACACCACGGAAATGCTGTCCGCATAATGTTTCGAATCGATGGGGCGCTCGAATTCGACATAGACGCGTTCGGCAATGCCGTTTTCGTCCGCATCCGAAATCGAGGCATACGTCATGGGGACCGGAATAAGCTTCAGGGTAACGGGAAGCTTGGGCTGCCCGCATGTTGCAGACACTCCGTTCCCGTTCTTATCCTGGATGCCGCTTGTCGAAAGCAACTGGGCAAACATACCCTCGGCCACCACCGAAGATTCATCCGCGGCATACGCGACCTCGAATTCCCACACGTTCATCGACTCGTTATAGAGCTTGGTGAACTTGACCGCAGGGGCTTCGACCGGCGAATTTCCGTCCTTGCCAAAAAGCTGCACCGGCCATTCGGTTCCCGGCGAGGAAATCGGCTCGCTGAACTGCATGTACACGCGGTCGCTCGTCGCCGTATCGAGGCGTTCAAGAACCGAGACCGCGAGCAACGTGGGCGCGATTCCGTCCTGATAGAAGTCCGTATGGGATTCGACGACGTTCCCTACATTGGTATACAGCGAAATGCTTCCGCTAGGAGCGGTATTGACCGCAGTGTCCTTGATGTTTGCCTTGACCACCAATTCCTTGCCCGTAAGGCTAATCACGTCGGTCGTGGTTATGGTGTCGCCCCTGTACACAAACTTTACAGAATTGAAGGACTGGTTTTCCTGGTATTCGTTCGAAATCCGAACCTGTATCGCATCGGGAACATTGTCGCAATCCGTATCCACCATCTTCGCCATGTCGATAATCGGCCAGGGCGGAAGTTCCTCGACAACGAGTTCGGCACTCGCGGGCACATATTCAAACTGGGTCGAAGAGCCCGCACGCGCAAAGAGCGTCGTGGTCATCACTTCTTCGGAGCTTACAAAGAAGGTCGCCTCGCCATTCACCAGCTGGATGCTCGCAATAGGAATCGTGGATGTCGCGGAACTCCAGAAAAGCGGATTGCCCGAAGTCGTCCCTAGCGAAAGGGTGATGTTCACCGTATCCAGGAGCTCGCCCAGGCTATCGAGCAGACTCACATGGACTTCCACCATCTTGGGCGTCCCTTCCCCCGCCGTCTGGTAGGTCTTGTAGGAAGCCTTGTCGAAAACAAGGTAGCGCTTTTCGAGCGGAGTCGTTATCGTATCGATTTCCACGTTGCTACGCACGACCGCGCAGGCGCAGTCGTACTTGTTTTCGCTCTTCAGGTTCGCGCCATGGTTATGCCAGCTCACCCATTCCATGTAGTTGTTGCCGTAGGCTAGGTTCGTATCATTGTAGAAGTAGTAGGAATCGGTACGGGGTTCGTCGGTGTAAATGAAATCCTGCGGCCTACCGTTCATTTCGAGGTCGTCGAGGAATCCCGTAGGCGACACCTTGCCGTAGCCCTCGTATAAAGTCTTGTATTCTTCCTTTTCGACAGAATAGTAGGGGCTCTTGAAGGGCTTTTCAAAATCGAGCGTTACCGTACGGTGAACCTGCGGGCCATTTTCAGGCGTATAGTCAGGGCCATAGCCGAAAATGTGCTTGCCATGGTAATACACCGTTATATAGGGGTCTTCCGTGAAGGCGAAGACCTTTTCTCCATTGTACACTTCGAGCATCGACGTCTCGGAACCGCTAAAGGCAGGCCCCCTGGTCAAGTCAACACCTTCAAAATATTCGGGATCGTCCGCTGCGGTATGCGCCCGGAGCGACCACGAACCGTCAAGAGCCTTGAAATCGGTCTGGTTCAGGATGAGCTGGAAGATAAGTTGCCCCGAAACTTCAAGCTGCCCGTTCACCGTAATGGGCAGGTAATAGCCGCCCCTGTCGTCGGACTGGGCCGTACCGAAAGAAACCGTGCAGGAACCGTTCACGACGCCACCGCCGCCAAACTTCTGCGTGATGTTGCTCGACGCCGCAAGGTTCGCATTGTTCAGGTAAAGACGCATTTCGAAGTCTTCAAACGGAATCGTGTCGTTGTTGCTAATGGACACAATAAACTGGTGGCAGCTGCCCCATTCGCTACAGGGATTCTGGTAGGAGCTAGGCTTGAGCGAGATGTTCAAGTCGGCGTAAGAGGCTTCGCTCTCGGTCGTAAAGCTGTAGTACGAGCCACCATTCGTGTCCTCGGTCATCCCCGACGACACGCTGAAGTAGTAAGTCGTTCCAGGGGCAAGGCCCGTAAGTTTCGCCTCGTGGAACAGGACCGCGCCGCCATCCGCCGCCTGGGCCTGTCCCCCGTCAACGGTTGCCGCGCTGGTGCTGTACTTGACGACGCCGTTCATACGATCGCTCGACCACCAGTAAATTTTGGCGCTATGGTTATCGACCTGGCATATCGTCACGCCACTGATATTCGTCGTGGCTGAAGTCATGGTAAACTGATACCACTGTCCGTGGTTGTCATCGGTCGTCATGTTGCGTTTCGTGTCCATGCCTTCCAGGAAGAAATAGTAGGTCTGCCCCATTTCGAGACCGGGCAAGATTACATTCCCTCCCTTGGACGCCTTATCCTGCTGCACCGACTTTGCCCCGACCGCATCGGGGGTCGTATTGTAGAAAACCGTCACGAGCGCCACCTCGTTCGCATCCCAGCTCACGACAGCCGAAGTATCGGTAACGGGAGTACCCATGATGTTGCTGAACAGGGGGCCTTCGGCATCGATCGGGAGCGTCTGTGCCAGGCTCTGCGCCGGGAACAGGAACTGCGCCGTAAAGTCGATACAGGTTTCGGTCGAGGTATACTTGCTCCAGTCCTCAATCAATGTCTTGGTCGGCTCGCGGGCCCCCATGAGCGCTCCCACCGGACACTTGTACTTATAGGGCATGCCCCCGGCATTATACCCGTCAGGGTTCGCGGCGCGATTATGGGGATGTTGCGGGTTCTTGTCGCCCGTGCCCATCAGGAAGGAAATGTCCCAGGGGTTAGCCCCCAGGATAAAATACATGTTATCTAGAGCGACTTTCAGGTAGCGCTCGTCCCCGGTCAATTCATACATCAAGAAAATGGACACCGCCGTTCCCAGGTTGTAACGCATCACGCCCCAGTCGAAGCTGGTCCACACCAGGTTGTACGGACGAATCACATGCAACTTGGTAGAACCCTCGTGCGGTTCGCCCTGCGTCGCGGGATTTTCTAGCACCAGGGAATCGCCGTCGTTCGTGCTATTGTCGATAACCTTCCTGAAGGTCGCCATCGTGCGTTTCGAAAGGGTGTCGCGTTCCGCAGCCGACAGTCCATAAGAAGCCGCCACCGTCTCGTCGTTCAGAATCATCTTCTGCAAGGCGAACAGGACGAAGGAATGGATGTTCTGGTAGTCGGCAGCCCAGCCACCCGGCGTAAAGCCGCTCGGGTTGCCGAGAAAGCCCGCCCTGAAGTAGTCCATGTTATAACGGTAATTCGACGCGTTGTTGAAAATCTGGTCGTTCTTGTACAGGTCGTATTGATAGGTCGTATCCTTGGTCGCATACCAGAGGGCAAGGGCTGCCGCCGCACCGTCGTCGTACAAGGGGCCGCCACCCGTATAGAACTGCCCGTAGGCTCCACCGCTCGTATTACGCTGCGCGTAGAACGCAGGCATCATCACGTTCTTGTAGATGTCCTGGGCCGCTAAAAGCAGGGAATCCGAATAGGCCGGGTCATACACCTTGAACCCCACCGCCACATTCGCCATGGCAGCCACAAAGATACCGGCCGTATTGGCACCGATAGAGGTATCCACGGGGCGGTCGGGGCCACCCTTCTGTGGCGACTGCGCATCCTGGCGTTCGGGCAAATCCCAATAGGCATGGTCACCATCACCCACGCCCACCGAATGGTACATGTCGCCCTTCTCGATCAAGCCGTCCGCCTTAGAGGCGTTGTACAGCTTGAGCAGGTAATCCGTTCCGACCTTCGCCTCGTAAAGCACGTCGGGAATGCCGTCGGTAAACACCGTATCGGCATACGAACTCCCGTAACGGTCCTCGGCCTTGTCCTGGTAGGTCAGGTACACCATCGAAAGCACATAGGCCGCGTATCCCAGGGTTTCGGACACCTTAAAATGGTCACCGCAGTCGTGCCAGCCGCCCGTCAGGTCGTGGCCGACCATGGAACCATCCTTCAAGTGGCATGCCGCATGGAAATGGGAATGCGTATTTCCGCAACGCTGGATTCCGAAGAACATCAGCGATTTTTCAAGAATCGAATTGAATATGGACGGGTGGATATGGAACGTCGCCGAGGTGTCGTTACCGACCACCACGAAGTACTCGCCCGGAATCGACGGAGAGAGCCCCGTAAAATCGGCGCGGTAAAGGGCTTCCTTCACGGTACTTACGGAATCCTCTGAACCGAATTCATACACGCTTTCCAAGGAATTGAAGGCACCGTTGATCCAGATGTTGGGCTTTACCACGCTGCTGCTGATGAGGCTCAAAGACCCGCTCCACGCCTCGGCGCCGCTATTCGCGTCAATCACGGAGAATTTGGAATCCTTGGGATCGGCCACGTAGGCGTACTTGTAATCCGAAGGGCGGAACCCGCTCTGGTTCAAGCGGATGGGGCGTCTCGCAAAGGCGTTCAGCGAATCCAGGTAGCGGCGGCTATGCACCTTGTCGGTACGGTCCAAATCGGGAAGCCCATCCGCCACGGCAAAGTCCACGGCACACAGGCCAAGCAGCAACGCTATCTTTAGAATACTTCTCATATCATACCAGACTGTTCAACAACATATTGCCGCGCCGTCATGGCGCGGCACATCTTCCTTATTTTTTTGACCTTCTGAAGCCGAACGTCTTGGTAAACGTATCGGAATCCTTGATCGGTTCGGTCCTGTACTTGGTCGCGCCGTCGGCACTTTCCGTAGTCGAAGCCAGGTAATCGCTCTTCGCCTGCGTATTGAACTTCGCTATGTAAGGCCCGGTCCCAATCTTCTTGCCGTCGGAACTTGCCGGGTAATCTTCCGGTGCGCACCATTCCAAATAAAGCGTCAGGGTGCTGCTCGCCGAGATGAATTCCATTACGGATTCCGAGGTGAACCGGTAGCTCATATTGTTGACAAAGGAGCCGATATTGCTGAAAATATCCATCTGGAGCTTGATTTCGTAATTGCGTTTCGCTTCGCCCAGATCCGTGCTGTCACGCACGTCGGGCAAGGCGACCTCGATCATGAACACCGGTCCGGCATGCTTGTAATCCTTGACCGGAGCACTAAACACGTCATGCAGCTTATGATCGCCGGCCGCAATCACGACGGTTTCGCCCGCCTTGTTTATTCCGGTCAGGCGGAAATTTTCGTTCGTAAGCAGCGGGAATCCGCCATAATAGACTTCGTCAAGCTTGCGTCCCTTGGCAACACCTTCCGGCATCGAAATCGTGAACTTGATCTTGGAAACAGAACCGGTCACCGGAACCCAGGGATTCTGGTCGCCTGCGTATTGACCGGCGAAATCCTTGAAGTAGCTCATTTCCGCATCGGGAACCATGCGCACCGAGTCCGCAATCCAGATGGCCTCGTCATACTTGTGCCTGAAACCGAGCTTAGCCGATGTCGAACGCGACGAATAGCTGAGCGAAAGGTTCGGGTTCTGCAGGGGACTGAAAAACACGCCCTTCTTGCCTTCACGGTTGCGTTCCACCACGTAGGGGTGGCCGGACACCGTATCCAGCGGTTCAGAGAACGTCACGGTCACATAGTCCATCGAGCCCTGGGAATCGTCGCCCACGTCAAAGCCTTGCCATGTCGCGGACACGATAATCGGAGGACACCTGTCAACCACGGGATAATACTTGTCAAAGAAACCGCCTTCCGGCCCGAGGCGGGGAGTCACCCGCCCATAACCGTCGTAAGGCCCGGACGTTGCACCCTTCGCAAAGGAGTTCGACGCCGTCATCTTGATGGTGACAATCGAGACGGTATCGTTCTTGAGCACGGAATCCACGATGACCACGGGAGATGCCCCCGAGGAATCCACCACCGAGACCTTTTCCCAGTGTTCCCCCATTTCCATCGTGTGCGTCCAGCTTTCCGGCAAGAAGCTGCGCGTCTCGCCCTTCATGCCCCATTCCACGACAAAGCTGTCCAGCATGTCCTTGTCGCGGAGTTTCTTCGCAAACTTCATATAAAGTTCGTCGGGATAGCCGTCGCCTTCGAAATCGCGCATTTCCGCTAGCGTCACCGGCACGGGCTTAGGCGTTTCCACGATTTTTACCGTATTGCAGGCCGCCCCGGGATCGAGGAAATTGAGCGCCTTGTCCGACACGGAATTCGGCATTACGACCACGGAGCCACCTACCGGGAGCATCTGGCCATCGGTATTGCCCGTCACCACGTAAAGCCAGCTTTTGCCGTCGTTGCTGGTCGTCGCCTTGCCAACCACGTTAATCGCCGCCCCCGTCACACCGACCACCTGCAGGAACCAGCTGTTCAAGGAAGAAAGCAGCACAGGTTCGTTGAAGGCTACCATCAAGGTATCCTCTTCGGACTCGTGATTCGGGTTTTCAAGAATCGTTACACTCAAGAGTTGCGGAAGTATCCCGTCGGCAATCGCCACGCGTTCGGCATTCGTGGCCCCCTCCGCCTTCAGGTAAACGACCGCCGTACCCGACGGGGCGGCATTCTTCTCTATCCCAAGTCCTGCGGGCAGGTCGAGCGTCACCACAGTCTGGTTCAACGCCTGGGCCTGGTCCACCTTGAGGGTCGCCGTATCGGCCATTCCCGGCAGATACACGCGGACGCTGTCAAAGCTGTAGTCCGATTCGAGCGCATTGGTGAACTCGACAACAAGCTTGTCCGCAGTGTTGTCGCAATCGGTATCCTGGGCATAGACCTTCTGCGGTTCGGGATACTTGGATTCCGCATAGAAGCTCTGCTTCGAAATATCTTCCTCGTCATCGGGATCGATATAAAGCACCTGAATCGTATCGCCCGCAAAGAAGGAAATCTGGTTCCCCAAGCGGCCTTCCTTGGGAACAGACACCGCCGAAACCGGAGAAGACGTCTTGAACGAACCCGGATTAGCGGCATCTTCGACAAGCTTGACCTTCAAGGTATCCTGTTTCTTCCCGTTGATGACAAGCACCTCTATAGGAACAGAAGTCCCGGCCTTGTCCTTGTCGGTCAAGAAGATGTTGAAGCGCGTATTGGCCGGATCCGCAGGGGATGCCACCGGGTTACCAGCCTCGTCCTTGATGGTGAGCGAGGATTGCGTGAGGTTTCCACGCGTAAACTGCACGTAGTAGGAGCGGTTGACAAAGGCACAACCGCCGTTCTCGGCACATTCTTCACACTCGGGATTCGCTCCCGCAAAGATAGTCAGGTCAATCTTGTTGCTACCGATTTTCATCTTCACGGGAATATTGAGCGTCCAGAGCCCCGTAGAATCGATAACGCCGCCATTGTTGGTCACGTTGTAGTGGGCGATAATTTCATGGTCATCCGAAAGCAGGAGGATTTCGTCGCCGATCCTATCGACGGTCGTCTTGATTTCGGTACCGTTCGCCCAGATTCGCGTGATGTAGCCGCCCTCGGTAATGTGGGCATAGCCCCTCACATACACGGTACTGCTCGTCTGGTCGATTTCCACGTAGGAACCGTCGGACACGTTGAACGGGGCGTCCAGGTTCACGCTCATCTCGTAGTGCGCCCTCTTGGTCGTCATTTCCTGGTAAGACGGGCTATAACCCCAGATGAACTCGTCCTTGCGGTAAACGACAATATAGGGGTTTATCGGAATCTCATTATCGATATCGCCATAATCCTTGTCCTCGTAAGGCATACCCACGTAATCGGCACCATCGACCAGGAACTCGTGCGGAGACCAGGACCAGTCACCGGTAGTCTTGGTCATACGCTTTTTCGCCAGAGTGCGCAAGGTTTCGCAAGTCTGGTAGCCGTCGTTGGAAAGCCCCGACGAGAACCCGAAATCCAGGCGCACGCGTGAAGAGGACTTGATTGTCGTAGAGCCCAACGGCACGGGGAAGTAATAGGAGTACTTGCCTGTAACGGCGTCATAGGTGTCATCCAGGCGCACCGGCAAGGCGTGACGCATCAGGTAGCGGATTTCATCGCCGGTTTCGCAGAGCTTGTTGAAGCCCGCCTCGTCGTAGGCCTGGCAAATATCGATATCGATCAGGGTAGCGCACTTTTCGACCTCTTCGGGAAGGGCGGTAAAGTACATGCGCAAGGTAAGGCTATCGAAGGGCCGAGCCTCGTTATTGTATATGTTCAAGTCAAGAAAGTCCAGACCGCCGAATTCATACTGGTAGGCCCGCACGCTGAAGTCGTACCAGCCCACCGGCGTGGTGAACTTGAGCATGTTTCCAGTTTTCTCGTCGGGGGTCGCAAACTGGCCGTTGCTTTCAACCATGTAGTAGTAGGTCGTCTTTTCCTTGAGGCCGCCAATCTTCACGTAATGGAACTTCGTCGGGATTCCCGAAACGTCGGCGTTGCCCGCTCCGCTGTTAAAGGCATATTCGGCGGCAGTCGCATGGGGAACGGTATCCCAGTACACCTTGGACTCGTATTCGCCGTTCGGGGTGTACCACATGATTTCGGCGCTGTCGGCGGACATGTTGCAAACCGTCACGTTCGAAATCTGCGCACTTTCCACCGTGTTGAGCGTGGTAAAGCTGAACGGGGTTTCCGTAGAATCCACCATGTACTTGAAAGTAAAGTTATCTTCGTTATAGGCATTGATGCCTGCGGCATAGAAATAGTAAGTCGTACCGTTCTGGAGGCCGCGCAGGATTATTTCGTGTTGCACGCCCGAGGTCGAGTCATCGGGGAAGGCCTTGGTGTTCATCGTCCCTTCGTCTGTACCGTAGTAAAGCCGGGCCGTTCCACGGGAAGTAAGCTTCACCATCACGATAGCGGAATCCATGCTCACATGGCGGATTTCGACACTGACACCGGGAGCCGCAGTCCGGTCAAACCTGGCCGCCGCGAGCATACCCGAACTTACGATAGTCGCCGCAGCGTCAATGCAGGTTTCGGACAGGTGGTAGTCTTCCCAGCTCTTGTTGTCGGGAACCCAGGAATTGGTCGTACCGGGAGTCACGCCGCCGAACAGGGCTCCCACCGGCGGATTGTATTTATAGTTCGCACCCGGCATGTTCTTGCCTTCGGGGTTCGCTGCACGATGGTGCGGGTGGGCATCGTTCTTGTCACCGATTCCCAGGATAAAGGACACGTCCCACGGGTTCACGCCCAGCATGTAGTTCAGCTGGTTAATGGCAAGCTGGTGCATTTCGTCGGCCTTCCAGTCGGGTGTGCCCATGATGGGGAGCGCAATCCCCTTCTCCTCGATATCCTTCGCCACATCGGCATAAGCCAGCACTTCAAAGATGTTACCCGCCTGGTAGCGGTTGTAAATCCAGGTCTGGTCGGTCATCATGGTGTACCAGGTGGGGTCGTATGTCAAGGCACCCCTCAACATCCATGCGGGGCCCTGGTTGTTGGGAATACCGGGCAAGGCAATGGATCCCGTGCCGTTACCCGACATATCTTCCAGGTTCAGGATCATGCTCGTAATACAGTCTTCCACGGCATTCAGCCATTCTTCTTCGGTCAGGCCGTATTCCGTTATGGCCTTGTTCTTGTCGGCAAGAATCAGCTTGTATAGTGCGTATGTAGCGTATGCATACGCGTTCGCCCAGCTTGTGTTCTTCACGTTTTTCAAAAAGCCCTTGTCGTTGGTGACAAACCAGCCGCCCGCAAAGGCACCCGCGCCATCCATGTACTCCTGGCCCGCCACCAGGTTACGGGTACGGATCATGTCGTCGGCATATTCCTTCTTGCCGGTCGCATAAAGGAGCGCCACGGAAGCAATGGCCAGGTCATCATAAAATTCGTTGTTGCCGTTATAGGCAGGGCTAGACCAGCCAGCGGCCACCGTGTTGTTCACGAAAGGCTTTCCGCCATCGTAGCTGGACTTGCCCTGGGCCAAGGACTTCGCAAAGTCGTACATCTTTTCGGCCACCATCAGGCAGCTGTCCGCAAAGGGCTTGTCGTACTCCGCATACATCTTGCCAAGGATAGCAAGGCCCGCCGCCGTTTCACCGCCGATGTTTGCACCGATTTCACCCAGGCGCACGGTACGGGTCGCAGGACCGCCACGGTCCGTCGCCGACGCGGAATTATCCACCGGGAGCTTGTCCTGGTTTTCAGGCCTACCCCACCAGCCGTGGTCAGCCCCAAAATTACCCACAGACAGGGCCATGTCGTCGATGACCCCCTTGGCACGCACGTAAGCGCGCAACACAAAGTCGGCACCGTGCTTCGCCTCGCGCAACATGTCGGGAATACCGTCGGTATTTACCGTTTCGCCATGGTTAAAGGCGTAGTTGTCTTCGTCGGCATCGGGATTCGTGGCCGCAAGCACGGCGGCCACCATAAAGGCGTACATCTGCGTCTGGGATTCCTTCAAGTGGTCACCGCAGTCATAGTAGCCCCCTTCCAGGGTTCCCGCCAAAGATTCGTCGTAAGAACCGCGGACATCGTCAGCCCCGGTCACAACAGGGCCAGCGCCATCCTTGGTGTGGCTTGCCGGGTGGAACCAGGAATCGCCGTTTCCGCTGCGGTTGATGCCGTAGAACTTGAGGGCGGCGTTACGCACCATCGAATACACCTTGTCGCTCACGATAAAGGTACTCGAAATATCGTTACCCACCTTGATGCGCAGACGGGTGTCCGTAGGAACGTTTCCCGGGATACGGCCTATCTGGATAATGCCGGACTGCCCCGTAATATCGACCTGGTAACGTTTCTGGTCGTTGGTCGCCGCATTGGTGCCCGCAATAATGGTCCAGTCCGAAGAGGTCTGCACGCCGCTGCTGGTCAACGTCCCCGTCACCGCCGGACTCAGGGAATTGCCATCGACATCCACCACTTCGAACGTGGATGCCGTTCCCACGTAGTAGAACTGCTTTTCGGGGTCCTTTTCCATATAACCAGCCTGGTTGATACGGATGGGGGACATGCGGTAGTTAATCGCATCCAGATACGCCTGGTTCAAGGTATCGGGAATAAAGGCATTCGGCACGTAAGAAGCCGGAGTGCGGTTCTTGGGCACCATATTGTGCTTTTTTGTAACAGTCGTATCATAATGATCGAATACGGTCGAATCCCAGGTGAGTGGCCACACCGGACGAATCAGGTCATACGGAGTGGGTTGTTCCTGACCAGTCGCCGCCAGAACCGACACGGCAGACACGGTTGCAAACATCGCTACAACAAGACTCTTTTTAATAGGCACACAAGCCTCCTTTTATATACAGTCAAATGGCGGATGCCCAAGCACCCGTAAGCAAACGCCCAAATACACATTCTAAAAATAGATTTAAACCGTAAAAAAAGTATTGGCCGAAACCAGAAAATGTTCCCGTTTTGCTCACAAAAAAGACAAAAAGACATGATGTGGAACACGGGTTTCACAGAAAAGTTTCTTGTAAGATTATCGCATAAAATTCAGTTAACAAAAAATTTACAAAAGACATCCGACATAAACATACACATGTCCTCCCGGCCCCTTTGCCGGGACCACCATTCTTTTCCGAGAAAAACATTTTTCTGAATTGAAAAGGCGATGCCCGCCTTCGCGGGCATGGCAGGAGATTAAAAAAGAACCGGCGCGGTTAGCGTCGGATTCTTGTAATCCTTTATGTCAGGCTTCGATTAGTCCTTGCCGGTGAAGATAATTACGAGCACCGATGCAACGAATGCGGCGGACACGATCAGGAATTCCCAGGGGTTTTCCATGATGGAGCTCTTGGCACTGTTACCGGCGGAGCTGTTTTCGAGGGCGGCCTGTTCTTCGGCCTTGGCCTTGGCTTCGGCTTCAGCTGCCTTCTTTTCTTCTTCGGCCTTTACAAGAGCGGCGCTATCGACCGGGGCCTCTTCGGTCTTGGCTTCCAGCACTTCGGCGCTGTCGGCCTTGACGGTATCGGCAGGGGCGGCTACCTCGGCAGGTGC
>FLNZ01000069.1_pt1 | contig 17395 bp, 16 predicted proteins | sample 1140391 | NCBI WGS metagenome assembly FLNZ01 (sample SAMEA3878171, study PRJEB12797) | bioreactor metagenome | biome: Moose rumen | place: Sweden | collected 2011-10
CACGAGGGCCAGGCGGTCGAGCGTGTAGTCCTTGAGCGTGCTGGAAACAGGCACGAGCCCGCCTACGGTATGGTTGACTTTTGCCCCTGGGAAGAGTTTTTCGAGCCATTCCATCGTGATTTCGAGAATGTTGCCCGCATGCTTGCCCGCGGCGAGGAACCCTGCGCCGAAGTTCGTGACGTTCGACTTCTGCTTCGGGAAACTCCAGATGTAGCCGTCGTTGATAAAGTCGTGTCCCTGCCAGAAGGTGAGGTAGTCGGGCTTGGTCAAGATTCCCTGCACCTGGATGTCGACTCCCGTGCATGTCTCGCGCGGGTCCTGGACGCTCTTGAGGCCGACTATGCGCCCGATGCGGCTTTCCACGCCGTCGGCCGCGATGACCATCTTCGCAAAAATTTCCTGCGTGCCCGTTTCGGTCACGCTACCGTCGCCGTTGCCTTTCCCGAGCACGACGCGCACCATGCGGGTGTCGCCCTGAACATCGCCCACGAATTCGGCACGTGCGCAGGTTTCTACCTGGGCGCCGTCGTCGGCAGCAAGCTTTGCAAGCCACGGGTCAAAGACTTCGCGGTTGAGCATGATGCCCGTGTTCGGCTTGGGGACTTCGATGTTCACGCCGTTCGGGCCGTAAATGTAAAGGCCGTTGATGATGCTCTCGATGCAGCTCTCGTCGATGGGGCCGTATGTCTGGAGGTCGGCCAGCGTAGTGCTCGCCTCCCCGCACCGTACCGGGAAGCCGATGCGTTCGCGCTTCTCGAGGAGCAATACCTTGTGCCCCGCCCGTGCTAAGTTCCTTGCGGCAACGGAGCCTCCGGGCCCAGCGCCAATCACCACGACATCGTAACGGGAATCAAGCATCGTTCACCTCCGTAATCGTGAGCGCACCGACGGGGCACGCCTTCACGCAGATGCCGCAGCGCACGCACTTTTCGGAATCAATCTGCAGGTCGAGCCCGAACATGTCGAGCGCCATCTTGGGGCAAATGCCTACGCAGCCCGCGCAGGCGAGGCAGATCTTACGGTCGTGAACGAGTTTCTTCATCGTTAAATAATATAGTAAAAGAGATCCCCGCCTACGCGGGGATGACAGTGGGTAAGGAAAAACCCCGCGAACCTTGCGGCTGCGGGGTTTTCGTGGGGCCTCCCGGACTTGAACCGGGAACCAACGGGTTATGAGTCCGACGCTCTAACCGATTGAGCTAAAGCCCCAGTTCGCCCAATATTAGCAAATATTTTGAAATTGTGCGTGCCCACTCGTAGTGGAATCCGCTGTAGGCGTTCACCACCGCCTTGTCCCAGTCGGCGACTTCGTTCTTGTACACGTGGAACGCGTCCTTGAGCCTGCGCAGCATCTGGTGCGGAGCGTTCGCGTCTTCGACGAGGAATGCGTTTGCGCGGCCTGCCGTTTCGGGAGTGCAGTCGTCGAGCATTGTGGCTACGCCGACATTGAAACCGGTGAGCGGGAGTGTTCCGCAGGCGAGCGCCTTGAGGATAATCGATGTGGACGGTTCACGCAGGTTTGCGGCAAACAGGATGTCGGAACCGGCGAGGACCTCCTTGAGCGGTCGGACGTTCTCGGTCTCGCGGTCGATGGGCATCACGTGCATGATGTCGGGGTACTGCTTCGACACGTCCTGGTAGAAATTCCATTCCGGGTCTTCGGGCGAGATGCCCACGACGATAAACACGTCCTGCTTCGTGATGTCGGCGAGGATTGTCGCGAGCGTCTCGGAGGTGTTGCCCGCTTCTTCGTCGAGGTGCACGTAGAGGACCAACTTCGACCCGAAGTCCACGTGGAGTTGCTCTTGCAGCGCAAGCCTGGCCCTGTGTTTCGCTTCCTTGATGGGGAGCTGTTCTTCGCGGTTGAAGTCCCATACCCGGTAACTTACACCGAACTGCACGCCGATAAGCTTGTCGGCGTTGTGGTTCAAAAAGCCGCTGAGTCCGCCGGGCAGGTTCGTGTTGAGCATCGCGTCGCGGTAGCCGGGCGAGGGGAACAGGACCTTCTCGGCAAAGCAGATGCCCGCCTTGAGGAGGCTTACCTTGCCCCAGAACTCGTAGCCGTCCATGTTGTACCTTTCGCGCGGGAGGCCGATCTTCTCGATTTCCTCGGACCTCACGTGGAAGTCGTAGGTGATGTTGTGGACGGTAAAGAAGAACGGCACGTCGCCGAATTCTTCCCTGTAGGTGTTGTGCGCGAGTGCTCCGGCGAGTGCTCCGCCCCATTCGTGCCCGAGAATTGCCTGGAATTCGGTCTTGGACTCGATGGCGTAGCTCAGGCAGGCCGAAGCGAGGAAGGCGAACCGGAGGTGGTTGTCGCCGTAGGGGACGTCTTTAGGAGGGCCGTAGACGTAGGGCCTGCCGAAGTATTCCTCGTTATAGATATAGGTGTGCAGCGGGTCGGTCTCGGATTTCCATATTTCGTAAACCTTGCCCTGAAGGCGCTCCGTCCCGCGGAAAACGCACTTGTAGTTTTCCGGATTCTGTAAATGGTTCTTGTAAAACGGGGAACAGGTAACAACATTCACCCCGGCCTGGGCGAATGCGTCGGCAAGTCGGTTGACTGCCGTGGTGAGCGGACTGGGCACTAGCCAATTGCCCGCTTCTGGACTGACGACCAGAATTCTCATTCCCTATACACACTCCAAATAAAAATTTACGAATACGAGTGATATATGACAAATTTATTTAATTAAATTATCGTATGGTAGACCTGAAACGCGCTTTTGGCTCGATTTGGGGCTTATTTTGAACTTTATCCTTGAGGATTAAATCAATGAAGAAAATTTTTCTTGCCGCTTTAGCCGTGTCGGTCGCCTTTGCGCTCTCCGGCTGTAAGGGTGCCAACGAAAAGCGTGGCGACGAACACCTGGAAAACCAGCGTTACAGGAACGCCATCAACTCCTACCTGGATGCCCTCAAGAAGGGTAAAGTCTCTGACGAGTTTTACGACAACTTCACGCTCGCCCTGGTGCGCGGCGCGAACATCGAAGCCAAGAGCAACATCAACAGCGACCTTATCAGCGGTTACTTCGACAAGGCCGCCACCAACATTTCCAAGGTGCAGAAGCCCGAAGTGATTGAAGAATTCGTGACGAGCTACGCTACCATTGGTAAGCAGCAGGCTGCCCAGCAGGGACTGGACTACGGTTCTACCCTTCAGGCGTTCGCAAAGATCGACACTGCGCTCTCCATCGCGAAGAGGATGAACGTGGGTGAGGCCTCCGTGAAGACCATCCGTACCGAAGCAGAAAATCTCTATGTTCCGGCAGCACTCGCCGAAGCAAACGACGAAACGGATCCGGTGGTTTGCGAATACTACCTGCTCCGCATTGCCGAAATCGCTCCGGAAAATGCCGACGTGAAGGCTGCGCTCAACAAGAGCCGCAAGGGCACGCGTGGCTACTTCCTCATCTTCGGCGAAAACATTCCCGACCCGTCCGGCAAGAACCGCGTGGACAAGTGGGGCTACGTGATGGCTCTCCCGACCATCAAGATGACCGCCACTTCCCTGAGCGGCGAACTGCAGTTCTGGGCATCGACCGGCAACAACACCGTGCTCGACCCGGCTAACATCACGCTCGTCTCTACCGAGGGCAAGTCCGTCAACGCCAAGGCCGGTACCGGCTGGTGCGAAGCCGAAGTGCTCGTGGGCAAGAAGGGCGACGAAAAGATCGAGAAGAAGCGCCAGAACCTCAAGGCCGGCGAAAAGGGCAAGCTGATGAACGAATTCCAGTGCGGCTTGAACGTGACCTTCAGTTTCGAGAAGGGCTTCGTTCCGGACTACATCCAGTACAAGGATGAATTCGGCATCGGCAAGAAGTTCCTCGGTCAGTAGTTGTAATTGCGACAGAACTTGTAAAAGGCTCCGGTTTACCGGAGCCCTTTCGTATATAAGTTGGCTTCGGAAATGTTTCGCACACTCACACGATCACTTCGTTCAAGTGTTCCGTGGCGACCCGTTCGCGCTAGACGTTGAATAAACGTTATGGTTTGCGCTCACTCTCGCAACCACGCCCAGTTAATACTGGGCGCTTGTTGCTCACGGGCTTTCCTTTAAACGGCTTTTTTCTCATTTAACGCGCGGTTCTCGGAGTTTCGCGAGTGCCCACAGCAACACGCACGCGACGACCGGGACAAGGACGTTCCACGGCCCGTGGTAACGGACCGTTCCGGGGGTCGCCATCCAGAGATAAATGAGCACGATGTGCGCGGTATAGACGTCCAGGCTATGCCGCCCCATCACGTTGGTCGCCCTGAAGTCGAGCAGGGCGGGCCACCTGCGCACAACCGCACATATCAAGAGCATGAAGGTAAAGAAGTTCGCGAAGCGGAGCGGGCCGACGTGCACCTTGCTGGTCCAGAAACTGGCCGGCTCCGCGAGGGCGATAAACTGGTGCGACCAGAGGAAGCAGAAAACGAGAAGCACGATGATTGCGGGGGTCGCGCGCCGGACTGCGTTTACGGCGAGCGCGTTGCCGGCGGATTCCTCCCTGCGGGCGATGCGCCACCAGGAGGCGGTCGCCGCTCCCGAGAAGTACACGAACTGCCAGCCGAACGGGTCGAAGTCCCCGTGGTGTATCCACTGCGGGAAGATACCGTTACACGCGTCGCGGAGCCCGAACTGCGCCGCAATCCAGAGCGCGAGGGAGGGGAGCCAGAGGCATAGCACCTGCCGCTTGCGCGCCGCCCGCGTAAACAGCGGGAACACGAACGAACCCGCCAGAAGGAAAATCACGTACAGCGGCAGCACGTCGAGATACTCGGGTGTATTTGCGAGCAGGAGGCTGAACGCGCTTCCCGATGCGGGGTGGCTGTAGATGGATTCGAACAGGTAGCCCACTCGCGGCAGGAACAGCCACGCTGCCAGGCAAAGCGACACAAGCGTCACGATGTGGTAGCGCCACGTCTTGAATGCACGCCAACGCATCCAGGACTGCTTCGGGTCCTTCACTCCCTTGCTTGTGGCGGCAAGCATCCCGACGAATCCCGACAGGAAAAAAAAGCCTTCGGCCGCACTGAAGAAGCCGAAGCACTGGTACAGGTAGTACGATATGGGCCTTCCGAAATGGTCGAGGGTCATCTGCAACAGCAGAAGCCCGCGGATCGAGTCAAGCGCCCTGATTCTCACGGATTCTTCCGGGGGAAGGCTCGCCTGTCAAAGGCTAGAAGCTGGCCTTCGCGCTGATACCCATCGCGAAGTCGGTATCGACCTGGTCGTTGAAGTTGTAGCCGAACCAGAACACGAGTTCCGTCTTCAGGGTCGGGTACAGGTAGAAGTTCATGCCGAGGTAGTGGAACGAGTCGTCGAAGTTTTCGGATTTGTTGCTATCCTTGTTGGTGTCGCGGTCGTGGTATTCGTAGCTCACGCCCATGGAGAACTTCTTGTGCAGGTTGAAACTCGGCTCGACGGCAAACATCATCTGGTCTTCTGTCAAGATCTGCGGTTCGGCGTCGTATTCTTCGTCGGTAATCGCGTAGAAGAAGTTCATGTTCAGGTTGAAGAAGTCGTAGTTGAAGCTCGGTTCCAGGAGGAAGGAGTGGACGCCCTTGCCCTTGTACGGGTGGATGCCCCACACGGCGTAGATGCCGTAGTTCATCTTCTCGAAACTCTTGGTGTAGTCCACTTCCAGGCCGAACGTGTAGGTGTAGCTGCGGCTGATTTCGCTGCCGAACAGCCAGTCCACGCTCGGGGTAAGCACGAGGTGTTCGTCCACGTGGTTCAGGATGGGGTAGGAGTACGTGCCGAAAAGGGCCATGGAGTGCACGTTGTTCTCGGATGCACCCATATAGACCTTACCGTTGCCGTACTTCTCGTTGCCGACTTCGATACCGGCACCGCGCAGGTGCGATTCACGGACAATGACCGCGTAGCGGGCGGGGTCGCGCCAGTAGTAGTAGTTGAACGCGCCTGCGGAGTAGGTGAGGTCGCCGAACACGAGGCCGATGGAATGGGTCACGTCCCAGCGGAGTTCCACTCCATCAAAGTTGAATTCGGTGAACCTTCCGCCGTCACCCATGGCGGTGGAACGGGCAAAGTAGTGGCGACGGGTTTCGGATGCCTTTGCCATGCCGTCGGAAGAATCGACGTAGGTGCTGTGCGTGTTTGCCTTCACGGTTACGGACACGTTCTCGTCGAGTTTTGCCTTGGCGGCAAGGTCGATATCCTGGTTGGCGGCATTAGTCGGGTCGAAATCGCTGTCAAAATAGCTGCCGTAGTCAAAGTTTACGTTACCGTGCAGTTCGACATCCAAGGCGAGGGCAAAAGATGCGGACGCGAGGGCGATGGGCAAAATGAGTTTGCGCATAAAATCCTTCCAAAAAAGTTCTTGGACAAAAGATAGAAATATATCTTGCAAAAACCCAACGTCGCGGGCGCTTACGTTTTGTATTTTTGTGTATATACAGGAGATTTATGAAAATTCGTAGTCTGTTTATTGCTTTGTGTGCATTGGGCGTCTTGGCCGTCAATTCCTTCGCGGTTACCGCCGACGAGGCCCTCAAGGGCTCCAAGGAGTGGTTCAAGTCCGGCAAGGCCTGGAATCTCGAGTTCCAGGTGCAGATTTTTTATGCGGAGTCGCCCGATATCGTAAGCCAGACGGGAACGCTCCTGGTGGCCGATGCCGACAGGTTCCGCCTGAAGGTTGCGGGAATCGAGTTCGTGAGCGACGGCGAGAGCATGTGGCAGTACAACCCCGAACAGAACCAGGTGCTCATCAAGGCTATCGAGGACCTTTCTTCGGCGTTCCACCCCTCCGAGATGCTGTTCAAGTATTTGGAATGCAAGGCGAAGGAACTGAAGGAAGCGGAATTCAACAAGCAAAAATTGTGGGTGCTAAAGCTCGACGCCTCAAAGTATGCGGGCCAGTTCGACCAGATGGAAGTATGGCTCTCGAAGAAGGACTTTTCGCCGGTGCGCCTGTTTACGGTTGACCCCGCGGGGAATTCCTCGTGGTACAACATTCTCAAGCTGAACGTGGTAAAGAAGGTTTCGCCCGACGATTTCAAGTTTAAACCGGGCAAGGATGTCGACGAAATCGACATGAGGTAACGATGAATTTTTTGGTAAATGCGGGTTTTGCTAGGCGTGTCGCGGGCGTTGTTGCCGTGGCGTCTTCGCTTGCCCTTGCCGCCACCGAGACGCTGTTCAGCAACTGGGCGTTTTCTGTAGCACCGGGGGGTGACTACGGGTCGCTGTGGGTGTTTTCGCGTGGCGATATGAACAGCGGGGTGACCCGCCTGGACTTGAAGGTTTCTGCCTCGGGGCAGGTGCAGGTTTCGGGTACGGAACAGGGCCCGCTCTCTGATTCGGTGACTGCCGTGCACGATGGCATATTTACGGACGTGAATGCGAACCACCGCCGCATACCTGCCGAGAATGCGGGCAGGCTCGGGCTCGTTTACCCGATGTACGGACTCGACAACAACGGGAACTTGCTCCAGCCCGAGGGTATTATCTCGGTGCGCAGTACCGAGGACATTTTCGAGACACCGCTTGAACTCCCGAGCGCGGCGGAAGAGCTCGATTCTGCGATGACGTATGCGGTGAGCGGCCTTGCCTACGATTCGACGCGGAAGACTCTCTGGATTGCGCGCGGCATGCTCGGCCTTACGGGGTACGACATCTCGCGCGGTGCGAACGACCCGAAGGAATTCAGGCTTATCTTTGACCGCGAGAACAAAGCGCTCGATACGCTCAAGCTGAATGCCTCGAAGGACCTCAAGAAGTACACCGAGGTATTTGACGTGGCGCTGGACCCGAATACGCGCGACCTGTGGATGGCGACGGCCCGCGGGCTCTGGGTGCTTTCTGCGGATGGCAGGCTTGCTAGCGCATCGAAGGTGCTTGATTCCATGCGCGTTACGGGCGTGTGGGTTGGCGGCGACCCGCTTATGGTTATTGCCGAGACTCAGGCGCAGGGCAAGGAATCCATGAAGGGTGGCCTCTGGCGCAAGTATGTAGAAAAGTCGGGCGATTTTGCGAAGGTGCCGTTTATCGACGTGAAGGGAAACTCCCAGAAGAAGGACGTGTACGACAATGCCGATTACACGGTAAGCAATGTGGCCTTTGTCGGGAAACAGGCGCTTGTTGCGGTACGGACCGTGGGCGGCTCCGTGACCGGGCTCTTGCGGGTCGATTCGCTCGGGGTGCGAGCCTATGAAAGCGACGAAGAAGAAAGCCAGTGGCTTTTCGGTTTCGAGATGGGTGTGACCGACCGCGACGTGATGATTTGCGATATAGCCGCGTTCCCGCTTGAGAAGAATACGACAGGGCTTGCGGTTGCCACCTACGGCAACGGCATATCTGTTTCGGCGGATACGGGGCGGACCTGGACGCCGATACTGAACCGCGCGAAACTGAGCGGGAACCTGGGAACGGTGCGCATGGTGCCTTCGGTGATAACTGCGGGTAGCGAATCGCTTGTTTCGTACAAGGTAAGCAAGGATTCGAAGATTACCATCGAGGTGTTCAGTTACGACATGAAGAAGGTTCGCAAGATTGTGAAATCCGCCCCGCGCTTTGCGGATGCCTCGCGCTCCACGAACGCGAAGGAAGACGTTTGGGACGGGCTTGACGATTACGGGAACCCCTGCGCGATGGGCGTGTACTACGTGCGCGTGAAGGACAACCACGGCCACGTGGGCTGGGGCAAGGTCATGACGCTAGGGGGTACGCGATGATTTCGAGATTTGAGATCCGGAATTGTCATTGCGAGGACCTGCGCAGCAGGTCCGTGGCAATCTCCTTCCTGCATGCTCTCCTTGTTGGATTGCTGTTGGCTTCATCTGCATTTGCGGGCGTTGTCGACAAGAAGGCCGCGCTCGGTGGCTTTGACGGCTTTGTGGAACGCATGGGCGCAGGTGCGCGCGAACTCGGGCGCGGCAATACGGGCTCTGCGGATACGGCCTCTATGCCCGGTGCCTACTGGAACCCCGCTATTCTCGGGTTCCGCCAGAACTTCAACTACACGCTCAATGCCGAACGCAGGAGCCTTGACCGCATGGGCGGTTCCCTCGGGCTCGAAACGCCGGTCGGAAACCGCATGGGCGTGGGGTTCGCGATGCTCTACCGCGGCGATATAAACTTCGATGTGATTGATGACGACGACCAGACTCTCGGTACGGCGACCCCGTTTTTCACGATGATGTACCTCGGGTTCTCTTACCGCGCGACTCGCCGCGATGCCTTCGGTATATCGCTCTCGCTGGGCTACGACAACATGGATGTCGCCGAATACTACGACGGCATCGAGATGGTGGACGGCTTCACGAGCCCGGTGGCGATAAACCTGGGCTGGCTCAGGCAGTGGAACGAAAAGTGGTCCACGTCGGTTGTCATCAGGAACATCAGCTTCGGCAGGAACCTTTCGGCCCGCTGGTCTCGCAGCCCGAGTACGGACAACAGCATAGCCTCTACGGAAGGCGTACGCCCGAAGGTGTTGCAGGTGGGGCTCGGCTACCGCTCGAAGGTGCTGGGCAAGCCCGTATATGCCTGGATGGAAGCGCTCGATTACCAGGTGGCGGATACCTTGCTCGTGTTCGACCCGCAGCATCACGTGTGGACGGGCCGCGTAGGTTTCGAGTGCGAGATTATTCCCGACGGGACGGTGCGTATAGGCATGGACGACCTGGATGCGATGATTGGCCTGGGATACAAGTTCAACATACGCATAGGCAAGAAACGTTACCTGTTCGACGTGAACTATGCCCTGACGTATGAATCCAGCGCTGGGCTATGGAACCCGCTGAGCCTTGGCGTGAGGGGCTTTATCCCGTGATAAGTTCGCTGTCGCTAGCGCACGTCCGCAGTCTTGACGGGCGGGAATACCGCTTTGTACCCGGTATCAACGTGATTCACGGAAAGAACGGGTGTGGAAAGACTACGGTGTTGGAGGCAGTGCACCTGCTGGCGCAGGGATTCTCGTTTCGGGCACACGACCTGAAGGAACTTATTGCCTGGAATGCGAACGAGATGATTCTGCGGGGCGCATTCGAGTACGACGGGCGTGAACTTGCGCGTGCTGTGCAGGTCGGGCGCTACAAGAACATCGTGAAGGAAAATGGCGAGCCGTTGCGCGCGGTTTCGCAGTTTTTCGGGAAGGCGCCTGCGGTCATTATGCAGCCTTCCGATATAGAACTGCTGCGCGGTGCACCCGAAATACGCCGGCGCTGGCTCGACGAGATTCTGTGCTTTAGGTCGGCATCGAACGCGAAGGTGCTGCGCGACTACAGGCGCGTATTGCAGCAGCGCAACCAGTGGCTTAGGCAGTTCAAGAAGGATGGCGCGGCGCTCGGCGGCGAGGACTTGTTCCACGTGCTTACGGACCAGCTTGTTGCGCTCGGGGCGAAGCTCTGGGCGGCGCGCATTAGCCTCTCGAACGAGATTTCCCCGATAATCACCGGATACTACAGGCGGCTCTCGGGCGGGGTGGATACCATTACCTGCAATTACAAGAGCTCCATCTTGAAGGATTTGGATGCGCTGGATGCGGCAGTGTTCATGGACGAGAATGAGCTGGAGGCGGTTGCTGCCGAAAGTAGCCCGCAGTACGCTCCGGAAGGATGCGATGCGGGTGAAAACGGCGCGGGCGGCAATGCGGGCGAAAACGGCGCGGGCGGCAATGCGAGCGAAGAAATGCTGAAGAACGCCTTCGCAGAAAAACTCGCGGGCCTCGAGTTTATCGAAAAGTTGCAGGGAATCACGATGTCTGGCCCGCATAAGGACGACCTCGCGCTTTGTGCATCGGGCTACGAGATGCGTTCCGTGGGCTCGCAGGGGCAGTGCCGTTCCGCGGCGATCGCCATGCGCTTTGCTGCGGTGGATGTGGCTGCCCGCTACCTCACAAAACCGGTGCTCCTGCTTGACGATATATTCGCCGAACTTGACGTGGATCGCCGCGGGGCGGTCGCATCGCTCATCCGCGAGAAGGACTGCCAGGTGCTCATCGCTACCCCGCAGGTCGAGGAACTGCCGTTTACGGCAGACTCAGAAATAAGCCTAAGCGACTAGGGCGGGGCTCGTACGACGGCCCCTCCCTAAGACCCTCCCGCCATGCACATAATTGCCATATTTCTGGAAACAAATTGAGGGCGTTGGCAATTAAGTGCATGCGCACACCGGAGGTGTGCTTTAACGACTAGGGCGGGCCTCGCGTGAACAAAAAAATAAAGACCGCCGGGGCGGTCTTTACTCTGAAATTTTTAGATCCTTCGACGCCGAGGCTACGCCTCGTTGCTCAGGATGACACGTAGTGTCACTTCTTCAGCAGGTCGCGGATTTCGGTGAGGAGCTTTTCTTCGGCGCTCGGCTCAGGAGGAGCCGGAGGAGCGGCCGGGGCTTCTTCCTTCTTGCGCATGTTCTGCATGAATCCGAGGAACTTCTTCATCACGAAGAACACCACGATGGCAACGATGAGGAAGTCGACGATGCCGCCGATGAAGTTGCCGTACGGGATGGTCACGCCGTTAGCGGTGGTGTAGGCGAGAGCCTTGAGGCCTTCGCCCGCGTCCTTGCCTCCGGCCATAGCGATGATGGCAGTGACGCTCGGCATCACGATGTCGTTCACGAAGGAGGTGACGATTTTACCGAATGCGCCGCCGATGATAACACCGATGGCCATGTCGACGATGTTGCCCTTGAACGCGAAGGCCTTGAACTCTTCGAGAAGGGACGATGCTTTACCTTTGATACCCATGTGGGCTCCTTTTGTTGATGTTGCTTTTGAAAAAATAGTATTGTCGTGCAGTTTGGCAAGGCATTTTCTAAATTGTGTGCGCTATGTCATGGTTGTTTCTGGCTTTTGCGTCTGCAGTGTTTCTTGGTTTTTACGATTTGGCCAAGAAAAAGTCGGTGCAGGATAATGCTGTACGTCCGGTCCTTTGCCTGTGCAGCGCCTTCTATGCCCTCTTTATGCTCCCGGTCCTGTTCCTGGGGCACTGCGAACCCCTGTCGTTCCACGACCACCTGTTGCTGATGGCGAAGGCCGTCATCGTGGGGCTCAGCTGGCTGTTTACCTACAATGCCATCGCGCACATGCCGCTCAGTATTTCGACCACGATACGCGCGCTCGCCCCGCTCTTTACCATCATGATTGCGGTGGGGTTTATGGGGGAGCGCCCCTTCCCGCTCCAGTGGGTGGGGATTGCCGTCTGCGTGTGCTCGTACATCGGGCTGAGTCTCGCGGGCAGGAAGGAAATGGGGCACTTTTTCAGCAACGGCTGGGTGATTTCGATGCTCCTGGGCACGCTTCTTGCCAGTTGCAGCGGCATTTATGACAAATTCATATTGCAGCGCATGAACTTTGAACCCTTGACGGTGCAGGTGTGGTTCAGCATTTATATGCTCGCGGTGCAGTTCATCACGACAGCGTTCACGTGGTACCCGACCCGCAAGAAGACGACCCCGTTCAAGTTCCGGTGGAGTTTCCTTGCTGTGGCGGCGCTCCTGATTATCGCAGACCGTTGCTATTTCCTTGCGGTGGGGAATCCCGATGCGCTGATTTCCATCATCACGGTGCTCCGCAGGTCGAGCGTGTTCATCAGTTTTATCGCGGGTATCTTGATTTTCCGCGAACGCAAGAGCAAACTCAAGTTCCTGGCCCTGCTCGGGATAGTCGCGGGTCTTTGCCTTATATCGCTCGGCAAGGGGTAGGGGCAAGCCCGCAGGCTATCGCTTGAACCCTCCTTTGTCGTATTTTTCTATAATGTCTTTTATGAAAAAAATCGGCATCACGGGTTCCATCGGGTCGGGCAAGTCCTTTGTGGGCTCGCTCCTGCGGGAACGTGGCTATATGGTGCTCGATGCCGACAGGCAGGTGCATGAACTGTACCGCACGAGCGCTCCCCTGCGGGCTTCCATTGCGCAGGCGTTTGGCGCGGAGAGCCTTACGCCGGAAGGTGTCGACCGCAAGTACCTAGCCCGATTGATATTCAACGACGACAGCGCCCGCGAACGGCTCGAGAACCAGGTGTACCCTTACCTGACGAAGTCCGTGGGGGATTTCCTCATGAGCGAAATTCCGGGTGGTTCGGGCGTGAAGTTCGTGGAGGCCGCCCTCTTTTCGCGTACACCCGAGATAGTCGCGATGCTCGATGAAATCTGGATTGTGAAGGCTCCGGAGGACGTGCGGCTTCGCAGGCTGATTGCCCGCGGGCTTGGCGAGGAGGATGCGCGGCTCCGCATTCAGAACCAGCGCGGGGTATGCGACGAATCGCTTTTCCCGGGCAAGTGCGTGCGTGTGCTCGAAAACGCGGAAGGAAAGCCCGCCATCGAGAACCAACTGGATCAGCTCCTCCTGTAAATTGCATGGGCACTTTCGGTGCAGTGACAAGGTTGAGTTCAACAAAAAGCGACCCTTTCGGGCCGCCTTTTTTGGAGGAGGATTATGAAAACTTACTTGAGGTTCTTGCCGCGCAGGTTGAAGTAGCGGACAGTGCCGTCGCGCATCTTTCGTTCGACCTGGACCGCTCCGTTCTTGAACACGAGGCGGTTGCCTTCGGCCTGCTTGCTGAAGTTTGCCTTCACGAAGGGAATCTTGTCCACTTCGTATGCCTTCGGAGTGTCAGAGCCGATTTCGTAGACCTTGCCCGTGGCGGTAATCGCCTGGAGCGAACCGGCCAGGTAGGCAAACGGAGCGTTCCAGTTGATGGCGACTTCGTTGGTGGCGTAGCTGCAGGAATTGTCGTAGTAGGATTTTGCCGGGGCATCCTTGTCGATGAGCTTCTTGGCGCAGTCGTCGGCAGAGGAGTTCGGGCCACCCACAAGCATTCCCGGCACGGGAGCTTCAACCGTGTCGCCCTGGCTCGGACGGTGGTGAGGCTTCATGACCTGGTTCACGCCCCAGCCCGTAAGGTAAGAAAGGTCGAGCGGGTTGCGTCCCAGGAGGTAGTCGAGGATTCCCTGTGCTGCATCGAGGTACTTCTGTTCCTTGGTCAGGATGTAGGCGTGGACGAGCACCATGCCCTTGTTCGCGACGACGCTGTTGGAACCCCAATAGAAGTCGCTGTTGTCGATGGCGAGACCGTAACCGTTGTTCATCTGCTCGATGTAGCTGTCGGCGAGGGTGAAAATGAGAATCTTTGCGGAGTCCACGTCAGCTTCGTCGAAAATCTGCGGGTTGGTGGCGATGGTGAATGCTGCGAGAGCGTACACGGTCTGCCATCCCTGGAGTTTGCGGCGCGGCTTGGTGAGCAGGTACTTGTGCATGTCTTCGAGGAATTCCGGCTTTGGGGAAATGCGGTAGAGTTCCGTCGCGCCCCAGATCTGTTCGTCAACCGCGTTGCCATCGGTGTAGGAACCCGTTCCCACGTCGCTCGGCTGCGTGAAGAAGGCGTACGGGTTGTTGCGGGCCCACCAGCGGGCATCTGCGGCGGCCTTTGCGCACTTTTCTGCAAACTCGGGGTCAAAGGGCTTGTAGATGTCGGCTGCGAGAGCGGTAACGCCCACAAAGTCCCAGGTGGCTGTCACGCTCTTGCCGATGGCGTAGCGCTGCTTGGTTGCCTTTTCGGGGAGCACCATGCCTGCAAACTGCTTGGTGGTAAGCTTGTGGAACACGCCACCGTCGTCATCCTGCATGGTGAGCATCCATTCGATGTTCCAGCGGATTTCATCGAGCAGGTCGGGCACGTTGTTCTTGCTTTCGGGAATGTTCAGGTTGAGCGTATCGAAGTAGGCCTTGTTCTGCTGGTAGAGCTGCAGAAGGGTGTAGGTCGAAATGCCCGAGTTCACGACGTACTTGCCGTAGTCGCCCGCGTCGTACCAGCCCTTTGCTCCATTGAATGTGGCGGTGAGGTCTTCCTTGCCGGTGGATTCGTGGTACATGACTGCGGTATCCGGGGTGCCCATGGCACGTGCGTACTTGCCCGCGTATTCCTCTTCGAGTGCGGTGGAGGAACGCTGGAAGTAGAAGAACTTGATGGAAGCCTTTGTCACGTCTTCGAGCGCGTTGTCGGCAATCACGATGGGGTGGCCCACGGCCTCGTCGCCCACGTATGCCTGGTAGGTGCCCGGCGTCTTGAGTTCGGAAAAGTCCACGAGCGATGCTTCCTCGTTGGCGGGCTTCCACATGGAGGCTTCCGGAGCCTTCACTGTGAGGGCCGCATTGCCGTCCTTGTCCTTGAATACGACATCCTTGCCGGCGGCATCGACCACTGCAATCTGCTTTAGACCGTTGGTCATGAATCCGACCTGGTTCTGGTATGCCGTTGCGGCAAAAATCGCGGGTGCCGCGACAGCCGAAATGAGGAGAATCTTTTTCATGTTCATTGGAACCTTCCCTTTGTTTGTCTAGAAATTTAAATTGCGAAACGCCTGCGGGGTATATCCGGCGGTTACAAAAGTGTTTTCTCTTGAAAACAAGGGCCTATTTTGTTTACGGGCGTGTCCGATAAAGCCCAAAAATTACAAAGGTTTACCCAAAAAGCCCTTATTTTGCCTGCAAAAGATGTATATTGTCCCATAGGCAAAATGTGCGGAATATGTAGTACCGCCAAATAGGAATGCTAAAATAGAAAGGAAAACGGAAATGGCTGCAGAATCGAAGATACTTGAACGTGCCGAAATGTACTTGCGCAAGCTCTCGTGCGGGGTGAACCCCCTGACCGAGGAGACCCTGCCCGAAAATGATACTTGCCGGCAGGAACGAATCAGCAAGTGTCTCCTGTACGTTGCGGATTACCTGCAGCAGATAGTTTGTCCTAAACCGAAGGCCGCGAAGGCGGAAAAGCCCCTGACGCCCAAGCGCAAGCGGGAACAGGCGAACCAGGAACTGGCCCTAACGGAAGAGACTATTGCGAAGTTTGAATTCTCGGAAGAACCGCTCTCGCTTTCGGGCATCGTGCGCCGGGTGAACGCGCTCATTCCCGAGGGTAGCGGCATGATGCCCCTCATGTATGCCGACGTGGCCGAAGTGCTAACGCAGGAAGGCTACCTCCAGAAGCAGGAGGGCGTCGCCGGCAAGGAGACGAACCTCCCGACCCCGCAGGGCGAGGAGAAGGGCTTTGTGCGGGCCGAGGCCGACATCCGCGGGCATTTCTCGATTTACACCAAGTGCAACGTGGATGCACAGAAGTTCGTGATTGAAAATATCCAGAAGGCGGTGGCGCAGGCAAATGCACGCCTGGCAAGGCGCAATGCGGAACGTGCTGCCCGCGAGGCTTCGGACTTTGCGAATGCGACCGGCGGTCGCAACGAATTTGCGGGGGCTCGTGCAGAGCGCGCGGGCAAGGAAAAGTTCCACCTGACGGAAGCACAAATCGGGAACTTCGCCGTCGATGAATCGCCCCTGCCCGTAAGTGAAATCGCACGTCGCCTGAATGCACTGCTCCCCGAGGGTGCGAACATCGAACAGCTGTACTTCAAGAAGATTCGCGACTGGTTCGTGGCGCAGGGCCTGCTCGAAGAACGCAGGAGCGTCGTGGGGAAAGTCTCCTTCTCGCCTACGGAACAGGGCCTTGCCGCGGGGATTCTCGTGGACAAGCGCATCGGCAAGAACGGCGAGGAATACGAGGCAGTGCTCTACAATGCGGCCGCCCAGAAGCTCGTGCTCGACCACGTGAACGAACTGGCTTGATTTATTGCGCAACTAAAAAAACGAAAAAACGCAGGCTCTTTTGAGTCTGCGTTTGAAATTTTATGGAGATACCCGCCTTCTCCCCAAAGAGGATGACTCTACTATGGCAACAAGTTGCCAAGTCTCGTATAGCGGGCATGACATATTAGGCAACCTGCTTTTTACGGGGTTTCGGAATAAACCTTGGTTCCATCTTTTCAGCTTTCGCCTGTGCGAGGAACATATTGATTAATACCTGATACGGAATATCGGTCTTTTCAGAGAGAGACTTGAAATAGGCGATGACCGATTCGCTTATGTTGATGCAAATTGTCTTTTTAAGTTTCTTTGCATAGGGGTTCTTGACTGCTTTGCTGAAATCGTAGTTCTTCTTCATGGCGACCTCCTTTTCCAGTACTGTTCTGATTCTTTCTTATTTGCCTTTCGCGATGAAATGATACGAATAATTTCGTCCCCATTGTCATCTCGCTCACAATAGCAAACCAAAAGAGTTTTCATCATATTCGAGACTCACAATAAGATAAATCTATCTTCGTCATCAGAGTGCTTTTCATTGGCAATCAAAAGAGCTTCTTCGTCATAGAATACAGTCTGAGCTTCTTCAAAAGTCACGTTGTGCTTGGCGAAATTGATTTTTGCTTTATTCTCATCCCATTCGAATATCATATATATAATATATATAGGGTACCTCTAAAAATACATTCTTTTCCTGAAGATGGGTTTATTTGTCGTTTTCAGGCGTAAAATTATCGTAATTCAGGCGCTATCCCTTCTTTGTTCCGGGCCTTTCGGACCGGTTTTTCGCCCCGGTGGGCGCCCGCCGC
>FLNZ01000070.1_pt1 | contig 17288 bp, 16 predicted proteins | sample 1140391 | NCBI WGS metagenome assembly FLNZ01 (sample SAMEA3878171, study PRJEB12797) | bioreactor metagenome | biome: Moose rumen | place: Sweden | collected 2011-10
TCATATTATTGACATCGATAAACATGCACAAGTTACAAAAAATCCTGTAAAATTCATTTCGGTATCCACCAGGAAGCGCATTGAAGCCGTTCTTACGCCCCAAAGAATCCCACTCGGGACTTTTCAGGACCGAAGCGATATTCTTTTCATCAATACTTCTGGCATTTTCTCTTAATTGTCTAAAGTCATTCTCGGTCGGCAACCGCCATCCTTCAGGACATACATTCTGCGCAGCATCCCAAGTGTATAGCCGCCCGTATTTTTTGCAGTTTAACAAATCATTATTATAACAGAAACTCCCACTAACATCCGCGTCCATATTTTTAGCCATCCATATCTGATTACCAATACGTACGGACTCAAAATTTTTATTCAATGATTGTTTTTCATCATTAGAACACGCCATAAATAATGGCATAAGTAAAAGAACAAATAGTGTCGCAAAAAAATTCAATCTCATTCTACCCCACTATTGGAATTTATCATAACTAAAGAATTCGGAATCACCATCATCGTATCGTTCTTTAGATTTATAATAAACGACATTTACTCCAGTCGATGAACATTCTATTCTTTTTGCATGCTTTATATCAAAGGGATTGTCGGCAAGTTTAATATATTTTTCATAGCGGTTTTCCTTCAAGTTGAACTTCGAGATCCATCCGAGTCTAAAATACGGTTCGCCATGAAGTATATAATACTTATCATCAATCCCTTCGCAAAATTTTTGGCACTCCGAAACATCGCCGCAAGGCCAATTGTCGGGGCAGTACAAGTTATTGTCGATGTAAAAAGTTTCCTTGTGGGGAGGAAATCGAAAATAATTGAGATAATTTCCACCAGCCCGCTCGCTGCAAGATTGGAAATACGGACGCATCGTCGATTTTTCCCAATATTCTACAAGACGCATTTTTTCTAGTATAGCAACGGAATCACTTTTTGATAATACCGCGATATTGCTATCGTTTTTTATGCAGCGTACAGGCAATACGAATAGCCCGTAACTCATGAAAGAACTCCTAGAATAAAAAAACTTATCCTCCCCTCGCGTCAAGTACCACAATTCAGCAATGGAATCACTCCCCGTAGAACTCCAGAACATGGAAGTTCCTGATTGCGAAATAAAATCCATCTTTTTTTCTTTAATATACTGATAAAATCGGAACGTATAGAATCCATAACCAGCCGGGATGGCGTTAAAGCCGTTCTTCTTGCCAGACGATTCCCATTCGCTTGATTTCAGAACGGAAGCAGCATTCCCGCTATCGATACCCACGGCATTCTTTTCAAGTTCGCGAAAGTCCGCATGAGTCGGAAGACGCCACCCTTCGGGGCAAGCGTACTGCGCCGCTTTCCAAGTGTAAAGCCTTCCGTACTTTTCGCAGTTCAGCGAGTCGTTGTCGTAACAGAAACTTCCGCCAATATCGCGATTCAAATTGCGCGCCATCCACACTTGATTGCCAATGCGAACAGATTCGTAATCGTCGCTAGAACATGCAACGAGGAGGAGGGCTAACAGGGCATATACAAATAATGAAGGATTCATCTGTTATTTTTTTGAAATTGTTTAATATTCCCTATATAAACTTGATCTGATAAATTTTATTGTAAACTCGTAACAAAGCTCCATACATGCTATGCTTGTGTGTAAATTGAGCATAAGCAAAACCAGACCGAGTTGGTATTTCAATTATATCACCTATTTTGGGTCTTTTCATCTTATACCTTATATTCTAAAATTAGGTTTTTCATAATCAACTTTTTTCGCCATCCACCACTTCAATATCAACGCCTATGTTCTTTTCAAAACAAAACTCTTGAATTTTATCGATAAACTCCTTATCCGTCATATTTGGACGATTCCAAACAATCCCCAAGCCGTCTTCTATGCCTAACATAAACTCTGTTTCGCACTCATACCATTTTTCAGGTTCACAGGGATATTTTTTTCTCAGGTTGTATATTTCTTCCACAACAGGAGTATTCACATCATTATCTGCGATAAGCCACAAAAGAGCATACGTATTAAAAGTATACTCTTGTGCGATTTCATCAAATTGTTTCTTGGTGGCAGAATCAACTTTCGTAATGACGCTCTCTATCCCATCAATTTCCCTTTTGACAAATGGTTGATTGTAATCTTGAATGTGGTCGTAAACGATGGACCATTCCGGCGAACCTATTTCCGCAACAATAAACGAACGATTCGAAAATGCCATAAAAGGGATATACGCTATCAACGCATCCCAATTGTCGCCCGCATCAGAATCTTCATCAAATTTCTTCGCCATGAATTTAATAGCCCTGTCACTCCGAATCAATTCTGCATGGATTTTACCATGTTTTTTGACCTTGTGTGCAGCCGCAAAAGCATTAGCTCTTACACGTGCTTCTATTTTATAAAGAACACCCCCTACCGCAGCAGCTATTCCTGCTAGAACAAAAAAGTGCAAGAAAAGAATTTTCGATTCAGCATAACAAACAACCCACCAAATCAATAACCCCAACCCCACGAAGAAAAATAGAGACGCCCTGTAGTCCACTTTTTTTATTCCGTTCTTAATTCCAAGAAAACAAAGGCCCATAGCGATAGCAAAAAAAGCCATGGCAAAAAAGTAAAATCCTGGATTCTCTAAAAAAGGCGTCGCAAGTCCGTGAAGTTTTACACGAAACGAATCTATTTCTGTAACATTCCTATTTCCGACTTCATAGTTTTTCTCAGGGAAAAAAGAAAAAGCACCCTTGAATAAAGATATATAGCATTTATCATTTTCCGGGCAAAAAGCCAACACATCGCGCCCCTCATCCGTTTCATATGAAAAAGAACATTGCTTTCCTTCAACAAAGCAGACCCTTAATTTAGCCGGCCCTCCCTCAAAAATATCATCTCGATTTTCGCGATCGAATTTTACATGTTTTGACCGATCCCAATGGTAATAAAAATTGCCGCTAGATATTCCGAACACAAGATAAACGAAAAACGGATAAAACAGGCCGAAAAAAGCTACCGCCGAGAGAAGCCCGAGAATTATTCTTATGGGAGCAGATTTTAGCATGTAGGCCTTAAGAATTTAACAATCATCAAAAAAGCATTCACCTTGTTCATAAATATAACCTATTCCGTAGAAAAACGACCGACGGGGCCACGGATTGGGCTTTTTCCGAGGAAATGGGCGTGCGAAAAGGGCAATTTTGCGGGAATTGGGGATTAAACGGGATAGGCCTTGCCTAAGCCAACCGGGTATACAAAAAGGAACTCACTACTGTGAGTTCCTTTTCGTACCTGTTTGGGTTGGGCCTCGCCGCTTCGCGCCAAGGCCAACCACAAAATAAAAGAACCATTCTTTCGAATGGTTCTTTTATACCCCCAAGCGGTTTCGAACCGCTGTTGCGGGAATGAAAATCCCGAGTCCTGGGCCACTAGACGATAGGGGCGTCTTATGTAGGGCCAAATATAGTTAATCGCACGAATTTGTAAAGGGGGCAGAGCGACATTTTTTGTATTTTTTTCCGGTGAACATCAAAAAAAGGCTAAAAAAGTCCCTTTTGCGCGGGATTTTGCGGTATTTGCCGCTCGCTCTCATGGCAAGCCTCGCTGACGCGGGGCTCCTGTGGGGCATCCGCTCGTTCATGGGGCTGCTCGAGGGCAGTTCGCCGTTTACCCTCTGGGAATGGGCAGGCCTGATGGCCCTCCTCGCAGCGCTCCGTCTGGTGTTCATGTTCGCGAAGGCCCGCAATTCCGAGACATTCCTGTTCAATACCGGGAAAAGCGTCACCGAGTGGTTCCTCGGGCGCATCCGCACGCTTTCGCCCCGGCTTTTCCACGACGGTTCGGGCGACGCGAAGGTCGAGGCCGCCTACGAGGCGACGCTCTCGCTCCAGAGCAACGCCGGGGCGTATTTCCAGCTGGTGCAGGCGCTTTTGCAGCTCGCCATCTTCTTGCCGGTGCTCCTGTACATTTCATGGCCGCTCACGCTGTTCCTTTTTGCGGCGGTGGTGCCGTTTGTCGCCTGGATGCAGCGCAGGCTCCACGCGCTCGGCCCGCAAGAAGAATCGCTCCTGTACGCGCGGTCGAACTTTAGGCTTTCGCTGAATACCGCCCGCAGGCTGTACCGCAACTGGAGCGGCAATGCCGAAATCGAGCACCTCGCCCGCGAGGTTTCGGAAGAGGCCGGCACGCTCAACCGCAAGGGGCTAGACGCGAGCATCCGCAAGAACGCGCTTTCCATCGCGATGGAGACGCTCTCGGTGGTGGCGATGGTCGCGGTTCTCGCCTTCTGCGCGATGCTTATCGCCCGCGGGTGGATGGACGGCACGGGGCTCGTGCTGTTCTGCTCGGCGCTGTTGCTCTGCTACAAGCCGGTGAAGGAATGTGCCCGCGCCGTACCGCAGTTCCGGGCCGCGGCGAGCGCCTGCGACGTGCTGGAGGAATTCGAGGGGTTGCCGATGCGGACGACGGATCAAGAAATCGCAAAAGCAAAAAAGATCCCCACCTTGGTGGCCACGCGCACTAAACAACAAGTTGTTAAGTGCTGTCCGCCCGCCTTCGCGGGGATGACAAAAAGAGAGGCGCGCGACCCGGGCGCATCTCGCAACCAAGATTTAAACGGCGCCGCGGGCCTTGAAATCGCGCACGGGAACTTCACCTACGAGGGGAGCGGTACGCCAGTCTATCGCGATTTCGGGATTACTTTGTCCAGAGAAAAGCCCGTACTCTTGCGCGGGCAGAATGGTATCGGGAAATCGACCCTGTTGCGCCTGCTTGCAGGCCTCGAGGAGTGGGACGCCGCGACCCGCGATACACCCGCGCAGTCACTGCCCGAAAAAAATGGCCAGTTCGCAAACGTATTCTTTATCCCGCAAGACCTGGAACTCCCGCCCCGCCGCTTGCTTATAGAACAACTTAACAGCGCGAAATCCGCGGGCGTCTCCGACCCCGCGGGCAACAACCCGAAAGCAGACCTTCTCGCAAACTTCGCACGAACCGCCGGTACCGACCGCCTGCTCGAAAAGCAGGGCCTTTCGGGCGGGGAACGCTCCCGCATCGCCCTCCTGTGGGCACTCGCAAGCGACTCGCCCACCGTCCTCCTCGACGAACCGATGGCCGCCATCGCGCTCGACGACCGCGAACGCATTTTGCTTGCATTCCTCGATACCGCAGCCGCCCTCGGCAAGTGGGTCATCATGGCGAGCCACGACCCGTTCAGCGCTACGGCGCAGTCCCGCTTCAACGTAGTGGAGATGGAACGTGCGAAAGGCTAGCGATATCCTCTACCGCTTCCGCGGCTACATCCTCGCGCTTTTCGCCGTGGCGCTCCTCGCCTGCCCAGCAGCGCCCTTCCCGCAAGTATCTTTGGATGCCCTTGCCCTAAAGGGCAGCGGCACGACATGCATACCCTACATCGGCACGCTTCTCTTTTACGCCTTGGGCATCGCGCTCCGCATCAGGGCCCGCCAGTTTATAGGCCAGCACACGCGCGGCTCCACGCACGAGGCCGCCACTCTAGTTACCACAGGGCCCTACGCCCACATGCGCCACCCGCTGTACACGTCGAACACCTACATCGCGCTGGGCGCAATCTTTTTCCACCTCGGCGTGAGCGGGCTCTTCCTCGTCTTCATTATTGCGCTTGCCCTCTTCGAATACGCGCTCGCCCGCGCCGAAGACCGCTTCCTCGAAGAAAAGTTCGGCGACACCTGGCGCGCCTGGGCCCAAAGAACACCGATGACCACCGCGAATATCGAGGCGCTTTTCTGCCGCAACTCCGGCGGCAGCCCCGCGCGCACCGTTTTACAGGCCTTCCGCGCCGATGCCTCCACGTGGTTCTGGTTCGTATTTTTTAATTTGATAATGGTTCTACTCAAAATCTACACGGCCTGAGATAAACATGTTTAACGCGATTGATTTTGCACGATTCGCCATTGGCACTGCCGCCAAGGCAGTCGCTAAGGTCCCTGCCGTAAATACACGGTTCCATATCGGCGACCGCCTGAACGGTCCCTGGCCCGAAGGCCCCTTCCTGTGGATGCACGGGGCAAGCCTCGGGGAATGCAAGATGCTCCTGAACCTCGCGAAGTTCCTGCAAGAGGACATCGCGAACTTGCCCAGGATCCTCATCACCACGCAGAAGGTAGAGGTGGTCGAGTTCCTGCAGGAATCGGGCGGGCAAATCGAGGCGGCCATCGCACCCGCCGACACGCAGACCGCCATGAAGGCCTTCGTGAAGAAGGTCAAGCCCGTCGCGCTCGTGCTCGCCGAAAACGAGCTCTGGCCGGGCTACATCTCGACAATGCGCACGCTTAGCGTAAAGCCCTCCGTTGCCATAGTCTCGGGCCGCTACCGCAGTTCGTTCCCGGGCATAGACTTTTCGCCCGTCGGGTTTGCCAGCATGCAAACTGGCGGCGACCTCTCGCGATTCCTGAACGTCGCCTCCAAGGCCAACATCGCAAACACCATGATAGGCGGCGACTGGAAGATTCTCCCCTGGGTGCGGGCGGGCAAGGATATCGCGCGCAACGAGAACCCGACCATCGATACCGTGTTCGTCTCGATGCACATGGCCGAATGGGCAAGCCTGAGCCGCATGATAGTCTCTTCCATCAAGCGGCAGGAATCCGTAGTGCTCATCCCGCGCAGGCTCACCGAGGTCGAGGCTTTCCGCAAGGCGCTCATTGAGCAGGAACTCCTGGTCGTGGACTGGCCGCTCGTGCAGAAGGGAACGGTCTCGATAGTGACTCACTTCGGGCTCACCAAGGACGTGTTCAGCAAGGCCCGCACCGCAATCGTGGGCGGCTCGTTCAGCCGCGGGATAGGCGTGCACGACTTCTGGGAACCCCTGCAGATGGGCGTTGCCACCTGCATCGGGCCGTTCGCTACCGGGCAAAAGGAAAACGTCGCGGCGCTCGTGCGCGAAGGCGTGCTGACGCAGCTCATGTCCACCGCCGGGTACGCGAGGCGGAACCTTCCCGACCCGAAACTCGTGAGCACGTTCCTCACCCACGAGAAGGCGAAAATCCAGGATTCCTACCGCCAGTTTGTCGAATACATCCGCAGTATAATTCCGCAGGGAGCGGTATAAATGAAAAAACTCGTACTTGCCACCCCGCGTGGGTTCTGTGCCGGCGTCGACCGTGCCATCCACGTGGTAGAAAAAGCCATCGAAAAGTTTGGCACCCCCATTTACGTGCGTCACGAGATAGTGCACAACAAGTTCGTGGTGGACACCCTCAAGGAGAAGGGCGTCGTGTTCGTCGACGAGGTAAGCGAGGTCCCGGAAGGCTCGGTCGTGATATTCTCTGCCCACGGGGTCGCAGAACACATCTATGCCGATGCCGAAAAGCGCGGGCTCAAGGTGCTCGACGCGAGCTGCCCGCTGGTGCTCAAGGTGCACTACAGCGCCAAGAGGCACTACGCCGCGGGCCGCCACATTATCCTTATCGGGCATGCGGGGCACGCCGAAGTGGAAGGCACGCTGGGGCAACTCCCCGAAGGCGCCATCACGCTTATCCAGAACGAAAAGGACGTCGCGAAGGTCGCCGTACCCGAGGGCAAGGAACTCGCCTACATTACCCAGACGACGCTCTCCGTGGCCGAGACCCGCAAGATTATCGACGCCCTCAAGGCGAAATTCCCGAACATCGTCGGCCCGAACGCGGGCGACCTGTGCTACGCGACAGGCAACCGGCAGGCGGCGGTCCTCGACCTCTGCAAGCAGGTCGACATGCTCCTCGTGGTGGGGGCGAAAAACTCCTCGAATTCCACGCGTCTCATGGAACTGGGGCTGGAGCAGGGCATCAAGAGCCACCTGATCGCCGGCGTGAACGACCTCGACCCCTCCTGGTTCGAGGGCATCGAGTCCGTGGGCATTTCGAGCGGGGCAAGCGCACCCGAAATCCTGGTCCAGGAGGTGGTGGACTGGCTAAAAGCCCGTTTTAGCCCCCTAAATACCGAAAATTTCATAAAATTGCTGGAATCGACCAAGTTTAACCTGCCCAAAGAGCTGCAGGATTAACTTTAGCCTTGACAATTCAGTGATTTTTATCTAAAATTGGTGTCCGAAAAACAACGGAGTTTATTATGAGCCGCATTTGTGAAGTTACCGGTAAGGCCGGCCTCGTGGGCAACATGGTTTCCCACTCCAACCGCAAGAAGTTGATGAAGCAGCTTCCCAACCTCCAGAAGAAGCGCTTCTACATTCCTGAAGAAGACCGCTGGGTGACCCTCCGCGTGAGCGCCGCCGGTCTCCGCACCATCAACAAGGTCGGCATTCAGGCCGTCGCCCAGGAACTCGGAATCTAATTCCCGTTTCTAAAGCAAAATTTAACCGCCAAGGTGACCCTTTGGCGGTGTTTTGTGTGTTTAGCAAGGCGCCTCTGGCGCTTTTTTTGACCAATAACTAATGACTATTGGCCAGTGACTACTTATTGATAAACTGCGGCACGCCCTTGTACTTGGCGAGGCTAGCCATGATGTTCGCCATTTCCCAGTCCTTCTCCTTGAAGCGGCGGCGGAGCAGGGCAACGAACACTTCCATGAGCATCTCGCAGTCGTAGACGGCACGGTGCATCTTGGCGGGGTCGATCTTCATGGTGAACTCCCCGCGCTTCATGAACAGGCCCGCCATAAAGCCCAGCTTGTGGTTGCTGAGTTCGGGCAAGATGGTACGCGCCATCACGAGGCTATCGATCACGGGGTTCACGGGCACGAGCTGCGGGTTCTTGGCATACGCCACGCGCAAAAAGCTCGCGTCGAAGTTCGCGTTGTGGGCCAGCAGGATAGTGCCCTGGCCGCAGAAGGCGGTAAACTTTTTGAGGCACTCGCCCACGGGAGGGGCGTCCCTCACCATGTCGTCGGTAATGTGGTTCACCTTGGAGGCCTCCTCGGGAATCAGCATGTTGGGATTCACGAGCATGTTGAATTCCGAGAGCAACTTCGGCACCACCTTGTTTCCCTCGACGGCGACGGTGAACTTGACCGCACCGATTTCGATGATTTCGTCCTTTGTATTTACCAATCCAGTCGTTTCCAGGTCAAATGCGACAAATTTTGGCGGCAATGTAATCACGGCTGAACCTCCTTTCTATTTTCTGAATTTTCAATGCAAAAATACTTAATTTCGATGTCAATAGATGACATCGGGAGCGGAACTACAAAATTATCCCAGGTATGGAGCGTAAAATGCGCCCCGTAGCGGGCGTCGACCTGCCAGAGAGGCTTGCCCGAAGCCTTCGAGAGCCATGGGGAACCGGGTTTGACTTCGAGTGCCGGACCGCGGGGGCCATCGAGCGCCATGCCCACAAATCCGCCCGAACGGAGCGTTTTTAGCAGGTGGCGCACGTTCAGCGAACCGCGCGTGTCGGACCCGCGGGTGACGGTGTACCCGAGGCGCGTGAGCGTGCGGGCAAGGAATTCCCCGTCATGCGATTCCGAGACAAGCGCGTGCACCCCCATTCCGCGAAAAGCCGCCCCGCAGGCGAGCAGGTCGCGGTGCCAGACCCCGAGAATACCCGGCCCGTAGCCTTCCGGCGCATGGACGCGGACCCGCAGGCTTTTTATCCAGAGCCTGCACACAAATGCCGCAAAATCAACGCCAAACGCACCGAACATGCCCAAAAATTAGTTTTTTTGCCCATTTGCTCTTGGCAAAAGTGCAATCATTATCTATATTAGCGCTCACATCGGCGACGTACCCAAGTTGGTAAGGGGCGGCTCTGCAAAAGCCTTATTCATCAGTTCGAGTCTGATCGTTGCCTCTTGAAAACCCCGCTCTTTTGAGCGGGGCTTTCTTTTTTTAAAACGAGCTTTCCTTTTCAAGATTTTAGTTGCTACGAAGAACAGAACACTTACGAAGAGCAAGTCGCGAGGTAGCGCTGCAGTTCCTCGACGTAGCGCTCGCCCACAAGCCCGAGCAACATATTGCGCTTCGCGATGTAGCCGATTTCCATGACGCGGCGCGATTCCTCGCTCTTGTCCTTGAAAGGCACCGCCAGGTAGTCGGAACCGTTCAGTTCCTCGCAGATGATGCCGGAGCAGAGCGTGTAGCCGTTGAGGCCAATCATCAGGTTCAGCATGGTAGCGCGGTCGTTCGCCTTGATGGTGCGCTTGTATTCGTTTGTACTTAAAATCTCTTCGGCAAAGTAGAACGAACTGTTGTCGCCCTGTTCAAAGGAGAGGCACGGGTATTCCGCAAGTTCGTCGAGCGTAATGAACTTGTTTTTCGCAAGCGGGTGCCCCTTCCACAGATAAACATACGCCTTGCAGTCGATAAGCTTGTGGAACGCGAGGTCGCGGGCGTTCAGCAGGTTCGTGATAATCTTGCGGTTGAAGTCGCTCAGGTACAGGATTCCGATATCGCTCTTGAACGATGCCACGTCCTCGATGACTTCCTTGGTGCGGGTTTCGCGGATGGCGAACTCGTACTTTTCGGTATCAAACAACTTAACAGTCTCGACGAAGCTCTTGACAGCGAAGGAGTAATGCTGCGTAGACACGCCGAACTTCTTCTTGCGCTTGCCAATCTTGCCGTACTTCTCGAGCACGGTTTCATAATGGTGGTAGAGTTCCCGCGCATACGAGATGAAGTCCTCGCCCTCGCTCGTGAGCTTGACACCGCGGCTCGTGCGGTTGAATATGAGGATATTCAGTTCGTCTTCCAGGTCGCGGATGGCGGCCGTGAGCGAAGGTTGCGAAATGTAGAGTTTCTCGGCAGCCTTGTTGAAGGAGCCGGTTTCTGCGATGCCGATGGCGTAACGAAGTTGTTGCAGCGTCATAAAAATGGACCTCGCTTGCTTATGTTTTCATTTCCTATTAAAATGATAGGAATAAACATAGAATAAACCTATCACTTTGACAAGGGGCTATAACTTTTAATTTTGTTATTTAAACGTCTTTTTCGCCAAGAATGAGCCGGATGACAGTCAGGGCCTGGTGTGCGGCGCAGAGCATCACGCGGGGGGCGGTGAGTCCGATATCCTGGTCCACGTCGCTCCTGCCGTCGCCGCAGAGGTAGAAGCGCCCCGTTACCTTGCGGGTGCGAATCGCGTTCCCGCTGCCAAAACCCGCCATGCCACTCGCAGCGACAAGCGTTTTCTGCGGGAACTGTTCCAGGACAACATCCACAAGCATCGCCTTCGCGTCGGCCCTGTCGAACGCCTCGCACACGATGTCGGCATTTTCAAGCAGGCGCACCGCATTTTCGGCAGTCACCTTCTCGTTATGAACCTCATACTGGACATAGGGCGCAACTTCCTTCAGGTTCGCAAGCAGCGCCTCCGCCTTCGGGAGCCCCACCTGGGAGGCCTTGTACTGCTGGCGGTGCAGGTTCGTGATATCGACCGTATCGAAATCAATCAGGATAAGTTTCCCGATTCCGGAACGCGCGAGCGAGATAGCGATATTCGAGCCGAGCCCGCCGAGCCCGCAAATAGCGACCGTCGCCGCCTGCAGTTTTGCAGTAGCAACGCTCCCCTGCTTCTTCTCGAGGGCGGCAAGGATTTCTTCGCGCGATGGAACCGGATGGCAGTCCATGTTACCCGCCACCTACAAAGTTCACGACCTCGACGCAGTCGCCTTCCGCAAGCACCGTCTCGCCGTACTTGGCCTTGGGAACGATTTCCCCGTTCCGCTCGACAGCGATGCGCACCTGGTTGTAACCCGCCTCGGCAAGGTACTGGGCAAGCGTCTTTCCGGCAGCATCTACATTTTCACCGTTAATTTTAAGCATAGACTATTCCTCGAACGGACGCACGCGAAGCGTAACGCCCAGCTCTTCGCAAATCTTGCGGCAGGCTTCAATCTTTTCTTCGGGCATTACCTTCTCGACCACCGTCATGACCACGTTCTTCACGTGAGCCTTCGCGAGCACCGCAAATTCCTTGATGGCATCAAAAGACTGTATGCCGAACTTGGAGCGCGTGAGTGCCAAGAATTCCTCGGCGTCCGGGGCGTTCAGCGAAATGGATACCGTGTCAAAGCGACCTTCGAGTTCGGGCGTAATATCCCTGCCGTGAATCAGGTTCGCAAGGCCGTTCGTGTTCACGCGTACCTTGAGCTTCGGGTACTTCGCCTTGAGCCGGTCAATCACCTCGCACACGTCGTGCAGGCGTTCAAGCGGTTCGCCGAACCCGCAAAAGACCAGATCGTTGATAACGGAAAGGTCGTAGGGCGCGAACAGTTCCATCACGCGCTCGACGCTCGGTTCACCTTCCTTGAGCCAGAGCGAATTGCCTTCCATCATCTTCTTGGTCTGGCGCAGGCAAAACACGCAACTGCACGGGCAGCGGTTCGTCATGTTCACGTAGATGTTCTTGCCCGAAATGTCGCCGCTGTTCGCGATATCCAAATAGCCGGCCTGGCCGACTTTTCCTGTAACCGTATAAACTATCATTCAGTCCCCCTTTAATCTTCTATGAGGTCGCGAAGGAACATCTCGACGCTCAGGCCCCAGTGATCGGGAACGTTATTTTGTTCGCAATACTCGATGCACTTGGACGCAAATTCCGTAGCGCGCAGTACCGATTCATAGAATCCATGCCCATTCAGGTACATACCCGCAATCACGGCGCTTATCACGTCGCCGGTCCCGCTCCGGTCACGGCCGATGCGGTCCACCATGATAGTGCGGGGCGCACTGCCGCGGCTGTACACGTAGTTCATAATCTGCTTATCGCTGTAATGGATTCCCGTCACCACGATATGTTCGGGGCCACGTTCGCTCAACTTCCGGCACAAGTCTTCCAGTTCATCGGCGCTGAATTTTCCATTGCGATAATCAACGCCCATCAAGGAGCAAAGTTCCGTGAGGTTCGGCGTGAGGATATCGGCATAATGCACCAGCGCGCGCATCTTTTCGCAAAGTTCCGGCGTGTACGTGGTGTAGAGCCTGCCGTAGTCGCCCATCACCGGGTCGACCAGCGTAAACACGCCCTGCTTCTTGAAGGTCTTTATAAAATCGACAACGATATCGACCTGTTCTTCAGAACCCAGGAATCCCGTAGCGATTGCATCGAACGACATGTCCAAATCCTTATAGGTCTGGATATAGTCGCGCATCTTGGAAGTGTAATCGTCGAAAAAATACTTGGGGAACTGCGTATGCGTCGAAAGGATTGCGGTCGGCACGGCAACGGCCTGAACTTTCATGGCCGAAACGACTGGCGCCATGACGGCAACAGAACAGCGACCGAAACCAGTGATGTCATTGATCAACGCAATCTTTTTCTGTGGCATAGCAGGCTATAATTTAGAAATTAAAGCGAAGTCATTCTGGAGCGGAACGCAGTGGAGTGATAGAATCTACCGTTTCACAAGCACGCGAGCGTAGGCAAGAGCCGCCGATACGATGACAGCGAGAAGCGTGGGACCGAGCGGCACGGAATCCAAGCGCACGGCGACCTGATACACGACAAAGCCGACAAGCCACGCGAAAAGGTTCCAAATCCAGAACGCCTTGCCGGATGCGCGGGCAGTTTCTTCGCGGGCAGCGTCTTCGCGAGCAGTTTCTTCGCCGGTATGAACTGCGCCGGCCTTCCCGAAGTAGAACGACACCAGAAGAACGGCGGCCATCGGTGCAAAGACCGAAGCGATGAGGTAGAGGAAGCTGATGTAGTGGTCCATGATTCCCGAAATCGCGAGGAGTGCACTGATGGCGCTCACCACGACGCCCGTGATTTTCGGGTTCAGCCCGCGCACAATCGCCTTCGCCGATTCGCCCGCGGAATTTGCCGCAAGGAAGTTCGTCGTGACGGTAGAGAGCACTACGATAACGATGCCCGGGATGCCGAGACCCGCAAGGAGAATCGCCTTCGCAATATCGTTGCCCACACCGGCGCTTGCGATTTCAAGCCCGATGAAATACATCCAGAAACTGGCGATGGAGTAAGCGATGGCAGAAACCGCCGTAGCGCGCACCGGCTTTTCCACATCCTTCGTGTAGTCCGAAATCACGGGCAACCACGAGAGAGGCAGGGCCATAGATATTTCAAAGATGTTCCAGAAACCGAGGACGTGGCCCGCGGAATCCGCACCCGAAGCAGATGCCCCGGCAGAAATCGAGCCCGTTCCGAACAACTTAACCGTCAAGGCAGCAAGCAAGACAGCGAGCACCGCCATCACGACGGTAGTGACCTTCGCGAAGCGACGCAGGCCCACGAAAACCCAGAGCGCGATAAGCACCGCAAGCAGCACGCAGGTCAACGGGAACGAAATCGGAAGGTCCAGGCCCGCGAGCACGGAGGCGCCCTGCGCATTCAAGACCGCAATCCACGCCACCAGCTGGAAAAGGTTCAGCGACGCAAAGAACTTGGAGCCGTATGTCCCGTAAACAGAGGCTGTTGTTTCCATCGCGTTCACCCGGATGCGGGCGCCGATAAGCCCTACGAAGAACAGGAAAATTCCGCCGACGATGTGCCCGAGAACCAGGGGCAACCACAGGGAACCCGGAGCAGCCTCGGCACCGATTTCTATACCCGCCTCAATTTCGGAAACGGAAACTGCGACGCCGAACCAGATGACGGCATTCGTAAACAAGCCTGTACGTTTTTCCATTCTACACCTGCCTTGTTTTTTTTCGAGCGCAAATATAGAACGCCCGTTTCCGAGTGTCCAATACTTTTTATATGGCGTATGTTATAGGTTTTTCCTATAACCCTTTCCCATTTGTCATCCCCGCCCTCACCTCCGTGAGGACAGGCTCCGGCGGGGATCTCCTTACGAATTCGTCGCCACCTTGACTTCCTCAATCTTTTTCAGGACCGAGCCGTCTTCCATCGCCTTCATGGCCTTGTCGAAGCCTTCCTTGATGCTAGCTGCCTTCTTGCTGATGTAGAGGGCGGCACCGGCGTTCAGGGCGCAGGCATACTTGATGCCCGGGCGGCCCTTGCCGTTCAGCACGTCGAGAGCGAGGTTGAAGTTGTCGACTCCCGTACCGCCGGCGAGGTCTTCGGGATCCACGGAGGGGATGCCGAAGTCCTTCGGGTCGATGCGGTAAGTCTTGTACTCGCCATCTTCCAGGATTTCGGCGATGGTCGTCGGCACGCAGGGCGAAATTTCGTCGTAGCCGTCATCACTGATGGCCACCATCACGCGCTTCGCGCCGAGGGCCTTTGCCGCCTTGGTGAAGGGTTCCAGCACGGTCGTGCTATAGACACCGAGCATCAGGTACTTGGCTTCGGCCGGGTTCGTGAGGGGGCCGAGCAAGTTCATGATGGTCTTCACGCCGAGAACGCCGCGAACCGGGCCGGCAAAGCGCATGGCGCTGTGGTAGACAGGCGCCATCAGGAACACAAAGTTCGTCCTGTTGATGACGCTCGCGGCCTTGTCCGGAGTCATGTCGAGCTTGAAGCCTGCGGCCGTGTAGAAGTCGGCGGCACCGGACTTGCTAGAAACCGCGCGGTTGCCGTGCTTCGCAATCTTTGCACCGCAAGTTGCAGCAATCAGGCCGGAGAGCGAGCTCACATTGAAACTGCCCTTGCCGTCGCCACCGGTACCCACGATGTCGGTGAGTTCGTCGCCGCTGTAGGGGAACTTGCGCTTCTTGCTGCTCAAGACCTTCGCGCAGCCGGCGATTTCATCGGCAACAGGGCCCTTGCTGGAAAGTGCCGTCAGGATTGCGGCCATCTGCCGTTCGTCCATGATGCCGTCGGTCAAGTCTTCCATGAACATTTCGGCGGTTTCACGGCTCAAGTCCTTGCCTTCGGTAAGCGTATTCAAAATGCCGCGCACGTCAAGCGGTTCGCGACGGTAGTTGAGGAACGCCTTGAAGAATTCGTCGGCACGGCCGCTGGCAATAGATTCCGGGTGGAACTGCACGCCTTCAATTGGGAGCGTCTTGTGGCGGATGCCCATGATGTCGCCGTCGGTAGCGCGGGCGGTCACTTCGAAATCCGGAGAAAGCGTCGCTTCGTCGACAACCAGGCTGTGGTAACGCGTGAAGATGTTCTTCTTGCCGATGGTGCGGAAGAGGCCCTTGCCGTCCAGGTCGATTTCTTCGGCGATGCCGTGCTTGATGAACTTGGCCTGCACAATCTTTGCGCCGAAAGCATAACCGATAGCCTGGTGGCCGAGGCAAACGCCCAAAATCGGGAGCTTGCCCGCAAAGTGCTTGATGGCTTCCACGGAGACGCCCGCGTCTTCGGGGCGGCCCGGGCCCGGGCTCACAATGAGGCGGCTCGGGGAGAGCTTTTCGATGTCGGCAATGGTGCATTCGCGGCTACGGAGCACGCGGATTTCTTCGTTAGTGATTTTTGCCAGCGCCTGGTAGACGTTGTATGTAAAAGAGTCGTAGTTGTCGATGATGATAATCATTTTTCTAATCCGAATTTTAAAAGGTTTGTGGTTCGGGGAAGTGTCTAATTTTCCCCCTCCAGTACAGCTCTGATTGCTCCGAGCTTTTCATTCGTTTCTTCAAATTCGCGGTCGGCGTTGCTGGCCGCGACAATGCCACCACCGGCCTGCAGGCTGATGGTCTTGCCCTGCTTGAGGCAGCAACGGATAGCGATACAGAAATCCAGGTCACCGTCAGATTCCATGTAACCCACTGCACCGGCGTAGAAGCGGCGCTTGACCTTCTCGAGGCCAGAAAGAATTTCAATGGCGCTGATTTTCGGGGCGCCGCTCACCGTACCTGCCGGGAAGCTGGAGCGCAGCACTTCGATGGCCTTCTTGTTTTTCGCCACACGGCCCTGCACGTCAGAGACCAGGTGAATCACGTGGCTGAACTTTTCGCATTCCATGTACTTGGTGGTTTCCACCGTACCCGCTTCGCAAACGCGGCCGAGGTCGTTACGGGCCAAGTCCACGAGCATCAGGTGTTCGGCGCGTTCCTTCGGGTCGCCCTTCAGGTTCTTCATCAGGGCTTCATCTTCAGCATCGTCCTTGCCGCGGCGGCGGGTACCTGCAATCGGGTGAATCGTTGCAATGCCTTCACGCACACGCACGAGGCTTTCGGGCGATGCACCGATAAACTGGTGCGTACCGTAATCGAGGAAGAACATGTACGGAGACGGGTTCACCGTGCGGAGCCTGCGGTAAATATCCAGCGCCGCGATGTCGCTTGCAAACTGGATGCGGCGGGAAGGCACGGCCTGCACGATGTTGCCTGCGATGATGTGCTTCTGCAGGGCGGCGACCTTTTCCACGTATTCCTTGCGGGACTGTTCCAGGTCCGTCATCGTAATGCCCTTGCCGTACTGCGGTTCGGGAGCGAGGTAACTGAAGTCCAGGTCAGCGAGGCGGGCCTTCACGTTCTCGATGGCCGCCTTCAAGTCAATCTGGTGCTCTTCATAGTTCA
>FLNZ01002565.1_pt1 | contig 17249 bp, 12 predicted proteins | sample 1140391 | NCBI WGS metagenome assembly FLNZ01 (sample SAMEA3878171, study PRJEB12797) | bioreactor metagenome | biome: Moose rumen | place: Sweden | collected 2011-10
CCACAAACCTTCACAATCATTCTTATATGTTTACAGTGGGGAATATCGGAGAACTGTCATTCCTGACTGTTGTCAGGTATATCCATACGCCCCATTTGATTTTGGGATGCAAATATAACACAATTATTTCAAACTCACAAGCAAATTGCAATAAATCAAAAAGAGACAAGATGGACACAAACAGCTGCAGAAGTAGGAATTTTCTGTAAAAATATCTTTAACAAAGGGTGTTTTTTAATAAAGAAATCGAAAAAGGAGGATAAAATTGCACTATATAATAAATATTTCCTAAGTTTGCAGCGTACAAACCAAACCACATGATTGATATGAAAGGAAATTTTCTATTTATTTGCGCATTATTCACCACCATGTCTCTGACCGCTGGCAACGACATGCCTGGTTCTTTGATTCTCACGCCTGCCGCCTCGGTATCCAACACCATTTACATTGACCCTCCATCTGAAGCCACCGGCATCCCCACTTCCAAGGAATATCTTGCCAATCTGTTAGACAAATTCTGCATGGCATACTATTATAAGTGTTTCAAAGGCAGGGAATATGCTGATGGCAGCATCACCATAGAATCTGTAAAATCAGTCAGTGAATGGGAAGTCGCCGTCGAGGGCCGTCACACCTATTTAGGTCGTTTAGGACACGAATACCGCAAGCGTCCCTTCCGTGCCGTTATCCTCATGCACAAAGGCACAGAAGACACTTTCACCATTACATTCGAGAAACAGAGTGAGAACCAACTCTTCAATAATACGTACTGGGAAGATACCACCCAAATATTCAGGTATAAACACTGACACAGCAACCACCACTTTCTTTCCCCTCAACAGCCGGGCCTCAATACGCATTGAAGCCCGTTGTTCATTTGTACATGATAATAAGTTGACCGTCTTATCTCCATCAACCATTAAAATCACCAAATCCACCTCGATATGTTTATAATTTTTCTATGAAAAGTAAAATATTTTATTTTTTCTGTCTATTATCGTAGCAAATTGGAATAAAATGATTAACTTTGCAATTGCAAACTCACGCCAATCCAATCTCGTAAGAGGATGGTACGGCTACAGGGAGGGTGCACTGCATTTTGAGAAAGTGTTTGCTTACGCTTTGTTTTTGGTTGTCTTGAACGTCGGAACTTCAGAACACAAATCAAGAGCAATGCAGAGGTAGATACTACGGGTAGGATTTATATTTTCTGACCCATTCGGTGTGCCGACGGCTAACTATGCCGTCATGCACACCTTTATGGGAGTAAAGTATATACCAACGGCGTGGGTGTCAATTCTGTTTGTTTATTTGTGAGGTTTCCGACGACCTGAAGATAACGAACGAGCAGAGGCCAGATACCCCGCTTTCTTTTTGTGTGGTTAGCAACCTATTTAATTTATCGAGCCTGGCTTTGGGTGTCTGAAGGGCATAACTTTTCAGTGTAAAATGAAATAATTGTCATTTCTCAAGGCCACAAGCACCACTGGCCTTCTCTCAATGAATTTCATAAGTTGCCCATTTTATTGAGCACCATTTTCAGCATTCTTCATTAGAAAATAATAACAGAACACCAACCACACAAACCTATCTATTAACCCTACACAGCCATGAACATTATTATTGGCCGCGACAGCAACACAAACCAGCTACACCTTACTACTGGAAAAATCACAGCTAATTATGGTCACAACAACTCTGTTTCTCCCTATGTGAGCCGAGAACACTGTAAGATTACCATTGACGACGATAGCGGGCAGATGACAATCTCTAACATTAATCCCGACAATTTCACATTCGTTAACAAGGTGGCTGTAGAAACGAAGATTATCCAAGGCACAGAAAGTGTAGAATTAGGTTATGAACATTATCCACTCTCATGGAATCACGTGTATGAATTCATAGAGAAAGTGATGGCCCAAATGCCCCAAAAAGCCGACATACGCCCTCTGAAAGCAGTATGGGAAGAATACCATTATAAAGAAATGAAACTTAGAAGCGACGAAAAGCTGTTCAATGCCATCAAAAGTGGCATTCCCATCCTCACTATTGGCTCTGGTGTTGGCGCTTTTTACGGGGGTGGCCGTCTGGTACTTCCTTCTATCATTGCACTTGTGCTCTCTATTATCATTTTCATCAAAACATTGATTGATGCGAAACGCATAGACAAGAAAAGAGATGAGCTGAACCATCAATTCATGCACGATTATTCATGCCCACTATGTCATAAGTTCTTTGGCAACTATCCCTACGACATAGTTTCTGCCAATAACAACAAATGCTCTGGTTGTGGTGCAAAACTTATCAAATAGCATTATCTAAAAATACATATCATTAAACCATACAACTATGAACACTACTAACAATTCACAGAAAAGAAAGAAAAGCGATAAGATTTTCCAGGCAGTATCTGCGGCACTCGTAGCTGGCGGTCTTGGAGCAGCCGGTTCTGTAATCGCACAAAAGGCTAACCAACCAATTAATGAACCTGAGGAGAGCGCACCGGAAGAACACGACCCTATCACAGCTGAGAGCACAGCAGCAACCACAGAAGTGCATGAGGTGCGAGAGATACACCATCACCACTATCACGAGAGCACACCTACCACTCCCCCTCCTGCTCCAAAGCCAGACTCCCCCGAAGAGCAATACAAAATCAAGGCGACAGGTGAGTCAAAACTTGTAACACTTAAAAATGGAGAAGAAGCATTAATAATGAACGCCACCTGTAATGGAAAAGATGCTATTCTCGTGGATTTTGACAAAGACGGTATTTGCGATGCCATCGTATGGGATAAGAATGGGAATGGGGAAATCGACCCTGATGAAATGGAGGACCTCCATGAGTTGGGCATCGAGATACCCATGCCCATACCAGAACCTACTCCGATTGATATAGTAAAAACAGGCGAATCGTATGTTATCGAAGAAGATGGGGAAAAATATGTCATACAAGATGGTACAATCAACGGACATCCATGCTCATTTGTCGATGTTGACGGCGACCGTCATACTGATATCATTATTATATATAATGAGAATGGTGAGCCAATAGAATCATGCAAACCGTCGGACTTGGGAGCAGGTGTAGATATAATAGTCGATAATCCACCCACACCGATTCCACCCCACCCATACGACATCGAAATCGTAGAGGTGGTAGAATATGGACAAGCGGAGGGGTCAGATGGAGAAACTGTGGAATATGCTCAAATAATTGTCTCTGTGAATGGCAAACAGCATTTAGCTATCGCCTACGATTTCAACCATGACGGAAAGGCAGACGGGTTTGCAATTGACATAAATGATGACGGCAAATTGGAGAAAAACAATGATTTTATCACAAATCTTCAAGAGGATGGGCAAAATCTTTACATGAAAGATCTCGCAGAGGCTGCAGGACACCATCCAAGCCCCGAGCCCGAACCAGAAATTGACATTGCTGTCACAAATGTGTATCAATATGACCCTGAGAACAATCGTATCACTGCAGACATTTCTATCAATGGTGAGACTCATCGGGCTATCATATTGGACACCGATAATGACGGCATTGCCGATGCTGCAGCTATCGACCTCAATGATGACGGTAATTTTGAGGAAGGCTCAGATGTGATAATCGACTTAAGAGTATATGGAAAGACATACAATATGAACACTTTGGCTCACGAGGCTGGATACAATGAATCCTTTGATAATCCGGATGGACCTGCAAACGACGATGAAATCATAGCCAATAATACCGGTCAACCCACAAAAGACTACACAGGTCAAAGTGATAATAACCCTGACTATAAAAACCATTCTGATGTCGCAATGCTCGAAAAGAAAGGAGGCGATTACATGAACGAGGTTGAAAAGCCTAACGACAGGGTAGTTTCTTCATTTAACACAAAAGAAGACCCAACACAGAAGAATGAAGAAGAGTCCGAGGTAGTTTCCTCCGAGCCACATGAGCCAGAGATAGTTATGGCAGAGCCTCACGACGAAGAATTAGTAGAGACTATGCCACACAATGAAGAGGCGGAGATAGCCGAGACGATGCCACACGTTGGCGACGACGATGTGAAAGACAATATTAATGAAAACCTGGCTGACAACGGTCTGGATCCTATGGCCACAGACCCAATGAATATGGACGACTCATCATTTGACCCGTTAATGGCATGAAAAATAATATTTATAATGTACGCAAGTGGTTTTTGTGCTTAATGATGCTTTCATTAGCATCAGTAGTATCGGCAAAGGCAAAAACATGGTTGGTATGTGTCGGGGTAAACAACTCAAAAGTACCGGGATGTGCTTATCTTTCACAGCCCTTGAGCGATGCAAAAAACATCAAATGGGTGTTTGAGCAGAATGGCGACGTAGAGGTGCTCATGCTCACGAATGAACAGGCCACCGTCAGAAACGTTCAAAATGCTGTAAATAAACTCTTCCCAGAAGCCAAGAAAGGAGATGCCGTCGTTTTCTATTTCTCGGGGCACGGAGGACCAGGTCATTTCATTTGTTATGACAACAAACTTGATTACGAAATAATTATCAAAGCCATGGCAAAAAGCAAGGCCAAGAGGAAAATTATCTTTGGAGATGCTTGTTTTTCCGGCGACATTGGAAACAAAGTCGGTAATAACGCTCAGGCAAATAGCTCCCCCAATAATAAAAAGAAAAAAGAAAAGAAAAAAAAGCCCAAAACAGGCGTCCTATTATTTCTCTCAAGCCGTGACAACGAGGTATCAGGTGGATCCGTATTTATGGTGAACGGTTTATTTACAGCTTATCTCCAAAACGGTCTGAAAGGAGGAGCTGACTATAATGATGACAGAGTCATTACCGCCAAGGAATTGTTTGAGTTTGTTAGCACAGGTGTTGTCAAGGCAAGTGAAAACAAACAGCACCCCTATATGATGGGCAAGTTTGAAGACAACATGGTAATCATGGAATGGTAATACACAGATATATAGTCTATGGAGAAAATCACTGTAGAATGTAACTATTGCGGCAAAAAGCTCGACGTTGCCGACAATGGGAAGACCACTATCCGCTTCAGGTGTCACTATTGCAACGAGATAAGCACAGTGACACCTGAACGGAAGGTGAATGCCGATGGATTTGGCAGCAAGACTATCAAGCCAACCGATGTGTCTCGCTACCGTATAGGGAAATTAGTATGCGGCAACCATGAGTACCCACTCCAATTAGGGCAGAACACGATAGGACGAGCTCACAGAGACAGCAAGGCCTCGCTACAAATACAAATCGACGACCAATACATGAGCCGTTCGCAAGCGATAATTGAAGTTATACGACTATCGGACAAGACTGTCCGTTCTGTGCTATCTTTCTGGACATCCCAAAATGCGATGTATGTCAATGGGCAGAAAATGCAACAAGGCGATCGCGTCATACTCAATCAGGGCGACATCATTCAAATGGGGGTAACATTAATCCACTATTTTGTTTCCAACGACTAACAATATTAAGACATGAAATTTGAGTTTTATAAGCCATTGGCCATTTACGAGCTTGGCAAACGTGAAAACCAGGAAGACTCCATTTACCCCGTCATTGGAAAGGCGACTGCTGACGACCGACTATTTATTGTATGCGACGGTATGGGAGGACTCGAAAAAGGTGAAGTGGCCAGCCAGATAATATGCGACTCATTAAGTGCATTTGTCAATAACTATGCGCCGTCCGACAAGCCCTTCAGCGACGACACATTCCTTGATGGGCTGAGCGCAGCATACGATGAGTTGTGCAATTATTCTAACTTCGGGACCGACAGCTCTATGGGCACCACATTGGTGTTTCTTTATTTCCATCGACATGGCTGCTATGCAGCACACATCGGTGACAGCCGATATTATCACCTGCGCCCCAGCACACGAGAAATTTTATATCGGTCAAAAGATCATTCCTTGGTAACTGAACTGTATGAAAACGGTGAGATTTCTAAGGATGAGATGATGACCGCTGAATACAAGAATGTCATTACAAGGGCGTTGATACCGGGAAAAGGAAAACTACCCAGTCCAGAGGTTGTACACATCATGGATATCCAAGAGAATGACTGGTTCGTGCTCTGTACAGATGGTATGACAGAGAAGATGACCGATAGCGAACTTTTGGATATATTCTGCACACCAGGTGCCACCGACAAAAGCATCCGACAGCAGTTAATTTATGCCAGCAGTGACAATGCCGACAACCATTCTGCATATCTTATCCATGTGAAATCTGTGATGCGAGAGGTGGGCGATGAGGCAGGCCTCAACGATGAGGCAGATGCACGAATGGCCAACAAGATGCTCAATGACCCTACACCTGAACGGATTAATACTACAGAGAATGCTAACGCCCCCTACCAAGAAGTGGAAACATTGTCCCCACAACTCTCGCCATCACAAGCCCAAGCTTCCCCAGCCGGCCTCCTAAAAGAAAATAGCTCTGGGAACAAATGGAAAATGTTGTCACTTGTTTTGTTCATTGTATTAGCGGGGCTCTTTGCGTATTTATATTTTTACTCATCCAATCCCCAAAAGCAACCTACAAAGTCAACGACAACATCACCGACAACATCACCGACAGTTACCACACCTCCCACTCAGGAAAAACCCTCAACCGAGAAACCTTCTACAACAACATCCCCGACAGAGTCATCCACCACAACAAAAGAGCTGCGTTCCTTTCAAAACAACCATGAAGAGAAGAGACAAACAGGAAACGTAAAAGCAAAGGGTGACGAGGTGACAACAAAATCAAGTAAAAAACCAACGATTGACGACATACAGCAACAGTCAAATGAGTCACAAACTGAATCGGAAATAACACCTGCTAAAGTTAAAGCCAATGATAATGAGGATGAGCAAACAGTAAATGCAAAAGATTTACCGAATTATGTACCAACAAATCAAATAAAACGACTATGAGATGCAAAAATTGCGGATGGCCCAATAAGCCAGGAGCCATGACATGTGTGAAATGTCAATCACCATTAGAAAGTGAGCCAACACATTGTGATCAACCTGCATATCGGCAATCAGGTTATCAGCAACCAGCCAACAACGGAGGCGGGACCATTCCCCTGACCGATGATATGCGCAGACCTGTTCCACCACCAGACGCCCCACCCCAGAAGCCTACTGAACTGGAGCCAGGAAGGGCACAAAGCACCCCGATGACAACCCCTCCACGACAGACCTCAGGCATCACAAAATGTCCTAAATGCGGCTACCCTCTCCGCCAAGGTGTGACGAAATGTCCCCATTGCCAATATTCCATAAAAACACCTACCAATCCTGTCAAGATTGAAGAAACCACTATAGAAAAGCCCGAGGACCGTCAACCCATCAACATGCCCAAGAAAAATATTCTTGAGATGCTCAACAAGTCCAAACCCGTCTCTCCTGCTGTACCAAGACAGAAAAGCGACACACAAGAGAAGACACCGACACAGGAGGTGGAAAAACCACGCCATGGCGGAACCATCAATTTCTGGGCCGACATGCAAAGCTTCACACCCGTATCACAGTGCAAACTCATCCCTGTGAAACGACAGGGAGAACGTATGGAATTCAGCCCAAAGGAGTTTGAAGGCGATACTGTGAAACTGAATCGCGATAACACCGAGCCTGCCAACATGTCTATCACTTCAAAGACACAAGCAGAACTGGTTTGCGAAGATGGAAAATGGAGCATCGTCGACCGTAGCGATCTACACACCACATTCGTACTGGCTACTCGCAAGACACCACTTCAAGACGGTGACATCATACTCTTAGGGAATCGTCTCTTCGAATTTCACGAATAATAAACCGCCATGCAAAATGCACAAAAATGTGACATTCAGACAGGCGACATCATCGATGGTTTCTACCGAGTAGAAAAACTGTTGGGGATAGGATCCTACGGCAATGTCTATTTGGTAAGAGATGCAAACGACAGAAAATATGCGCTGAAGTTGCTGCGATTGTGGGAGATACCCCAACAAGTGCAGCAGCAGCTGCTTATGCGCTTCGACATGGAGTTTGAAACAGGAAGCATCAAAAGCAATTTCCTCGTACATTCACTCTATCATAGCGTGTTTAATGGCAATCCATACATCGTCATGGAATATTGCAAAGATGGCGACTTGCTCAGCCTATCGAAGATAGAAAAACTAGATTACTCCAAAATTGCCACCAACGTACTCTACGGACTACGAGATCTACATCAGGCAGGAAAAGTGCACCGTGACCTCAAGCCTGAGAATGTACTACGGAAAGACGACGGCACATACGCACTCTCCGATTTTGGCATCACCGGCGACCAGAACAACCGTATGACCCGCCATCGTCTCAGCCAACCAGGGCAGGTATTCGGCACCTACGCATATATACCTCCTGAGCAGCTCAATCCAAAGCGCGACAACACGGTACTACCCACATCCGACATTTTTTCTTTCGGTGTGATGATGTACAAACTCATCACGGGGCGGTTGCCATTCGGACCTTTGAACAATGAATCTGAACTGGTAAAATATCTCAACAACGGCAAAAAGGGGGCATGGAACCACGACCTGCTTAACATCTCGCTGTCGGGAAACAGATGGCAACAACTGATTGATGGATGTTTGAAACCGCAATTTGACAAAAGGCTCCAGTCTGCCGACGACGCACTGAAACTGGTTCCATTAACTCCAGGTGTACAAATCAAACAGCGCAAACCCACTCGGACATTCCAGACCAAGGTGGTCAATGGTGTGCTGCTAAGGGTAATGCAAGGTGAGGAACAAGGCAAGGTCTATCGTCTCGACGATATGCTAAGAGGCAACTCCGCATTGCTTACAATAGGACGTCAGGACTATCAAGTGAACAACGACATTACCATCAAGGAATTTGGAAGTAATTTCATTTCAAGGCAACACTGCACACTGGAACTCGACTATGACTCAGGGCAATGGGTTATCATCGACGGACAATGGGATGCTTATTCTCCCACAGGATGGAGACGCTCCACGAATGGCACGTTCCTCAACTCAAAGGAGGTGACTATCAATGGGCTTTTCCTCAAGCCAGGAGACATTGTCTCTATAGGAGAAACAAAACTAAGAGTAGAAGGATACTAACAATCTACAGTCAATGGATACACAACGAATAAAGCCATCTTTCTCAAGTTCCGTCAAGTCGGGCATGGGGTCACTGCTCAATGCTGCCGACAGAAAATTCTACGAATTGGAGCATTTCATCAGCACAAAGTTTCATCGTGCTGGTGAGCGACAGATTATCATCCTCGACAGGATAGAACTGGGTCGTGCGCCCGAATGTCAAGTGAGGTTTGATGACTCATGCCCCACGGTATCACGCCATCATGCAGCTATCGCAAGAGACGGCGACAACTGGAAGCTTGTACAGTTGTCGGCTACCAACTCCACACTTCTCAACGGTCATCCCATCGACCGAGAATGGTATCTACAGAGTGGCGATGAGATACAACTCTCTGTCAACGGACCAAAGTTGAGATTCAAGGTAGCTGAGGGCGACGAGGCTGCCATGGGGACAATTGCCTTGAAAAAAAGAATCAGCCTCTTTGGGCAGCAAGCCTTAAGACCCTACAAATGGGCTATCGCCGGTATTGCCTCGTCGCTACTACTATTATTGGGTTTGGCAGGATGGTATATCCACCAGCTAACAGTCAACAACGACACTTTAGAAGAGACATTGGCTCAAAACACCTCTGAACAAAAGAAGCAACAAGAGGAAAATGCCACAGCAATGGCCGAATTGAAGGAAATCAACAAATCGCTCCAGCAACAAGCAGTCTCCAACCAAGAAGAAATTGATATACTCCGTAATCGTCTTAACAATTTGTCGAGACAGGCCTCTTCGGCCCCAAGGACACCAATAGCCACGCCAAAGGTGTCGCAAACACACACGGAAAATACCAGCCTTGATGAGGCCATCAATTCTTCGGTTTACCTACTGCAGCCTGTCAGCATGACCATCACCGCCCCAGACGGCACTACCTCATCTATTGACGCCAGTATGATTAACCTACCTATAGGTACTGCTTTCCTGCAAGATGACGGACAAATCGTCGCCTCACGACACGTGGTCGAACCATGGCTATATATCGACCAAGACACAGACACTCTGCTGGTATATGTCAACGTCTTTGTAGCAGCTGGAGGGAAGGCTAATATCACATTCAATATGATACCATCTTCTGGAAAGACACTCAAAGTGAAGACAACTCAATTCAAGGTGGATCGTTCAAGAGATATAAAAGAAAGTTCCGACAATTTCTCTATCATCATCCCTCCCTCGGATCTCAGTAACGACATTGCCACGGCTAAATATGGAACCAAAGGTAAGTTGCATAGAGGTAGTCAAATGCAAGATGGACAGGAAGTGATCCTCGCAGGGTGCAGAACTGAAGGTTCAAAGACAAGCATCACCACTAAGATTGCAAGATTAACTTCCTCCTCGCCCAGTGACGGGCTTATCTACTTCGACAATGTACTCGACACAAAAACACTATCGGGGGGACCTGTCGTCGCTGTTTATGAAGATGGCTCCTACCAAGTAATAGGGGCTGTCGTAGGAAGGAACAACACTGAGAAAAACGCAATGATTCCATTGAAATAACTAACACATAATAATTAATAATAAGATGAAAAAAATAATGATAATGGCGTTTCCCCTGCTGTGCATAGCAGCTAACGCTCAAGTCAAACCCAACATTCCATCCATTAGCACCGGTAACAATCCAAATGGACTCATTAATCACCAGTCCAGCATAATAGAGGATGCCATCGGAGATGCATTCCTTTTGGCCACACAATCCTATCAAATCAAGGACAAAGAAGGAGAATATTATGGAAGAGGCAACAAAGATGAATTTGGTGAGACCATGGACATCTGCATAAAAGTAAAAGGAGGATATGTAGTATCAAGAGCCACGGTGGAGCCATGGCACAATGACACACATTTCACAAAATATGCAACAGACTATCAGCCAGTGCTCTTTCAGACGAAATTCATCAGCCTCAAAAACGACACAATCACAGATCGCACCTTCCGCAAAACAAACCCGACCAACATCAACGACAGTCTGGCTTTCATGGTGACTGACAACGAAAGATTCGGAGGCATTGGACTGGCAACAGACAAGCCCACAAGTGGAAAAGGTTGGTGTGTCTGGCTGCTGAGAAACAACAAAACCGGGGCCATGGAGTTAGCGGTAGAACGAAGTGATAAAAATATTCTGCCGGGCACTGTGACCAGTGTCACACCACCCTCCACCATCCTGCGCTTACAAAACAAGCCCACCGACCTGATACCCATAGGGGGAGCCTTGATATATCCTAAGACGAAAGAGTTAGGATTGATGGAATTTGTACTCTCAGGGATTATCTCCAATGTAGGCAATTCTTGGTCATTAATTACTTTCAAAGAGCCTTTGACCGGGAATAGTGCCCCTATCAACGTGAAGCCCGATAACGATGATGACAAACCCACGCCAGCCAGCAAACCTGCCGACGAGGAAAACAAGAAGGACGACAAGAAAAAGAAAGTAAAAGTAAAGAACACATGATACGATTTAAACTGGCCACCAACACTCACATTGGCCTGGTCAGATCAAACAACGAGGACAATTTCCAAGCCGCCGCCGATCTGACCGACTCACTGGCATGGGTTAATGAGCAAGAATACGACTTAGGCGAGAATGGCGCACTGATGGTAATTGCAGATGGCATGGGCGGCATGAATGCCGGAGAAGTAGCCTCACAAATTGCCGTCGACACTGTGTGCGACTGTTTTGCTCCCGAGCGTATCACGCCCCAGGCAAAGCAAGACAGAGGGACTGTGGAGCAGTTTATGCGGCATGTCATTACAATGGCCGACGAACGTATCAAGCAGGCGAGTAATAGCAACAGCGAATTACGGGGAATGGGTACCACCATCGTGCTGGCTTGGCTCCTGGGAAATCACGTGTACATCGCATGGTGTGGCGACAGCCGGGCATACGTCTATAATCCGGCATACGGACTGCGACGACTCACTAAAGACCATTCGTACGTACAAGCCCTCGTGGACAGAGGCACACTCACCGATGACGAAGCTTTTGACTTTCCACAGAACAACATCGTGACACGCTCATTAGGCGACAGTGAGAGCAAAGCTATATCCGACTGTCTCCCATCGCCTCATTTATTGTGTGACAACGATGTCATCATGCTGTGCACCGACGGACTATGCGGTTTGGTCAGAGACAAGGAGATAGAGGCCATCATAGCCGCAACTAACAGCAATATGCTCAATTGCGTCCAACATCTCACACAAGCGGCACTTGACAATGGGGGACACGACAATGTGACCATCTGTGCTTGCCGCATTATCAGCGGAGGAGCAAAGGCTTCGAAAAAAGACAAAGACATCACCAAGGACACATCTGATGTTGAAGTGAAAAAAACTTTCATGAAACGCAAGATGTGGATAATTGCCATGATAGTGGCATTACTCTCAGCTTTGGCATGTTTTGGTATATTTGTCTTTGGAAATCATTCAGGTAGAAAAGAGAATCAAACTGGTACAAAAGAGAATCAAATTCAAACACCTCTTCCACAAGAGAAAGATAACGAGAGAGAGCCGAAAATCAACTCAGCAGATTTACTCCCCGAAGAACTGTTCGACGAGGTAACAGGCATACAGGAAGAGGAAAAAGCTGAGGAAGAGATTAGAGGTTCTAAAAAAACTCAAAATGAAGAGACGCATGATAAAGGCAGCATTTTTAATGGTAATCGTAATACATATAATCAAAAAAGAGAAGAAACTGACAACAATATTGAAACAAGTGAGAATGAAGAAGTTATTAATGAGAATGAAGACAAGAACACGAATATAGAAAACATTAACAAAAAAACCCCTTCAACAAAAAAATAATATGGAAGAATTGTATGCCATCACTATAGGGCGCGATGAGTCTTGCAATATTGTGGTACCCGAGGAATTCGATACCGTGAGCAATTTCCACGCTGTCATTACACTTGAGAATAACATCTACACATTTGCTGATGAGAGTTCTAACGGTTCGAGTATTAATGGAGAGCATATACATTTGTCGATGACACAAGTGGATGTGAATGACATCATCTTACTTGCCGACTCCTACCAAGTGGACTGGAGTGAAGTGACACGACTTCTATGCGGTTCACACCCCACTGTCCGTAAAACAGAAGATTATAATCCCACGCCACAACCCATTCAGGACCCTTGTCCCCAGCCCTTACAAGAGCCTGACCCTTTCGTATATCCTACACCGAATCCTGTGAATCCTATCATTGACGAGTCACACGTGGCCCCGAATCCCCCACAATCAGATGATACCGACGACAACTACATTAAGAAGTGGAACTGGGGAGCATTCTTGGCGACACTTCCCTGGGGATTCTTTCATAAAGTGTGGGCAGTGCTATGGCTCATACCAATTCTCGGTATTGCCGACTTCTTGCTTTTCACTGTAGAAGATACTACCATCAAAACCATTCTCACCATCGCCCAAGTGGTCATAGCCCTGCTATATGGAGCATATTTTGGACATTATGGCTCAGAAATTGCATGGGAAAAACAAAACAACAAAAACTTGCTAAAATTCAAGAAGAGACAGCGCATTTGGATGTGGGTAGGTATACTGGTAGTTATACTCAATTTAGGCTATCTTGCCTGGACTTACGGTCCATCTATTTGGTCGTCGCCGAAAGAAGAACGGACCACAACGATAAGAACAGACGATGATGAGGATGATGAAAATAAAGAGAAAGAAGACGAAAAGAAAGATAGCCAAAAGGAAGATGACAACAAAGAAGAGGAATCCATAGAGAAAGAAAACTCCGAGAATAGCAAAACAGCTGATAGAGAAGAGGATGTTAAACAGGCTGAATATGTAGATGACTACGATGAATAAGCCCTATTCACACAAAAAAACAAACATGATGGAATTAAACATTGGAACACTATTTCACGATAGATACAGACTGACACAAATCATTGGACAAGGAGCGTCAGCACAAGTATGGAAAGCCATGGACACGAAGGCCAATAATTTAGTGGTGGCGCTAAAAATCTTTCATGCACTTTTTTCTGGAACCGACTCACACGGTTTTATGGACTTTGAACGGGAGTTCACACAGGTTTACAACTTGAAACATACCTATCTGCTCACACCTACAGGTTACGACATCTGCAACGGTGTGCCATATTTAGTTTTGCAATACTGTGAAAATGGCTCTGTGTCATCAATGGTGGGGCAAACAGATCAAGACACACTCATAGATTTCCTGCACGATGTTGCATGTGGGCTGGAATACTTGCACGACCACGATATTGTGCATCGTGACATCAAGCCCGACAACATTATGGTCGATGACAATATCCACTTCATGGTTACCGACTTTGGTATCAGCGTGCAAAACATCGGGCATAACAAAGGGGCAACAGGTTCTTCCGGGTCACCTGCATACATGGCTCCGGAAATCTATACCGACGGTGATGCCGTGAAAGCAAGCGACATTTGGGCTCTCGGAGCAACAGCATACGAACTGGTGGAGAAACAGTTACCGTTTGGTTTAAACGGTGGACTCTCACAAGCCTCTGGGGAGCAAATGCGCGAGATGACCACAAAGATACATCCTGAGCTCAAACGACTCATCACCCGTTGCTTAGAAAAAGACCCATGGAACAGACCACGTGCCACAGAGATACGTACCATGTTGGAACAATACCGCCAGACGGGTCGGTGGCACAAAATCAGTCGAAAGCGTATCTTCACATACGCTGCCATCGCACTCGCTTTCTTGGGCGTATTAGCAGCCCTCTATCTTTGGGACTATCATCGTGTGAAAACCGTATATTTCAAAGACTATGTAGAAGAATGGGGAGTGCCACAGGGAATCCACAAACTTAGCAAGAATGATATGGAGCAGCGCATCAATAGCTATAGGTTTGTGTATCATAAGCATAAACTCATCAGGATGTCGTATGTCAACTGCCGTGACAAGGTGGTGGGACATCACGATAGTGACGACACCGACCTAAATCGCCCTGACGACATAGAGTTCTTCTATAACAAAAGCGGCGACTTAGACTACGCAAAAGTATATGACTGCTACGGCAAAATCCTCTATGTGATGGACTATAGCGACAACATGAAAGTTATGACTTTCAGATACGACGATAAGTCTGGGACAGAAAAGCCACTTTCCACTTCCAGCACTTTCACAGCAAGTACTGAAGAGCAAACATCTAAAAGCCGTATTGTGAAATACTTGCTGACATACGACGAAGAAGGACGTACCTCACAATTAATGTATGCATCAACACAAAACATCATCACAGGTGATGACAATCTTATCTTTGGACGTAAATTTGAATACGACGATGAGGGCAGACTAAAACAAGAAACGTATCTCGGCTACGACGGCAAACCAAAGGCCAAGAGTGGAGGGCTGGCCATCCGTAAATGGGAGTACAACGACGAGGACGATATCGTAAAGACCTACTACCTCACAGCTGAAGGGAAGCCAAGTGGAGAAAGTGGATTAGGCACAACTGTTTGCCATAACATCCGTGACGAATATGGGAACTTGATATGCCAAAGAAGCGAAGACCTTGAGGGCAACCTGACCATTCGGCAGGATTTAGGCATATCAAGTGCTTACGAAGTTGTCAAAGATGGATTAACCACAAAGGTCTATTATACAGGATTAAACGACCAACGGGTTTATGAAAAAGAAAGCAAGGTGGGCGGTTATACTATCACTTACGACGAGAATGGTTTCACCAACAAATTGGAGTATATCGATATACACGATAAACCAATGCAGGACAACACAGGTGTATTTATCACAAAAATGCAAAACGATGAGAAGGGCAACAAAATCAAGATTGAGTATTGTGATAAAAAAGGAAAACCCATTGAGAACACATCAGGCATTGCAACCATTTCATGCAAATACGACAGCGTAGGAAACATTCTGGAATCATCTTATTTCGACAAAGAAGGGAAATTGTGCACTATAAAAGGTGACAACTATGCCATCATCGCAAAAACTTATGATAAGTTTGGACGTGAACTATCAGAAAGTTATTTTGGTAAAGATAAGGAACCCGTCAAGGACGAAAACGGTGTCGCATGCTACAAATATGAATATAATCCTAATGGAAGTCTGAGAAAAGTGACTTATCATGACGAAAAAGACAGCCTTACACAAAACACAGAAGGAGTGGCATGTATCGAACGCACCTATAATGAGAACGGACTCCTCACCAACGAATATTACTACAACACCGACGGTAAACGCACCATTACTAATGGGTATTCTGGCATTATCATGACATACGACGAAGCCGGACTATGCATAGACTACCGCTATGTGAACAATGAAGACAAAGCGACTCAAGTGCCATCATTGGGGTATGCAGGTGTAAGATATGAGCACGACAAACATGGCAACGTCATCCATGAAACACGCTATGGACCTGATGGTAAATTGGCACGCAATTACCTTGACAGCAGACACATCTATGATAGCGACGACAACGAGATAGAGGAATCTTTATATGATGCGAATGGAAATCGTGCCACCAATTCGAATGGAGTAAGTATCATTCGCTACAAATACAACAGCCGCAGAATGGTTGTGGAATATGCCTACTTCGACAAGAACGAAAAACCCATAAAAACAAAAGAGGGTGGTTATTCCATTCATCGATGCTCTTTCAATGACAAAGGCGAGCTGGTAAAAGAATCTTTCTTTGACACAGAGGGAAAACCTATAATCAGAACGGATGAACCATACGCCATGCGAAAAAATGAATACAACATCCAAGGACAAATCATCAAACAGAGTTTTTTCGATGTTGACGGCAACCCCACCGACCCCAAGAAATTTGTACCTGTGGGCGTATGTGAGTATGACGATAACGGCAACATGATTATGGTGGGCGCACAGGATGCAGACAACCACTTCATCTACAATCCTAAGACAGGATGCAGCATCACACGATATGAATATGATGAGAAACAACAAATAGTCAGTCAGAAGTACTACGATGCCAACGACAAGCCGGCCCTCAATACTATCAATGGATGCTTTGAAGAACGTATGAAATATGATGAATTCGGCAATCAGACTGAAGTGTCATACTATGGCTTGAACGGAAAGCTTACTAATGGCAAACTACAATATGCACGAATAAGGCAAACAT
>FLNZ01004457.1_pt1 | contig 17248 bp, 7 predicted proteins | sample 1140391 | NCBI WGS metagenome assembly FLNZ01 (sample SAMEA3878171, study PRJEB12797) | bioreactor metagenome | biome: Moose rumen | place: Sweden | collected 2011-10
ATTTTAGGTCAAAAATGTCAAAATCCGCAAAATCTAGGCACATCTTGTAAAATAATTCTTGGTTTTAGTTGCTTCTGTTTTTTGCTTATTGTGGTTTACCCCCGAAATGATTAGGGTTTATTGTTTAGATGTATATTTTGTGTGTTTTTGTTAGTATTATTGGAAAAAAAGCAAAAAAAATTTGGTCATTTCTTAGGATTTTATTTTCTTTGTAGGTTGTAAAGAATAATCTAAAAAAACATTATTAATATCTAAAAACATTTTGCAAAATGAAGAAATTTTTACTCTTACTAGCATTAGTTGCAATAGCTTGCTCGAGCGCGAGTGCTGCCGGCAAGCTGTTGAAAAAGGACCCTAACGGCTATGAGACGGTTAATGAGGTGAGCATGCGCAACCTGTGGCTCTTAGACCGCTTCCACTATGGCACTCTCGAGCTTGAACAATTTGACTGGTGCCACACCAAGGCCCGCACAGCGGTGCTCCAGGAAGGCATCGTGTATGTGGCTCGCAGCGAGGCGAAGCAGATTATCACGCCAGGTGCCAACGGCAACGACACCATTATGGCTGCTGTGGTTTTCCGCTTCGACGCTATGACTGGCGAGGCACTGGCGCCGCTGGATGTTACCCTTAACGGCGAGCCTTACGGCGTGTTCCTGGGCGTCAACACCATTGGCAAGGACAACTTCGGTCATGTGTGGGTAGCACCCTACACCAGCGAGAAGACTGCCGATGTGCCACTGTATCAGCTCGACACAGAGACTGGTGAGCTCACCTTGAGAGGAACTCTCAACAAAGGTGACGTGATAGCCCGTACCGACTACCTCGACCTCATTGGCGACATCACCTTTGAGGAGGCCGAGTGTAACGTGATGACTCCTGGCTCGCAGGTTCCTACCGTTTATGCTTGGCACAACGAGCAGGGCGGCGATGCCGACACCTGGGAGGGATTCTTTAGCGGTGACCCTTATATGGACTTTACCGAGATGTATCCCGAGAGCCAAACCCAATGGGGCTATGCTCCCGCTTGCCGCTTCGTGCTTGGCGAGGACGAGGACACGCGCTACAGCGGTGAGAACTTCTATATCGACGGCTTTACCACTGTGCCAGTGCTCTATTCCAGCGACGGCACTATCATTGACGGCTTTGGCAGCCTCTCTCAAGAAGAAATGGAAGCCGACAGCCTCTTGATGCCAAAAGTAGGAACCAACGGCATCGCCGAGTTCAAACTTGGCGACCGCAATTTCATCTCCTATTCTATTGGCCAGTACGACGCTCCCAACACTTGCCAGGTTAACATCTGCGAGCTGGGTGAGGGTATGGCATTCAGTGGCATGCAACGTTACTGGACCTTCCCCGCCGACGGTCAAGGACAGTCCAGCGATGGTGGTCTTCGCATCCACCCAATTACAGTGGAATACACTACCGAGGGTGGCAAAGACGCCGTAATGCTGCTTGAGTTCAAGAGCTATAACGGTATAGGTGTTTACATCATTGGCGAGGGTGTAGTTCCCGATGAGCCAATGAATGTGGCTGTTCCTGGCGACGTTAACGGCGACGGTGAGGTTACTGCTGCCGATATCACCGCTCTCTATGACTTCTTGCTCAGCAACGACGAGTCGCACATCGTTAATGGCGACCAAACCGGTGACGGCATCATCACAGCTGCCGACATCACTGCCGTTTACACTATCCTGCTCGGTGGTGAGTAATAAAGCATAATTTGATAAAGTTAGTTAAGGGGGGAGGCATGGTGGTTTTCCCCCCTTTATGTTTAATTGCTAAAAAGAATAATATAGCGAATTATCGAGCAATCGAGAAATCGAGCAATCGAGAAATCGAGCACTCGAATAATCGAGCACTTAGTTTATCAACACAAAAAAATAAATAGATGAAAAAATTAATACTTCTTTCAATAATGGCGGTAATGACTGCCATGAGCAGCTGGGCGGTGACCGACGGTCAGGTCTATGACAAGGTGAACGGCATAGGGGTGAAGAACCTGTGGATGCTGGACCGCGTGCATGCCAATAATGCCTATTTCGCTTCTCCCATTTGCCACACCAACGCCCGCACCGCTACCATGACAGGCGGCGTGGTGTATGTGTCGCGCAGTCAGGAGAACATGGTGGTTGTCCCTAACTCCCAGACTGGTGTGAACGACACCATCATGCAAGGCATGATTCACTGCTTTGACGCTCTCACTGGTGAGCCCACCAAAGACTTGTTCTTGACCCTCAATGGCGAGCCCTATGGCGTGTTCCTGGGTAACACCAGCATTGGCTGTGACAACTTCGGACACATCTGGGTGGCTCCCATGACCAGCGCCGCCGCAATAGAGATTCCCATTTACCTGGTAGATACCGAGAGCGGCGAGATGACTTTAGCGACCAATATGGAGAAGGGCGATGTTCCTTATCGCACCGACTATCTCGACCTCATTGGCGACATCACCCTTGAGCAGGCCGAGTGCAACATCATGACCATAGGTCACAACAGCAACGACCCAGGCTTCCCCACCGTCTATCGCTGGCACAACGACCAGGGTGGTGACATCGACACTTGGGAGGGCGGTTTCTATGGCGACCCATATATGGACTTCACCGAGTTCTATCCTGCCGAGAAAACGGGCTTCAGCCTCGCACCGGTTGTTAAGATGATTCTTGGCACCGATGAAGATAACATGTATAGCGGCGAGTATTTCTATATCGACTGCTTCGATGGCGCTCCTGTACTCTACTACGTTGATGGCACCGTGATCGACAGTTTTGAGAATGTGCCTGAGGAGCTGTGGCCCACCCGCGCCGCCGCCAATGGCATGAATGAGTTTACTCTCGATGACCGCCACTTCTTCGCCTATGTGAAAGCCGACATGAACGGCAACGGCAATGGCTGCCAAATCAACGTGTGTGAGCTTGGCGATGGCGATATGCTTGAGACCATGACCAAATATTGGCAGCTGCCAGCCGACAGTGTGGGCAAGTTTAACGACAGTGGCTTGCGTGTTCACTGCATAGCAGTGGAGAAGGGTGTTGACCAGCAAGGCAACGAGGAGGTGACTCTGCTCACCTTCAAGGCCTATAACGGTATGGGTGTTTACAAGATTGGCTCAGCCATCGAGCCCGACGGTCCTGTGGCTGTTCCTGGCGACGTGAACGGCGACGGCGAAGTGACAGCAGCCGACGTGACAGCCCTCTACGACTACTTGCTCAACAACGACACCTCCCACCTTGTCAATGGCGACCAGACCGGCGACGGCGAGATCACAGCAGGCGATGTGACGGCCGTCTATAACATCCTGCTGGGGAGTTAAGCGCTTCGCGCTGATTAGTGATTATTTGGTGCTACGCACCGATTCGTGATTAGAGAGCACTACGCGTGGGGGGATTAAGGACAATTCTCCCACGCTGTTTTTTTTCACACCTCGTCGCGGGTATATCAAACAACGTCGCGGGTATATCAAACAACGACTCGGTTATATCAAACAACTATCACAACATCTTAACAACTAAAACAACAAAAGTGTGCGCTAGTTAATACAAGTCGAAGACTTGTCTTAGTCGCACCCATGCGTCGAGGTATTAGACAAAAGAACAAAAGTTTACATAATGCTGTCGCCGCGGTGTAGTTTTTTGACAGACAGACATATAGACAATCAGATGTGTGTTCAGTATGTCAGTATGTCTGTCTGTCTTAAAAATATTTAGATAAAATGCTCACGCTCGAAAGAACTTGAGCAAGCTCAGTTCTTTACTCGCTTAATCGCATTTTTGTTGTGCTTGTTGTTAACTTGTTGTGTTTGTTGTTTTATATAACGGTGTCGTTTCTGGTCGTTTGATACAACATGCGTCAATTATCTTGTTGAGCTTGTTGTTATCTTGTTGTGCTTGTTGTTTTATATAACGGTGTTATTTTTGGTGTGTTTTGAGGAAATAATAGTGTCCTTTATTGCGTGACTAGCAAATATTCACTATATTTGCAATCTAAAAATCATTAACGACTTAACAACAAACAAAAAATAAAACATTATGAACAAGAAATTATCATTACTCATTCTCATGGCAATAGTCGCCATGACTGCGAGTGCCTATACCTACTACAATAACATTGAGATAGGCAACTTCAAGTATTATCTTGGCTTAGGCTCTTCGTCAAGCGAGGAGAATTATGCATTCTTGAAGGGACTTTCCAGCACGGCAAGCACTTCGCTCACCACGCTCGATATCCCGGGCTATGTAGTTTACAACGGCAACCGCTATCGTGTCACAACAATCACACAACAGGCTTTTGAGAACAACACCAAGATAACCACTGTAAACTTTGGCTACGGTGTGGAAAATCTTAGCAGTTATGTGTTTGACGGCTGCACCAATCTCAAATATGTGAACCTGCCCAGCTCGGTGAAAGAAATCGGGCAGTTCGTGTTCCAGAACTGCACGAGTCTTATGGTTGTGGCATTTGCCGGCGAGAAGGCACCTAAGATATATGACTACACCTTCAACCTGTCGAGTACGACAAAGCGTGCCTCCACGGCGACCTATCGCGGCATGAACGCCCTGAAGGCCGACGCCAAGTGGTTAGCGGCTTTCGGAGCCGACAACATCCTGCGTCACTATAGCTACAAGGTGGGAGATTTCAAGGTTTACAACTCCACCAACGGCTGCTGGCAGTACTATACCATCAGGAACGGCGTCCCCTATAACAGCACCAGCAGTAACCCGTCGTTGCGCTCAATGTGCGTGCTGGTGGCAGCTACCTTTACCGACGGCTCAAACTATACCATCAGTTTGCCGCAAACTGTAGGAAATTCTTCGAACAACTCTCCAGGCAGTTATAAGTTCTATGGCGTGGCTGACAGCGCGTTCATGGGCAACACCACCATCACCAAGATAACCAACAACAACACTATGGCATATAAAATCGGCATTAAAGCGTTTCATAGCTGCTCAAACCTCACCAGCGCCGATGTCCCTGTCGACACCATCTGCAATTATGCTTTCTATAATTGCACTAAACTCTCATCTGTTACCATTACCAGTAACTTGACTAATACTTTATATATTGGGAGCTACGCCTTTGGATATTGTGCATTCACTGGCGCATTTAATATTCCCGCAACAATCAAATCTATTGGTAATGCGCCGTTCTTTAACTGCTCTTCTTTGCAAAAAATAATTGTTGATGCTAACAACCCCAACTATTGTAGCTACAAAGATGCCTTATATAATAAAGCCAAGACTATACTCTACGAGATTCCTTGCCAGTGGCAATACGGGAAAAATGGGTCTGATATAGACAATAATATAACAGACTTCCCCGAAACGCTTCAACGGATACTGCAATATGCGGCGGCAGGAGCCAACATTAAATATCTCTATCTACCTTATAATGTCAAATACATTGACCAGTATGCCTTCAAGGACTGTAAAAGCTTATATACTGTGCACTTCCCGTCATCAGTGACTACAGTGCGGTCCAACGCTTTCAAAGGATGTGATGCAATCAGGGTAGTGTATCTCAATAAGGACACTCCGCCCAGTTATGTGTACTTTGATTACGACTCTAGTTGGGATTTGCATTTGATTGACTTGTACGTTCCTTATGAGAAATCAGGGATATATCAAAGTATCCAAAGCTACAGCGGTTGGAGTTGGTCGAGATTTAACATCAAAAGCGGTACTTATGACCACACCAACTGCTATGACATTGCAGCTGGCGGAGTGCGCTATACTGTAACCTCCGAAGAAGGATATTCGCATAATGGCTTCACGGGCGACGGTAAGCTGAAAGTTGTCGGGATTCCGGCTGGGACAAGGACTATTCCTCCAACGTTGAATTATGGTGGTAGAACATACGTTCCCAACCTTATTGATGGATATGCCACCTTTAATGAGGGAGGTAGCTATACCATTAATCAGGCTCAAAGCATCTCTTTTATAAAAGAAGCAGCTTTTGCTGATATTAAGCTTACAAATTTTCCGTTCATTAATGTGGAAATAATCGAAAGACTTGCTTTTTATCAAACTCAAATGAATTTTGATTTGGATTTGACCAATTTCCAACATCTGACAGATATAGGCAAAAGTGCGTTTAAAGGTTCAGGAATAACAAAGTTCGTGTCACCAATCTCAACCTCAGTGGATATCGGAAGTGAAGCCTTCTATGATTGCCAGAATCTTCATGAAATGTTTCTTTATGACGCAACCACTGGAACTGATTTCATTGGAAACAATGCCAGCGACTTCAAGTGTTGGATCAACTATCGAAAGCTTGAAGGATATTTGTCATCAGGACAATATTCTACATCCGTGATTAGTCCTTATTTACGGCTCGACAGCGAGTGGCAGTCGTTTTCTTGTTACAAGCCCATAAACTTCGAGGGCACTGGCGTGGAAGCCTACACTGTGACCGCCTACGACAAGAACCAGAAGAAAGTCACTCTGTCTAAAGTGGCAAAGTTGGAAGAGAAAAACGGTGCTGTGGTGCATGGCAACGTAGGGTCCTACTACCGGCTGAATTATGCTACTGGTTCCAATTTGACCACCTCACAGTACCTCAAGGCTGTGAACTCATCTGGATATGTGAATTCCGGCACCTACACAAGCCGTTTTGAAATAAACGCTACTAAGCCACAGTTCGATAAAATCACAGAATCAACCTATTTCAATAGAGGTTCTTCCTACCTAGAACTAAATGCCAGCGATACTGGAGGTGTCACCACCATCTACACCAACCTGAGCGGTTCAGTGGCTGTTCCCGGCGATGTGAACGGCGACGGCGAAGTGACGGCAGCCGATGTGACCGCGCTCTACGACGTGCTGCTCAACAATGACTACAGCCATGTCGTCAATGGCGACCAAACCGGCGACAACGACATCACCGCCGCCGACGTGACAGCAGTCTATACCATATTGCTGAGCAACTAAGCGCCTATTGCGCGAGGATTGAAGATCGGGGATCGGGGATCGAAGATCGGAGATCGGGAATTCTGTATTCTCCACTAATCACTAATCGCGCGTATCGCAACTAATCTTTAATCGTGCGCAAAGCGCATTGCCTTGTTTTATTGTTCTCTCTTTAAAAATATGAAAAAGATTATTTTATTGGCATTACTCTCATTCGTCTGCTCTGTGGGTTGGGCAAGCGACACGTGGACTTTGCGTGGCGTGGAGTATCAGGTCGATACTTTGTTCCACAACCAAGTGGGGCCAGGCACCACACAGACCTCGTTATGGTTCCATAATGACAGTGGCAAGCTGCGAGTGTTTTATTGCACCATCGACATGACCAACCCCTGGCTGTCGCTGTCGGGAGTGTGTGCCACCGACAAACTTGCCGGCAATGAGCGGGTCTCGGCGATGGCCGAGCGCAAAAGTGAGCCTGGCAAGCGCTATTTCGCTGGCATCAATGCCGATTTTTTCAACACCAGCGGCACTACAGGCCGTGGCGTGTCGATAGTGGGCACGCCCGTGGGTGCCACAGTGGTAGATGGCGAGATATATAGGGCTCGCAACAATTCGGCACTCTACAAGAACTTCATCGTCGATGAGGAGGGTGGGGTATATGTCAATCCCTTCGTCTTTGGCGGCAGTCTCACCACGCCTGCTGGCATGACGGCCACACTGGGCGGCGTGAACACCTATTCGAGCGAGAATAACAACAAGATTGTTATTTACACCGACCGCTACTATGGCAGCACCGATCAGACCAATAGCGGCACCGAGTTGGTTGCTAGACTTGTCGAGGGCGACAAGTTTGAGAGCGCACGTCCTTACAGAATGGTCGTCGAGAGCGACACCTGCACCGCAGGCGACATGACGATTCCTGCGGGCAAGTATGTGATTCGCGGGCGCGGCTCAGCGGCGACTGTTGTCAATACCCTGCAAATGGGTGATACTATCACCGTTTCTCCCACTTGGAAATTTGGCGATCTCAGTGTGGTGCCAGAGCAAGTGATTTCGGGCAACCCCAAGATTCTTGGTGATGGCGTGGTGCTCGACACCGAGGGCGAGCGTGCCGATGCCAGTCAGTTGCATCCTCGCTCGGCAGTGGGCTACAGCGACGGCGGCAACAAAGTGTATTTCCTTGTGGTTGATGGGCGCTCGCTCATTAGCGACGGCGTGCGCACCTCAGTGCTCGCCGACATCATGCGCTATGCTGGTGCCACCGATGCCATGAACGTGGATGGCGGTGGCTCGTCAACGCTCTACACCAGTGCCTTAGGCATTCGCAACAAGCCCAGCGACGGTACCGAGCGTGCCGACGGTAACGCAATCTTTGCGGTGTGCAGCGCCCCCGACGATGACGTGATTGCCTCGTTGCGATTTGTCGATTTCAGCCTTGTGGTGCCTAAATTTGGCGTTTACACACCCAAGTTCTATGGCTACAACCAGTATGGCATGCTCATCGACACCGATGTGCAAGGTGTGGAACTCTCGTGTCCTGAGTCGTTAGGTACTATTCGTGACAAATGCACCTTCTTTGCCAGCGGCAGTGGCACTGCTTTGCTCACTGGCACGTTGGGTGACATCAGCGTGAGCGCGCCGCTTACCATCATAGGCAGCGGCGATGCCATTGAACTGAAGAATGACTCAATCATTACCGACACCTATCGCACACATCGTGTCGCCCTTCAAAGCCAAGTAGGGGAGACCGTGATGCCTCTCGACCCCGAGGCTCTCACGTGGAGCAGCAGCGACGAGAGCATTGTCGTGATTGATGAGAACACTGGCGTGCTGCAAGGCTTGCGCGATGGCGAGGCAATGGTCACTGGCGTGCTCGACGACAAGTCACTTAGCATGAAAGTGACAGTGCAGAAGCCCATAAAGCGTGTATATCCCCTCGACCCCGAGATGGATCTTGGCACCTGGAGTTTTTCCATGAGCGGAGGCAAGAACTATGAAATCGAGCCGCTTGACAACGGCGTGAAAGTGACCTACACTGGCTCCAGCGCACGTGTCAATTACCTGCGCATGAATAAGGCGATAACACTATGGAGCCTCCCCGACACGTTGCGTGTGCGCATCAATCCTGGCGAGGCTCCAGTGACGGGCATCACCTTCGCTTTGCGGCCTAATGGCGGCAAAATCAGCTACCAGGCTGTCACTCCCGATTCGATACCCGCCAATGTCGAGACCACCATCGACCTTCCCATCGACCAGTGGATAGACGCCGATGACATGGGCAATTACCCCATTCAGCTCACTTATATCCAGGTGACTTTAGGAAAATCTACAGCTGGCCAGCAATACACGATGCTCATTCCTGGCCTAGAGGTGATTTACCGCCACGCGCCATTGAGTGCGCCCATCGCTGGCGACGTGAACGGCGACGGCGAGGTCACTGCCGCCGATGTGACCGCCCTCTACGACTACTTGCTCAACAACGCCACCACCCACCTCGTCAATGGCGACCAAACCGGCGACGGCGAAATCACCGCCGGCGATGTGACGGCTGTTTATGACTTTCTTTTAGGAAATTAGAGTTAAATGGTGCTGTAAGTTTTGCGTTTTGTTGAGTTTTTGTTACCTTTGTAACCGAGATAGTTGACAAGCTTTCAAGCCACAAGCTTACAAGCAATTATCGCTTAGATATCAGTTGTAGTAGCCACTTAACACTTAGATGTTTATGTCACGACGTCGTTTTCCTGTGGGAGTGCAGGACTTTGAGAGCATTATTAAAGATGGTTTTGTCTATATCGACAAGACCGAGTATATCTATGACCTTGCCAACAACTATGGCAATGCAATTTTCTTGAGCCGCCCTAGGCGGTTCGGCAAGTCGCTGCTGTGCTCCACATTGCGGCATTATTTCCAGGGTCACAAGGAGCTGTTCAAAGGTCTCGCCATCGATAAATTGGAGAAAAACTGGACGGAATACCCGGTTTTCCACTTCGATATGTCGAAATGCAAGCGCGATGATGTGGCGATGGTTACGCGACAACTAGAGAAGCAGATTCTTGATTACGAGAAGGAATATAATTGTGAGTCACCCGATTTAGATAGTGGAGGGCGATTGGAGAATTTAATAGAAACAGCCCACAAGCTCACTGGCAACCGTGCGGTGCTCATTTTCGACGAGTACGACTCTCCTATTCTCAACGTGATTGACCACCCCGAGAAGATGAAAGAGATAAAAAGTCTCTACAACTCGTTCTATGGTCCCGTGAAGAGCATGGGCGACCACCTTCGCTTCGTTCTTCTCACCGGCATCACGAAGTTCTCTCAGATGTCGATATTCTCTACCATCAATAACTTGAGTAACATTTCGATGCTTGAGAAATGGGAAGGTCTGTGTGGCATAACCGCACAAGAGCTGGAAGCGAATTTCAAGGACGACATATCCCAACTGTCTGAAAAGTACAAACTAACTCCCGATGAGATGCTGCATCGCCTTCGTGACCGCTACGACGGCTACCATTTCGGTCCGGGAATGATAGATGTCTATAATCCTTTCAGTATCGTCAATACTTTCTCAAGTATGAAGCTCGATGACTATTGGTTCGCCAGCGCCACCCCTTCGGCACTGATAAAAATCCTTGACAAGTATAATTTCAAGCTCACTGATATCGAAAACACCCAGATGTCGTCTAGAATGTTTGACCAGCCCTTTGACAATATGGGCAGTGCGATAGCCATTCTGTATCAGAGCGGTTACCTTACGATAAAGGACTATGACTTCGACTATAATCTCTACACGCTGGGCATCCCCAACGGAGAGGTTTACAGCGGACTTTACAGCACCTTGATGCCTCTGTATCTCGACAAGTCGGACATGAAGAATGACTCATTCATAAACGCTATGATGAAATCCATAAATGCCGACGATATTGATAGTGCGCTGACGGCGGTTCAGAGCTACCTCTCGTCGTTGCCCTACGACCTTGGCGTGAAGACCGAGCTTGACTTTGAGGCTATCCTGAAAGTTCTCTTCGACTGCGTAGGCATCAAGACCGACACCGAGGTGCGCAATGCTCGCGGCCGCTGCGACGTGGTAATGAAGAACCGCAACACCATCTATGTGCTTGAGCTGAAGATTTCAGGCACCGCCACTGTCGATGACGCATTGGCTCAGATTGACGAGAAGAACTACCTTATTCCCTACTGGAACGATTCTCGTCGCAAGGTGAAGGTGGGGGTGACTGTTGACCCCGAGACACGCACCATCAAGGAGTGGAAAGTTGTTAATACGTAATATAAATTTTCGAATTAATAGATGTTCTAGTGTCTCTAGTAATAACACTGACAACAAAAAAAATATTTGCCTTGTCAGCTGATATAGTATGCACATAAAAAACATAGATAATATGAAAAAGATTAGTCTATTGGCGTTGCTCTCGCTCGCTTGTTCTATTGGCTGGGCGGGTAATACATGGAGCTTGCTGGGGGAGGAATACTCGGTCGATACCTTGTTTCATGCCAAGATAGGTCCTGGCACGAGCCAAACGTCGCTATATTTTACTAACGGCAGCACCGAGATGCGAGTGTTCTATACCACCATCGACATGACCAACCCCTACCTCAGTCTGCGCACCGTGAGCGGCACCGACAAGACTGCGGGCGGAGAGGTGGTGTCGTCGATGGCTCAGCGCAACGACGGTCCAGGTCACCGCTTCTTTGTGGGTATCAACGGCGACTTTTTCTACACCAGCGGCACTACCGCACAAGGCGTGTCGATGGTGGGAACGCCCATAGGCACCTGCATTGGTGATGGTGTGGTGTATCGTCTAAATGGCGAAGAATATAAGTATGTGTTTGATGGGAATCGCAATTCCTACATCAATGCGGTGTCGTTCAGCGGCTCGGTGAGTCACAACGGCACAACGGTGACTGCTGGCGGTGTGAACACCGACGCGAGCAACAATGTCATCACGTTCTACAACGACCGCTATTACGGCTCCACCAATCAAACCTCGGCGTGCTGCGAGGTGGAAGCTCAGCTCGAGGAAGGCAACACTTTCAACTTCCTTGAGCCGTTCAAGATGGTGATTACAGGCGCACCCAGCACCGCAGGTGACATGACTGTGCCTAATGGCAAATATGTGCTGCACGGACAGGGCACTACAGCCGATTTCATTGCTGGCTTGCAAGTGGGTGATGAGGTGACCGTGACTATGAACGCTGTGGCTGGTGGCACCAAGATTGACCCTCGCGAGGTGGTGAGTGGTCAGCCCTGGATGCTGCGCAATGGCGAGACCATCAACGACGGCAACCCCGATATGCACCCGCGCACTTGCATAGGTTTCGCCAATGGCGGCCAAACGGTGATTTTCCTTGTGGTGGATGGTCGTTCGCTCATCAGTGACGGCTGCCGCACCTCGCATTTAGGCGACTTGCTGCGTTATGCCGGTGCCACTGAGGGCATGAACCTTGACGGTGGTGGCTCCACAACGCTATATACCAGTGCTTTGGGAGTTAGAAATGTGCCTAGCGATGGCCATGAGCGTGCCGACTGCAACGGATTGTTCCTCGTGAGCAGTGCCCCTGATGATGACGTGATTGCCGAGATACGTTTCAAAGACTGGACTCAGCGAGTGCCAAAATATGGCATCTATACTCCTGTGATTTACGGCTACAACCAGTATGGCATGCTCATCGACACCGATGTGCAGGGTTTTACCCTTGAGGCAGAGGAGAGCCTGGGCACTATCAAAGACGGCACTACTTTCTTTGGCACTGGCAGTGGCGACGGCGTGATAACCGCTGTGTATAACGGCATCACAGCCACATTGCCCATCTCGATAGTGGGAAGTGGTGACGATATGAGCCTAACCAACGACTCCATCATTACCGACACCTACCGCACCTACGCTGTGGGTGTTGAGAGCCAAGTAGGGGAGACCGTGATGCCTCTCGACCCCGAGGCTCTCACGTGGAGCAGCAGCGACGAGAGCATTGTCGTGATTGATGAGAACACTGGCGTGCTGCAAGGCTTGCGCGATGGCGAGGCAATGGTCACTGGCGTGCTCGACGACAAGTCACTTAGCATGAAAGTGACAGTGCAGAAGCCCATAAAGCGTGTCTATCCCATTGACCCCGAGATGGATCTTGGCACCTGGAGTTTTTCTATGAGCGGAGGCAAGAACTATGAAATCGAGCCGCTTGACAACGGCGTGAAAGTGACCTACACTGGCTCCAGCGCACGTGTCAATTACCTGCGCATGACAAAGTCGATAACACTATGGAGCCTCCCCGACACGTTGCGTGTGCGCATCAACCCTGGCGAGGCTCCAGTGACGGGCATCACCTTCGCTTTGCGGCCTAATGGCGGCAAAATCAGCTACCAGGCAGTCACTCCCGATTCGATACCCGCCAATGTCGAGACCACCATCGACCTGCCCATCGACCAGTGGATAGACGCCGATGACATGGGCAATTACCCCATTCAGCTCACTTATATCCAGGTGACTTTAGGAAAATCTACAGCTGGTCAGCAATACACGATGCTCATTCCTGGCCTAGAGGTGATTTACCGCCACGCGCCATTGAGTGCGCCCATCGCTGGCGACGTGAACGGCGACGGCGAGGTCACTGCCGCCGATGTGACCGCCCTCTACGACTACTTGCTCAACAACGCCACCACCCACCTCGTCAATGGCGACCAAACCGGCGACGGCGAAATCACCGCTGGCGACGTGACGGCGGTTTATGATATTTTACTAGGAGAACTATAAACATAAATATTTAAGAAAATGAGAAGATTATTATTATTAATGGCGCTGATGCTGTCGATGGCGATGATCGCCAACGACAAGATAAGTGCGCCAACACAACAGTTTTTGAACGATTATGCTCGTGGCGTAACACAGCAAGCCGACAAGAAACTATTTAGCAAAACAAAGGCGGTCAATGGTGTGGAAACTATGGACTGCTTCATATTGCTTAACGGCACATCCACTGCCCAACTCAAGGCTTTGGGAGTGACTGTCACTGGCGAGTTCGACGACATCGTCACGGCTCTTGTACCCATCAACAAAGTGGAGCAGGTGGCACAACTAGACTGTGTGCAGCAGATTGCCGTCTCGCAGATAGCGCAGCAATACACCGACCAAGCCAAGAACGTTACCAAAGCTCTCCAGGCATGGAACGGCACTAGCAACGGGTTGCCTCAGAACTATCGTGGCACAGGTGTGGTGATTGGTATCATCGACACTGGTATGGATTTCAACCATCGCGCCTTCTTGGATGCTTCGGGTAACACCCGCATCAAAGCGGTGTATATGCCCAACGCCACCGAAGCCAATGGCGGCACACAGCCCACCATTGGCAGTTCCACGCTCACCGGATATCACTACACCACCGCCAGCCAGATTGCCGCCCTCACCACCGACTATAGCGGTGAGAGCCACGGCACCCACACCAGCGGCTGCGCCGGAGGCTCCGAAGTTAATGGCTATGCCGGTATGGCTCCCGACTGCGACTTAGTGATGTGCGGTTTAGGCGATAACTTGTCTCAAACAGCTATCGTAAATAGCGCTAAGTACATCGCCAACTATGCCAAAACTCAAGGAAAACCTTGTGTTATCAGCATCAGTCTGGGCAGCAACACCGGTCCTCACGATGGCTCGAGTTACATCTGCCGCGCCTATGACCAAGTCGCCAACCAATATGGCGCAGTGATTTTGCTCTCCTCGGGCAATGAGGCCGATGTCACTGGTTATGCCACCAGAACGCTCTCAAGCGAGACCGACGCCTTTATCATCATGCACGAGACATCTACTGGTGGTGCTAATGTGGGAGGCTCTTCCTACTATGGCACAGCGATTATGGACATTTGGGGTAGGACCAGCGACCAGCTCAAGCTCAAAGTGCTTGTGGTGAACAAGAACAATGGTACCATCGCCTATACCAGCGATGAGATTACCAGCAGCACAACATTGAACAACTTCAGCTCTTGCTTCAACAGCTCTAGTTCGGTGGAGATATCTTTCAGCTCTTCCAACAACCGTAAGAATATCTACATCCATCCCTCGATGACAGGGGCTAAAAACAGCAACTACCGTCTCGCTTACATGGTGACCAGTGCCGCTGGCAACACTATTGACGCGTGGAGTGACGGTGGTCATGCCTCGAGAATCGTTTCCTCGGGAAATATAAGTGGTTACACTCTCACTAAGGGACAGGCAGACGGCACGATGAGCGACGACATCTGCGGTAGCAAGACCATCAGTGTGGGCGCTATGGCTTCTCGCACCAGCTACAACTACCCATACAGCGCAAACGATGTGGCTTATTTCTCAAGCTACGGTACCGATGTCAAGGGTGTTGACCACCCATTTATCACTGCCCCAGGGCATGTTGTCATCTCTTCGCTTAACGGTTATGACTCAAGCAGTTCATCGGGTTATTCCTACAGGACAAGTTATAATGGCCGCTACCACTATTGGGGACAGATGAGTGGCACCTCGATGTCAACGCCTATCGCCGCCGGTGTGGTGGCTCTGTATCTGCAAGCCGACCCTGAGCTCGATGTCAATGGCGTGAAAGACGCTATCGCCAACAGTGCTACAGCCTACACTGCCTACATTACTAACCCCACCAGCCCTGCCAAGCAGCGCGGGCATGGCATCATCAACGCTCTTGACGGTATCTCTTATGTTCTGCTACAGAGCGTTATGCCAAGGATTATAGCCAATAAAACCGAACTCAACATGAGTGGATATGTGGGTGACACTATCACCACCACAGTGAACCTTGAGGGTCGCAACCTCACCGATGGCGTGAGTGTGAGCGTGGTGGGTCCCAGTATCTATAGTGTAGAGCCCACAAGCTTCACCAACGCCGAGATAATGGCTGGTGCCACACTCACCGTCAAGTATATGCCTACTGCCGCTGGCTCCACATCGGCGACCATCAACCTCAACAGCACTGTCGCGCAGCAGCTGTCTATACAGACTTCTATAAGCGTCAATGGCGTTGCCGAGCCTAAGATACCCACTATCAGCGTGAGCAACGAATCGCTCGACATTACCGCCTACGCTGGAGGCACTGCAACCAAGGGCTTTAGAATATATGGTCAGTTCCTCAATGACGACGTGACACTCACCAGCGACAACGATATGTTTACCGTCTCTCCAAGCACCATCGCTGCCAGCGACCTTGCCGAGGGCTATTATATGACTGCAACTGTGACCTACGCACCAACTGCTGCGGGCAGTCACAGTGGCACCATCACCCTTAGCAGCACAGGTGCCGAGAGCGTGACTGTTGCCCTCACCGGCACTGCCACAGTCAATATCGTGGCACCTCACGCCACCGAGGCGACAGGCGTTGCGGGCACTTCGTTTACCGCCAACTGGGACCCCTGCCCCTTTGCCAACAGCTACACGTTGCGCGTCAAGCCATTGGCAACGGCAACTCCGTTCTTTGTTGAGACATTCGAAAAGTGCACTAAGGAGAGCACCACCAATATAGCCAGCTCTATAAATAATTACACCGACAACAGCGGTTGGGCAGGGGCTTACATCTACCAGGCGGTAGGTGGCTTGCGACTTGGCGCTACCAGCTATAACGGCGTTTTGCAAACTCCTGCTCTCGACCTCTCGGGCAGTGAGGGCAAGGTGAGCGTGAAGTTTACCGCGCGTGCCTACGACACCGATACCGATTGCCCGCTCACCGTGAGCTGTGGCGACAATAGCGAGTCGCTGACTATTCCCTCGAGCGACGAGGGCAGCTACATTGTGGTGCTTGACTGCACCGCCGAGGCAGGGCAGAAGATTAAGTTTGCCACTACTGTCAAGAAGAAACGTGTGGTAATCACTGGTGTGGACATCTATGAAGGCAATATCTTGGAGCAGAGCAGCGAGGGCGAGGCTATTGAATTTGCCGGCATTACCGACACTCACTACCTCGTTACCGGCTTACAGCCCGAGACTACCTACGCCTACGATGTTAAGGCTCTCTACGGCGACGATTTCAGCGGCTGGTCTAATATGATAGAGGTCCTGACTCTCTCAGGCGATGACCATGTGTATGGCGACGTGAATTGCGACGGCGAGGTCACTACCATCGACATCACTTGTCTCTACAACTATCTGCTCAATGGCGACACTACCTACATCGCCACCAGTGACGTTAATGGTGATGGCGAGATCACAACAGTAGATATCACAATAATCTATAACATCTTGCTGGGGAACTAAGCGCCTATGGCGCGAGGTTCGTAGATCGGAGCTGCGCCAGCGCGGTTTAAGACAAATACATTACCGCTACGCGTGGGGGGATTACTGACAATTCCCCCACGCTGGTTTTTT
>FLNZ01000410.1_pt1 | contig 17241 bp, 14 predicted proteins | sample 1140391 | NCBI WGS metagenome assembly FLNZ01 (sample SAMEA3878171, study PRJEB12797) | bioreactor metagenome | biome: Moose rumen | place: Sweden | collected 2011-10
CGAAACGTCGTAAACGATCTTGTCCTTGGGCGATTCGAAAACGTAATGCAGCGCGATGGTCGCTTCCACGAATCCGAGGTTCGGCGCCAAATGTCCGCCGCAATGTGAAATCTTGTTCAAGAGGGCCGTGCGGATTTCGGCCGCGAGTGCCTTGAGGGTTTCCGAGTCCATCTTTTTCACATCTACAGGGGATGCAATTTTTTCCATCAGCATAAAATACCACCTTTTTTTGTACAAATATACAACGAGATCGGTTCACCAAGGCAAAATAATTGTTTTTTTTCTGGTTCTTCCGGGAAACACTTTATTTTACACGCGTATTAATTTATGCAAATATTTGCATGAATGCATTGACAAAGTGATAGTCTATATCTATATTTGCCTATCGAAGAAATAGGGTGGCCGTGTGCAAATTGCCTGACTATCTATATTTATCTTGATTGAACAAGAGGACTATATGAAGACCGAAACTTTGTGCGTACAGGGCGGCTGGCAGCCGAAAAACGGCGAACCCCGCGTTCTTCCCATCTACCAGAGCACCACTTTCAAGTACGAATCCAGCAACGCCATGGCCGACCTGTTCGACCTGAAGGCGTCGGGATACTTTTACACGCGCCTGCAGAACCCCACCAACGACGCCGTGGCTTCAAAGATTGCGGCCCTCGAAGGCGGTGTGGCGGCAATGCTCACCAGTTCCGGCCAGGCGGCGAACTTCTACGCCGTTTTCAACATCTGCGAAGCGGGCGACCACTTCATCAGCACTTCCGCCATTTACGGCGGCACGAGCAACCTTTTTGGCGTGACCATGAAGAAACTCGGCATCGAATGCACCTTCGTGGACCAGGACGCACCCGACGAGGAAATCGAGAAGGCCTTCCGCCCGAACACCAAGTGCTTCTTCGGCGAGACGGTGGCGAACCCCGCAGGCAAGATTCTCGACCTGGAACGCTTCGCGAAGCTCGCCCACAAGCACGGCGTACCCATGATTGTGGACAACACGTTCCCGACCCCCGTACTCTGCCGCCCCTTCGAATTCGGCGTGGACATCGTGACCCATTCCACCACCAAGTACATGGATGGCCACGCCATGGCCGTGGGCGGCTGCGTCGTCGATAGCGGAAACTTCGACTGGGAAGCCCATCACGACAAGTTCAAGGGACTCACCGAACCGGACCCGAGCTACCACGGCCTTGCCTACACCAAGGCCTTCGGCAAGGGAGCCTACATCACGAAGGCCACGGCGCAACTCATGCGCGACCTGGGTTCCATCCAGTCTCCGCAGAACGCGTTCCTCTTGAACGTGGGCCTCGAAACACTCCACCTGCGCATGCCGCGCCACTGCGAAAACGCGCTCGCCTGCGCGAAGTTCCTCAAGGCTCACCCGAAGGTGGCCTGGGTCGATTACGCGGGCCTCGAAGACCACAAGTTCCACGCGCTTGCCCAGAAACAGTTCAAGGGAGGCCTCCCGTGCGGCGTGCTCACCTTCGGTATCAAGGGTGGCCGCGAAAAGAGCATCCAGTTCATGGACGGCCTCAAGATGATTTGCATCGTGACCCACGTGGCCGACGCCCGCAGCTGCGTGCTGCACCCGGCAAGCCACACCCACCGCCAGCTCAGCGACGAACAGCTTGTCGAAGCGTGTGTCGCCCCTGACCTGATCCGCTTCAGCGTAGGCATCGAGAATGTGGAAGACATCATTGCCGACCTCACGCAGGCTCTTGACAAGGTGTAAGTTTTTTTTATAAAATAAATTTGAGGACACCCCTTGAAAAGGAATGTCCTTTATTGTAACTTTGTCCCAAAAATGGGGAATTGAGGGTTAGGGGTCCATCAAACACCTCGGGAAACCCTGCCATGCAAATGGCGGGGTTTCCTTATTCGGCGTTGGAGAATTTTTTCCGCTATCGTGAACGGTTCTTGTTCGTGTTTTTGCGTTGGCTGTTGATGTTATTTTGTTTGTTGTTTCGGTGAAAAACGTGACCTTTGTTGTTGCCGTTCTTCCCGAATTGTGCGGCGCGCCTCTCCTTGCGGGCGGAATTTTCCCAGCGCCCCTTCTCGCCGACCTTCTTGGGCACGATGGTGGTGGAGCGCTGCTCCCGCTTCTGCTGTTCGCGCTCCCGGTATTCGGCGTTGGTTTCCCGCTCCTTGCTGGGGAAGAACTCCTTGCCTTCCGCCTTCGCACTGCGGCTCAATAGCAGTCGCCCGATTTTCCCGAGTTTCAGGCGTTCCAGCGTCGCGCGGATTTGCGGGCGGTTCTCCGGAATGTACCAGAAGAAGAACTGCCTCTGGCTCTTCTTCTGCTCCGGCGTTTTCGCCACGTAAAGCGGTTTCCCGTCGGGAGTCATCTCGGAATAGAACATCTCCGTGGCAATCGTCATCGGCGTCGGTGTAAAGTCCTGTACCTGTTCCAGCTGGAATCCGAGCTGCTTTGTCTCGAGGGCAAGTTCTGCCATGTCGGCCTCGGTACACCCGGGGTGGCTACTGATAAAGTAAGGTATAATCTGCTGGCGCTTGCCGATGCGCTTGCATTCGTCGTCGAAGAATTCCTTGAACTTGTGGAACAGCGTAAAGCTCGGCTTGCGCATGAGTTTCAGCACTTCGTCGCTCGTGTGTTCCGGCGCCACCTTCAGGCGTCCGCTCACGTGGTAGTCGATAAGTTCGCGGGCGTATTCCTCATGGTCGCGAATCAGTTCCTGGTCGTCGGTTTCCTGCAGCAGCATGTCGTAGCGCACGCCGCTTCCGATGAACAGGTGTTTCACCTTCGGGTGGTTGCGCACTTCGCGATAAAGTTCCAGGAGCTCATGGTGGTGCGTGTCCATGTTGTCGCAGACTTTTGGCGTCAGGCAGCTGGGGCGCGCGCACTTTTGGCAACGGCTCGGGTCGCGGCCGCGCATGTTGTACATGTTGGCGCTCGGGCCGCCCAAGTCGGTGATGGTTCCGGCAAAGCCGTCCATTTTCGTTATCAAATCGACTTCGCGCAGAATGCTTTCGCGGCTACGGCTTGCGATGAACTTTCCCTGGTGCGCGTTGATGGCGCAAAAACTGCAACCGCCAAAACAGCCGCGGTGCGTGTTGATGCTGAACTTTATCATATCGAACGCAGGCACGTTGCCGCGCTTCTTGTAACGCGGGTGCGGTTCGCGGGCGTAAGGGTATTCAAAGCTTTCGTCCAGTTCGCCGTATTCCAGCGGCGGGTACGCGGGGTTAATCACCACGGTCTGTTCCGCGACATCTTGCAGAATGCGACGCTGGAACCACTTGTTGCATTCGATGTCCACCCTGCGGCAGTTCTCTATCTGGTTCCGCTTGCTCGCGAGGCATTCCTCGTAGCATGCAAGCCGCAGGTCTTCCCACTGATTGCTCTTCGGGATTTGTCCCTTGGGCGCGAGGTATGCCGTCTGCGGAATGGAATGCAGACTCGAAAACGGCACGCCCTTCTTCAAGAGCCGTACGATTTCCTTTAGCGGCTTTTCCCCCATGCCGTAAACGAGAAGGTCGGCCTGCGTATCGAACAGGATACTCGGCTTTAGTTTGTCGCTCCAGTAGTCGTAATGTGTCACGCGGCGAAGGCTCGATTCGAGCCCGCCAATCAGCAGCGGAACATCGGGGTAGAGCTTCTTTAAAATTTTTGCGTAAGTGTAGGTCGCGTAATCGGGGCGGAATCCCGCCTTGTTGCCGGGCGTAAAGGCGTCGTCGCTACGCAAGCGCTTTGCTGCGGTGTAGTGGTTCACCATGGAATCCATGCCGCTGCTAATCGCGAAGAACATTCTCGGACGCCCGAGCTTCTTGAAGTCGCGCAGGTCGTCGCGCCAGTTCGGCTGCGGCAAAATCGAGACGCGGAGCCCTTCGTGCTCGAAAAGCCTTGCCACCACGGCATGCCCAAAACAGGGATGGTCCACGTAGGCGTCCGCGCTCACGATAATCACGTCCACGTAATCCCAGCCAAGGGCATCGAGGTCCTCTTTGCAGATGGGCAGGAATCGCGGGTCGTACATAATTTGCAATTTAGAAAAAAATGAAAATGCAATTTTTTGTTTTTTCATAGTAGCTAGTAACTTTGAACTAGTAACTAGCCTTAAGTCTCTTTTCTACATTTACCGCCATGAAACCCTTAAGCAGCCGTACCGAACATTTTACCGAATCTGTCATCCGCCACATGACGCGTACCGCAAACGCTTGCGGTGCCATCAACTTGTCGCAGGGGTTCCCTGATTTCGACCCGCCAGCGGCATTGCAGAATCGGCTGGCCAAGGTGGCCCGTACAGGCCCGCATCAGTACGCGCTTACGATCGGTGCGCAGAATTTCCGCGAAGCGCTTTCCGAAAAGCAGGAACATTTTAGCGGTCTGCGTTACGACCCGCAAACCGAAATGGTCATTACCTGCGGCAGTACCGAGGCGATGATGATTTCGATGATGTCGGTTTGCAATCCTGGCGACAAGGTGGTCATCTTTTCGCCTTTCTACGAAAACTATACCGCCGACACGATTCTGAGCGGGGCGACCCCGGTTTATGTCCCGCTCAATCCTGACGATTTTACCTTTGATGCGAACGTCCTCGAAGACGCCATGAGGCAGCCGGGCATAAAGGCGCTGGTACTTTGCAATCCGTCGAACCCGAGCGGCAAGGTTTTTGCCCGCGAAGAGCTGCAGATTATTGCAGGCCTCGCCATTAAATATGATTTGTATGTAATCACTGACGAAGTCTACGAACACATCGTCTTTGCACCGCATCGTCATACTTATTTGGCAACGCTTCCGGGCATGCGCGAACGCACCATCGAATGCTCCAGCCTTTCCAAGAGCTATTCCATTACGGGCTGGCGCCTCGGCTATGTACTTGCCGCGCAGCCGATTATGGACCGAATCAAGAAGGTCCACGACTTTACGGTGGTGGGCGCCGCCTCGCCGCTGCAAGAGGCCGCAGTGACCGCGCTCGGCTTCGGTGACGATTACTACGCCGAATTGCAGGCGCATTATACGCACATGAAAAAGCTGTTCACCGACGGCCTTGCAAACCTGGGCTTTTCCTTCAAGGAACCGCAGGGCACGTACTTCGTGATGATGGATATAAGCGAGTTCGGCTACGGCAATCGCTTTGGCGAAAAGGCCGATGAGCAGTTCTGCATGGACATGGCGCACAAGGTCGGTGTCGCCGCAGTGCCCGGCTCCAGTTTCTTCCGCGAACCGGTGAACCACCTGATCCGCTTCCACTTCGCCAAGAAAGACGAAACGCTTGTCGAGTCGCTGAACCGGTTGGAAAAATTGAAAAGGGTTCTCGGATAAAGTCGTTTATGTCATGCCTGACTTGATTCGGCATCTCCTTTTTAGGGATCTCCTTTTCCCGCGTCTCTTTTTTCCGCATCCCTTTTGGAATATACGCAGCCGCAGTAGTTCTGCCGGTACAAATTGTATTCGGCGGAGAGCAGGATTGACCGCTTGTATCCGCCCTTCTTCTTGAAGTCGCTGGGGAGCCGCCTGATTCCGTAGATGTCGCATTGCTCCTGCACCACCTCGTTGAGCACCTGGGCGTTTTTCATGGGGCTAATCGTAAGCGTTGTCGTGAAGTAGTCGGCGCCCAGTCGCTTGGCGAGCCTGGCCGATTCGGCGAGGCGCAGCTCGAAACACTTGCGGCAGCGCCTGCCGCCTTCGGGCTCGTCTTCTAGCCCCCGGATAGCGTCGTAGAACTTTTTCGGGTCATATTCGCCCTCGACTAAGGTGACGGGGTGCTTTGTCTTGAATTCCGAAATGAAACGTTTGATTTCGGCCACCCGGTGTCGGTATTCTTCGTCGGGGGCGATATTCGGGTTGTAATAGAAAAGCGTAATCTTGAAATACTGCGAAAGGTATTCGACGGTGTAGCTGCTGCACGGTGCGCAACAGGCATGCAACAACAGGTGCGGCACTTCGCCGGTGCGTTCCAGGCGGCGTATGATAAAATCCAAATCCCGCTGGTAATTGTGCTTGGGAAGACTCTTGTCATGCCCGGCTTGGCCGGGCATCGCCTTTTCAAATTCAGCAGTATGAGTTTGCCTTTTTTCTGCCATACTTAATAATTCAATGCCCCGAAAGCCGTAATCCAGTAGCAAATCGTAGTTACGACCGCAAAGGAACCCATCACGGTGCGCTCCTTGTGGGCGGTGCTAAAAAGGACGGTCGCCGTATAGAAAGTCAAGTACAGTGCAAAGAAAAAGGCCAGGATTCGCGTGACGAGGAAGGGAATGACTTCGGGCAGGACTTGCCCTGCCGAAAGCAGCACGAAAAGGGCCACGAACTGCATCGCGGTCGGTACGACGAAGGCCCTGCGCGCTTCGGGCGGAATCACCCTGTAACGCGCGTTCATGGCGTATGCGCCCAGGGGCGCTCCCAGGGCGAGCGCGATGTTCAAGGCGACTGCGGGCAAAAAGGCGATTGCCCCGATAACTGCCATAATATGAATCATCGCCCTAAATGTAGAATTTTAGCTGGACAGTAAATTCGTCACCATAAGGAGGCCATTCGCATTGAACGTAAAAGTGCTAGGTGCTGTCCATGGGATCGCAGTCCGCAATGGCAGGGAGCAAAAAAGGACGGCTCTGGGTAAAGGAGGTAACCTAGAGCCGTCAGGGAGTGTTTGGGTGCTCCAAAAATAGATATTCCAACTTGGAATAATCGATAGAATGGGAAAAAACTTGTTTACGAGCGTAACCATGCCTTGCGTGACTTGATTTTCATCACACCCAAAACATTTAATTACGCTGATTCTGCGTAAAATGCGGCCGTCCCCAAAAAATGAAGTCAAAACGACATCTTTGCCTTCAAGGTCGCGTGCAGCGGATGGAGCGGTGTTTCTGCGGTCCGCCGGAACGTGACCGAGAGCGAAAGCTGTAAATAGCCGGTGCCGACTTCGGCCGCGCTGCGAAACTGGATTTCTCGCGCGGGCGCCCCTTTGGGAACGCTCACCGTGACGCTTGCGCTGTTGAATGTGTCGAACGTGTATGCGGCGCCCGCCTCGTAAAGAGGCGGCCCGAAGCCCGCACCACGCGTATGCCTTGCGCGGATTCTCCCGGAAAAGGCGAGCTGGTCGCGCGCAACTCTGTCGCGCACAGCTCTGCTTTCTGCAATATCCCATGCGGAACGGAGCCTGAACGAGAGGTCGTTTTGCCTACAGCGCCCTTCGGCCGAGATGCAGGTTACGCTTGCGGAACCCCTCGTTACGCTAGGACCCGATTCGGCTTTGGCCTTGAACCGCGTCTTGCTGGTGTCGCCTTCCAGCGGAATCACGGTTCGCGCGCTCATGGTCAACTTGCTTTTCCACGGATCGAAAAACGCGGTGCTTGCCGTCTGGCTGCCCCAAAAGCGGCTGCTTGCGATTGTCGGTGCCAGGTGCGATTCTTCGGGCAGGGCATGGCCGTGCGCATACGCGTCCGCTTTCCATGCCAGGGTGGCGTATTCCGTTTTTTCGCGGAGCTTTAGCTGGAGCTTGAGCAAGGGGAGTGCCGCCCCGTTTTCGGGAACCCACCAGGCGGCGACGTTTCCCCAGCTGCCACTAGCCTGTGCCGCGACGGAGTGCCTTTCGGTGCTGTCGGATGGATGCTGGTGGTGCCAGTAGGCAAGTTGCAGTTCAGTTTCCCCCGTGGCAATCCCTAGACTCAGCCGCGTTGTCGCCGCCGTGTCTAGCAATGCGCCTAACCTGAACATGCCGAGCGGGTAAAGCGATGCCGCGCCCCACAGGGTGTCTATGGGAATGCCGCTATGGAGTTCCCTGGTCGAAACCTGCCCGAAATGCGCCTCGCTGCCCGCATTCCTGTAGGTCAGGAGCGATTGAGTTCCGAGCCGCAGGGAATACCTGTAAAAATTCATCCGGACCTCGGTGCGATGACTTTCCAGGTGTCCGAGCGAATCGGTACGGTCGCGCCATTCGATATATCCGTGGGGCGCTATGCCCGGCCGATCGTCCTTCGCCTTGCCCGTTTTTTTGTCGGCCTTCTTGCGCGTTGTCCGTTGTTTTTTTGTGCTTTTGGCCTGTCCTGCATTGTCTTTTTTGGGGGTGTCGTCGTCGCAGCTTTCCAGTGCATAGACTTCGGCGAGCAGGCAAGCCTCCTCTACGTTTCCTTCTTCGAGCAGGCCCAGGATTTCGCGGGCCTCGTTTCCGTCGACAATCCCGTCGTCCCACCATTCAAAGACCTTCGCCTCGCTAAGGTGGGCGGATCCTGCCGCAAGGGCGTAACTGGCTGCAAGAATCACGGGGATGATTTTGTGAAACATTTTCAGGGGTCCTCTTTATATATACGCGCGAAGACCGAAAACTTTCCTTTTTTGTACCCCTTGGCCAGGGCGATACTTTTCTATTTTTTCGCCCATGGCGAGTAACTGGTCCAAAAAGTCCTTTTCTAGGGACGCCGTGCAGCGCCGCGCGGGAGTTTCACGGCTGCCTTCGCGAAACGCGTCTGCCGCAGGCCGCGATTTCGTGCCCCACCTCAAGGCTCCCCGCACGGATTTTCCGCTCTTTAACGGCAAGCGGGTAAAGCCTTCCCTTGAAGGACTCGACAAGTTGCTGCATTACTACGGCGTGGAACTCCAGCCCGAAACGCTCAAGCAGATTTGGGAGTTCCACCAGCTGTTGCGGGCCAACAACGACGACCAGGACCTGACCCGCCTGAATGCTTTCGAGACCATGGTGGAGCGGCATTACGCCGACTGTACGCTCATAAACGCCTATGTGTCCAAGTGGCCCGCTCGCATGATCGACGTGGGGAGCGGTGCCGGTTTTCCGGGCATCCCCTTGAAAATCGTGAATCCGGGGATTCGGCTCACGCTTTGCGAGCCCCGGCCCAACCGCATCAACTTCTTGAACATGGTCATCGAGAAGATGGGCCTCAAGGGAATCGACGTCTTTGGCCACAAGGTCACCAGCAGGAGTATGGACATTCCCGTAGATGGCGTCATCAGCCGTGCCTTCGAACTGATGGAAAAGACCCTTCCGCGAATAGCCAATTCCCTAAAGGTGGGCGGTAGGGTGTTCTTTATGAAGGGCCCTGCCGTGGCCGACGAACTCAAGACCTTCCATCCCGAAGATTTCGGATACAAGTTTATCGGAAAGCACTTTTACACGATTCCGAACAGCACGCAGGAGCGGGCGCTGATTATTCTGGAACGCGTAGAATAGTTCGGCCCGTCCAGACTGCCTGTTTTTTACACAACAAGTCGCACATTCTTATGAAGATAATCAATGATTTCTTTCATCACATCCAGGCTATACACCAACTTCTTGTTCTTGACGGCATTTTCTCTAAAAATCGGCTCATTCAAAATTTTGCTGTATTCACCAATCATCGCATTTTCGCTGCGGACGCTATTCTCCGACAACGTGGTCTTGATGGCACCCATCATTGCTTCGCCAAGGCTCTTTATGGTTCTTTGCGATGAATAACTTATCCCTAAATGGCTTGTCCAATAGCGAAAGCAAAATGGCACTCACCATCGTATTTCTTGCGAGTTCCGGGATAGAGCAGTTGTTGTATTTTCAGACTAGAGAATAAGAGACGAAAACATTGCAAGGCGAGTGCAGCGAAAGTGCTCGCATTTTCATTGCCGAGCTGAAGATGTTTCTGCAATCTCAAAATTTACGATCGCTCCGCACTGTTCGGTACGGGGCTATGTCCGCCTTGATATAGATTATTCAAAGAGAAAAAGAGATACACCGTCAAGCGGGGCGTGACAAAACAGGGCATAAGACGGCTACTTGACGGCCATGCTGTAGAAAAAGTCAATTTCTCCAATATTTTTATTGGAAAAGGTAAAATTTTTGATTGTATTTAATGGAAAAAGGTACAGATGCTATACCGCAAGAACATAATTTTGCTTAAAATTTGGCTAAAAGCGATAAAAATCCTGACTGCCATAAAGTTCCTCGTAGAGGAGGACTCGTTCCGGTATGTCCTCAGCGGTTCGCTTTTGGGCGTGGAACTAAGGAATAGTCACTAAATAACTTTAACATTTAACTTGTCTATTTTCCCGATAGCTACGTCAGAAATCCTCGCCGTAGCCCGCTACGGCTACGTTTTCTTCCTTGCTCTCGGAAAAATATACTGCGTTCTCTATTCAAATTATTTTAGGACTGTTCCTAACGGACCTGCTCGGCCGTTACGAGAACAGCTTCAACTGTCCGGGGTTAGAACTTGAACAGCATGCCGAATCGCATCTGGCCGTCGCGGACGCCGTCGTTGTCGCCAACATCCTTGATGGTGGCGAAGTCGAATTGCAGCACGTCGGATAGCATGAAGCCGAAGCCCAGGTCCACTTCGCTCCTCTTTCCGGTCTGATCGTAAAGGTAACCGGCGCGGAGTGCAATCGTATTCGCGTAGACAAATTCCGTACCCAGGTTGAAGACTCCCTGCATCAGGGAGTTCTTTGCCGCGGTCAGCCCGTCACCACCGCGTTCGGGATTCGCAATCGATTTCCAGCATGCGACATAGAACGGTTCGGGGTTGCCCTTGTCGTCGTCATAGACCACTTCGCGGTTGTAGTCGGCTACGATAGTCCACTTGTAGTCGGCGAGGCTTAACAGCTCGTAAGAAAGTCCGAGGCGCCATGTCAGGGGAATCGGGTCCTCGATGGTCTTGTCCACGTAGTACACGCTCGGGCCGATGTTGGCGAGCACCAGTGCGAAATTTAATTTGTCTATAAGCAGGTTCTTCTTCAGCACGCCGATGTCGAAGGCGTAGCCGAAGGTGGTCGCTTCCTCTTGCCCGGCGGCGGCGCCTGAACTCAGGTCGGAATAGAAGAACTTGATAGAAAGGCCTAAGCCCCAGTCATTCGGGAAACGCGTGCCGTAGCTGAAGCCGCCCACGATTTCGGAGCTGTTGTAGGCGACCAGGTCGTCTGCGTCCACATCGCTCGATGCGACGGTGGAACCGAAGCTCACGAAGTTCACGAAGAATCCGAGAGTGCCCCAGTCGTTCAGCGGAATGGTCATGCCCGCGTAGAGATGGTACAGGTCGGGGATGTTCAGGATGGGCAGAAGTTTTTCATAGAAGGCGGTAATCTGGTAATCGGCGTCCTTGAACTGCTCCATGCCGTTCGCGGTACTGAACCACACGTCGCCGCCCTGCGGGAGCACCGCCCATACCTTGTTCGTGCTTAGGCCGTTCCCGCTGTGGTAGTGAATCCATTCGTCTTCGCTCTTGGTGGAACCTTCTTCTTCGGAGGCTCCGCGTTCAAGTTCCGCCTTGCGCCCGCTTGCGGTGGCGTAGTCCGGCAGGTGTCGCCATACGCCCTTGTCGGTTGCAATCCAGATTCCCCCGCGCTGGTCCACGGAAATGTCGTTTACCTGGTTGTCGGCGAACTGCACCTGTTCCCACTTGCGGAGCGTGAAGTGCGAGAGCCCCCCCTTGTGGGCCGCCCATACGTGTCCCGAACTGTCTACGGCGAGCGCGGTCGCATTCAGGTCCATGATTCCGTCTTCTTCGTTGAACAGGCTCCAGCGGTCCTTGTCGTTTACGCTCTTTTTGGGGATGAGCCTTGCTATCCCCGCCCCCTCGACCGCCACATAAAGTTCCTTGCGGTTTTCGGACCAGACGAGCGCCTTCACCTTCTGGCTCGGGAGCACTTTGCCTTTTTGCTCGAACTGTCCGTTGCGGTAGACGAAAAGACCGTCTTCGGTACCGATCCAGATAGAGGCGCCCTGGCTTACGAGTGAGGTGACGCGGTGGTTGCCTAGTTCGCCGTCGTAGTTTTTCCAGGCCTTGCCGTCAAACCGGTACAGCGACTTGGGGGTGCCTACCCAGAGCTTTTCGGTGCGGCTTTCGTATAGCACTGCGGTAATGGTGTCGTTTACGATAAGGTTCCAGGGCATCTTGACTTCGACCACGTGTTTTTCGTCGTCAGCCGATTTGATGTCGTTGAATTTTTTTACCTCGCGCACGTATTCGTCGAGTCCGCGCTCGGTACCTACGTAGACCTTTACGGCGTCGCGGATCTTGGCGTTGCCCTGCAGGGTGATGGAATGGTAGTCCACCCACTGCTCGCCGTCGAATTTCTGGATGCCGTGAGCCGTTCCGGCCCAGAGTTCGCTCTTGCTGAAGAACCCGTCCTTGGAACGCGATGCCATGCTCGTAAAGAAGGGGGCGTTCCTGGATTCGGCGGGGTAGCTCATGCGCCATTCGTCGGCAAGGGGGCCAAAGGCTAGCCCCGCAGGGTTGTAGTACATGGCGGTCGGGTCGTCGGCGAGGGCCGCACCCGCTTCGCCCATGCCCAGCTGGCGCGCGCCCACGGGCATTTCGAGCGTGATAATGGCGGAACCTGCCGCAAAGGTGAGTGCGGGCGCAAGAATGAGTGCTGAAAGAAGTTTACGCAAGTTGCCTCCAATCGGGGACATCGTAGTGGTTGCCGTGAGCGGGCACGACCGCTTTCCAGCCCGACTTGCTCGGGTTTTCCCAGGGTTGCTTGGGCAAGAGCCTACAGTCGCAGCCAAGAACGTAGGGCGGGAGGATTTCCGCGTGGTTGCGGATTTGCTCCCGTGTAATAAAGTTTTCGTCGCTTACGAACTTCACGTACTGCCTGCCCTTGGGACCGAGTTCGATACGGTAGGTGGCGGTGCCGTTCTTGTCGCCTTCGTCGATGGTGCGGATGGTTTCCTCCATCGAGGCGTTCCACCGGGCGACCAGTTCCTCTTTCTTTTCGGCGCTCAGGTCCTGTGTGTCGAGCCAGGAACGTAACGAGGCCTCGGAGGGCTTTACGGCGGTAAGCGATTCGCGGGCGGGGCGCACCACGACGGCATATTGGCCCGAAACGTCGATGACGCGCTTGGGTTCGTCCTTCTCGTCGGAGCTATGGATGACGACATACGCACCGATGGCGGCGAGTATCACGGACAGGACAATAATCGCTATGACGATAATGACTGACAGCATATTTTATTCCGTTTGGAATTATTCGTTACTCTCAAAAACTAGCATTTTCTAAATTGTGGGACAGGAGTTTTTATGTCTAAATTGAAGTTTTTTCTTGTATTGCTGGTGAGTAGCGCCTGTTTTGCCATTCCCTTCAAGGTGGAAACGGTCAGGGAGGGCTCTGGGGACTCCATTCGGGCGGGGCAGCTCATCAGGGTGCATTATAAGAGTTACGTGTATCTGGACAGTGCAAAGATTTTGGCGGAAAAGGCCCGACTGGCCGATTCATTGCGAATCGCGGATTCCTTGCGACTTGCGAATGATTTCAACTCCGACCAGATTGCGGGAGTCACAATGGTTGACACGTCCGCGATACTGGACAAGTCCGCAAAGGACAAGAAGAAAAAAGGGGGCGGGAACGAGCCCGTGGTTTCACCGGCGGATACGGCGACCGCTCTCGATACTGCCGCATTGGCAGTGGATTCTTCCGTTTCCCCGAAGACCTTTGTCGATTCGATTGCGCCGGATACCTCCGATTCCCGTTTCAGGCTGTTCTCGGAATCGTATGCGGGCGGAGAGCCGCTTGAATTTACGCTTGGCCTTGGACTTGTTATCGCCGGTTGGGAAAAGGGCCTTGTGGGCATGAAGCCTGGCGAGGTGCGCAAGCTCTACGTGCCTTACCAGATGGGCTACGGCGAGAATTCGCTCGAAGGCGTTCCCGAATATTCCGACCTGTTCTTTATCGTGGAACTGGTGAGTGCGGATCCCCCGATGGAACCCGACGTGTTCCCCAAGAACGTGGATGCCCTCAAGTGGCGCGAAGCCGCAAAGGGACTCAAGGTCTATGATGAAAAGGTGGGCTCGGGAAAGCCTGCGGTGGTGGGATCCGTGCTCAAGACGCATTATACGGGCTGGCTCCTTTCGGGCCGCAAGTTCGGCTCTTCAAAGGATATAGGCAAGCCGCTTTCGGTGGTGATGGGTGCAGGCAAGATGATCAAGGGCTGGGAAGTCGGCCTCGAAGGAATGCGCGAGGGCGGTGTGCGCTGGTTCAGGATTTCTCCGGCCATGGGTTACGGTGCTACGGCCTATTCCATGATTCCCTCCAATTCGACGCTCGTGTTCCGCGTGGAGCTGGTGAGTTCCGAGGTGGACGAGGCGGTGGTCGCGAATATGGATTTCTTCCCGGACACGACTGAGCTTGTGTTCGAGAACGGTCCCGAAGGACTCCGCTATGCAATTGTCAGGCAGGGCGAGGGCGAAGGCGCACAGAAGGGCAACGTGGCTCACGTGCATTACACGGGCTGGCTTACCAACGGCTACAAGTTCGACAGCTCCCGCGACCGTGGGCAAGTATTTGCCTTTACGCTCGGTGCGGGCCGTGTGATTCGTGGCTGGGAACTGGGCGTGCAGGGAATGCTCCCCGGCGAAAAGAGGATTCTCGTTGTGCCGCCGGGACTGGGCTACGGTGCCCGCGGGGCGGGTCCCATCCCCGGAGGCTCGACGCTGATTTTTGCTGTGGAATATATGGGCGAATAAGAAATGAGGATTTCTACAAAAGGGCGTTATGCGTTGCGCGTGGTGATTGACCTCGCCAGGAATGGCCGGGACGATTATGTGAAGTTGCAGGAACTTTCGGCACGCCAGCAGATTTCGGAAAAATATCTCGAAGGTATCCTGGGGGCGCTCGTGCGCGGAAAGCTGCTCGTGGGGGCCCGCGGCAAGACGGGCGGATACAAGCTCAACTGTAATCCCCTGGAATGTAGCGTATGGCAGATACTTTCGATGGTGGAAACGTCGGTTGCTCCCGTGGCATGTCTTGACAGGGGGGCCGAGAATTGCGAACGTGCAAAGTCCTGTGTGACGCTTCCCGTATGGAAGGAACTGAATTCGATAATCCGCAATTACCTCGACAGCGTGAAACTGGACCAGTTCCTGCGCAACATGCCCGAAACCGAAGGCAAAATTCCCGAGGGCAAGAACTGGAATTGCGGGCTTTAACTAAATTGATGCTAAACCGGAGTTTTTTATGGAAATCAAATGGCTCAATCCCGATGCAAAGTTTGACCGCCTGGTCCTGGCAGGCGATATTGGTGGAACGAATACGAACCTCGGCCTGGTGGGCTACAAGGACGGCAAGTTTACCCTGATTCTTGAAACGGTGTGCGCGTCCAGGGACATCAACGGTCTCGACGAACCCATCCGCGAAACGCTACGCCTGGCTGTCGAAAACCGCACGGATCTCAAGCCCTCCCACATCTGCATCAGTGCAGCAGGCCCCGTGGGCGCCAACAAGTGCGTGATGACGAACCTCCCGTGGTGCGTCGATGGCGACGCCCTGACTTCTGCAACGGGCATTCCGACACTTGTCATCAACGACTTCATGGCCATCAGTTACGGCATCCCCACCCTCGATGTCGATGACCCCTCCCAGATCCACAAGCTCGTGCATACCGACGGCAGCACCCCCGCCCCGCAGAAAGCGACCAAGGCGGTGATTGGTCCGGGTACCGGCATGGGCGTGGGTTTCCTCGCGTTTGACGGCGAAAGGTACATCCCGGCATGCTCCGAAGGCGGGCATTCCACGTTTGCTCCCTTCGACAAGGATTCGCAGGAATTCCACGACTACATGGAAAAGAAGATTGGCACCGTGCCTGGCGTAGAGCCTCTCGTGTCTGGCATGGGGCTGCGCAACATGTACGAATGGTGGAAGGAAACCCGAGGCGTCCCCGATAACGACGCCTTCAAGAAAATCGAGGAAACCGAACCCAACGACCGTCCGAAATACATCAGCCGCGCAAGCGACGAGGACCCGGTGGCCGCCGAGATGATGCGCCTGTTCGTGAAGATGCTCGCCCGCTTTGCAAGCGATGCTGCGACCTTGTTCCTCCCGCTCGGTGGATTCTACCTCGCTGGCGGTACGGTGCAGAAGGACTTGCGCTGGCTCGAACGCGACAACTTGTTCATGAAGTATTTCGAAAAGAACTACAACCCAAACATCCGCCCGCTCTTGAACAGGATTCCGGTGTATGTCATCAAGGACTACAGCATCAGCCTGTACGGTGCCGCAAACGCAAGCCTGAACCTGCAGAAGTAATTTTTTGTCATTCCCGCACAGGCGGGAATCATCTTTCCTATGCTTTTTTCCGAACTTCCCCTGGCAAATCCCTTGCAGCGCGCGATTCGCGCTGTCGGCTACGAACAGCCCACCCCTATTCAGGAACGCTCTATTCCGAGCCTGTTGGAAGGGCGCGACCTTTTGGGGATTGCCCAGACGGGAACGGGGAAAACCGCCGCGTTCGCGCTCCCGATTTTACAGCGCCTTCTGGATTCGGGGAAGTTCCGTGCGCCCAAGACGTGCCGTGCGCTGATTCTCTTGCCGACGCGGGAACTCGCCATCCAGGTAGAAGATTGCTTTAAGCAGTACGCGCAGTTTACGGCGATTTCGACCTCCTGCATTTTCGGCGGCGTGAGCGACGTGTCGCAGAAGCGCAACCTGGTTCGCGGGGTGGATGTCCTGGTGGCGACCCCGGGGCGCCTGCTCGACCTGATAAACCAGAAGGCGGTGTCCTTGAAGGCGCTGGAATTCTTCGTGCTCGACGAAGCCGACCGCATGCTCGACATGGGCTTTATCCACGACATCCGCAAGGTGGTGGCGCTCTTGCCCCAGGAACGCCAGAACCTGTTCTTCAGCGCGACGATGCCCGACGACATCACGAAGCTTGCCGCGACGATTCTGCGCCCGAACCCAGTGAGGGTGGAAGTGGCGCCGCAGAGCACGCCGATCGAACGCATCCACCAGGAACTTTACCGCATCGACAAGCGCCGCAAGGGCGCGCTCCTCAAGGAACTCTTGCTTGCGCACCCCGAGATGAAGAAGGTGCTGGTCTTTAGCCGCACCAAGCACGGTGCAGACAAGATAACGCGCGTGCTCGAAAAGGCGGGCGTCAAGTGCGCTGCCATCCACGGCAACAAGAGCCAGAACCGCAGGCAAGAGGCCCTGGGCAACTTCAAGTGCGAACAGATCCGCGTGCTGGTGGCAACGGACATTGCCGCACGCGGAATTGACGTGGACGACGTGACCCACGTGTTCAACTACGACCTGCCCGATGTCCCGGAAACTTTTGTCCACCGCGTCGGGCGTACCGCCCGCGCCGGAAAGGGCGGCGTCGCGATTTCGTTCTGTGCTCCCGACGAGGAGCAGGACCTGCGCGCCATCGAGAAGCTTACCCGCATCTCGATTCCCGAAGGCGACGGGGCCGTTTTCGAAAAGCTCCCGCCTCCGCAAAAAGAAACTCCCGAAAGCGAGATGCGGAACGCCCGCGGCCGGGGCTTCCCCCGCCGCGACAAGACCCGTGATAAGGCCCGTGACAA
>FLNZ01002937.1_pt1 | contig 17231 bp, 9 predicted proteins | sample 1140391 | NCBI WGS metagenome assembly FLNZ01 (sample SAMEA3878171, study PRJEB12797) | bioreactor metagenome | biome: Moose rumen | place: Sweden | collected 2011-10
GGGAGCCGTGGCGTGTTTAGTAGCCGGCACTGCACGGCAGGGGCGCACGCTGTTTGCGATGATTGCGCTCTTCTTCTGCCTGGGCGCCTTCTGCTGGAGTTCGGAGGCTGTTCTTCCGGACATCCGGCCCTCAGCCGGGGGACTGCCTCCTCCACGGGGGCTCTTCCAAAATCCTTTGCCCCCTGGAGGAGGCAGTCCCCCGGCTGAGGCCGCGCTGGCAAAGCTGTCGGAGATTATCGCCCGGATTCCTTTCGCCCACCCTGAGACGAACGCCCTGCTGCGGGCGCTGCTCACCGGGCAGCGGGACCTGCTGGGAAGGGAGACCATCGCCTCCTTCCGCGCTGCGGGGGCATCGCACATCCTTGCTCTGAGCGGGCTGCATCTTGGCATTATCTATCTGATAATCAGCACCATATTGAGAATTATCGGGAACTCCCCCGCTGCCTTCACCATAAGGTCTTTGGTGAGCGTGGGGCTCTGCGGCTTCTATACCGTCATGACGGGGGCGTCGCCTTCCACGGTGCGCGCGCTCATCTTCATCGCCCTCAACGAGCTGGCCCGGCACTCCCCCGGCAGGCGGAAGACTCCTCTCGGCGTCTGGTGCACGGCGGCCATGCTGCAGCTGGCCGTGAAACCCTCAGTCATCTCCTCGCTCGGATTCCAGCTTTCCTACCTTGCAATGCTGGGCATCTTCCTGCTCTTCCCCGCCATGAAAGACTGGTACCCTGGCGCAGGACGGAGCCGCGACCGTTTTGACATAATGCACCGCATCTGGGACTCGATGGCACTCACGATCAGCTGCCAGGCCTTCACGGCGCCGCTGGTGTGGATACGCTTCCACACCTTCCCGAAGTATTTTCTCCTGACCAACCTGATTGCACTCCCCCTCGCCGAGGCCCTCATCGCCGGCGGCGTCGCCTGCACGGCGCTGGAGGCGGTAGGAATCCGGCTCCGATTCCTCACTGAAGCCACGGACTGGATTTCATGCACCCTCACCCGGGTCCTGCGGACGATTGCCTCGTGCTGAGGAGTTGTCTGGGAAACTAAACCAGAAACTGGTTTTTCCGGTACGCATCGCGGAATTCGCGCGGAGTGCAGTTCTTCAGTTTTTTGAACAGCCTGTTGAAGTTGGAAATGTTGTTGAATCCTGTGGAATAACAGATTTCAGCTATGGGTTTATTGGTTTCGACAAGTTCGCGCGCGGCCTTGCCTATCCTCTGTTCAATGATATAATAGCTGACGCTTGTGCCTGTCTGCTGCCTGAAAAAGCGGCTGAGAGCACCCTCGGACATGTTTGTCAGGTCAGCAAGCTCCTTAAGGTGAATGGGAGAAGCATAATGCTTGTCTATGTACGAACAGACCGCCTTGACGCGTCGGGAACGGGTCATCTGCTCCACATGGGCGAAACTCTGGCTCGAGAGGGTTCTCATACCCCTGTCCAGAGAAAGCTCAAAGAGAAGGTTCAGGAAGGTGGTCATCGTATAGAAGCCCTTCGTCTCGCAGGTGAGTGAGTTCAGCAGAGGCTTGCATTTCAGGATTGCCGGAAGGGAGAAAGACACTCCCCTGGCCGCCAGCTCAAAAAGATTCTTCAGGGTTGCGAACTGTTTCTTCTCAAGGAGTTTCTCCGGAATCAGTCCCCCGTTGAACTGTATGGTGATTTCGAACACGTCCGTATCCGGATCCATCGCACCGTTTAGCCACCCGTGCTCGAGTTCACTGCTGGCGATGAGAACAAGGTCATAGTCACCGACCGTTTCAATGGAATCCCCTACCACCCTTTCGGCACCGGATGCTCCTTCCATGTAGTTGAGCTCATACTCTGCATGATAGTGGACCGGGAACTCAAAACCATGCTTATACCTCGATACCACATAGAGGCAATCCTCCTCGGTCAGCGGAGTTTTCTCACGAATGATGTTTCCATTGTTCTTTTGCATGGCGCAATGTATTGATTTATTTGAGAATAAGTGTAATTATTTACAATAGTATTCTATGCTTTTGGCTTTTACTTTGAAAAAGTTGTCCGGAGAGTCCGGATCAAGCACGCGGTATTTGGTGCGGCTCCCCCATGTGGCCGGCTGATCCTTGATGAACGACCCCTCTCCGGTGTCGTTTGCCAGACAGGAGGTAATCATCGAATGCCATTTCCTGATGCGTTCATCGCTGGACTCGTAATAAAGGAGACCCGCTTCGGGACTAATCAGGCGCAAAAGCTCATCGCAATATAACTGACGGTATTCTTCAAGCTGAAGGATCTTGAAGATCAAAGGATTCGAATCTAGTCCCCAGTGCAGGGGGCTTTGCCAGCCGGCATCCATCTGAACTCCGCAGTTGAGGCTCGTGCCGAGCGTATTGTCGTAATCGAATGGGATGAAGAAAAACCGGTAACTCCCGTCCTCAAGGATATTGAAATAGATGTAGTAGTTGTTCGAGTTGTTCCAATAGTCGTCCCACATCCCGACCGCCACATTCACGGCGTAAGTCTTCAGCAGGAAGGGGACGTCGCATACGCTTTCTATCCATATGCGGAATGCCTGTCCCGAAAGCGTGTTGAGGTTGAGTATGAAGTCGGAAAGTATTGCGAACGCCTCGGCAAAGTCTTCGGTGCGGGTCTTCAGTTCGTAAGTATATTCCCGTCCCTCCTCATTGTCAGGACCTGCGCTGCCTTTGTCGGAAGGATTGAGTTTGGCGCCGATGCGGCATTTCCAGAGAAAGCCGTCGTCACCCCCGAACTTGGCGGAACGCACTTTCAGGAAACTTTCGTCTATGGGTTCCATCATGGTGTAAACCCCGTAATAAGCCTCCTTGGAATCGCCTTCAACGAGGATGTAGACTTTGCAATAGGAAGCATACTCCCCTGTCCACACTCCTGCGCGGCGGAAGAGATCCAGACAGTAAAGTTCTCGTATGTAGGCGCTGTCTCCGTTGAAGTACTTCAACCACACCTTGCGCGCTCCGTGGATTTCGTGCTCGGCATCTTTGTGATATCTGCGGAAGTTGACCTGGAAATGGCAGCGGTGCCAGTCGGTCTTGCCGCTGACGTGATGCTGCCCCGAAGACCCTTCAGGCCTGCGCCGGGAGGTGTTTCCCCGGAGCCTGATGGCCGCATCGCGAATCACCGTCTCCTCGTCGCCTTTCACATAGCGCACATCGCATGAAACCGATTCCTTGGTATTCTTGTCCGCATCATAGCAGTCGAGCAGCCTGTTCCACTCTCCGGGAGTTACGCTTATGTGCATCTCGGGAAGGACAGTCCCGCCGTACAGATAGGAAATGCCCCTGGTGGAGGGATAAACCATCCCTGTCTCCTCCGGCAGATTAACAGTCATTCCATCCTTCCGGCATCCTGCTACTGACAGGAGCGCCAGAATGACAGCACTGAGAAGCCGGAAGGATTTTCTGTTCATTTGGCAAAACTCGTCGAGACGGTGACTATTCCGTCTTTGAAATACGGTTTCGTGACTCCCGGAGCAAGGGATGTACGGACTCCGGAAAGACCCACTCCCCTGATGTTTTCCATGTAGATTACCGGAGTGGACGCCTCGTAGAATTCCCTGTCGGGAACCGAACTCGGACGAAGGTCGTAGTTGCCGCCTGCGACATCTTCTAGGGGGCTCTGTCCGAGGACGCAGGTGAAATCCGTGAGGGTGATGTTCTCGACTGTAGCTTCCGGTGATGCATAGAAGAGGATGGAGTTCTGCCCCGTTGTGTTGAAGTTGCTGAAATGGATGTTGCGCACTGCTCCCGGAACGCTCTCGCGGTCTCGGATGACGCTGAGTTTCACAGGCTCCCCATTGCCCCACCAGTCGCCGGTATGCAGCCGTGTACTGATGTTGAAATTGCTGAAATTCACATTACTCAGACCGGCCGAGTCCCGGATGCAGATGCCTATTCCGCAATTGGAATCGTAGATGTTTATGTTGCTGAGGTTGAAATCTGACATCGCATTCTGGTCCCAGCCGCCGATGCGGATGGCGCTGGAACGGGAACGAAGGTTGCACCCCGATATGTTTATGTTGCGGACAGGTTTCCTGATGTGCCTGAATCCCGGGTCTCCGAAATGCCAGGCATAACCGGCAAGCACAATCGCATCGTCGCCGCAGGAGATGTCGCAGTCTGAGACGAGCACGTCCGAAGAAGAGATGATGTCAAGTCCGTCGCTGTTCGGAATGAGCAGATTGTTATCGATGGTAATGCCGTGCACCCTGACCTTTTCGCAATGGACGACCAGATAGCACCAGTACGGGGAGTCCTTGCAGGTGACGCCCTCGATGCGTACGTTGCGGCAGTTGCTGAAGACAATCATCTGGTTGAAACGGTCTTTCGGGTGGAGAGGGCCGTCGCCTATCCCTTCTTCAACATGCCGCAGGTTCTCTTTCTGGCGGGCATACTGAAGTACTGGGCCGGCTATCACCTTGGCGCTGTCGGCATACATGAACTCCATCCCGCGGCCAAAGATACAGCCGTCGCCCGTAAGGGCCACATTCTCGGCATCTTCGGTGTAAAGTACCCCCGCAAGGCCGTCGTTGTGTTTCTGATAATCGGAAAGGTCTGTCGACGCCACGAGGGTCGCCCCCCTTTCCAGTCGGAGTTCCACTCCCGATTTCAGGTTTACCGTGCCTACGAGGTAGGTGCCGCGGGGCACGGTGACGGTACCGCCACCGTCAGCCGCACATTTGTCAACCGCCTTCTGGATATTTGCGGTTGACAGCTTGCGACCGGTGGAATCAGCGCCGTAATCCCTTACGTCATAGCCGGACTTCGAGCATGAAAGCGCAAGGCAGAGCAGACCTGCAACTATAAGGAAATGACTTTTATCTGACATTTAAAGTAATCTTTTCATTGACTCCGCGCCGTCCGGCGGGAACGGTCAGTACACCTTCCTGCCAGGTCCAGCCGTAAATCTCTGCACCGTTGAGATAGACGCTCCCAGGCCGTTCCACACCGGTAATCGTGAAACGGACGTCCCTGTCAGCCGGCGCTCCGGGGTATCCTCCTTCCGCCGCCGAGATATCAATGCGGTGGCCCGCTCCAGCAGAGAAAGCATAATGGATGAGACTGGTCCGGTATTCCCCTTTTTCGTAGCCGAAATCGGCTCCCGAATCTTCATAGAGCAGGAAATCTGTCGAACCGTCGGACCTGAATGCGTAAGCCTTGACATTCATGACGTCAAGAGGTCTGTCGACATATTCTCCGGGGTCGGTGGTCGGGACTATGGATCCGGCGGCCACATAGAGCGGGAAGGAGAAAATATCGGAAACCCGGTCCGTCCGGCATCCACCCTCGAAATAATCGCCGGTGAACCAGTCATACCATCCGCCGTCGGGAAGCCAGAGTTCAGTCAGGACGGTGCCGTGCTGTCCGTTGCCTGAAGGCATTGTCACGGGAGCGGTCACGAATGCGTCTCCGAACTTGTACTGGGTATACACATACGCCTCTTCGGCTTCGGGCGTATCTATATACATCCCCCTGCACAGAGGAGTGCCCTCGACATTGGCGAGATGCATGAAACTGTAGATATACGGATTGAGTTCCGCCCGCAGGCGTATAGATTCCGTGACAGACTTCTCCGCAGTGGGGCCCCAACTCCAGGGAAGACGGGAACCTCCGTCCCACGAAAGCCCGTCGGTGCGTTCCGGAAACCAGAAAACATCCTTCTTGGCATGGAATCGCATTATCGGAGCCACCGCTCCGAACTGGCACCAGCGGGCGAACATCTCCGCATCGGGTATATAGCCGTCGATACCCTGGGGCATATAGCCTCCTATGTCGTGCGACCACCACACAAGACAGTTCGCGCCCTTCACCGTAACCTCCAGCTCTCTGCGGAGGGTCGCCCATGTCGCATAGGTGTCTCCGGAGAAGGCCGCCGGATAGCGGTGATTGCACAGAGTGTAGTTCTGCTGCCTGTTGAGGACGAAAGGCCGTTTGCCGGTATCCTCGGAGAGATAGCGGTTGTAGAGCTCGGCAGAATAGATGGAATTGGCGCCGTCCACCCAGTGGAAATCGAAACCGTCTGCAATCATCTGTTTGAGGTAGAGGTCGTAGAACGCCTTGAAATGTCGTTCGTTGCGGGTATCATACTGGACAACGGTCTTGTCCGGCTCGAAGGACGGGCCGGGGACGATGGAGGACTCATAGTCGAGACCGGCGATTCTGCAGAACTCACGGACTTTGGGGTCGTCGCGCCAGATGCAGCCGGAATGGTGGTTGAAGCCCACCTTTACGTGCATCGCCTCGGTACTGTCAAGGAACTCCTTCATGTCCGGGAAATTGTCGGTGTCGTAACGGTAGCCGTACCAGTTGTCAACGTGCCAGCACATGTCGAGTATAACGGCGTCGAGCGGGATGTCCCGGCTGCGGAAACCGTCTATTATGTCATAGTAATCCTTGTCCGTGTAATCTTTCCACCGGCTCCAGATGAGGCCCGTGGACCATTTCGGGAACATGGGAACCTTGCCTGCGATGGCGGTGAAGTCCCTGAATGCCTGACGGTAATCGGTACCGTAGCAAAGGATGACGAGTTCTTCGAAGTAATCGCCGGGTTCGTACTTTGCGAGCTGGTCCCGGCTATGGCGCAGGACGGTGTATCCCCGGCGGCTCAGCAATCCGTTGTCGGGCGTAGGATGATGATAATGGGACGAGGTGATGTCGTTTTGTTCCGAATAGCATTCCTCTCCGTCGCAGTTGTCGAGTGCACCGACCATTCCGCCGAGGTTCTGAGTATCAGGGTCGGCGACATTCGAGAAATAATTCCTCACCCCTATCCTTCCCTCCAGGAGCGGATTGGACGGGGTGACGACAATTTCAATGGAGCCGGTGGCGATTACAAAATCGTTCCCGCTGCTTCTGACGCTGTATTCGATGCGTCTTGAAGGGATGGCGGTGATGCCCAGGTCGGGCACGGTCCCGGAAAACTTGTATTTCTCACCTTCCTTCACCATGAAGGAAGTCGGTGATAACAGGGTCACGGCCGTGTTCTCGAACTTTACGGTATTCTTCTCCGTCCTCCAGGATCTGGCGTTGACGGGAAGGGAGAGCAGCATGAATGCTGCGACAGCAAAAAGGGTGTTTCTTTTCATCCTATTGTCCGGCCATGGGTTCAAGATGTATCGCCGCGCCTCCGCCGGACACCATGCCGAGGCGCAGGGTGGAGCCGCGCTGCAGTTTCAAGTGCTTTTTCTGCAGATGATCAGGCGTTTCGAAAGAGTCCTGCGCGTCGCAGAAAACATCCGCTTCGTAAAGCACTCCTTCGGAAAGGAAATCGAGAGGTATGTCAAGTGTGCGTTCTTCGGAATTGTTGATGGCACCTATCCACCAGTCTTCACCGCTCCTGCGAGCCACGCAGGCATATTTCATCACCTCCGCAGCCGGCACGCGGGTCTCGTCCCATGTGCAGGGCACGGCGCTTATGAATTCAAAGCCGGGCTGTCCGAGATATGCGTCTGGATAGTCGCATACCATTCCCAGATAGCTCTCGAGGACCACGTACATTCCTAGCATGTGACAACGGGTGCACATCACGAGCGGTCTCTGGTAACGGATTTCGAAATCATCCCTGTTGACGGCGCGGAAACCGCCCAGATGGTAATCTGTCACCCCTGCGAGAAGACGGGTGAACGGAATCGCTATGTCCAGGTCCGGTCCCATGTCAACAGACCATTTGTAGCATTCATAATTGCGCGTCCCCTCCCTGGTGAACTCGTTCGGATAGGTTCGGTTGAGGCCGGAGGGCTTGCAGGCTCCGTGGAACTGGATGAAGATGCCATGCAGGGCGGATTTTCGCAGTATTTCCTCCTGAATTCGTATCATCTCCTGATCGTCGCGGTCCATGAAGTCGACCATCATGCCCTTGACGCCCCAGCTTTCGAAGAGAGGAAGAGCCTCGTCGATTTTTTCGTAAAACGGCCGCCAGTTCACCCAAAGATGGAGCCCTACCCCCTGTTCTGCGGCATATTTGCCTATATAATCCATGTCGAGGGTGCGTATGGGCTTGGTGACGTCGGCCGCCGAATCGGGATTGCCGAAGTCCATAGCCGGGTCATAATACCACGGCTGCTCGGCATATCCGTAGATTGAATGGTACTGCAGCCCCGCCTTCGAGGCGAAGTCTATGTAGTACTTGTTGGTCATGAAATTGTTGCCCGCCATGAAGGTGGAATCGGGCACGATGTTGCCGTTCCACCAGGTAAATGTCGTCTTTCCAGGGCGGAACCTGCCGGGATCGTCGACTGCGCAGGGGTCGTTCAGGTTGGTGAGAAGATTCGACTCGATAAGCGCCCCGGGCCTGTCTCCAATGATGAAGGCTCTCCAGGGAGTCCTGTGCGGCAGTTCGGCTTTGACTTTTTCCTTCTCCTGGCCCGGAAGCGGCGACAGCCTGTCCACAAGATGTCCGTCGCAGTAGGACAGATAAGAACCGGCGTAATCCCTTACGGCCGCTTCGGTCACCGCCATGAAGGCATCGTCACCGAAGCAGAAGAGGGTCGGCATCTCCATCAGTTCACCCTCGCTCAGGGCAGTGTAGTCGGACAGATAGTAGAACCCCTCGTGCGAAGTGGTGTAGGAACCGAGATACATCGTAAGCACCTTGGGATTGTCCGCAATGTCGAAGGTCGTCAGTTCGTCCGTCAGACAGTAGCGCTTCCAACCCTTCTGGCCGGGGAATTCATAACGGAAACCGACGCCGGAGTCGAACGCCCTGACCACCAGGTCAACCCTGCGGCCGTCCTGACTGAAGGGGACCCTGACTTCGTTGAACGATTCTTCGACATGGGAGGCCTTGCCGGCCGGGAGATCGTAAGCTTCGGTGCCGCTCCGGTATTCAGGCTCCGACGAAAGCGCACCGGGGCCGAAGGTCCAGTCCGAGAATTCCAGCCCGAGAGAGGCATCCTGTACCAGAGCCTTGCCGTCAAATGAAATGCAGTACCTCGGCAGGGCACCCGCTTCCTTGCTGAGAGAGAAGCGGATGCGTCCGTCGGGGGATTCAATCTGTGCGGAACATGTTTCATCCAAACCGCCCTGCGGCTTTCCTTTGCAGGAAAGGAGGCAGAGCGGAATTGTCAAAAGGGCAACAATTGACCGGAAATCCATTAATATTCAAGTTTCTTGACTATACGGACATTCCAGTAGTAGAACTCGACGTCACCGGGTTCCTCACGCTGCATGGCGATTTTGAAGGTATTCTCGTCGTCGAAGGTGGTTGCAGGAACCGAAGTGGTCACGAGGCTGGACTTCTTGCCGTCCTGGAGAGGATAGTAGAGATCGGTCACCTCGAAGGAAATAGTCTGCCATTTGCCCATGGTGTTGAGTGCAATGCCTTCGTTTGCGCTGGCGGGATCCCACATCAGGAAATGTTCGTTGTCGGTGCTTTCCACGATTGCGGAACCGATGCGCATATACTTGGCCAGAGGAGTGGTCGAGGGATTGAGAATCTCCATTTTGATGAGATATTTCCCGGGGTTGTCGGCCACGTCGCTCGCCACTTCGGGAAGCCACCAGTGAATATAGGTGACATTCTCATACTGCCAGGCTTCGGACATGTTCATCTTGATGGCCCCAGCCCACTTGAAGTAAGGAGTGATTCTTTCGAGAATGGTGCCGGAGAAGGGAGCCTCTATGATTCCGGTAGGCCACCAGCCGCTCCACCAGGTGTCACGGTCGTTGGTGAGAATGCTTATGCCCTGTTCGCGGAAAGGGACCTTGATGCTGTTCTTGATTTCGGGGCTGCTGATTTCCAGTATGGAGGGCTGGCCGTAATCCTTGGCATGGTTGCGTGCATCCATTGCTTCCTCTCCCCACGGGGTCGTTTCGCCCGGCCAGGGAGTTCCGTCGGGAATTACGATGGAAAACGACTTCTCATCGCAGTTAACCATCTGGATGGTAGCGCCGTTGAAGGTGAGGGTGGCGTTCTCCTTGTCGATCTTGAAGAGGTCGAAGTTCTCGCCGGTAATCATCACCTCCTCGCCGTCTGCCGCGAATTCGTTCTTGAATCCGTTGATTACAAGTTTCGGAAGCACCACGTTAAGGGTCTTTTCGGCCTTTCCTGCTTTGGCGACGATGATGAGTTTGTTGTTGGGATCGGCAGGAATCTGACGGGGGATGACGAGGTCGATCCTGGTTTCCGTGACATAGGCTTCACGCACGTCGATGCCGATGTTGTTGACGGAGATTTCCTGAATGTCGATGAAATTCTCGCCGAACACCGCGATGGACTGGTTGAGGGCGGCCTCGGTAATTTCTTCATCGATGTTGTCGGCGGCGGCGATCTTGGTGATTACCGGGGCCGGAGAGGAATCGGGCTCCTTGTCTTTGTTGCAGCTTGCAAGAAAAACGAAGGGGGCAATCGCGAGTGCGAGTTTAATCCAGTTTGTCTTCATGATTTTTGTTTTTTATTGGTTTGATTAAAAGTTTTTGTCTCTGTTTTTAATCCCATCCGGGGTTATTTTCGGTAATGGAGCTGTTGCTGTCCATTTCGCTGGTAGGTATCGGGAAAAGCTTGTGACGGTCGTAACGGGTCTTTGTGACGCCGATTTCATCTTCGCCTATGGCGTTCATGACCGGTACGAACACGCCCCAGCGGACCAGATCCCAGCGGCGGTCGCCTTCGCAGAAGAATTCCAGCGAACGTTCACGCAGCACGGTGGAACGGAAATCGACGATGTTGCCTATGCCGATGATGCCTTCGAGCAGATAATCCGAAGCATTGCTGCGCCTGCGCACCGAATTGAGCGCATCCAGCGCCTTGCCGTCGGCGGTACCGTTCACCTCGGCGTACGCCTCGGCATAGATGAGGACAATGTCGGCATAGCGGAGCATGGGCCAGAACATGTCTCCATGCTCGTTGTCGAGTTCGCCCCTGTCGGCATATTTGGTAGGATAGGCAAGATAGTATACGTCGAACTGCGGACATACATAATATTCTCCGTCATCATAGGGCGGGACATGGTTCTCCACAAGCGTGTTGTATTCAATGTTGTTGGGATAGTACTGGGCGATGGTGTCGTCCCAGACCCTCTTCCACCTGTGGCGGATGCCCAGTTTCACGCGGTAATCCTGGCTCTCTGCGAGTTTGTACCAGTGATCCCTGCCACCGTACCACATTCCGTTGTAGATTCTCGGATCGGAGCCGCTGGCCGTAATGCCGCTGATGTGGTATGAGAACCATTCGCAGTAACGGACATCCGACATGTAGGGACGGACGCTCCACAGCATCTCTTTGCCACAGGCGTTGTCGCGTTTCCAGAGATTGTCGAAGTCTTCGAGCCCGTACGGGCCGTATGTGCCGTTCATGATGGCTTCAGCCGTCCTGTATGCCAGGGTATAGTATTCGACAGGGTCGAACTCTTCATAGCCTGCAAGCCTCTCCTTGGAATATGTGAGCTTCTGCGGGTCCGTATATGCCTTTGTGCCGCTGTTGGTAATGTACGGGGTTCCGCCGTACACCCAGAGTTTCGTACCGTCGGGCATGGCGCCCGAAGCGATGGTGGCGCAGACTTTCGCCTTGAAGCCGGCCGCGGTTCCGGCAGTAGGCATGCCATCCACATAACCTTCGCCCTGGTAAAGGGGCAGTTTGTCAATGGCGGAGTCGAGCAGCTCGATAATGTAGTCATAGACTTCCTTTACGGAGCTCCTGGGCACGTTGCGCTCGGCCGTTTCGCTGATGGACTGCTTGCGAAGCGGCACACCGCCGAAGGCGCGTACGAGCATGTAGTAGCTCCAGGCCTTGAGGAATTCGAGCTCTCCTAAATAGTATTCCTTCGCCTCGTCGCTGACATTTTTCATCTCCCCGATTTTGAAGATGGAATAATTGCAGCGGTGAATCATGGTATACAGGCCGCTCCAGTAGTTGGGAATGTAGCCGTCGTTGAGATAGTTGCCTGCTCCGAGGTAACCGAAAGCCCATGACGGGCCGGTGAGATAGTCCTCATCGTAGATCCAGGTCATCGGGAAGGTGTTGGAATTAAACAACGCGATGACTTCATTGTAGCACCCTATCATAAACTGGTTGGCTCCCTTTTCGGAATCCTGTATTGCGTCGGGCTGCACGAAGTCGAAGGATTTCTCTTTCAGGAAATCTTCACAGGAGCAGAGCATCAGGGCGCTGAGGAGCAATATGCCGGATATTTTGATTGCTTTCATCTTGACAGTGTTTTGGCGGGTTTACATCGACAGCTTTACACCGACAGACCAGGTTCGGCTGCTCGGATAGGAGAAGAGGTCCACACCCTGGCGGGTAACGTCGGAACTGAATGCGTTGACATCGGGATCGTACCAGCTGTACTTCGTAAGGGTGAAGAGGTTGGAGACACTGAAGAAAACGTTGAGAGAGTTGATATACTGCCACTTCGGGAAAATGGTGTAGCCCAGGCTCACATTCTTCAGGCGGAGATAGGAGCCGTCCTCTATATATCGGTCTGAGAAACGCCATACCCGGGTGTAACCGGAGGCAATGGCCCTGGGCCATGTGGCGTTCTCGTAATTGTCCGGGGTCCAGCGGCCGTCGTACTGCCGGCGGGTGATGTTCATGATGCCCGTCATCGGGGAACTGGTATTGTTCACGATGGTGTTGGCATTGACTATGTTGTTGCCATGGACTCCCTGAAAGAAGATGCTCAAGTTGAAGTTCTTCCAGTTGAACGTATTGGTAAGGCCATAGGAGAAGGCCGGGTTGGTGTCGCCTATGATGACCTTGTCGGCTTCGGTGATGGCTCCGTCCGGCACGCCGTCCGGACCGGAAATGTCCTTGTACTTGATTTCACCTATCATGCGGTCGGCCTCAGCATCGGAGAGGGTCTTGAACTGGGGATCCGCACGGACCTCGGCCCGGGAATCATAGAAACCGTCCTCGACATAGCCGTAGATGGTTCCTATCGGGCATCCGTTGCGGAGCAGGAAGACGTTGCTGATGCCGTTGACGAAAGAAGACGCATACTGGTCACCGGGAAGACCGCCGATACGGTTGCGGTTGGTAGATATGTTCCCGTCTATGCTCCATCCGAACTTGCCCGAGAACGGCCTTGCCCGGAAAGCGAACTCGTAACCGTCGTTCGTCACGTTGCCTATGTTGTCGAACATCACGGTGTAGCCCGAGTTGGATTCGATATTGACCTGCTGAAGGAGGTCGCGCGTGAACTTGTGATAATAGTCGGCAGTGAAGGAGAGGCGGTCATTGAAGAGGGAGACGTCAATACCTGCGTCCACCTGTTCGGTAGTCTCCCACCTCAGGTTTTTGTTGATGGGGCCTTTCCAGGTCTGCTCCGCATAACCGGCGACAAGGGTACCGTTGAGCGGGTAGGACGCCACAGACATGGCCGGAAGGGTGGCATATGTGCTGATGCCCTGGTTGCCCGTCTGGCCGTATGAGACACGCAACTTCATGTCGTTGACAGCCTTGATTCCCTGCATCCACTTCTCGTCCGAGATGCGGTATGCAAAGGCACCTGACCAGAAGTGGGCGTATTTGTTGCCCTCTACGAATACGCTCGAACCGTCCATACGGTACGAGAGAGTGAAGAGGTATCTTCCCATGAACGCGTAATTGATTCGCGCCAGGTTGGACTGCATCTGGTTCTGCCCGCGGTAGGAAGAGAGAGGACGGACCTTGCCCGCAGCGCTCATGTCCCACATCTTGGTGTCGTCGGACGGGAAGTCGTAACCGGACATCTGGTTGCCTTTCCAGGAGGACATCCCGAATGTGGTACCGAGCAGGGCGTCCAGGGTGTGGTTCTCTCCGAATTCCCTGTGATAGGACAGCAGGGTTTCGGATGTCATTCCCTGGGACCAGCTTGTACCCTGGCCGGCGGAACCGTTGGTGGGAGCATAGCCCTGGCGGGTCAGCCTGTTGTAGTACATGTTACGGTCGTTCCCGGAATAGGAGAAGCCTATGTTTTCCCTGAGTTTCAAACCCTTGAGAGGAGTGAACTCAACATAGGAGGAGAGGTAGAAGTTGTTCGCGCGGAATTCGTCAAAGGCCTCACGGACATATACATAAGGATTCGCCGCAAGCCAGTTGAGTTCATTTTCCGACTGAGTGTTGATGGACGCGTCATATGTCGGCGGGAACACCAGGGCCGAGTAAATGACACCGTCGCCACCGGAAGTCGAGGAATTGACGAAATTGGTGAGGGAATTGGCAAAGTTGGTGTTCATTCCGGCCTCTATCCATCTGTTTATCTTGCGCCAGATGTTTGAACGCACTCCGAAGCGGGTGTAGCCCGACCCCACGATTGAGCCCTGCTGGTCACTGTAGTTGAACGACATAAGGTAGCCGCCCTGGGAATTGCCGCCGTCTATGCTGACATTGACTTCTTTGGTGAAACCGTTCTGGAATATGGCATCCTGCCAGTCGGTGGAGCCTACCGTGTCGGTATTGCCGTACTCATCGGTATAGATTCCCGGCTTCAGGAAATCCTGCGGAGCAGGAGAATATTTTCCCGTGGTCGTGATGATGTTGCCTGAAGTGTCGTACTGATAATACCATTCTCCCCTGTATGGTTTCTGGAAATTCGGGTCGTAGTTGTCGTATTGTTCGTTGATATACTCAGCGTAGGTCACGGGATCGAGGACATCCATCTTCCTGACGATGCGGGAAGTGCTGACGGTTGCCGAGAAAGTAATGTTGCTCTTGCCTTCGGAACCGCGCTTGGTCGTGATGATCACGACGCCATTCGCACCGCGGGAACCGTAGATTGCGGTTGAGGATGCATCCTTGAGCACCTCGATGGACTCGATATCGTTGGGGTTGATGTTCGCCAGCGGGTTGGAGCCAGATCCCGTGCCGCTCACGCCGGTGCTGGGAGCCGTGCTTCCGCCGCCATACGGCAGGCCGTCCACGATGTAGAGAGGTGTCGTACTGGTGCTGAAGGAGTTGGCGCCGCGGATGAGAATGGTGATTCCACCGCCCGGTGCGCCGTCGTTCTGGCGGACCTGCACACCGGAAACTTTGCCCTGAAGGGCGCCGTTGAAACTGAGCGCGGCGTTGCCCTGCATCAGTTCGTCACCTTTCACCTGAGCTACAGAACCGGTAAGGTCCCTTTTCTTCATCGTGCCATATCCGATGACGACCGTCTCCTCAAGGGTGTTTGTGTCATCCTCAAGCTTGATATTTACCAGTGAAGAGTTGCCCACCGTCACAGAGACCTCTTTCTTTCCGAGGAATGTGCAGACGAGCTGGTCGCCTTTTTTCGCCCGGATTTTGTAGGCACCCTCGAACGAGGTTATTACATTATTGGAAGTACCAGCTACATAAACTACCGCTCCCGCAAGCGGGGCTCCGTCGTATGCGTCAGTTACAACTCCATGGACTTCAATCGTCTGTGCAACGGTGACAAAAGAAATCAGCAAAGGAAACAGTGTCGTGAGGATTCTTTTCATCGGGCTATTGTTAGTGATCCGTTATTGCAAATATTGTCATTATTCGGAAACACAAAATGCATTATTAATGCAATTGATGATACTATTTTAACATCGCGTCCCGATGACCCGCTTTTTGCTTATATTTGATACATGAAAAAGTACTATATGATTGTGCTCCTTCTCTGCTTTGCCGGAGTTGTCGAAGCCAAAGATTATGACGTCACTTCCTATGGTGCCAAGCCTGACGGAAAAACCCTGTGCACCGCAGCCATCCAGACAGCAATCGACGAGTGTGCCGCTGATGGCGGCGGACGTGTCATCCTGCCTTCCGGCACTTTCCTATGTGGAACGCTCAACCTCAGGTCCGGAGTGGAGTTCCACCTCAATGCCGGCTCCGAATTGAAGGCCGCGCTCGACCTCTCCTGTTATAAAAAATACAACGAACAACCGGCAGGACTGTTCTATACCGAGGGAGCCAGGTCCGTCGCCATTACTGGCCCCGGAACCATAAACGGCCAGGGCATGGAATTCATGATCGCCGACGCTCCGAAAACGATCTGGATAGGAGAAAGGATGAAGACCCGCCAGGGAGAAATGTTCCGCCATGTCGAAAGCGGCATAGGCGACGGTCCCCTTGAGCCGAAGGACAGGTTCCATCAGATGATAGTTTTCAGCTGCTGCGAAGACGTGGTGCTTGAGGATTTCACCTGCATCGACTCTCCTTTCTGGTGCTTCCTTCTGGTACACTGTCAGGGCATACGCATGCGCGGCGTCACCATAGACAACAACCTTCTCATACCCAACAGCGACGGAGTCGACATCATCTCGAGCAGTGAAGTCAATATTTCCGACTGCTTCTTCCGCTGCGGCGACGACTGCATTGTCCTCGCAGGATACGGCTGGCATCAGGGAGATCCCGGCTTCAAGCGTCTCAGCACTCCGGCCCGCAACATCAACGTGAGCAACTGCATACTCCAGTCCCGCTCCAGCGGCATCCGCATCGGAGGCCACGACCAGAACCCGATGTCCGATTTCCAGTTCTCGAACATTACCATATATGATTCCAACCGCGGCATAAACATTTCAGTGAGCGATGCTGAAAGCCTCTCGAACGTAACCTTCAACAACATCCACATAGAGACCCGTCTTCATACCGGAGACTGGTGGGGTCAGGGAGAACCGATTCACATTACGGCCATGCAGCTTCTCCCGGAAAAGCCCGAGATAGGGAAAATTCGCAATCTGTTCTTCAACAACATCACCTGTGTCGGTGATAATTCCATCATAATGATAGCTGACCCGCAGACAAAAATCGAGAACGTCTTCTTCAACAATTTCGAGTTTATTCTGCGCAAGAGTGCCATTGAAGACATCGCCGGCGGCAACTACGACCTTCGCCTCACCTGTCACGAGGACCGTCAGCTCTACCCTGCCGACGAACCGGTGGTCTACATTGAGAACGCCTCCAACATAGTGTTTTCCAACGGCCGCATAGCCTGGGACGGAGCCGACCGGGAATACCACACCTACCCGGTCGACGCAGTCGGCGTAAACGGCCTGTCTCTCCGTTCAGTCCTTACCGAAGCACCGGCTTCGCATCCTGGCAACAAGAACATCCACACCTCCGGCTGCAAGAATGTATCCCGTTCGAAATGACAGCCTTTCTTCTCGCCGCATTCTCCGGGTTGTTTCGGGCTGCGCCTAGAGGCTCGCTTTTGCGGGACGGCGTAGCGGATTATTCTGGAATTACCGGAATGGAGGCCTTGAGGTCTTCGTAGAAGTCAGCCTGGGCGGTAACTACGTACGGCTTCAGGAACAGGTAGCCTATTCCGAAGGTGAAGATGCAGAGGAAGGCCCAGCCGATGAAGCTCAGATGT
>FLNZ01002566.1_pt1 | contig 17168 bp, 13 predicted proteins | sample 1140391 | NCBI WGS metagenome assembly FLNZ01 (sample SAMEA3878171, study PRJEB12797) | bioreactor metagenome | biome: Moose rumen | place: Sweden | collected 2011-10
TGTCACCGCGCTGCAATTTGAGGGTTTGCGGCCGACGAACGATGAGTCAACAGAGCAAGCGACGGCCACTTTACCTCAACCCAAAGGAATACCAGCAAACCTAAGGATGAATTTCCTTATCAATGCCAATCCAGATGCCACTTTGAGAATACTGATGGATGAGGGAAGCGGAGATTACATTGCCCTGAATGGCACAGGAACTCTTCGTGCCAATTATTTCAACAAGGGGAATTTCAATTTATATGGGAATTATGTGGTCGACCATGGTATTTACAGGCTCACGATACAAAATATTCTCAGAAAAGACTTCCAGTTCCAACCAGGCGGTTCCATCACCTTTGTGGGTAACCCCTACGATGCGACATTAGCCCTGAAGGCCATTTACACCGTCAATGGAGTACCCCTCTCCGACCTGAACCTCGGCAGGAGTTTTACCAGTAATAACATTCGGGTAAATTGCCTGATGAACATTAATGGCACAGCAGAACAGCCAACTGTGGATTTCGACATGGAGATGCCTACTGTCAGTAGTGACGCGCAGCAAATGGTGCGCAGCATTATCAGTAGTGAAGAGGAACTGAATCAGCAGGTGATTTATCTGCTGACCATAGGGCGCTTCTACAACAGGACGAACTACACAGAGATGGGACCTGAGCGGCAGAGTCAAACGAGTCTGGCCATGCAAAGCCTGCTGAGCGGTACCATCAGTCAGCAAATCAACACTTTATTGGGAAGTATCATCAACAACAACAATTGGAATTTCGGTGCAAATATCTCCACGGGCGATGAAGGATGGAACAATGCCGAATATGAGGGAATCTTATCAGGCAGGTTGCTTGACAACCGCTTGCAAATCAATGGCCAATTTGGCTATCGCGACAACCCCAATGCCACCACCAGCTTTATCGGTGATTTCGACATCCGCTACCTGCTCTACCCAAATGGCAACATGGCAGTGAAAGTATATAATCAAACCAATGACCGCTACTTCATCAAAAACAGTCTCAACACCCAGGGGGTAGGACTTATTATGAAGAAAGACTTTAATGGATGGCGTGAGTTGTTGGGTATCAATCGCAAGAAAGACAAAAAACTAAAATCTGATAAATAATGAAAACAAGACTATTCGCCACATTGTTGGCTCTTTTAACGTTAGCACCTATGAATGTGTCGGCAAAAAACAAAGTAATTAAATTACGCTTTTTAGAGACAAGCGATGTTCACGGCTGTTTCTTTCCCTATGATTTCATCAACCGAAAGCCGAAAGAAGGAACGCTCGCCCGAGTTAGTACGTATATAAACCAATTGCGAGATGAATATGGTGACAACCTGATCATGTTGGATAATGGTGATATCTTACAAGGTCAACCCACCTGCTACTATTGTAATTACATCAACACAGACATGACCAATGTGGCAGCGGATGTCGTCAACTATCTTGGATATAACGCCCAGTGTTTTGGCAATCATGATGTAGAGACAGGTCATGCCGTTTACGACAAATGGATACGTGAGCTGAAATGTCCTGTCTTGGGTGCAAATATCATCAACACAAAGACCAATGAGCCATACGTCAAACCTTACACTGTCATTCAACGCCAGGGTGTCAAAGTAGTGGTTATCGGCATGCTGACCCCAGCCATTCCCAACTGGCTCAACGAGCAGCTGTGGGAGGGGATGCGTTTTGACGAAATGGTAAAGACTGCGAGATACTGGATGGAATATGTCCAGAAAAATGAAAAGCCCGATGTCGTGGTAGGCCTTTTTCATTCCGGCAAAGAGGGAGGTATCGTCACCGAGGAATACGAAGAGGATGCCTCACTTAAAGTGGCAAGGGAAGTACCTGGATTTGACATCATTTTCTTTGGGCATGACCACACCTCTCATAAGAGCGTCGTCAAAAACATCGAGGGAAAGGATGTGTTATGCTTAGATCCTTCTTGCAATGCCCTGATGGTTGCCGACGCTACTGTTGAGATTGAGATTGGCAAACATAAAAAGGTCACAAAACGCATCTCGGGAGAACTTGTTGATGTAAGACCATTGGAAATTGACCGGAAATTTGTATCACATTTCCAAGCGGCTATCGACAGTGTGAACAATTATGTCAACCGTCCTATCGGTGTCTTCGAGAATGCGCTCTACACTCGGGACTGCTATCTTGGAAGTGCTGCTTTCACTGATTTCATCCATGATCTACAGCTTCAACTGACAGGTGCGGACATCTCCTTTAATGCGCCACTCACTTTCAACACATGTATTCCGGCAGGAACGGTTTATGTCAGCGACATGTTTAATCTCTACCGTTATGAGAATCAATTGTATGTACTTCGAATGACAGGAGAGGAAGTCAGGAAACATCTGGAGATGAGCTATGATTTGTGGGTTAACACCATGCAGGCTCCCGACGACCATATCATGTTGCTCAACGACCAGACGACCGATGACCAACAACGCTTTATGTTCAAGAACCTGGCATTTAACTTCGACAGTGCCGCCGGTATTGACTATGTTGTTGACGTCACAAAGCCCAATGGACAGAAAGTACAAATTCTCAGGATGAGCAACGGTGAGCCTTTCGATGAGGCGAAATGGTATAAAGTGGCCATGAACAGCTACCGTGGCAACGGCGGCGGCGAATTGCTTACGAAAGGTGCGGGTATCCCACGCGAGGAGCTTCAAAAGCGCATTATCTTTCAGACTGAAAAAGACCAGCGCTATTATCTCACAAAAGAGATCGAAAAGGCCGGTCGTCTGAATCCTCAAGCCCACAACAATTGGCGATTTGTACCCGATGAATGGGCAAAACCAGCTATTGAGCGTGACCGGATCTTATTGTTTGGTACAGGGAAGTGACAGACGACAGACAGTGTTTATAAGCAAGAATACGTCATGAGAAAATATTGGTTTGTTTTCTGCAAAGACCATCTTTTGCTGGAGAAAAAACAAGGTGGTGGCTATACCATACCATATCAGGACACTCCTCCTACTCCAATAAAGCCATGGACAACCATCCACAACATCACCCCTTTGGACAACGATGAGGTAAAAACTTACAGCATAGACATTCCCGTTACGGATGACATGCAATATGAAATGTGTGGACTACGTCAGTCGTATGGGAAGATCGGAGACCGCTTGTACCAAAAGGCAGGGAAATGCACTGAAATTCTATATTGGGATTCCACCACCAAGTTCTGTGGTGTCTGCGGAAGTCCGATGAAACTCACCAGTGACATATCCAAACAATGCACACAATGTGGAAAGGAAGTCTGGCCCCAATTAGCCACAGCTGTCATTTGCCTCGTATATCGAGACGACGAGGTGTTGCTGGTACATGCCAAGAACTTCAGAAACAGCAACATGTTTGGTTTAGTGGCAGGATTTGTGGAAACAGGAGAAAAACTTGAAGAAGCTGTTGCCAGGGAGGTTGCGGAAGAGACAGGTGTCACGATCACCAACATACGCTATTATGACAGCCAACCCTGGCCCTACCCCTGTGGATTGATGGTGGGTTTTTATGCCGAGTATGTCAGTGGTGACATACGACTCCAGCGGACAGAACTGTCTTTAGGAGGATGGTATCGCTATGATCGTCTACCAGAAATACCAGAAAAATTGTCTATTGCCAGAAGACTCATAGACCATTGGTTGGAGTGTGATAGAAAACCCTAATGAATATAAATACAAAATACCGGGATACACAAGTCTGACGTATCCCGGTATTATGCTTTAGTATAATGCTTTTCCATTAGTCGATTTCTTCATCAGCCTCGTATCCACCCATTTCTCGAATGGCGTTTTTCAGCATGGTGTGTTGGCGATAGAGATGATTTACAGCCTCCTCACCCTTGGTGTAATCATGCATTGGACTCTTCAAGAAGAAGCTGAGGAAACGTTGTGTTCCGCATCTGCCGGCACGTGCGGCCAAATCAATAAGTAAACATAAGTCAAGACATACAGGAGCAGCCAGTATAGAGTCACGACATAGGAAATTGATTTTGATTTGCATGGGATAGCCCATCCATCCAAAGATATCAATATTATCCCATGACTCTTTGTTGTCGTTGCGTGGTGGGTAGTAGTTGATGCGCACTTTATGATAATAATCTGTATAGAGATCAGGTTGCTCATCCTCCTTGAGTATGGTTTCCAAGGTGGAAAGTTTGGATACCTCTTTTGTACGGAAATTCTCCGGCACATCAAGCACCAGTCCGTCACGATTGCCAAGGATGTTGGTTGAGAACCATCCCTCAAGTCCCAGGCAACGTGTGCCGATGATAGGTGCGAAACCACTTTTCACCAGTGTCTGTCCAGTCTTGAAATCTTTACCTGCAATGGGCATTTTAGTTTTTTCAGCCATTTCCCACATGGCAGGAATATCAACAGTTGTGTTAGGAGCACCCATCACGAACGGACATCCCTCAGCAAGAGCGGCATAAGCATAACACATAGAAGGAGCAATGTTTTCACGGTCGTCGGCTTTCATCGCCTTCTCCAGCGTGTCAAGCGAATAGTGGACTTTTTCATTGACAGGAACATATATTTCAGTGGAAGCTGCCCATAATACCACCACACGGCTGCATTTCTTATCAGATTTGAACTTACGTATATCCTCACGCAACATCTCCACCATTTCCCACCTGTTCTGACATTGTTTCACATTGTCTCCATCAAGACGTTTTGCGAAATTTTTGTCGAAAGCAGCAGGCATAGGCACAATTTGTTCCAGTTCCTCACGGACAGGGTCTATATCCTCACGTTTCAACACCTCTGCATAAACAGCGGCTTGATAGGCATTTTGGGGATAAACATCCCAGCATCCAAAGACTAAATCATCAAGAGCAGCCAAAGGCACGATCTCACCATAGCTCAGATATTTTTTCTCATCACCACGTCCTACACGGATTTTGTCATACTGAGTCATAGATCCGATAGGCTTGGTTAGTCCACGACGTGCCATCAAGACTCCGGTCATAAAGGTAGTCGCCACAGCACCATTGCCTACGACAAGAATGCCTAACTTCCCCTCTGAGGGTTTAACTGTTGTTTTTTTCATATTACCAAAGATTATTTAATGAATGATATTAACATATCAAGATTATATTCGCTCACACAATTCTATTTACGACCTTTCTTTTCACATTTTGCATACAAATCCGCAAGTGACGGGCGTGGGACACCTTTGCTCACAGCTAATTCCAAATCATCTCGGGCTTCTTTGCGACGTCCTAACTTGAGTCGTACATCCACACGATTGATAATATAATCAGTATTGTCCGGACACAGTCGTATCGCTTCTCCATAATCATACTCCGCCAACTCAAGCATTCCCCTTTCCTGCTCCATCCCAGCCCTCGCCGCATATGCGACAGCACTATCAGGATATTGCTCAATCAACTGATTGATGAGATCCATGGCCTCCGTATAATGCATGTCATTCTGATTGAGCAATGCAAGTCCAAGTGTTCCATTGAAATTGCCAGGTACAATTTTCAGCATAGTCTCATAGTCTTTACGAGCATATTTATATCTTTTAAGTTTCTCATTGGTAAAAGCCCGGAAATAGAGTGCAGCCACATTGGATGGATTGCGAGACAACACAATATCATATTCACGTTGGGCATAGGCCCATTGTTCCAGCATGATATTCCAAGAGGCTTTTTTAAGTCTCATGTTGTCATCATCGGGGTATCGGTCCGACATTTTTGTCGCCGCCTCCAACGAGTCTTTCAACTGTTCATAGGTCTGTCCATGAATCAGTTGCACTGAGAAAAAGAATAAACAAAAAACTATGACACTTCTGATATGCATGTTATACTTCGTGGTTTTTTATCCAATCGACGATCCATTGACCTACTTCTCTTGTACCGTAGTTCTCTCCATCTTCCACCTGTATCTCAGGAGTACGAACATTGGCATCTAAGCTTGCGTCCACCGCATTTCTCACGAGGCGACCTTCTTCCACGAGTCCAAAATGCTCCAAAAGCATAGCGACAGAGAGTATTTGTGCCAAAGGATTGGCAATGTTTTTGCCAGTAGCCTGAGGCCATGAGCCGTGGACAGGTTCAAACAGTGGAGTGTGCTCACCTGTAGAAGCAGAAGGCAACAACCCCATTGAACCAGATATACAACTGCCCTCATCGGTAAGAATATCACCAAAGGTATTCTCTGTGACAATCACATCAAAGAATGTGGGTTCGACAATCATGCGCATAGAGGCATTGTCAACAAACATATAATCTACGTTAACATCAGGATATTCTGGTTCAAGCTCTTTTGTAATCTGTCTCCATAAACGACTGGATGCCAACACATTTGCCTTGTCGACAACTGTAAGATGATGTTTTCTTTTTCGAGCATAGTCAAATCCCACCTTCAATATCCGTTCGATTTCCGGACGAGTATAGTAATTGGTGTCATAAGCTTTGTCATTGTCCTGATATTTCTCACCAAAGTACATACCGCCAGTCAGTTCGCGAATACATACAAAATCAGCCCCATCTACCAGTTCGCTCCTTAAAGGGCTTTTATGCAAAAGGCATTTGAATGTTTGTATAGGACGGATATTGGCATACAATCCCAATTTTTTCCGCATTGCGAGAAGTCCTTGTTCTGGACGCACCTTAGCAGTAGGGTCATTGTCATATTTCAAGTCGCCAACGGCAGCGAATAAGACGGCATCAGCATCTAAGCATGTCTGGAAGGTCTCTTCAGGAAAAGGATCCCCGACAATATCAATCGCATGTGCGCCACAGATTGCCTCTTTGTATTCTACCTGGTGTCCGAATTTATCAGCTATTGCATCCATTACGGCAACACCCTGTTTCATAATCTCTGGTCCTATGCCATCACCAGATAATACTGCTATCTTCAATTTCATCGTATTTATTGTTTAAATATGATATTAACTTATTTCAGTTGATAATTGTTCCTCAAATATATTAAGCATACGGAATGTGGCTTTGATAGCCGCCTCCGTCTGATCAGCGTCAAGTCCACGTGTGCGCATGATTTTATCGCCATTTCTCCATGTAATAACCGTCTGCACCAGTGCGTCAGTTCTTCCGCCGGGAGGAATTGTCACCGCATAATTGGCCAAGATGGGAAATTCACGGTTCAGATTCTCGCGATATATCTTACGCAGAGCTTTCACGAAAGCATCATACTGTCCATCACCTGTGGAATCCGCAGCATATTGTTGTCCGTTGATTTGCACTTTTATACTTGCCAGCGGCTTTAATCCATAAGAAAGAGAGACCATATAGCTCAGCAATTTCACCCGGTCATCGGGAATAGTATGTTTCAAAACATCGTTGACGATATAAGGCAGATCATCCTGTGTGACAATTTCCTTACGGTCTCCAAGTTCGGTGATTCGTTGTGTCACTTTCGCCATCTGCTCAGGTGAAAGTTCCATTCCCAATTCTTGCAGATTAAGTTCCACATTGGCTTTTCCACTGTTTTTCCCAAGGGCATACTCCCTTTTACGTCCGAACCTCTCCGGCTTCAGGTTATTGCAATAGAGACTGTCCTTATTGTCGCCGTCAGCATGTACACCAGCTACTTGTGTGAAAACATTCTCACCGACAATAGGCTGATTGGGGGCGACAGCAATGCCACAGCACTCCTCTACAAGGCGACTGACGTCGCAAAGTTTTTCCTCATTGATACTTGTTATTGCCTGGAAATGATCCTTTAGAATAGCCTGCACACTGGCCAGTGGAGCATTTCCACACCGTTCACCCAATCCGTTGACAGTGACATGAAGCCCCTTTGCGCCACAGAGCACAGCCGCCAGAGAGTTGGATACAGCAAGATCGTAATCATTGTGTGCATGAAAGTCAAAATGAATGTCCGGATACCGGCGTCTCATTTTCCTGAAAAAATCAATGATCTGCAATGGATTTGTAACTCCCAAAGTGTCAGGCAACATGAATCGCTTGATATTGGTCTTCACCAATGCGTCCATCATTTCATACACATAATCAGGTGACTCCATCATCCCATTGCTCCAATCCTCAAGATATAGATTTACGTTGACACCAAGTTTGTCAGCGTATTCAAGCGAATGTAAGATGTCGGAAAGATGTTCTTTAACATTCTTATGAAGCTGTTGTGAGCAATGTCTAAATGATCCTTTTGCAAGTAGGTTTACATTCACACATCCACATTCATGAATCCAGTCTAAGGAAAGATGGTTGTCAACAAAACCAAGCACCTCAACCTTCTGCAACATGTCATTTTTGGCTGCATACTGACAAATCATTTTCACGGCATCCTTCTCACCCTCAGACACACGTGCTGAAGCCACTTCAATGCGATCCACATTGATCTCTTTCATCAGCATTCGAGCGATAGAGAGTTTTTCGTGAGGCAGGAAAGACACGCCGCTGGTCTGTTCTCCATCCCGCAGCGTACAATCCATGATTTCCACGTATGGATGGAGATGTGGTGTCAGTTGCAATTGTGGAGATGTTCCCATTTTTCTATTTTATCAATATTCTGCATAAGGAAGTCAATATCATCGAGACCGTTTATCAGACAATGCTTCTTGAACGCATTGATCTCGAAATGCTCACTCTTTCCAGTAGAAAGGTTGGTTATTTTCTGATTTGGCAAATCGACCTCTACCAAAGTTTGCGGGTCATTCCTAATACTCTCAAAGAGTTGTGCTAAAAACAATTCAGACACGACGACGGGAAGGACGAAGTTGTTCAACTCATTGTTTTTGTGGATATCAGCGAAGAAAGAGCTGACAACCACCCTGAATCCATATCCAGCGATTGCCCATGCCGCATGTTCACGAGAAGACCCGGAACCAAAATTTTTCCCTGCCACAAGGATGCATCCAGAATATGTGGGATCATTGAGCACAAATGATTTGACAGGATTTCCCTCTTTGTCATATCTCCAATCCCTGAATAACAAATCACCAAAGCCATCCTTATCTATCGACTTTAGATACCTTGCAGGTATAATCTGGTCGGTATCCACATTCTCAAGCGGCAATGGAATGCAACGGCTTACTATGGTGTCGAATTTTTGTTTCATAATCCTTGTTTTTTAAACGTATAATACCGCTTATTATTTCTTTTTTTATGACATTTTTTGTTATTTACATAAAAATTCGTGGGTCTGTTATTCTACCAGTCACAGCGGCGGCGGCGGCCACGAGTGGGCTGGCAAGAATGGTTCTTGCGCCAGGACCCTGTCTTCCCTCAAAATTACGATTACTCGTAGAGACACAATATTTACCGGCAGGCACTTTGTCATCATTCATTGCCAGACAAGCAGAGCATCCAGGCTGTCTCACCTCAAATCCAGCTTCCTTCAATATTAAATCTAACTCCTCATCACGTATCTGTTGATTGACAGCCCAACTTCCGGGCACCAACCATGCTGTCACATTTTCAGCTTTTCTACGTCCTTTGACGATTGAGGCAAATGCCCGGAAATCTTCTATCCTGCCATTGGTACATGCTCCGAGAAAAACATAGTCTATAGGCTTTCCTAATAGTTTCTCACCAGGTTCAAATCCCATATATGAGAGCGACTTCCTGAAAGAATCTCTGCTCTTCTCCTCCACGTCATCACATGTCGGTATCGAATCAGTAATACCTATACCCATACCAGGATTTGTTCCATAGGTGATACGGGGCTCGATCTCAGAAGCGTCAAATGCTATTTCCTTATCGAACACCGCATCCACATCACTTTTCAGTGTCTCCCAATATTTAACGGCATTGTCCCATTTATCTCCTTTTGGCGCATACTCTTTTCCCATGAGATATTCATAAGTGACCTTGTCAGGAGCCACAAGGCCTCCCCTTGCGCCCATCTCAATGCTGAGATTACATAGAGTGAGCCTGCCCTCCATTGACATCTCACGCACTACTTCTCCGGCGTACTCTATGAAATAACCGGTACCGCCAGAGGTTGAAATCTTCGCCATCAAAAACAAAGCGATATCCTTGGGGGTCACACCGTTCCCAAGCATGCCATTAATATTGATACGCATGGTCTTGGGTTTCTGCTGCAGGATACATTGTGACGCAAGCACCATCTCCACCTCAGATGTACCAATACCGAATGCCACAGCTCCCACAGCACCATGCGTAGAGGTATGTGAGTCGCCACATACAATTGTCATTCCAGGTAGTGACAATGCTTTCTCTGGTCCCACCACATGTATGATACCGTTGTCGGGGGACATCATGCCATAATATGTCAGTCCAAACTCCCTGGCATTCTGTTCCAGCAGATTCACCTGCCTTCTTGACACAGGATCCTCAATAGGTTTATCCTGATCGTGTGTCGGCGTATTATGGTCAGCCATACAAAAAATCTGTTTGGGCCGCAAACATTGCAGTCCTCTTGCTCTTAACCCATCAAACGCTTGTGGAGATGTCACCTCATGACAATACAAGCGGTCGATGTATAGCTGTGTGGGACCTTGTTCGATCATTTGCACGACATGGCTATCCCATATTTTATCAAATATAGTATTCATGAGACCTTTTTAAATTTATTGATACAATCTATATATGCTTCCACCGATGCTGTCACGATATCGGTGTTAGCGCCAAATCCATAATAGAGATTATCATTGTACTCCACTTGCATGTGTACTTTTCCAACATCATTTGATCCTTTTGAAATAGCTTGAATGGTAAACTCCCTTATTGTCATTTTTTTCTGGATGATTTTTTTCAAAGCGTTAATGGCAGCATCAACAGGGCCATTGCCCGTAGAGGCAGCCTCAAACTTCTGATTACTGATATCCAACCCGATACAAGCCACACTTTTCACACCCATGCCTGTTGTCACCTGAAGAAAATCAAGTTTCACCGCATGGGCCTCAGCCGTATCAGCGCCTGCCAGCATCAAGATGTCGGCATCGGCAATCTCTTTCTTTTGGTCAGCCAGCTTAAGGAATTTCTCATAAATCTTGTCTATACGCCTTTCGCTTTCAACATTCACGCCCAAGACATTCAGTCTATATTTCAAGGCAGCCCGTCCGGACCTGGCGGTCAACACGATGGAATTGTCTTCAAGTCCGATGTCTTTGGGAGCCATGATCTCATACGTCTCAACATTTTTAAGCACTCCATCCTGGTGGATGCCACTACTATGGGCAAAGGCGTTGCGACCTACCACAGCTTTGTTGGGTTGCACAGGCATATTCATCAAGCCAGACACCATCCGACTGGTAGGATAGATTTTCGTGGTGTTGATATTTGTTTCTATGTTGATCTGTTTGTGACATTTAAGGATCATAGCAATCTCCTCAAGAGAGGTGTTTCCGGCTCTTTCTCCAATGCCATTGATGGTAACTTCCACTTGTCGGGCACCATTAAGCACACCTGTGAGGGAATTTGCCGTAGCCAGTCCCAAGTCATTGTGGCAATGGGTTGAGATGATCGCTCTGTCGATACCATCAACATGATCAACTAAATATTTGATTTTTGCGCCATACTCCTCAGGAAGACAATATCCTGTGGTATCTGGAATATTCACGACAGTGGCACCCGCTTTTATGACAGCCTCAATCACCCGAGCAAGATACTCATTATCCGTACGTCCGGCATCCTCTGCATAAAATTCCACATCCTCGACATATCTCTTGGCATATTTCACGGCAGCTATAGCCCTCTCGAGAATCTCCTCTCTTGTCGTATTAAATTTATACTTAATATGCGAGTCACTTGTACCTATGCCAGTATGGATTCGCTTATGCTTGGCGTATTTCAATGACTCAAATGCCACATCAATATCTTTTTCCACAGCACGTGTCAGTGCACATATAGTGGGCCATGTCACCGCTTTTGAGATTTCGATGACAGAATTAAAATCTCCAGGACTGGAGATTGGGAATCCAGCCTCAATCACATCAACGCCCAACAACTCCAATTGCTTTGCAACCTGTATTTTTTCAATTGTGTTCAATTGGCATCCTGGCACCTGTTCTCCGTCTCTTAATGTGGTGTCGAAAATGTAAATTCTATTCATCTTGAATGGTTAAAAAATTTTTGAAACTCAAATTATCAAAAAAAACCTTTCACACTAACTGGAAGTGGGAAAGGCTTAATTGTATCTATCTCATGAGAATCATAACACATCCTTATCACTTCCGGCCCCGTATTGAAGTCGAATAGATAGAAGGATGCTAATGATTGTGATGTTTGTATTCATCGTTTTATTGATTTTGCTGCAAAATTACTCATATTTTCTGAAAGACAAAATAATTTGAAAGTTTTTTTACTGTTTTTGTGTCAAATTGATATTATGGAGGTTCAAGAATTAAAAACATGCATTCTATCACATTAAATTAAGAGTCACATTCTTCAGTTAATTGTGATTTTAATGAAGCATTTTTTTTGAAAAATATCTCATTACATTATTTCAAGAAATCACGGATTCTTTCCAATGGGATACCAAAATTAAAATTATCACTCCCCATCAGTTTTGCAAAATTAACAGCCACGACATCACCATCCTCATTGATAACAGGACTGCCACTCGAACCCTGAACAGTAGGAATACTATACACCAGTCGTTCTCCGTTTGGTGTCTGTGTCACTTTGCCACTTGTCATTTGGACGCTGATTCCTTTTTCTGTGTTAGCCAACGCCAAACCTGCATTGTAACCAATCATATACAGCTGCTGGTCGATTTTAATTTTCTCCTCACCAGAAATACCATTAAAATAATCCTTATTACCTTCTCCTGCAAATTTAAAAACATAGGCATTGTCTGGAGTCTTTTTACTCTTTAGCTGGAGTAAAGCCAAGTCAGTCCCTTCTATCTGAGATACTTTCAATATATTACATGGATTTTTCTTCAGGAAGTCGTCTGGGCTATTCACTTTCTCTCCATCAAACGAAATACCAATGTCACATACAGGATTCACTTCGATGTTTCTCACATCAGTCCGCTGGAGATACCTTGCACGTGCCACCACTTCTTCATACATTTCTTGTAATTCTTTTTGTTGTGTCACAATTTTAGACAACATCGCCTTATCACCCGTCACAATGTTTCCATAAAAGTCATATTCCATAAACTGGAACTTTTGGGCTTCCAACATATCATATTTAGACTTGATCTGTCTGGCCAACATACCACATTGTATCAGCGAGGCTTGCACCAACTGTTGTAGATTTGCCTGTAGTTGGCTGGCATCGAGGTCTGTAATGGCCACATGGCGATTGGTAATGAACTTGCCGTCATCACTGATAAAGAATCCTGTTCCATTGAGCATAGAGGCATTGCGCCTTGCCTCCTCCTCATTGGTGGTGAATCCTTGCATATTGCCATTTTGATCTAATCCAGTGAAATACAGGCATTGTCCGTCAGGCATTCTTATCTCATAATAGAATTTATTAAGTACCAACACGACTCCACCTTTCTGATCTTCGAAAATCTCATCAGCTGATTTTTTCCCACACGAGAACAATGTGATCAATGCCAATAAGGTGGCAACTATTTTTACTTTTTTCATAACTAATATAGTTTATATTAATGTAACAGCATAGTGAATGACGAACCATTCCACCTAAATGATGTGCAAATCATCTTGTTAGTAGCAATATTTATGCCAAAACCAAGTAATAATCATGGTGAAATCATAAGATGGGTCTCATCATTGATAAAACGACACAAAAGTACAACTCTGACGTTACAAACCGCAACTTTTTGTCAATTTTTAGAACAGATTGACAGAAAGTAATAAAAAAATGTGTTTTTTCTTCGGCAAATCGTAATAATTAGTTAATTTTGTATGTTTAATGAATAACAAATCTAAATGATGAGAGAAAAGAGACAGCTTGTCTTCTTTCATCCATTTATTCATCGACTCATTCATTTATTCATCAATAGAGCAACCGTCAAGAATCTAACAATCATTCAATATGTGCGGAATTGTAGGATATATAGGTAAAAGAGAAGCATACCCCATTCTGATCAAAGGACTAAAGCGTTTGGAATATCGCGGATACGACTCCGCTGGTGTGGCCATCATCAATGCAGACAACACGTTGAACGTATACAAGGAGAAAGGGAAAGTATCTAATTTAGAGGATTACGTTTCCTCACATGACACGACCGGAAGTATTGGCATCGCACACACACGATGGGCCACTCATGGTGAGCCATCTTCTGCCAATGCCCATCCCCATCTATCAGAAAGTGGCAGGCTGGCACTTGTTCACAATGGCATCATTGAAAACTACAGCAGCATAAAAGAGTATCTCATTGGCAAGGGGTATCATTTCAAAAGTAGCACAGACACCGAGGTGTTGGTTCAGCTCATAGAATTTGTTCAACAACGTTTTCACTTGGATTTGGGCATGGCTGTTCTCTACGCGCTTCGTCGTGTCGTCGGAGCCTATGCCATCGTTGTGCTCGACCGTGAGCATCCGGAGCGCCTGATCTGCGCCCGCAAGAGCAGTCCCCTTGTAATCGGCGTTGGTGAGAACAACCAAGAATATTTCCTTGCCTCAGATGCGCTGCCGATAGTCAGTTACACCAAACATCTTATTTATTTAAACGACGAGGAAGTAGCAGAGATCCAATGTGGTGAGAAAATAGATATTCGCAATCTGTCTAACGCCCAACAACATATTTCCCCCAATGTCCAAGATGTGGATATCGATCTTGACAAGTTGGAGAAAGGAGGCTACCCCCATTATATGCTCAAAGAGATTTTCGAGCAGCCACGTTGTATTTCCGACTGTATGCGTGGAAGACTTTTGCCGCAGGATCACAAAATCGTCCTCAGCGCCATCAACCTGCATCGTGAGCAGCTACTCAAGGCAGGTCGTTTTATTATCGTAGCTTGTGGCACCTCATGGCATGCCGGTCTGATTGGCAAACAACTCATCGAGGATTTCTGTAAAATTCCTGTAGAAGTGGAATATGCCAGCGAATTCCGCTATCGCAATCCCGTGATTCTGCCGACCGACATTGTGATAGCCATCTCTCAGAGTGGAGAGACAGCAGACACGTTGGCCGCATTCAACTTGGCAAAAGAAAATGGAGCCTTGTGCTTTGGTATTGTCAATGCCGTTGGATCCAGTATCGCAAGAGCGTCAGATACTGGCATATACATCCATGTAGGGCCCGAAATTGGTGTTGCCAGCACAAAGGCCTTCACTGGTCAAGTGACTGTCTTGGCACTTTTCGCCCTTGCGCTCGGACATGAGAAAGGAGTCCTTCCCCAAGATGTGTACGAGGAAAACATCGAAGAGCTCTCTGTCATACCCTCCAAGATAGAAAAGATATTGAATCAGAATGACACAATCCGAGACATCGCCCGCACACTCACGTACGCCCGCAACACACTTTATATGGGCCGAGGCATGAACTATCCTGTCGCTTTGGAGGGAGCATTAAAACTTAAGGAGATCAGTTACATCCATGCCGAAGGGTATCCGGCCGCAGAAATGAAGCATGGTCCCATCGCATTAATAGACGAGAACATGCCTGTGGTGTTTATTGCCACACACCATGAACTTTACAAAAAAATCATCAGTAACATTCAAGAGGTGATTGCCCGCAACGGAAGGATCATTGCCATTGTGACAGAGGGCGATGTGGAAGTGAAGGAACTCGCATCTTTTGTCATTGAGATTCCTGAGACCATTGCCACCCTCGCCCCATTACTCTCTGTCATCCCATTGCAACTGATTGCCTATCATGTGGCAGTGGTAAAAGGACTGAATGTGGACATGCCAAGGAATCTGGCAAAGAGCGTGACTGTAGAATAACCTATGCAGCTGATCGAGATCACATCCCTTAAAGAACATGGCGTAGAGATTTTCAGTACACTTACTGAGGCACAACTACGTAACAAATTGGAGCCGGAGAAAGGCATTTTCATTGCCGAGAGCCCCAAAGTGATCCAGGTGGCTCTTGACGCCGGCTTCACGCCACTTTCCTTATTATGCGAGCATCGGCATATCGCCGGTGATGCCGCAGAAATCATACGTCGATGTGGCGATATTCCCATTTACACAGGTGATCGGGAATTACTCGCCCAGCTCACCGGCTACACGCTCACTCGCGGAGTGCTGTGTGCCATGCGAAGACCGAAGATAAAGAGTGTCGAGGAAGTGTGCCGCAATGCCAGCCGTGTCGTAGTCATCCATGGCGTAGTGGACACGACAAACATCGGAGCTATTTTCCGTTCTGCCGCTGCACTGGGCATCGACGCTGTACTGTTAACAACAGACTCATGCGACCCGTTAAACCGTCGTGCCGTGCGCGTATCCATGGGTTCGGTTTTCCTCATCCCATGGACATGGATAGCAAGTGACATGAAAGCATTGAAAGACATGGGTTTCAAGACGGTAGCTATGGCGTTGACGGATGAATCCATCAGTATAGACTCGGCAATCCTCAAATCATTCGACCGCCTTGCCATCGTCATGGGCACGGAGGGAGACGGACTGCCCCATGAGGTGATTGCGGGATGCGATTTCACGGCACGTATCCCCATGGCGCACCACGTAGACTCGCTCAATGTCGCAGCCGCTGCATCCGTCGCCTTCTGGGAACTGAGAGACTGGCAATAACTCTATATTTACAATACACTCTATTTATAAACCACGCAAACTATCAAAGATATGAAAAATACGAAAGAGATGCTAATGGCTGTTGGAGCATTATTGAGCCAACAGGTCGCTGCCGGTGACGGGAAGCCAAAAGCCACACCCGAACATCCCAATATCATCTTCATACTCGCTGACGACATGGGATATGGCGACCTTGCTTGCTATGGCAATGAGTATATCCAAACGCCCAACATTGACCGCCTTGCCGCCACAGGCACACGTTTCAGCCAAGCGTACGCTGGAAGCGGCATCAGCTCGCCGTCCCGATGCTCACTCATGACTGGAAAGAATAGCGGCAACGCCCGCATCCGTGATAACTTCTGCTATGCCGGGGGAATTGAGGGGCTGAAAATCTCACCCAGAGGTGACACGACGATTGTTCGCCGCGCCAATCTCCTGCCCCAGGACACCACAATAGCCACAGTACTTGGTGCTGCGGGATATCGCACATGTTTGGTCAACAAATGGCACCTTGACGGCTATGCCCCCGGCTCATCACCCAACCATCGTGGATTTGACGAGTTCTATGGGTGGACAATCTCTACCGTTCAC
>FLNZ01004529.1_pt1 | contig 17120 bp, 12 predicted proteins | sample 1140391 | NCBI WGS metagenome assembly FLNZ01 (sample SAMEA3878171, study PRJEB12797) | bioreactor metagenome | biome: Moose rumen | place: Sweden | collected 2011-10
GGACTCAGTGGCTCGTTGTCTCTGTACCACCGCGTACCGTCATCACCGTAAACAAATAGCTTGCTACTCACGTTTCCCAGGTCCTGACCAGTCGCATGGTGTATCTCGCAACTCGTCACTTCCACTGCCGACGATATGTCGAACAGCCGGCCCTTGTTCTGGGCGAAGCGGCAACCGTTGAAAACCACGCCCGAGCAGCGCGAGTCCACCGTCACCATCGTGTAGTCACGGCAGCGGATAAAGTCGCAGTCGGTAAACACGCCTTCATTCACTCCGTGAAGTTCCATCACGCCGTCTGAGCAGTCGCGTATCACAGTGTTTCGCACGTACAAATCCTGGCAGTCATCGGCCTGAATACCGTAGATGCCGCACCCATACAGATCGCAATGCCTGATTATCGTGTTGATGCAGTTCTCCATCTTCACCACGCCGCCCATGCAGAAGCCCTCTTCGGTGTGACCCAGGGTGAGGTTTTCCAGCATTATCTCCCAGCAGTTGTAAAAACTCAGAACGTTGGCATAACGCGGCTCCACTATTATGGAGCAGTCTTTCGACCCGCGTATCGTCAGGTTGCGAATGTTCACCAGCTCCAGCTGTCGCCCATCGTGGCAATCCACACTCACCACCGCCCCGGGGCCTCCAAACGCGCGGCTGTAGCCCTCCGCGGCCCACACGAATTTATCACCGTCAAACATCGACTCGTCATTCAGGCAGTTGCTCAGATTCACCACCGTGCCGGGCATCAGCGTTATCACTCTGTTGCTCCCCAGCGCCAGCAAGAACTCTTCAGCATTGCTCACCAGCATCTCTTCCTCCACCGGTGCGTCGCCCACGGGCTCGTCGCTCAGACCTATCGCGTTGCAGTAGGCTATCACCTGCTGATTCACGCGCTCCACGAGGCTTTTCTGGGTCACGCCTTGCAATTCCTCCAGCAGCATCTCATACATTCCGGGGCCGAAGTTGCTCAGATAGTCCTGATTCATCAGCTGGTTGTGACACATCCACGACGGGTCGTAATCTTCAAATGCTCTCTTCTGCTGCTGAGTGCAGTCGGTGATGTTGTCAGTCGTCAGAACGGCGGTCTGACCTATGCTGTGCTCCTCGGGGTAGAATGCCAGAAAATTCATACCCTCCTCGCGGATATACTGCACTCGGCTTCCCCACACGCAACCGTATGGCATCGGGTCGTTACCGTCCACTTGCGCCAAGGTGTACTCTCCGGCCTGCTTGCCTTTCATCAGCCCGTATTCCTGCTGATGACCGGTAATGTCCATTCCTTTCATTATCATGTCGCCGCCGTTTCCATCGGGTTCGGCCACGTACAGGTATCGCCCGTCGAAGAACTTGTCCCCGGGCTTAATGGTCTGCGACACCGCCAGTAGCGGCAGTAGTAGCACCATCAGTATCGCTATCTTTCTCATCGTTCTGTTCTTATTTCGGACCCACCTCTCGCTGCAACAGTGGCAAATCGTCCTCCAGCAGCAAGTTGTCGGCTCCATTTGTGATTATTAATTCTGTCGAACCGAATTTGGCCACGTCGCCATGATGTATCTCGCAACTCTGCATCACCACTGGCGTGCGGAAGTCAAACAGCACTCCTCGGTTCTCGGCAAAGCGGCACAGCGAGAAACTGATGTCGGCGCATTCTTCGCTAACATACACCAGGTTATATTCCTTGTTACGAATAAATTCACAGTCCTCAAATGTGCATCCCGTGCATCCGTAAAGTTCCATTATGCCGTACGTGCAGTCGCGGATTATGCTCTGCTCCATGCTCACGCCGTGGCTACGCCAGCACTGAAGACCGTATGCACCGCACCCGTACAGGTCGCAGTGCTTTATGCTCACCACTGAGCAGTCGCTCATGTATATCACGTTGCCCTCGCAGTAACCGCTCTCCTGGTGACCCATCGTCACGTTATCTATCGCCACGTTCTCGCAGTTCACCAGTTTCAGCACATTGGCATGATGTGGTTCCACCACTATCTCCACGTCTTTTCCGCCGCGGATAGTGACGTTCTTTAGGTTCAGCAGCACCAGTTCGCGACCTTCTCCCACGTTGTTACTCACCACGTATGGCTCGCCGCTTTCGGCCGGGCCGGCATAGTCTCCGGTATAGAGACGCATATCTCCCAACTCAAAGAAATCCTGCCGGTTAAGTATCTTCGTAAGATTCAGCCTCGTCCCGGCATTGATTTCTATTATGGTATTGCTCTTCAGCGAGGCTATGAAATCCACCTCGTTGCTCACGTAGCTCACCTCTCGGCCGCCTTCGGTCACGCCCGGCGTGTCCTCGTACTCCGGCTCTTCAGCAGCAATTTGGTTCTCAAAACACCTAATCAACTGCACGTTGGCAAGTTCCGTCGAGTTCAACTTTATTGCCGTATTGTCGGCACACGGGCGGTACCACGGCTGTGACTCAAAGTACGCCTTCAAGTCGGTGCTGCTGAAATTGTAACCGTGACGCGCCATTATCTCGTTTCGCATCAGGCGCAACTCTTCGGGCTCGTACCGGCTTAGATAGTCGCGGTTCAGTAGCCGGCCTTGCGACACCACGTCGCCCACGGGCAGCGACCGCAACTCGTTCTGCTTGTCAAAACTCCGCTCTTTCCCAAGCGCGGTCTGCTGCAATATCCACGCCACGTCGCCCACGGGAGTACGCACCGAAAGGAATCTCGGCTCGCCGCCTGTCTCATACCGCACTTCCCATCCGAATTCCGCTCCGAACGGGGCATAATCGGCCTCAACCGACGGTTCCAGGGTATAGACACCGCTCGCCCCGGCTTTTGCCTTCAGTGTTAACTCAGCCCAGCCGCCGTCAGCCGTTGTTCCGGTCATATACACTATCCCTCCCGGGCGAACGTCTTTGACGGTGTAGTATGTAACACCGTCAAAGAAATTCATTCCGCTCTTTATCGCCTGCGACTGAGCCGTCATGGCCACAATCAGGGCCACGAGTAATATCGCTAATTTTCTCATGCCAGCCGTGTTTTTATGATTATCGTATGTTTGCCTCGTCAGCTCAGACAGTGCCCTCGCCGCCTTCTGGGCGCTGGGGCTGCGGAGCCGGAACTTCACCGCCCTTGCCGCGGTTGGCTGCAAGTTCTTTCAACTTGTCCTTGCCCTTGAACGCGAACACCCAGATAAGGAATCCGGCTATTGCCAGCAGTGTGATGCCTATCAGCGGACGGTAGAACAGCCATGCCAGCGCTATGATGATGAGCGACCACACCACGCCTATCACCGTGCACACTACGCCCACGCCCCAGCCTATGATGTTGGCCACGAACGGAACCACCTTCAGTATCATCTCCAGGAAGCCGAAGATGCCCTTCAGACCCGATACCACCAGAATTATGCCCAGAATGCGGAACACCCACAGCCACATATTGTTGGCTGCATGCTCGCTCTCAAAGATTTCATCTGCGTCCACCGTTCCCATTCTCAGGGTCTGGAACGTCTTGCTGTTCTTTGCCTTGAAGGCCTTGAATGTATCGCCCTTAACCTGAGCCATCACAGTAACCTTTGCGGGAACTATCTTGGTGAATGTCACGCGCACGTCTCCCACTTGCGGTGAACCGGGTACCAAGCCGTAGTAAAGCACGTTGCCGTTCTGGTGGATAAAGTCGTAGTTGGTCTTGTCCTCGGCTATCACCTCAGGCTGAGCCACCGTACTGTCGTTTCGCAGTGTGTCGTTCTTCAGCGCCTCTTTCTCCTGTGCGGCTATCTGCTTCAGTTCTTCTTTCTTCGACGTCAGGTCCACCTTGCCGTATGTGCGCTCGTATGCCATGCGGTTGTTTTTGTCCAGTTGCTTCAGCAGGTCATCGCTGAGGTTCAAGTCTATTTTCTCCTCCGACGAAATGCTATGGAATAGGCTCGACGGCAGTTTATACGCGCCGAATGTCACGTTCTCTGCCCACAAGTCCTGCTCCTCCACAGTGGTCAGCACCATGTTCTTGTTCTGATATGCGGGGTCCTTGAACTCGCTCGACTGCACAGGGCTGCTCACCCACTCCTTCGTGTAGGTATAGGTGGTGGTCGTCACTTCTTTGCCGCCCAGCTTGTCCTCGCTCTCGCTGCTACTGTGCTCCACCCACTGGTAGTACTCCACATCGCGCTGCAGGTTGATTGCTACCGCACCTATGCCAAACTGCTGGTCCACCAGCGAATCTTCAGTCGTGGCAAGCGCCGAAGCGTGAATCAGTTCGCCGTCCAGCGCCGGGTCAATCTTGTTGGGATTCTCCATCTCCACGTACGCGCTTTCTGCCTCGTTGAGCATCTTGTCGGTCTTCACCGCGCGTCCTTCATTCCACCACAGCAGTGCTGTGCCTGCCAAAAACAGTAAAATACCGGAGCCTATGCCCTTGAACGAGCGCCCCACTCGGGTTCCGTAACCCGTTGTCGTTGTCTCTTGAAAAGCCATAATGTATTTATTTTAGTTTATAAATGATTTCGTCTTCACTTTTTGGTTCATAATCTACATTAGGATATCTTCCGTTGCCGAAAAACCCACGATGAATCGACTCGTTTAGTCTCTCGATTTACAAATTCAGCGTTAAATTTAGATATTTTTTTGAAATCTTCAAGCATTATTTCGCAAAAATTGTTCTAAATCTCCTTTTTTCTGCCTTTTCAGCCCCTTTTCCTATCATTAGCACTAATTATTTACGGACGTGTCTCCGGTTTTCCGTCCGGTGGCACGTCCGCATGGTTCTCATCTCGCATTCCCTCGCCCTGAATCAGTATTGCTCCTGCTCATTAGGGAATTCGCCGTTCTTCACGTCATTGATATAGTTCCCCACCGAGTCTATAATCTGGTCGCCTAGGTGGTCATAGAGGCGAAGGAACTTAGGCTTGAACCCGCGGTTCAGACCCAGCATGTCTTGAAGCACTAGCACTTGGCCGTCAGTTCCGCTGCCGGCACCAATCCCTATCGTGGGAATATCCAGCATCGCCGTCACCTCACGGGCAAGCGCCGCAGGTATCTTCTCGGTCACCAGGATAAAGCACCCCAGTTCCTGAAGCAGAAGCGCGTCTTCCTTCAGTTTCTTCGCCTCTGCGTCGCCGCTGGCGCGCAACGCGTAACTGCCGAACTTATACACCGACTGCGGCGTCAGTCCCAGATGACCGCAAACCGGTATTCCGGCACGAAGTATAAGTTCTATCGCATCGCGTATCTCCGCACCGCCTTCCATCTTCACACCGTCGGCTCCTGTTTCCTGCATTATGCGGATTGCGTTGCGCTGCGCCTCGTAAGGATCGCCCTGATATGTGCCGAACGGCATGTCTATCAGCACCATCGCACGCTTGGCGGCCTTTGCCACGGTCTTGCCATACACGATCATCTCATCCAGTGTGATCGGAACGGTGGTGAGATTTCCCTGCATCACGTTCGACGCACTGTCACCCACCAGTATCATTTCCACTCCGGCCTCGTCCAGCAGACTTGCCATCGTGTAATCGTAGGCCGTCAGCATCGCTATCTTTTCTCCGGTGCGCTTCATCTCCGCTATGCGCTTGGTAGTGATTTTCTTCGTGTCGCTAACTGTGTAACTCGACATAATTTTCTTCTCCTCTTTTTATTGTTGATGTTTCTTTTTCCGCCGCAAAGTTACGGCTACATTTCGGATTTCCCAATTTTTGTCCTCTTTTTTCAAGTTTCTACGCCGCTTCGCTTCGTTCCATTTATAATAATTTAACACAAATTTTTGCGCTTCTCTGTTTCTATTTGCTACTTTTGTCACATATTAATTAAACATTATCACAAACTATGAAAAATTTATTATTCACAATCGCTGTCGCTCTTTGCTGCTGCAACTTGGCTTTAGCCGAGAAGCAGAGCGTGACTGTGCTAAAAACCGACATCCACTGCGACAACTGCAAGAACAAAATCCTTCAGAACACCGACGCTCTCGGACAGGGAATCAAAGATGTCAAGGTTGACCTGCAATCTCAAATCGTTTTCATCGAATACGACGGTGATCTCAATTCTGAAGAAAACATCATTAAGGGATTGGAATCTCTTAACGTCAAGGCCGAGAAGGCACGCCCTGTTAAAGGCGCAGCCAACGGAAAACCTTTCTGCAAAATGCCGCCTCCTGAGAAAAAAGCCCAGAAATGCGACAAAGCCGACCTCGCTAAGTGCGATAAGAAAGCCCCAGACTGCGGCAACAAGGCCGATTGCGACAAGACCATAAAGTGCGACAAGAAAGCCGACTGCGAAGCAAAGGCATCATCATGCTGCGCTAAGCCAGATTGCTGCCCCGACATGAAATGTAACAAATAATCTGATTTATTCTAATCACCTCTAATTACACCCTCCGGGAATGGATTGTGAACCATTCTCGGAGGGTGACATTTATAACCCGGTCGTATCTTCTCCATACTCTAACCTGATTCGCTCATTAGGATTTATGTCAGAGCAGATTTTATTTTAAGAAGGTTGCGAAGAAATTGTCGAAGGCATACAGGGCTACGGCGAAACAATTTCTGAAGCCAAGATGCATAAAGAAAACTGTTATGGCATAAATCCTCTTTCTAAACCGCCTTTTGCCGGCCTAATGACCGATTCGCGCTTAACCTCACTTTCTCCAATTCTCAGCTTGGGGAATTATTACAATCTTTTTCTACACTTATCACCCTATTTGTCAGATATTTCCGTAAACTTGTTACAAATATTTGTACATTTATTAAAAACCGAAAAAAATTAACGTACCTTTGCAAAAATAATTATTGTAGCAGGAATTTAAACACCTGATACAAAAGTATTTTTATTACAATCTAACCACTTTAGCTTGGATAACTGATTTTTTTAACTTTTAATTTTTCATTAACTCTCGGAAATTAATTCACTTTTAATCCCCCTCACAATGCACATTGGCCAAAGAATACATGAAGTGATGAAGGAGCAAGGCAGAACCTCGGTTTGGCTCGCCGAACAGCTCAACACCGTTCGGACCAACGTTTACGACATCTATCACCGTAGCCACATCGACACGGAACTGCTCATGCGTATATCTAACCTGCTCCACCACAATTTCGCGCAGGAAATTGCAGATGAGTATAATTCTCAACTACCTAATAAACATAAACAATCTAAGGAATAAACACACACCAGATCCAGATTAATCTGATTCCTTTTCTACTTCGTTTTCTATTTCAATAAGCCGATTCAAGTTTTTCACACCCACACCACCTCCACGTAAAGACGTGTCGCTCAGACACGTCCACACCATCGTATGGCTACGCACCCACCCATGCCCCATCACATTAATTCGCGTCCATTCGCGTTAATCCGCGGTTAAAATCCTCTCCGCGCTTCGCGACTAACACCGCGGGCATGCGGCGACGCACCACCACAAGACACCACCACCAAAAAAAATAGCGGCAACGCTTTTCAGCATCACCGCCTTAAACTCTGTCGGGGTGAGAGGACTCGAACTTCCGACCTCCACGTCCCGAACGTGGCGCGCTAACCAACTGTGCTACACCCCGAACTTCGTTTTGCGCTGCAAAGTTATGCAAAAACTGCCGAAATGACAAATTTATTTTCACTTTTCGCACAGAACTCCATTTTTTTAAGCTCTCCGCACAGCTCTTCACGGGGGCTTCACGCGGCCGCTAACTCAGCGGAAACTCCCTTATCGTTCTCAGCGCAGCATAGTGGAACTTATACGTCCCGTCCTCGGGTCTCACCACGCATCGCGCCTTCTTCAGCACCGCTCGTTCTCCGCTTCCCAACGAATATAGTATAAGCGTGCTACCGCAGTCCACCACTGCTGGATGCTCCTTCGCTCCGCGCGTCCACACGCTTCGCTGCACCTCTGCCTCCACGCTGCCGCTCTCCGCGAAATGTGTCACGCTATGCTTCCAGCCATCCAGTTGCCACTCCACGGGCCTCACACAGTGGGCCGGCACACTCGCCGTAACCACGCCCTCACTGTCCACGCTCATTCGCACGCTGTTCGTCACATCCTCCACCGGAAGCCACTCCACCGGTGCCGTCTCCAGCAGGCGGCCGTACCACTCGCGCATCTGCAGCGTCAGCCACTCGTCCAGGTCTATCCCGTCCTCGCGCTCCAGCACACAGTCCATCCGCGTCTCCTCCAGGTGGTGTTCTCGCTTCCACAACTCCAGCATTTCCTGCTCGCTCAGTTCGTAATATTGATTCTTGTTTTCCATGGCTCTAAGTTTTTTTCTGATTTAACATTGCATCTAATTATCTCGCTCCCCGAATCGCACTGCAAAATTACTGCTTTCCGGAGCCACTTGTCAATGCCGTTTTCTGCATCCGCTTTCCGCTCTGCGCCTGCGTTTCCGGCTTCGTCTTTCTCGCTCTCGCGTCTAATTCTTCTTCATTTCTCGCTGGCTTAAAACTTTTTACTATCTTTGCAATCTAAATATTTTTTTGACATGAAATTTCTAAGGTTTTTTGCACTTCTCACCCTGATTTCCACCGTTTTCGGCTTCGCCAACGCTCAGTCGGTCACCACAAGCGACTTCAGTGTGGCCATTTCTGATTCCACCGACACCGCCGACTCGTCTTTCGTCTTCGTCCCCCGGCACGCGCGACCCAGTAAGTTCTCTTACGGATTCACCGCCGGCATCGGATATGGTTTCAACACCGGAACGCTGAAAAACAATTTCAGCAATGCTATGCTCTTCAATCTGGGTGTTTTCGGAGGGTACCGACAACTGAGACTCAAGGTCAACGCCACCTACGCGCAGCCGTCGTTCCGCAACGCCAACATCTTCAACGAGACTACCACCATCACCACCACCGACGGCCCTCTAATTGTACCCTCTTTGGCCAACAATTCTTCCCACGCCACTCAGTTCGCCGTCTCACTACAGGCTGGCTTCACGGTCTATGAATCTCGCTCTTTCGCTGTCACACCCAATGTGGGATACAACTTCAAGTCGTGCTCCTGGAACCTCGATGTCCTCAACTGGAAACAAAACGACTCTCACGAATGGATTGCCGAAGTCACCGACGTGCAAAAAGCCTCTCTCAGAGCACACAGTTTCATCGCATCTATTGATTTCGATATCAAACTCCGACGAAAATTCACTCACGTGCCGCTTCTCGGCGACTCTGGATTTGAGCAGTACACCCACGCCATCCGCATTTCTCCGTTCGCCTCTCACGAGCGCTACAACAAATGCGACCCGGCCACCAGTGGATGGGCATTCGGCATCACCCTGGGCTACTGTGGCATCGCTCGGGCGCTGTCTCTTTAACTCGATTCTTTCTAACCCCATAAAAAACTGAAAATGAAATCTTTCTTCTCCAAAATGGCCTGTTTTTTCGCTATCGCCTCGCTGCCATGCGCTGCCTGCGCTCAGCAAGCTACATCCGCCCCTGAGGCCGAAGTTTTCACCACAGCGCGGGGTCACGAACTCTCCATCCAACCGCTCATTCACGCCAGCCTACGCATCTCTTTCAACGGCTGTGAACTGCATCTCGACCCGGTCTCAAAACTCGGCGACCGAACTGTGGACTTCTCGTCCATGCCCTCGGCCGATTTCATCCTGGTCACTCACGAACACTTCGACCACTGCGACAGCACCGCTATCGCCTCGCTTTCCTCTCCCAATACGCGTCTCATCACCAACGCTCGCTGCGCATCCATCCTGGGAAAAGGGGAAATCATGGCTAACGGCGACAGAATGCGCCTGAACCGTGCCATCTCTGTGGAAGCGGTGCCGGCATATAACACCACCCCGGAGCACCTTCAGTTCCACCCCAAGGGACGCGACAATGGCTTCATCCTCAACATCGACGGACTGCGCATTTACATCGCCGGCGACACCGAGGACATCCCGGAAATGGCCGGTCTCGGACACATCGACGTGGCGTTCCTTCCCTGCAACCAGCCTTACACTATGACGGTCAACCAGTTGCTCCGCGCGGCTCGCATGGTCAAGCCTACGGTCCTAATCCCATATCACTACGGCACCACCGACATAAGCTCCGTCCCCGATGCTCTCGCTCCCGATGGCATCAGGGTCCGATTGTTCGAGTGCCTGCGGTAGTCGCTAAGCACCCTCCTATTCTCCGTTCAGAGTATTTCTTCGGCTGTAGTATGGAGTGCAAATGCCTCGGCATACTTGCACCGGCATTCTATTCCCCTGAATCGCTCCATGTACTCATGCCAACCGGAATACAGGTCATCCATATGCTGGCTCACATGGCAGTAGCAGGCCTTGTGCTTCTGCTCCACCACCGGTCCGATGTTAACCCAAGTCGTCGGATGGAACATCTGTGACTGGTCGCCGCTCATCGCCTCGGCGTAGTACAACTTGAACTTACGGCCCAGCCGGCGCCATGCGTCCAGCACCAGCATTCCGCATGCGGCGTGGTCTCGGTGGGAGTCTATCGGCCAGTGGGTTATCACTATGTCAGGGTTCTCGCGCTCTATCATCTCGCGCATCTCTTTGTAACGCTGAAGATTCACCTCGGTGTTGCCGTCTATCTGGTCCATGAAGATATAACGCGCTCCGGTCACAGCGCATGCGGCCTCGCACTCCTTCACACGCACTGCGGCCGCCTCCGAATGGCTCATGCCGGCTATTCCTGCCTCGCCTCTGGTCAGATACACGCACACCACTTCATGCCCGGCCTGGGTAAACAGGCACATCACCCCTCCCGCTATCGTCTCGGGGTCATCGGGGTGCGCCCCTATCACCATCAGTTTCTTCTTCTGGGTCGGAGCTCCGTCTGCTGCCATAGTTGTCATTGGCACGCCCAGCACTGTCGCTCCCACTGCGGCCATTCCGGCAGTCTTTATCATTTCTCGCCTGTTCATAACTCTATGTTAATTTGATGTTTATAATCTCTCAATCCTAATCCGTCTGTCCGGTCGGCCCATTTTGGCTCAATAATTTTCCGACGGCGGCTCATTCCCCTCGGCCGCACCCCACGCCTTGTTGGGCTCTTTGCTCATCTGGAGCACCAGCCGGCCACCGTTCTTCACGTCGTCATAGCCGAACCACGGCTTGTCCCACGTCGTGCCATTAAGCGTCGCGCTTTGGATATACTTGGCATCTCGGCTCGAGCCGGCAGCCTCTATCTCCAGCACGTTTCCGCTGCTCAGATGAACCTTAACGCGCTCAAACACTGGGCTCACTATGTTATACGCCGGTATTCCGGGCGTCACAGGATAGAATCCCATCATGGAGAACACCACAAACGATGTCAGGCCGCCTCCGTCCTCATCGCCGGGCACGCCCATCAGGTCGCTGCGGAACCACGTGTCCAGCATCTGTCGCACGCGTTTCTGCGCCTTCCACGGATAGCCGGCGTAGTTGTAAAGATACGGAATGTGCATCGCCGGCTCATTGGCCATCGAGAACTGACCCACATTGCCGGTGTGGTCGGGGAATTTGAAGTAAAAATCAAATTTTGCTCGGCCCAGGCTCTCGCCGAATGTCCTGTCAAGGTTGGCCTTGAACTGCTCGCGGCCGCCCATCAGGCTCACAAGGTCGGCCACGTTATGCGCCACGTCCCACCTATAGACCCATCCGTTGTTCTCGTCGTAGTATTCACGCGCTCCCATCGTCCCGCCGAAGGTGGGGTCAAAGTCTTTGATGAAATTCCCGTCGCGGTCCTTCGGATAGAAGAATCCTGTCGGCGCGTAGTACAGATTGCGGTAGTTGCGCCCCAGTTCACGATATTTTTCTTTTTCGGCGATATATTTCTTCTGCTTTTTCTTGTCTTTCAGAGTGCTACCCAGATATTCCGCTATGCGCGACAGGGCCCACTGGTCGTACGATGTGCCCAGCGTCACCGCCACTGCCTGACGGTTCTCAAACGTATGTACCGTCGGATCCTCGGTCTCTTTCTCGCCCACATTCAGGGCTGGTATATACCCATGCTCGGCATAGAAGTGACTTAGGTAATTCGCCGGTCGCGGACTCCACGGTGCCAGCGACTTCTCCTCTATCGCCTTGCGACACGCCTCAAAGGCTTTCTCGCCATCCACCTTCAGGCCCAGCCACATTGCGTCGGCAAAACTCCCCACCGTGTGGTTACAGTTCATGCGACGGGTGTCGCCCTCTATCCCGGGGAACGTGGGTATCCACCCTGTCCCGTTTTGCTCAGTCATTCGCAGGAACGAATTCAGTATCCGCTCTTCTTTCTGCCGGTCTATCAGCGCTCGCAGCGGATGCGCGGCATGATATGTGTCCCAAATCCAGTCTTCTGTGTAGAATGGCTCGCCGCCGTCGGAGTGGACCTGATTGTCATCACCGCTCCAGTAACGGCCGTCCTCGCTGATGCAGATGGGACGCTCGCAGATGCGGTAAAGCGACGTGTAGAACACTGTGCGCTGCTGCTCGGTGCCGCCTTCCACCTCTATCTTGCCCAGTTCTCGGTTCCATTCTGCTCTTCCTTTTTGAGCCAGGGCGTCCAGGTCATAGTCGCTAATTTCTCGGCGTAGGTTGGCTTTTGCCTGCTCCTCGCTGATGAACGACACTCCATAGCGTAGCCGCACTTTGTCTCGGCTCTTTCCGAAGTTCATCATCACACACTCGCCGCTCACGCGCAACACCGACTCGGGTTTTGTCTCCGCCTCCAGATACACGTAAACTTTCGTGGCACCGCTCACCGTCTGCCAGCCGCTTATCCAGTCGGAACCGAAACTTATCTCACCCTCGCGGCTACTCACACCTATTCTGCGCTCCCCAGCGTCTTTAAACGCTATCTCATAGAGTGCCGACTGGTGGCTCACCGCATATCGCGCGGCCATCCGGTTATCATCAAATTCCACGTCAAACCCATACGGTTTAATATGCTCATTATCATAATTGTAGGCCACTGCAGTCTTTAGGTCATCTCCTATCTGCGGCAGCAACTTGAATGCCGACCGTTCGCGGTGATTTGTCACTATTATGGGCAGTCCGTTGATGTATTCTGTCACATAATCGTAGCGGTCAGGATATACCCTGAGCAAACTGTTTGGCAGATGTATCGTGGGGAACGTCGGCACCAGCAGGTGACTCACGTTGCCAATGTACGGATTCACATAGTCCACCGCATCTTTTGCTGTTGCGGTCATCCCGGTCGCCACCACTGCGGCCAATATCATGCCCAGAACACGACAAATAATTCTTTTTCCCATTTTTTTAGATTTATATTTCCACTTGAATTTAGAGTTTTTCTTTTCCGCAAATTTAAGAAATTACGGAGATTTCCCGAAATTTAAGCGTACCTTTTTACGTCTTTTGCGATTTTGTCCCTTTTTTCCCGCTTTCTCTCACAACTAATTACTAACTTTGCACGATTTTTTTAACATCTACCGTTTCGTGAAACGTAACCACCTGCATACTGTAGTCTGGATAACTCTATCGCTTGTGATTATCCTGGTTCTCATGCGCTGGATTCCATCACTGGAATTTGGCGACTGGCAGTCGCGGCGTGTCGATATCCTTTCCGATGTACTCGCAAATGACAGCGGAACAGACCCCGACTCTGTTGCGGCCCCCGCTTCCGTTGTTCCACTGCAAGTGGTTGACTCTTGCCCTCCGGGAGTGACTTGCATCATGGACTTCGCCAACGACTCTGCTCAGGGCATGGAGCCGCTCTACAGGGCTCTAAGCCAAGTCAACTCGCTCGGCCGACCTGTGAGAATAGCCGTTCTGGGCGATAGTTACATTGAGGGGGACATCGTCACCGCCAAGTTCCGCGAGCTCATGCAGAAGCGCTTCGGTGGCTCCGGTGTGGGGCTCATCCCCATCACAAGTGACTCGCCTGGTTTCCGCCACACCGTCATGCACTCTTTTGGCAACTGGGAAGACCATCATGCCAACGATAATTCGGGATACAACTCGCAGTGGGCCAACATCACCGGACACTACTTCTTCGCCAAATCTAAGGCTTGGGTGGAACTCCGTGGCGTGAAGGATTTCCTCTCTCACCTCGATACCTGCTCGCAGTCGTCAATCTATTTCTCTACCTCTAACACAGTAACCATCGCGGCTGGTATCAACGGCGGCGATCCGCACTACTTCTCGGCCGAACCTAACACGGGGGTCTCTGTGCTCTCTGTCTCCGGACGCATCGGACGGGTGCGCTGGGATGTGCCGCAGCCCTGTAACGGCACCACATTCTACGGCGTTTCGCTCGACTGCGACCGCGGGGTCGTTGTAGATAACTTTGGGCTGCGCTCGGCCAGCGGCTACCACTTGTCGGCCATCAGCGACTCGCTCATCACGGCGTTCGACAGGGCAAGGCACTACGACCTTATCGTCTTTGCCTACGGTCTGAATGTGGCCGGAAAAAACCAGACCAACTTTAGCGGATATTACGGCAAAATGACAGCCATTATCTCGCGTTACAAGAGGCTTTTGCCGCACACCGGCTTCCTCGTCATGAGCGTGGCCGACCGCGAGGGGCGTGATGCTGCAGGCAATTTCAAGACTTTCCCGGGCGTACATCACATCGTGGCCACTCAGCACAGAATCGCCGCCGATTGCCACGTGGCATTCTGGAACCTCTACGAGGCTATGGGCGGCGAGGGCAGCGTGGTGAAGATGGCTCAGAACCACGAGGCTAACCTCGACTACACCCACGTCAATCACAAGGGGGGCAAGCGACTGGGCGAGCTGCTTTTCAGCGCCATTGCCTGGGGACAGGAGTGTTACGAGAAGTCTCATCCTAAACAGCAATAACTTCTATGGGAGACTTCTTCAGAAACATATCGCTCTGGTTCTCCGATGCTTGCTCAGGCATCAGCCTTGATGCCGTCCTCAGCCAGTTATCCTACGACCCGCTTGCCCCGATGATTTTCAGCAGCGGCGTGTTCCTGTGGCTCTTCGCAGCGTTTATCGTGGTTTATGCGGCTCTTAACCGCACCACCTCAGCCCGATTGCTTTTCGTCACGCTATTCAGTTATTACTTCTACTACAAGAGTAGCGGTTTCTACTTCTTCCTGCTGGCCGTGGTCACCTGTTCCGACTTCATCATCGCCCGCGCCATCAGCCGCACTCAGGCGCAGGCGGCTCGCAAGCGGCTCGTCGCGCTTTCGCTCTTCGTGGACCTGGGACTGCTGGCCTACTTCAAGTACACTAATTTCTTCGGACACATCTTCGAAGGCATCACCGGATACCCGTTCCACGACCTGGACATTTTCCTGCCGGTGGGCATCTCTTTCTTCACCTTCCAGTCGCTTAGTTACACCATCGACGTGTATCGTGGCAAGATTCAGCCGCTCTCGTCGCTGCTCGACTACGCTTTCTACGTCTCGTTCTTCCCGCAACTCGTGGCCGGACCCATCGTGCGGGCCGCCGACTTCATTCCGCAAATACACCAGCCGCTTACCGTCACTCGCGAAATGGTGGGCACAGGCATCTGGTTCATCGCTACCGGACTTTTCAAGAAAGCCGTAATCAGCGATTACATCAGCGTCAACTTCGTGGAGCGTGTTTTCGCCGACCCTTCGCTCTATAGCGGAGTGGAAAACCTGTTCGGCGTTTATGGTTACGCCCTGCAAATCTACTGCGACTTCTCAGGCTATAGCGACATGGCCATCGGTATTGCCCTCCTGCTGGGATTCCGGTTCAACATCAACTTCAATAGCCCCTACAAGTCGGCTTCCATCACCGAGTTCTGGCATCGCTGGCACATATCGCTCTCATCGTGGTTGCGCGACTACCTCTACATCTCTCTCGGCGGCAACCGTAAAGGCAAGATCCGACAGCACCTCAACCTCTTCATCACCATGTTCCTGGGCGGCTTGTGGCACGGAGCGTCGTGGAATTTTGTCATCTGGGGTTCCATGCACGGTCTCGCTCTTTCGGTACACAAAATCTGGATGCGACTCACAGGCCAGAAACCCGGCACGCCGCACCGTAACCGCATCGTGCAGGCTCTCTGCGTTCTGCTCACCTTCCACTTCGCCTGCTTCTGCTGGATTTTCTTCCGCAACAAGGAACTTTCCTCGTCTCTGCAGATGATTTCGCAAATCGCCACCAACTTCCAGCCACAGGTGACACCGCAACTCTTCGCCGGATACTGGAAAGTGTTCGCGCTTATGGCCGTGGGCTACATCCTGCACTTCGTGCCTTCGCGAGCCGAAGAAGCCTGCAAGCGCGCATTCGTCAAGTTGCCGGCCGTCTGCTACGTAATCGCGCTGGCTCTGCTCGTGTGGGTGGTGGTGCAGGTCAAGTCCAGCGAAATCCAGCCCTTCATTTATTTCCAGTTCTAAACATCTCATCACCATGAACCGACTCAACGAATTAGAAACAGCGCCTGTGGGCCGTCTCCTGTGGAAGTACAGCGTTCCGTCTGTGGTGGGGATTGTGGTGATGTCTATCTACAACGTTATCGACCGCATTTTCATCGGGCAGGGCGTTGGGGCCGACGCCATAGCAGGTCTCGCCATCACTTTCCCTGTGATGAACATCAGCTCGGCATTCGGCGTGCTGGTGGGCGTGGGTGCCAGTTCACGCATCTCGGTGGTGCTGGGAATGGGCGACAAGCCGCAAGCCAAGCAGATTCTGGGCAACAGCATCGTCCTGACACTGGTTTTCGGCACTTTCTACATCCTGGTGCTCGGTCTTCTGCTCGACCCCATTCTACGCCTTTTCGGTGCCAGTGACACGTCTCTCCCCTACGCGCACGATTTCATGTTCTACCTCCTCCCGGGGCTGCTCATGAACAACCTCTGCTACTCCTACAACAACGTGATGCGCGCCACCGGCTACCCCACCAAGGCCATGATTACCATGTTCATCGGTGCCGGGCTCAACGTGATTCTTGCACCCATATTCATTTTCGCTCTGGGATGGGGCATCAAGGGTGCCGCAATCGCCACCGACATTTCCATGGGCACGTCGGCACTATTCGTCATGATTCACTTCTTCAACCCCAAGAGCGAAATCCACTTCACGCCAGGCACCTACCGGCTGCAGCGACGCATCATCATGCCGGTCCTCGCCATCGGTGCCGCTCCATGCATAGTCAACACTGCCGGATGTGTGGTCAACGGCATCATCAACAACACCATCTACTACTACGGCGGTGACTCAGCCGTGGCGGCTATGGGTATATTCGTCACTTTCACCCAACTGATTATAACTTTCATCATCGGCGTATGCATGGGCATGCAGCCCATCGTGGG
>FLNZ01004530.1_pt1 | contig 17090 bp, 5 predicted proteins | sample 1140391 | NCBI WGS metagenome assembly FLNZ01 (sample SAMEA3878171, study PRJEB12797) | bioreactor metagenome | biome: Moose rumen | place: Sweden | collected 2011-10
GCTTAATGCTCAGAGTGGCAGTTTCCAGATTCAGTTCTTCTCCTTCGTCGAAGGGGCTCCAGTAACCCACCAAGTAAGCCGCGCCATTTGCGCCCTTACCGGTAATTGCATCCACCTGGTGGTCGGGGAAGAAACCGGTTGACGAATAGTCGTCCACATCATCACTCTTCGACGGAGCAAAGCCGTTCCACACCTTATAGCCGTAGGATTCACCGGCATAGTGAGAAAACACATATCCGTCCGCATTAACTTTAGTGTCGGGTGTGTAGAGGTCAGCCCAAGCGCCGTTTGCGTCATAATCGATGTTCTCATCGTCCAGAGTCAGTTGGAACACCTCATAAGCAGGTTGGGGTTCATCGGGGTCGTCGCCGCACGAAGTAACGGCCATTGCCATCATGGCCACAATTGCCAGATAAAAATACTTTTTCATAATGATTTTTTTGTTTATAAATGAATTAATTAAGTAATATATTATTTATGTGTTTATTCGTCGTTCAGGGGCTTACATACCCATCACACGATTAGCCAGCAGTACAACGTCGCTGATATCCACGTCGGCTGTGGAATTCACGTCGGCCAGCCGCGGGTTGAATCCTGCGGGTGTGGCACCCAGCACAAAATTGGCTATTGCCACCACGTCGCCCACGTCCACACCGTCCACACCGTTCACGTCGCCCATAACCGGCAGCGGTTCATCGGGGTGCAGATCCTCGGCACCGGCCACCTCGGTTGAAGTCTCGCCCAGCCATCCGCACTTCTGGTTCACGCCGGTATAGACCTTCACAAAGTCGATATGGTCCAGATAAGCGCGATGGCCGTCCTCATCCACAGCCCAGTCCAAGTCCAGACCCGGGTCCGCAGAATTGGGCAGGTCATCGACGTAGCCCCACCCCAGATACATGAGCACGTAGTAAGGTGCGTCGGCGGTGCCGTTGTTCACGGCGTTATTAGGCAACTTGGTGCCACAGAAAGTGAGTGTGGACTTGTCGCGCAGCCACATGGGCCAGTAGGTCTGATAGTGCAGGTATTTGCGCATCTGGTCGATGTAGCCTTCGCGCAGACTGTCGGGGTCGTTGCTGGTCCAGCGCACCTGCTCGGCCGCGTCTTCCCAGTCGTCGCCTATCGTGGGGCGATAGTAAGTTATCTCGTAACCTCGCTTCAACTTGGGGCTGGAGTGCATGCTGCCGGCAATCTCGTACCACGCGTCATCAGGTTCCCCGTTGCCGTTGTCGTCACGGCTCACCATCACTATTCCCGGCTCGCTGCTACCGCCACCTGACACGTTGGTACTACCAAACGAGTTCCCTCTCACTTTCAGGTCTTTCTCCCCCGCACGATTCACTACCGGGTGGTCGAAACCGAATACCACATAACCTCCGAAGGCGCCCAGCGTGATGTAACTGTCGGCAATCACGGTGTTTCCGCTCTTGTCCTCATAGCCGCAAATCTTCTCAGCCACCTTGTCGAGCATATCTTGTTTCGTGAAACCGTCCTCATACGTGGGAATGACGTTAACGAACTGCCCCGGCGCAGGCACGTAATCGTAAATGCGGGTTACGTAGGGCTTGTTGGCACTCAGCGCCATTGCCACGGTAAGCATTAATATCAATAATAATTTTCTCATCACAGTTCAGTATTTTATCATTGCATAAAGCACGCTTAATTCTCATTTAGGTTTTTACCCAGGAACACTATGTGCGCCGGAATGTCGCCCGTAGTCACCCGCCACAGGAAGTTCCCGTCGCGGTCAAAGGCGAAGAGCCGTCCCGGGTTATAGTAGTCCCTTGCGTCGGTAACATAGATATCCTTAGTTTCCGGATTCACGGCTATCCCATAAGGCATCACTATTTTTTTAGCCGTATCGGGGTCGATTAGGCTATTATTCACCACGTCCATCGTCACAGTGTTGATTAGCGTCATACTAACATCGTACCGCTGGGTTATTTCGCTCCACTCGGCACTGATCACATATAGCGAGTCGCCATCCATACACCAGTTGCTCACGCGGCAATCCATACGCTTAACCAGCCGGTGCTTGCGGATGTCGTAGGCATATATGTCACTCTGCTCGGTGTAATAGTCACCGCGCGCCGAAATCCACAGTATGCCCCGCTTATCCTGAATGAGCCGATGCAGATTCTTGGCTATGGGAATGCGCTCCTCTTCGCGGAATGTCTCCAGGTCTATAACCGATATCGTGTTCTCGTAGTTGGGCACCATGTAGCCGCCCGAGTTAGCCACGAATATTTTTCCCTCGCTGATTTCTATCCCATCGGGCTGGAAGCCCACCTCGCATCGCGCCACCACCTGCAGCGTTGCGGTATCCACCTTTGCCACATAGCCCGTCTGCTCGTAATTGGGGTCAATAATCACCTCACCGGCATAACTGGTGACATAGGCAAAGCCCTTGTGAAACTTTATGTAGCGGCAGTTGGGGATATCCACCTGACCGATGCGCCGCGTGGTGCGCGCATCCATAACCTCCACCTTGTTAGAGCAGTTAATCACGGCATAGAGGCGACTGCCATAGATGGCAATGTCGTTGCCCACATCGCCCAGTTCCATGGGCACGTCGGGATTGGCCGAGGCATAGATGTTGCGCATATACACGCCGGTGCGGTAGTCATAGTAGTCGAGTGTGCACTTATTGCTGTTCATATTGGCCTCGTTAAGCAGGTAGAACCCTTCGATGTCGGTATATTCGGGCTGAGTCACACTCACCTGCTCAGGAATGAATATCACGTCGTCGTGACGGCACCCGGCCAGCAGGGCAACGGCGCACATAAGCAGTAATATGTTGTGTCGGGGTCTCATTTCAGATATCGTATTTCAGAATCAGTTTGTAATTCCGTCCCGGCATGGGGTAGTTGTGAATCACATCGTACTGCTGATTGAGCACATTGTTCACCTCGCACGTAATCCTGAGCGAAGTCTTGCCCAGACGCAGGCGGTAACCGGCCGAAAGGTCGTGGGTGTACCACGGTTGCTCATAGTTAGCCTTGATATTGGAACTTGCGTGATAACGCTCACCCACGTAGATGAAACTGTAGTTCACGTCCAGTTCGCGCCAGCCCAGATGTGCCACCGCGCTGCCACTGTGCCAAGGGATGTACGCTATCTGGCCGCGATATGTTCCGCCATCGCCGGTGTCGGTAGGGTCGGTATAGTCCTGCGCCCGCTGATAGGTGTAATTGAGCGTCCCGTCGAGCGTGAGTTCGCGTGTTAGCCGCATAGCAATGCGTGCCGTAAGGTCAATTCCGCGAATTTTCACGGTGCCTATGTTCATCATCATCCAGCGGTACTGCCCGTTGCCCTTGGGTATGGCTATTATCTTATCGGTCACACGGTTGTAGTACGCGTCGGCAGTGAGTCGCAACGCGCTCACGAAGTCGGTGTCGCTCATCCGCTGGTACTGCAGTCCCACGTTCCACTGGTGGGCATACTCCGGATTGAGCGAAGCATTGCCTATGTCGGTGTAATACAGGTCGTTGAACGTGGGCATCCGGAATATCTTCTTGTAGAAGGCGCGAATGTTCAGGTCGTGCGCCTCCATGGGGCGGTAACTGAGGAACACAGCCGGAGTCCACTTGTTCAGGGACTTGCTGTGACGTGCCAGCACATCGCCGTTGTAACGGCTGCTGTAGCGGTCGTTCACCAGGGTATAGAGCAGGCTCGCCTGAGCCTTGAGTCCGCCGATAGTGTAGGCCGTAGCCAGCGCGCTCAGCAGCGTGTGGCGCGTGGGGTACGAGAAGTTGGTGAGCGTGGAGTTCAGGTAGTTCCACTTGTAATCCACACTAAGGTTCACAGCCCAGTCGCGAAGCAGCTCCACCTTATTGGCCGCCGACAAATAAGCCTCGTCCTGCCAGAACTTATTGTCGAGATACATCAGCGTGGTGTCGGGGTTGAGATAGCGCATATAGTCGCGCGCGTACTTGGCGTTCACCATCAGTTCGTATCGGTCGGTGACACGGGTCTGGTAACGACCCTGGGCGAAGAAGTTGCGGTCCCACTGTCGCTGCGACGCCTTCCACACGTTGTTCACTATGGCACCGGGAATGCCTTTCTCGCTGTCGTAGTAATATACCTTAGCGTTCCACAGACCACAGTCGGTGTGGCCGAATACTGTGCCTTCCACCCGTAGCGCCCCGATGTCGCCGTTCTGGCGCACCGCCGTGGTGTCCCACGCAAGCGTGCCGTCACTGAAGACCTTGTGATAACGAAACTTGTAGCGCCCCGTGGCAAAGGTGTATTCAGCGTTCAGAGCCACGCTCACACGCTCGCCGGCTTTCCATTCCCAGCGCACCGATGGGTTAGCCAGACCGAATGAGCCGGTGCGGAACGTGACGTTCAGATTGTGACGCTTACCGTCGCTGAACACGGGGCGACGAGTGCGCAGATAGATGCTTCCGGCCGAGCCGAAGTCGCGCGCGGGCTGGAAAATCTCGCTTTTCTGCCCGTTATAGAGCGAAATCTCATCGATGTTGTCGAGCGAGAACTTACCCAGGTCAATCTGCCCGTTCTGAGCGTTGCCCAACTGGATGCCGTCGTAGAACACGCCCATGTGGTTGCTGCCCATGCTGCGCATATCCACAGTCTTGATGCCGCCCACGCCGCCGTAGTCCTTGAGTTGCACACCGGCAAAGTAGCGCACGGCATCGGCCACCGAGTGGCTGTTTAGCCGCTCCAGTTGCTTGCCGCTGAGCGTCTGCGCCGGAATCACCTCCGCGTATGGCCGGGTGGCGTACACCGTGACGTTGCTCAGATACTGCATGGAGTCGAGCCTACTCGGCAAGCGGCCCACGCTGTCCTGAGCGCAGGTACACATAGCCGTAACGGCCACGGTCAGCAATAATAGTAATGTTCTGTAAAAACGCATAACTTCTGCCTTAACGCCCTTGTTCCCGAAGGCGGTTAAAACCATCGTGACCTGGCAGGTCTTCTGACTCGCTCTCTCGCTTTCACACCACGCGGCCGCACCTTCCCGTCGTTTTCAGCCGTCCACACTTGGCATCGCGCCTCGTGACTGGCAATGGCAGTGGATTTTGCAACTCGCGTGCTTCACGCGGCCTCACAGGCTCACGGAAGAAGATAACTCACAGCAGCGGACACTGTCGGGGACTCGCACCCCGTTCCCTTTTCACCGCCCACAACAGGGCGGCACCAAATCCGCCACAAAGTTACTGTTTTTTTTGAACAATAGCAACGGATAATCCCGAATCGGTCATTAGTATTTATGTCAGAACAGATTTTATTTTGAGAAGATTGCGAAGAGATTGTTGAAGGCATAGCGGGCTATGGCGAGACAATTTCTGAAGCAAGATGCCGAAAGAAAACTGTTGTGGCATAAATAGACTTTCTTAAACAGCCTTTTGTCGGCCTAATGGCCGATTTGGGATAGAGCCAAAACCATCTGTCACAATCACGGCAAGACCCATTGTGGCCGATTCAGGTGTAATGCAAGGAAGGTGGCACCCCCTACGGGCACCACCCTCCTGATATTTCACTGAGTATTTTCTACTCTGATTATTACTTCACAACCTTGCGAGTTGCCTTGCTACCGTCGGTGTAAGTGGTAACAACCACGTTAACGCCACTGAACGGCTCTTCGCTTGCCACACCCAGAGTGTTGTAGTAGAGTACACGCTCCACAGCCTTATCGGCCTTGAGTTCCTCAACACCGGTCGAAACCGAAGCAATCTTAACTTCGATAGGAGCAGCCTCTGAGAAGGCATCCTCCGGCGAAATGGTGATTGTGGTCTCACCGGCATTTGCCTTACGCTTGATGCGGGCAGGTGCTCCGGCAGGCTCTTCTGCGGCGGGCTCGTAGCTGATAGTGAGCGTACCTATACCTTGGGCGTTAACACCACTATCCACAACCTTCACCTCGTCGTTGTCGCATTCCACCTTCAGAGTCTTGACGGTTGCTGTGTTAGGCACCACCTGATAAGTTAGTTCCTCAGGTTCACCCTCCACGAGTTCTTCAATGTTGGTGTTACCCTTGCGCACACGCAGCTCGGTCACAGGCACCACTGTGGCACCTGCCTTGATTTCAACAGTTCCGATGCTCTGACGGTTACCGAATATGTTCTGGAAATGGAATGTGTGCTTACCGGCCTTGAGCGGAATCATCACCCACTGGTCTCCGGCCTCGCTGTTAACCATCTTGTCCACATACCAGTTCATATTATAGTCACCCTCACTGGCTGACTGGAGATTCGGCCAGCAGAACAGAGTGTCGTTAGCAGTTCCGTCGGGCAGCAGTGTGCTTGTCCACTGCGTCGGGTCATTGATAACGTCGTAGAACTCAGCCTTATCCCAACAGTCGGTTCCGGCCACGCCCTTGTTAGCGTACATAGTGCGCTGATTTCTCAGCAGGCTCGGGTAAGACTTCTGGTTAGTCTTCACCACGTTACCATCCACGCTCAGCACATAGGCGCCACCCGCGTAACGACGGCTCCAAACCATCTTGTTGCCTTCCGGAGTGAGCACTACGCCATGGTCACCGTTGCCGTTAATTCCGCTCTGCGCGTAAACCCAGCGCTGGCATGTAGCCAAGTTAACAGACGCGTAAACATCGTTAGGGACAGTGACGGTGTAGTTATACCATGCGCCGTAGTAGTTGGCCGCCTGCTCGTGTGTCCACGGATTAGAGCCGTTAGCGTCATTTTCCAGACCACCGTTCACATCGGCGGGAGTAGCACCCCAGCCGCCTGCGCCGTGATACTGCTCAACGATGCCATATTCCAGACCGCTTGTAGCGCCCATAGCCGCCATCTCGTCGGTAAGATTCACGCTATTGTATCCACCGGTGAGCAGCAGGCTGTCAACGTCGGTACGACGCCAGTGAGTGGATTCCCAGTTATCGCGGGCCTGATAGCTCCAGTAGCCAACGCCGTTGCCGCCATGGTCATACATGTGGCTTGGTATAATAACCGAACCGTTAGGAGTGAGGCTGCGCTCGTTGGGAAGATCTTGCTGGAATGCAGTCACACTCACCACGCTGTTCTCGTCTAGGTCGGGGAAGATAACCTCAATCTTGTTGTATTGATTGCTCGTCAGACCAATGTTCAGATTCTTTGCAGTGAACCCCTGGCGATTCGGGCTGTCTTTAGCCACACCCAGCTTAACGATATTGGTGGAACCGTCAGTAGTGTTGGTCAGTCGCAGAAGCGGCTCAAACACTGAGTTAGACCCGTTCTCGTTATACGTGACAACAGCCACGTGGAAGAGACCGCCACGGCCGTCGGCCACGTTAAACGCGGATTCCTGCTCGGTAGAGAAGACCACGTCGCCACCGGCTGCCACGGCACCTGCCCATGAGCGGTGAACATTCGAGTGCGCGTTGTTGCGGATTTCCTTAGCACCTGTCACGGTCCACTGTGTGTTGATACGGTTAGCCTCGTCCACGTTCTTGGTTGAGAGGTCGCCCTGCACTGTTCCGCTGATGAACACCCAGTTAACGCCCTTGCCAACACCTGTGCCGATTGCTTCGGCAGCGGGATAGTTATCCGCACTCACCTTGCACTGCTTTACCAGCAGCGAAGCCGATGCGCCGAAACCATCGGCGGCCGTCGCAGTCACCGTCACGTTAGTGACATCACTCGTGCCCACATAACTTATTGAGGCAGTTCCGTCGCCATTGTCCACGATAACCACGTCGGCATTGTCGCAAGACCATGTGATAGCGGTATTGTCGGCATCAGCCGGAGATACGGTGTAAGATATAGTCTGAGCGTCGCCCGAAAGTTTGTTGATTCCGGTGGGGTTCACAGTCACTGTCTGCACCGCGTTAACAGGAGCACTTGTCTTTAGGATGAAACCTGCGAAGCAGTCGTTGGCTCCTGTAAGTTTCGTGATACGGAACGTGTGCTTACCCACGTTCAGAGGTATGTTCACGTACTGGTCGCCCAAAGCCGGATGCTTCTCAGCCGATGAGAAGGGAACCCACATATTGTTAGAGTAGATGTCACTGGGCCACAGGTGCAGTGTGTCGGCACTGGCTTCGGTCGCGGGGAGGTTAATCCACTCATCGGGATTGTCGAGCAGAGCAAGGAACTCTTCCGCTGAATATTTCAGAGAAGCGTCGAGAGAGCCGCCCGGAGGTATCACCTTCTTGTAGAATGTGGGATACTTCTTGTAGTTGTCGGCCACGCTCACGTTCTTACCGTCAACGCTCAGCACGTAGGAGAAACAGTAGCGGCGAGGCCAAACGGTACCCGGCATTTCCGACAGACCGGTGATGTTGTCGCCGTTGCCGCCCCAGCCGTTAGCCACGTTCCACCACTCGGAATAGCTTCCGCCGATAGCAAGGTTCAGGTTAGCGTAGCAAGGCTCGGTCACCTCTATTGTGTAATTATACCACTGCCCGAAGGTCTTCAGTGCCTCCTCGTTGGTGAGGGTGTTCTTACCGTTACGGTAAGTGTTGGGGTCGCCCCATGCCGGTGAGCGGTCGTAGCTCGGACGGCCTGTGATGTTGACGCCTTCGATGGTAGCTGTACCAACTGCACTTACCTGCACCAGCGAGTCCTTACCCACGCGCACAGCATTAGGAGCGTCGGTATCGTTGGCGGCAGCTACTGAGTTGTGCTCGGTGCCCCAGTAGCTCTGTCCGTGAGCACCCAGGTCATAGTTGAACCAGTCAACGCCGACTGTGGATTCAGGCTCCACAGCCAGATGCACCTCTTCGCCATAAGAGCAATACAAGCCGGCAGCCAGAAGTTTCACAACGCTTCCTGCCTGCAGATTGGGGAATACGATCTGGAACTGGCGGCAAAGGCAAACGCCCTGATTGTCCTTAGTGTTCGACCATACGGTCTGGACATTGTCCCCACTCGGCATCGCATCGAACGAGAAAGTGATGTCGTTTGAAGCCGCGCGCACGTCTTCAGCCGGATCGGTTCTGTCAGAGAAGCCAAGGAGCTTGAACTCCGGCTGGAAAACCGACGTAACGCCGTCGGGATTGGTCACGATGGCCGTGATGGCCACATACTTGAATAGATGGCCGGACCAGCCCTTTTGTCCCTGGAAGTCAACCGGCGAAGTGAACACCACGTCACCGCCATCTGCTACAGCGACAAATGCCGCATTGCGGCTCATGTACTGGCCGCTTGGCGTTGTAGCACCCTCAGCGTGAGTCGTCGCACCGGTGCAAGTCCACTGAAGTGAGTTGAGGATTCCGTGCTTGGAATGCGTCACAAGTGTGTTGTCGAAGAATATCTCCCACGCACGGTCATGAAAGCCCAGTGCGTTTCGACCTCCCAAACCCACTCCATCAGGAATTCCTGCCCATGCGCCAAGTCCAACTAAAGCGCAAAGTGCTAAAAGAGTAGTTTTTAATTTCATAATAAAATAGTTTATTGGTTAATACTTAGGTTATGAATTATTTAGTCTTTCCTCAATGTTATGAATTATAGTCCATTTAATCTTAGCCTAAACTATTCCCTCAGAGTGGAATGCCTGTATGGCAAAGCCAACCTAAAAGAAATTTAGTTATTCAGCCCCAAAGTTAATGATTTTTTTATTCAAAAGCAATATTTTCTTATTTTTTTTGAAATTTAAAAATCTCGGCATCGCTCCCCCATGAAAAAACCACCATGAGCCTCACGCCCATGGTGGTAAAACTATTTGCTATGGAAAATTTAATTTGTTTCCTACAACTGATTTTATTTTCAGCCGGTTGCTGCGGGAGTTTACTCCTCCACAGCCACGGCCTCTTCCTCCTCGCGGAACATCTCGGCTCGAGCAAGCTCGTCCTTGTTGCCCACAATCAGAGTGTTGAACTCGCGCAGACCGGTTCCGGCCGGAATCAGGTGACCGCAAACCACGTTCTCCTTCATACCCTCCAGATTGTCGGTCTTGCCGTTGATTGCAGCCTCGTTCAGCACCTTGGTGGTCTCCTGGAACGATGCGGCGCTCATGAAGCTCTTAGTCTGCAGAGCGGCGCGTGTGATACCCTGAAGTATCTGCTCGCTGGTTGCGGGCACTGCATCGCGGACCTTAACCAACTTCATGTCGCGGCGCTTGAGCGAAGAGTTGATGTCGCGCAACTTGCGCGATGTGATTATCTGTCCGGCCTGGACTTCGTCGCTGTCTCCGGCATCGGTAACCACCTTTTTGCCCCAGATGCGGTCGTTCTCTTCCATGAACTCCTGCTTATCCACAACGGCTGTCTCCAGGAAGCGGGTGTCGCCCGGATCCAGAATGTTCACCTTGCGCATCATCTGGCGCACTATCACCTCAAAGTGCTTGTCATTAATCTTCACACCTTGCAGACGGTACACGTCCTGCACCTCGTTCACGATATAGTCCTGAACTGCCGTGGGGCCCTTGATACGCAGGATGTCGGCCGGCGTGATGGCGCCGTCGCTAAGCGGTGTGCCGGCACGCACGTAGTCGTTCTCCTGAACCAGTATCTGCTTGCTCAGCGGAATCAGGTACTTCTTGATTTCGCCCAGACGGCTTGTGACTTGCACCTCACGGTTACCACGCTTAATCTTGCCGAAGGTCACCTCACCGTCGATTTCGCTCACGATAGCGGGATTCGACGGGTTGCGAGCCTCGAACAGCTCGGTAACACGTGGCAGACCGCCCGTGATATCACCGGCGCCGCCCGAGGTGGCACGCGGTATCTTCACGAATGTCTCGCCTGCGGTGATTTCCTCACCTTCATCGTACATCAGGTGAGCGCCCACAGGCAGTGAATAAGTCTTAACCAGTTCACCGTTCTTGTTGAAGAGCTGAGCCTCGGGGATGCGAGTGCGGTCTTTCGACTCGATTACAATCTTCTCACTGTTGCCCGATGTTTCGTCGTACTCATTGCGATAGGTAACGCCCTCAATGAGGTTATTGAACTTGAGCGTACCGTTCACTTCACTGACAATAACAGCGTTGAACGGGTCCCATTCGCTAATCACGTCGCCCTTCTTCACGGTGTCGCCGCTCTTGAAGTGGAGCTTGGAACCGTAGTTAATGCTGGCGCTGGTGAGAAGCATCTTGGTCTTAGCGTCCACAATCTGCATCTCAGCCATGCGGCCTATCACCACGTCCACACCGTCTTTATCCTTCACCGTACGCAACTCGTCGATGAGTATCTGGCCGTCGTACTTGGAGGTGAGGTTGCTCACAGCAGCGATGTTGCTGGCAACACCACCCACGTGGAACGTACGAAGCGTAAGCTGCGTACCCGGTTCACCGATTGACTGAGCCGCTATCACACCCACAGCCTCGCCGCGCTGCACCATACGGTGGTTGGCCAGGTTGCGGCCGTAGCACTTGGCGCAAACGCCGTGCTTAGCCTCGCAGGTGAGCACCGAACGGATTTCCACGGCCTCGATGGGCGAAGCGTTGATACGCTCGGCAGCGTCGTCGGAGATTTCCTCACCGGCTTGCACTATCACCTCCTCGGTGGTGGGGTCAACGATGTCGTGAACCGATACACGTCCCACGATACGCGAGCCCAGTGTTGCCACCACGTTATCGTTCTTCTTCACCTCGCGGCAAACGAGTCCGCGCAGAGTTCCGCAGTCGTCCTCGGTGATTATCACGTCGTGAGCCACGTCCACAAGGCGGCGCGTCAGGTAACCGGCGTCGGCTGTCTTCAATGCCGTGTCGGCAAGACCCTTACGGGCACCGTGCGTGGAGATGAAGTACTCCAGCACCGACAGACCCTCCTTGAAGTTGGCAAGAATCGGGTTCTCGATAATCTGCTGACCGCCCTCAACGCCCGACTTCTGCGGCTTGGCCATAAGGCCACGCATACCGGAGAGCTGACGTATCTGGTCCTTAGAACCACGAGCTCCGGAGTCGAGCATCATATACACTGAGTTGAAGCCCTGCTGGTCGCTGGAAATCTTCTTCATCAGCGTTTCCGTCATGCGGCGGTTAACGTCGGTCCATATTTCAATCACCTGGTGGTAACGCTCGTTGTTGGTGATGAATCCCATGTTGTAGTTGTTCATCACTTCTTCCACGCGCTCGTCACCTTCCTTGATGAGTGCTTCTTTCTCTTCGGGGACAAGCACATCGTTCAGGTTGAACGACAAGCCGCCCTTGAATGCCCAGTAGTAACCCATGTTCTTAACGTCGTCGAGGAACTGAGCCGAGCGCGGAACACCACACTTGCGAATCACACGGGTGATGATACCCTTGAGCGCGCCCTTGGAAATCAACTGGTTTACGTAGCCGATTTCTTTAGGAACCACGTTGTTAAACATCACGCGACCCACCGAAGTTTCCTTCATAAGGCGCTTAACCGGGTTACCGTTCTCGTCGATGTCATCCACCATCACCGATACGATGGCGTTCAGGGCCACCTTGCCCTCGTTGAACGCTATCTGTGCCTCTTCGGGGCCGTAGAACACAAGGCCCTCGCCCTTAACGCCGGCACGGAGCTTGGTGATGTAGTACAGACCCAGTACCATATCCTGCGAAGGAACGGTGATAGGCTCACCATTGGCGGGATTCAGTATGTTGTGAGGCATTAGCATAAGCATCTGTGCCTCCACTATTGCCTCGTTGCCCAGCGGCAAGTGAACTGCCATCTGGTCACCGTCGAAGTCGGCATTGAACGGCGTACATGCCAGCGGGTGCAGCTGGATTGCCTTACCCTCGATGAGTTTGGGCTGGAACGCCTGGATACCGAGTCGGTGCAGTGTCGGGGCACGGTTCAGAAGCACCGGATGGCCCTTCATCACGTTCTCCAGAATATCCCACACCACGGGTTCCTTGCGGTCCACAATCTTCTTAGCGCTCTTCACAGTCTTCACAATTCCGCGCTCTATGAGCTTGCGAATCACGAAAGGCTTGTAAAGCTCTGCCGCCATGTCCTTAGGAATACCGCATTCGCCCATGTTCAGCTCAGGACCCACCACAATCACGGAACGTGCCGAGTAGTCAACACGCTTACCGAGCAGGTTCTGACGGAATCGTCCTTGCTTACCCTTAAGGCTGTCGCTGAGCGACTTGAGCGGACGATTGGCCTCACTCTTCACGGCTGTGGACTTGCGGGTGTTATCGAGCAGCGAGTCCACTGCCTCCTGAAGCATGCGCTTCTCGTTGCGCAGAATCACTTCGGGAGCCTTGATTTCGATGAGACGTTTCAGACGGTTGTTGCGGATTATCACGCGGCGATACAGGTCGTTAAGGTCGCTCGTGGCGAAACGTCCACCATCAAGCGGCACCAGCGGGCGCAGCTCGGGGGGAATCACCGGTATCACCTTCAGTATCATCCATTCGGGACGGTTCACAGCCTTCGACGCGCGGAACGACTCCACAATCTGCAGTCGCTTCAGCGCCTCGGTCTTGCGCTGTTGAGAACCCTCCTTGCCGGCACGGTCGCGAAGTTCATAGCTCAGGCTGTCCAAGTCCAGCTCGGCCAGGAGGTCGTAGATAGCCTCGGCACCCATCTTGGCCACGAACTGGTCCTGGTTGCCTTCGTCGCTTGCCACGCTATTGTGGGGCAGATTCGCCACCACTTCCATGTATTCTTCCTCGCTGAGCGTGTCGCCCTTCTGAAGCGGAGTTCCGTCGGCCAGAGTAGCACCGCCCGGATTGATTACGATGTAACGCTCGTAATAAATCACAGAGTCGAGCTTCTTGGTGGGCAGTCCCAGCAGGTAGCCAATCTTATTGGGCAGCGAACGGAAATACCAGATGTGTGCCACGGGCACCACCAGCTGGATGTGGCCGCTTCTCTCGCGACGCACTTTCTTCTCGGTCACCTCCACACCGCAACGGTCGCACACAATTCCCTTGTAACGGATGCGCTTGTACTTTCCGCAGTGGCATTCGTAGTCCTTTACGGGACCGAAGATGCGCTCGCAGAACAAGCCGTCGCGCTCGGGTTTATAAGTGCGGTAGTTGATGGTTTCGGGCTTCAATACTTCTCCATAGGAATTCTCCAGAATCTCGTCGGGTGACGCCAGACTGATAGAAATGCGGGAGAAACCGCCCTTCGACTTATTGTCTTTTCTGTAAGCCATTTATTTTGCGATTTTTACAGTCGTTATTAATCAAGTTTCACACTCAGACACAATCCTCTCAACTCATGCAGAAGCACGTTGAGCGATTCGGGGATATTGGGAGTGGGCATCTGTTCACCCTTCACAATGGCCTCGTAGGTCTTGCTGCGGCCGGTAACGTCGTCGCTCTTCACGGTCAGTATCTCCTGAAGCACGTGCGATGCGCCGAAGGCCTCAAGAGCCCAAACCTCCATTTCTCCGAAGCGCTGTCCTCCGAACTGGGCCTTACCGCCCAGAGGCTGCTGCGTAATCAGAGAGTACGGGCCAATGCTACGTGCGTGCATCTTGTCTTCCACCATGTGACCCAGTTTCAGGAAGTAGGTCACTCCCACGGTCGCGGGCTGGTCGAAGCGCTCACCGGTGTGGCCGTCGTAGAGCCATGTCTTACCGGCACGCGGCAGGCCTGCCTTGTCGGTCCACTCGTTCAAGTCGTCGAGACTTGCTCCGTCGAAGATTGGAGTGGCGAACTTCACGTTCAGTTCTCGTCCGGCCCAGCCCAGAACGGCCTCGAAAATCTGACCCAAGTTCATACGCGAGGGCACGCCCAGCGGGTTAAGAACCAGGTCAACAGGCGTTCCGTCGTCAAGGAACGGCATATCCTCCTGACGCACCACGCGAGAAACGATACCCTTGTTTCCGTGGCGTCCAGCCATCTTGTCACCGATTCCTATCTTACGCTTCTTAGCCACATACACCTTGGCCATCTGCATGATGCCCGAAGGCAGCTCGTCGCCAATGCTGATATCGAACTTCTTGCGACGGAGCTCGGCGTCGATGGTCTTGCTCTTGCGCAGGTAGTTCATCACAGTGGCGCGTATCATATTGTTCTTGTGAGCGTCGTTGGTCCACTTGCTCAGGTTCACGGTCTCGTAGTTGATGCCCTTGAGCGTCTCAGCATTGAAACGCACACCACGCGGTATTATCTCGGTGTCGAGGAAGTCTTTCACTCCGCTCGACATCTTGCCCTCAGTAATGGTCATCAGCTTCTCAACCAACTCGTTGAGCAGTTTCTCCTGGATTGCTCCGTATTCCTCATCCAGTTTCAGGATTTCGGGGTCACCGCCCTTGGTGCGCTTGCGCTTCTGAGCGCGCGCGAACAGGCGGGTGCCTATAATCACACCCTTGAGCGACGGGTTAGCCTTGAGCGACGCGTCTTTCACGTCACCGGCCTTGTCACCGAAGATGGCGCGAAGCAGTTTCTCCTCGGGAGTGGGGTCGCTCTCGCCCTTAGGCGTAATCTTACCAATGAGGATGTCGCCGGGCACCACGTGTGCGCCCACGCGGATGATTCCACGCTCGTCCAGGTCCTTGGTCGCGTCCTCGCTCACGTTGGGGATGTCGTTAGTAAGTTCCTCCATGCCTCGCTTGGTCTCGCGAACCTCCAGCGTGTACTCGTCAACGTGTACCGACGTGAGGATATCCTCGCGCACCACGCGCTCGTTAATCACGATGGCGTCCTCGTAGTTATAACCCTTCCACGGCATGTAAGCCACCTTCAGGTTGCGTCCCAGCGCCAGTTCACCATCCTGAGTGGAGTAACCCTCAGTAAGGATATCGCCGGCTTTCACACGCTGACCACGCTCGCAGATGGGGCGCAGGTCTATGGTTGTGCTCTGGTTGGTCTTCCGGAACTTAGGCAACTTGTACTCTTTAACCGGCTCGTCAAAGCTTACGAACTGCTCTTCCTCAGTGCGGTCGTAGCGGATGCGAATCACGTCGGCGTCAACATATTCCACCACTCCGGCGCCCTCGGCCTGAATCTGAGTGCGGCTGTCATAAGCCAGACGCGCCTCTATTCCAGTGCCCACGATAGGAGCCTCGCTGCGCAGCAGCGGCACTGCCTGACGCATCATGTTGGCGCCCATCAGCGCGCGGTTAGCGTCGTCGTGCTCCAGGAACGGAATCAGAGCGGCAGCTATCGAAGCTATCTGCTGCGGCGACACGTCCATGTAGTCCACCTGCTCGGGCGATACCACCGGGAAGTCGGCATCCAGACGAGCCTTAATGCGGTTCGACTCAAAGTCGCCGTCCTTGCTTACCGGTGCGTTACCCTGAGCTATTATCTTACCCTCTTCCTCCTCGGCGGTGAGGTAAACGATGTCGTTGTTGTCAAGGTCCACCTTGCCTGCATCCACCTTGCGGTACGGGGTTTCAATAAATCCTAACTTATTAATCTTGGCATAGATGCAAAGCGACGAAATCAGACCGATATTGGGGCCTTCAGGTGTCTCGATAGGACACAGACGACCATAATGGGTGTAGTGCACGTCGCGCACCTCAAAGCCCGCACGCTCACGCGACAGGCCGCCGGGGCCCAACGCCGACATACGGCGCTTGTGGGTAATCTCGGCCAGCGGGTTGGTCTGATCCATGAACTGCGACAGGGCATTGGTGCCGAAGAATGTGTTGATTACCGACGAAATGGTCTTGGCGTTAATCAGGTCGATGGGCGCAAACACCTCATTGTCGCGAACGTTCATGCGCTCACGGATGGTGCGGGCCATACGAGCCAGTCCCACGCCGAACTGGTTATACAACTGCTCGCCCACGGTGCGAACCCTACGATTGCTCAGGTGGTCGATGTCGTCAACGTCGGTCTTGCTGTTAATCAGGCCTATGAGATACTTGATAATCTCAATGATGTCCTCTTTGGTAAGCACACGAACGTCTTCCGGCGTGTCCAGGCCCAGTTTCTTGTTGATACGGAACCGGCCCACGTCGCCCAAGTCGTAACGCTTCTCGCTGAAGAACAGATTGTTGATTACCTCACGGGCACTCGCATCGTCGGGTGGCTCCGCGTTTCTCAGCTGCCTGTAGATGTAGTTAATAGCCTCTTTTTCACTATTACACGTGTCTTTCGTCAGGGTGTTGAAGATAATCTGATAGTCACCCGTGTTCACGTCGTCCTTGTGAAGCAGGATAGTCTCCACGCCAGAGTCCAGTATCTCCTGGATGTTCTCGGTCTGGATTTCCACATCGCGGTCTATGATTACCTCATTACGCTCAATCTGGTTCACCTCACCGGTATCCTCGTCCACGAAATCTTCAATCCACGAACGAAGCACGCGAGCC
>FLNZ01005305.1_pt1 | contig 16999 bp, 9 predicted proteins | sample 1140391 | NCBI WGS metagenome assembly FLNZ01 (sample SAMEA3878171, study PRJEB12797) | bioreactor metagenome | biome: Moose rumen | place: Sweden | collected 2011-10
GCAATCGCTTGAAAATCAATCTTTTATAAGTCTGCCTCGGAAGGCCTTGAAGAGTCCGGGATACCTTGTTTTGGGTTTAAGGTAGCTGGTAAGATAGCAAAAAGCGCGGTCAAATGCGACAAAAGGCGACGATAAAAACCGAGTTACCTTATTGGACTTTCAAAGAACTTTCTTCCGGAACGGACCTGTTCACCGGCCTGCCCGAAGGTGTCTCCCAAAGGGCTGAACCTTGATGCAAATATAGTCAAAAGCCGTTTTCCCTGCAAATCTTTTTGCGCTTTTTCGGGGGCCTTGTCTTCGGTAGGGCGACCGTGAAAGAGAAGGAATAGTTCTCCGTCTGCGGGCTACCTCATGAAAGAGGACTTCTTCCTGACAGAGGAAGAGTATTTGGGCGGGCAGGGCGGCTACATAGCAATGTGATAAACTTGAGAAGCAACCTTCATCAAATCTGACATCGTGCGCCACCAACTGAAAACGGTAATCCTAAAAGATGGCCGTTTCGCGTAAAAAAACTATCTTTGTATTCCAGCCAAACACAATTGCCACCAATGGAAGTTTTATTCAGATACTTGTTAGCATCTCTGTCCTTATTAGTCTTTCCCTTCGGGATGATTAATGGCCAATCCGTGCATCCACTCACAGTAAACATCAAATACGATAGGCCAGTCAATGGCTATATGGTGACTGGAGAGTTTTTCCCTTTTGACGAACAGAGCGAAACTGGACAGGTGACATTGACCTTCATGTCTATTTCCGGAGAGCAGGATTTTGTCTTTTCCAACGTGGGAGTTTATGAGAGTAGCAACCCGAAGTTTCCAACCAAATTTACAGGTTATAATATTTGCGAGTACATTTTCGCTAATGAAGCTACCCGCTTTCATGACGGAGACACCTTGGTGTTCCACTATAATACAGAACCTGGTTTATTCAAGGAGTCTCCACTCTATTATTATGCTGAGTTCCAGTTCTTCGATGTGGATTTTGATGGTAAAGATGAGTTCTTGGTGAACGACTATTACAGAGGAAAAGGCGGGAACAACTATGATGTATATGAAATAACTCCCAAGGGTTTGAAGAAAAAGGGATTTAAGCCCTTCGACAGAATCTCAAACATCACCGCATTTGATGCCAAAAGGAAGGTTATTACCGATGTGAGCCATGATGGGGTCTTCTATTCCGAATATACCGAGTATAAGATTGCCCCGGACGGGAATTCTGCCAAAGTGTTAAGTCATAGGGAAGAACATCATAAAGAATAACACCTTAACCTAAAACTTATTTTTTTTAGCTTATTTAAAACAACACTGTAATGATTATCAATAATGGATGATACTATAACTGTTTTGTAAATCATAATTTGTAAACAATAACTTTATTAGACGGAATCTCCTTGAGCGCGAAGTTCCAGTTCGCCCAAACTCCGGAAATTTGCAGTCGTAAAAAAGCTTGCGTACCGCGGTTGGACGCAATCGAATGTTTAACCCTGAACTCATTTATTAATGAACGAAGACATCTTCCAAGTGAGTGACCCTGCAGAGCAAACTGTAAAGCTCTACATTAGGTACAACGACAGAGCACAGACCAAGTTCGACAACGCCAATAAGGTGAAGTTCGAAGAAGTCGTCCGCGCCCTATCAAACGGCGAGTGGCCCTGCTACTTCTCCAAGAGAGGTCAGGACGAGATTCTCGTCAACGTCCCCATGACCGATCCCGCAGGACAGGCGGATCTGGTTCTTACGTTCAATCAGCAAAAGTTCTCCTTCGAACTTCAGGTCGCCCACGCAAGGAAGACGAAGTTCAGGAGCAGCATTTCGCTGCCGGACCCGAGCTACTGCCTCCCGAAGAAGGCGCAGTTCTTCTTCCTGGCCCCTACCGAAGGTTTTACCGACTACCGGGCCATCAGTGAAATGGCAGAACTCAACGAAAAGGTAGCCTCTTTGGAAGTCCCTCCGGGAATGTCCATCGAGATTCAGCAGGAGATCTGGACCGAGTACGTCGAAGCGCAGTCGCAGATTGTCGATGCTCTCAATGAACCCTTCCAGGTGGAAGGCGAACCCCGTCTTTCCGAAGAGATGCGGGAGAACGGCGAGGGCGTCTACCGTTACCGACTCGACCTGCGACTCCCCGCAAAGGACACCAACGAGTATTATCCACTCCGGGAGGCACTCAATGAAGTTCTCTCCATCGAAACAGATATTGACAACGACGGAAACTGCGTGATGCGCCTCGATGATATCTACCGCGGTCTCGACACGATTATCAAAAAGCAGTTCCCTGACCGGTACGTCCGTGACGCATCCATCGGCTGCGTTGTGTCCGTCCGCCCCATCCCGGCGGCCAAAAGGCTTGCCGACAAGCTCGGCGATATTGCCACCTTCACCCAGCACAGGACCTTCGTATCCGCAAGCGACCTGAAGGTCCCCTTCGAGACGCTTTCAGGACGCCTCGGCGCAGAAGGGTACTCCGCCGTTGCCATGAGCGTCCTTTTCCATATCGTCAACGTGACGAACCTCTGGAAATCCTCCCATGTGGAGAAGTACGGAATCACCTTCTCCGAGGACCGTTCCTTCAAGAGGATCGGCACGGAGTACAACCAGAAGGAGATCTGCCTGCCCGAGCCTAACAGCGCAACAACGTTCCTCATTGAAATGGGGATTGGGGAGAACATGCAGAACCGTTTCGCTTTCATGGAGAATACCCTGAAGTATATCTATGGGGCGGAGAACGTCGAGAAGAAGATCCAGTTCCGCTTCCGTCCGGATGGCGAGACCGTCACCGAAGGGTTTACAAAGGATGAATGGGACGATATCTGGAGGGACGTCTACGCCCTCGATTATAAGTATAACGCAGCCCCGTCCGAGGGCGGCATGTTCCTCTCCTTCGACTTCGAGACCAAGGAAGAGTTCGAAACCGCCATCTCCGGCCTGGAGAGCATTGGCAAGTTCGAGATCGTCAAGTCGCCCCGCGACGATGACTTCCAGTTCAAGGTGACGACCCATCTCACCGCCAAGAAGACCGAGAAGGAGATCTTCCTTGAAAAGATCAAAAAGCTAAACGGCGTGGATTTCGTCTTTGACTTCATCCCGGAAGTGAACGACGAGACCGTTCGGCGAAAACGCGTCCCCATCTATGTTGGTAAGCTCAACGGCTATGAGTCCACGTCTGACCACCTTGTCCTTAACCTCCCTTACATGTTCAAGGAGGACGTCAAGCAGACGGACACCTTCCTGAAGTTCTGGAAAGCGAACGGCAGCAAGATAGACTCCGTCCATGCGAACCTCATCGGGGACCGCGCCAAACTGAACTGGCTGCAGGACGCCATCTCCAAGCTCGGAACCGGTGCGGCCATCAAGGGTCCGAACAACGTCCCCGTGAACGAGAAGATACGCGAGTTTATCTTCGATACCTCAAAAGCGGAGCCCGTCTTCCGCTATGAGAATACCGATATTGAAGAGACTCCCGAGTTCAAGGAGTTCGACAAGACCTCCGTCCTGAAGCTCAACGACTCCCAGAAGAAAGCTGTTCTGAAAGGCGTCGAGGCCCGCGACCTCTGTATGTTTCAGGGACCTCCCGGCACCGGCAAAACCACGGTGATTGCCGAACTTATCTGGCAGCATATCCGCAAAGACCAGAACACACGCCTGCTTCTGACCTCAGAGACGAACCTGGCTGTGGACAACGCCCTGGAGAAGCTGATGAACGAGAAGGCGGCCAACCCGGCCATGTCCGGTTACCTGACCCTCATCAAGCCGCTCCGCTTCGGTAAGCCCGACAAGTTCGAGGAAGAGGGCAAGCGCTACTCTATCGAGCGTATTGAGAAGTGGATCGACAACACCGCCACGGTCGAGGACGACTACGAGTCCGAGGTCCTGAACGAGGAAGCCATCCTCCAGGAGGAAGACGAGGCCGTGGTAGTCGACGTGAACGACAACATCGTCCAGCACTGGATGCGCCGCATCGCAGACCGCTCCATGGCAGGCGATCCCCGTTACACCGAGGTCCTGAAGGACTGGACGATGGGGCTTGCCATGCCTGACAAGGACACGAAGGTGCTCTTCCGCGACCTCTATTACAAACACGTGAATGTCGTCGGCAGCACCTGTTCCTCTACGGGCAGCCCGGGCTTCCTACTGGAATACCTTAGGACCTTCAAGGGTCTTCGCTCTGAGGATTTCCGCTCGGTCAAGTCTGCCCTCTACCACTGGAAGAACGGTACGCTCAATGACCGTACCACCATCAACCTCGCCGAGGTCTTATCTGTTGACAAAGATCTGTCCCTCAATGACATGCGGCAGGCCATCAAGGATACCTGCACCATCAATTTCGATACGGTTATCATGGACGAAGCCTCGAAGGCCACGCCTCCTGAACTTTTGATGCCGCTGTGCTTCGGATATAAGTCAATCGTTATCGGCGACCACCGCCAGCTGCCTCCGATGCTCAACGAGAAGAGCTTCAAAGAAGCGCTCCAGGACCTCCATTCCAAGAGGGCCGACGCCCTCGCCGAAGAGATTGACCGCGACTTCGTTGACACCTCCCAGTTCAAGAGAATGATCCTTAACAATCAGGTCTCTTCCACCATCAAGTCCACTTTCAACGAGCAGTACCGTATGCATCCGGCCATTAACGATGTGATCAGCCAGTTCTACGAGAACGACGAGAGCGGCGGCCTGCACTGCGGTCTGGACCCCGACCGCGTGGACTCTCCCGACCTCGGCGATCCCCAGAGCCGTTACCACGGCTTCTTCCAGCCAGGTTTCATCTCCCCCGATGTTCACACCATATGGGTGAACGTGGATGCTCCGGAAGAGTCCGACGGCACCTCGAAGATTAACATCCAGGAGATCACAGCCATCAACAAGGTCCTTGAAAAGCTCAGCACCGCTGAAGGGTTCAAGGAATACATGGCCCATTGGGACACCCTGAAGGAAGAGTACAAGCGGAACGAAGAGAAGGAGATCGGTGTAATCAGCTTCTACGGCCGCCAGGTTGGCCGCATCAAGAAGAATGTCCGTCCGAGAGCGAGGCAGATGGGCCTGAAGACCAAGATCAATACCGTGGACAAGTTCCAGGGCATGGAGCGGAACATCGTAATCGTCTCGACCGTCCGCAGCGACAAGGCCGTCCATGGAACCGGCACCGTAGAGAACAATAGCGCCGGTTTCGCAGATTCCCCCGAGCGTCTTAATGTCGCCCTCTCCCGCGCCCGCCGCCTTCTCATTGTCATCGGGAACAAGAAGTTCTTCTCGACCATCAAGGACAAGCAGGGTAACTTCCTCTACCGGAACGCCATTCGGGAGATAGAGAGTAAAGGAAAAGTAATCGAATACAGAGACCTGATCAATGGATAATACTAACATACAGATCTGCAATCTTCTTCGCAGCGAAAAGAAACAGAATGAACTATATATCGGCTGCACGGAGTACGCTTGGGAGTACTCGGTCCTGAACTATACCGCTGACTGCACGGAGGCCCTGCCCCTCACACTTATGGACAAGACCCTCTGCGGGGTCCTGGACCTCGACGGGGACCTGACCAAGGACCAGCTCGGCGCCATCCTAGGTCTCAACGTTAAGGACAATCCCGCCGTTGGAGAATATCGCGACGCAGCCGAGGACGCCCTTCTCGACATGGCCATCCGTTCCCTCGTGGAATACAACATGGTCGAGCGCAATTTCTCCGACTCCAGCCTCCGCCTGACGGATATTGGTCGGGAGTACTACCGCCAGGGAAAGAAGTTCCGCACCCTCGAGGCCCAGAGCTTCGAAGTGTACTTCGACCGTACTACCGGAGCCCATGGGAAGGCCAGGAAGATCTTCAAGGGGGTCCTCGGGCATCCCACTGCCGCCATAACCCCTGCTTCCTTCCGGGACGAGCAGTTCCTGAAGGGATTCATCCACGAGCAGCTTCCAAATCTCTATGACCCTGAAAAGGGGAACTCTTTCACGAACCTGTCTTGCCCGGTAGCTTCGAAGATCATCAGGGTCCCGGTCCAGATCGGCATCCTTTACGACATACTCTCGAAGGGATTCCGTTATGTGGCCGTTCTTAATGACGAGATCAGCGCCGACCTCGGCGCCATCATCGCAGCTAACGGCAAGCTCCGCGAGGAACTGGAGATCAAGGTTAGACTCCTTCTCAAAGGGGCGTCCAATGAGACCGACCGTCCTTCGCAGGAGAGCTTCGAGACGGGCATCCTTGACGGCGCTGCCGCCGGGGACGCAAAGAACGTCACCGCAGCGATCCCTCCGGTGATGGAGCAGGAAGAGCTCTGGCAGGGCCTTTCCCTCCTTGTAGGCGAGAAAGACAAGGAAGTCTTCATAAAGACCGGCAGGCTCGGCGAGGATGAGGCCAAAGCCGTTCTCGACCTCTGCGACAGCCATCCGGACACGAACGTTTTCCTCTCCTACGGCGAGACGGAGAAAGAGGTTCCCTTCAAGCGCAATCTTTTCCAGATTGAGAAGGAGATTGAAGGCGATTACCTTCTTTGCACCTCGACGGTGACCTACGCCATCAGGGGGTATATCCTCGGGGAGCCAGGCAGTGATGTTCGGGCCAATATGGTGTTCCGTTACACGGACACAGAGATAGATTCGTTCGCCCTCAGGGGAGAGTTCGCCTATGCACTCCTTCCAAGGATGATCACCGATACACTCAACTTCCTTGAGACCGACTTCGAGATTGCGAAACGCTCTGTCCGCTCCATCTCACACTGCGACGACAGGATTAACGTCTTCCAGGACTTCCTCAATGAGGAAACCCTCGACAGGGTCCGCTCCAGGAAGCAGGAGGTGTTCAACCGCGTGAAGATCGCCTTCGAGAAGACTCTAGTCGATAAGCTCATTGCCATCATCAACGAGAAGGACCTTGAAGATATTACCAAGGTAAAGGAACTCGAAGAGATCGCGACCCGCGTGGATGATATTCTGAAGGAGGGTGATGAGACCTACATCAACCTCATGGAGAGCGGGCGGGCGTTCAAGCAGGCCCTCAAGGAAAGGGACCGGGCCATCAAGGAAGAGCTGGCCGCAAAGACCTACATCATCGACACGAATGTATTCCTTGACGATCCGGATATCCTTTCGAAGATCAAAAAACCCGCCAGGGTCGTTCTCTCCGGCCAGGTCATTCAGGAGCTTGACAAGAAGAAGAACAAGGCCGACGACCCCGCCGTCGCCGCCAATGCCCGAAAGGCCGTCGCCGCCATCAAGACCGCGATGGATAAGGACAAGAAGGTCAAGAAGGACAAGAAAAAATTCCTCGTTACCGACTGGGCCGATATGTCCCTGCTGCCGGAAGAGCTGCAGAACAAGAAGGGCGATAACCTCATTCTTGGTGTCGCGATAAAATACCGAACAGATCCTAATCCCTGGATGCTCACCTCCGACGGCATCCTCGGCATCACTTCTGAGAGTCTTGGCATCCCTTCGGTGACGCTGGAGGACTTCTACCTGAAGAACGGGCTTGAAGCTCCCGAAAAGCCCGGCGAGAAATCCGCCGGAAAGGCGCCGACCACTTACATGGAAGTTTTCAAGGCCATCTTCAACGAGAAGGGTTTTGTCCTTCTGAAAAAGTTCGAAAAGGAATGTCAGAAGTACGGCATCACGCCTGATTCTCTCGGCTATGAGTCCTTTGTCGATCTCATTGAGGCCGACCCTGAACTCATCCTTTCGACGAATACAAAAGGTATAACTTACGTAAACCACAAACGATAATGTCCAGATACGAAAGTTCAAGGTTCGTCAAGGACCCTAAGGTGATGAACCCGGAGGCGCTGAAACGCGCCTGCGATGCCCTGGGATGGAAGTACGCCATGAAGGGCGAAGACCTGCTGGTTACGGATCTAGGAGGCAAGGAAAAGCTGCACGGGGAGTTTGCCCTGAAGGTGAGCGGCGGAGTCGTCACCTACAACAGCTATTATCTGAAGAATGGGGCGGAGCTCGTGGAAGAGCTCAAAAGCGTCTTCTTCCCCCTGAATGTCGAGTACGCAAGAGATTCCGTTATCCGTTCCTTCTCTGCCAACGGCTTTACGTACAAGAAGGACTACCGCTTCCGCCCGACGGAAGAGGTGGCGGATCACTTCAGCATGGTCGGCTTTACCGACCTCCCCGACGAGAAGGAAAAGCGCTACGAGGTAGCCTTCAGCATCCTCCGCGACGGAACGGTCATTACCGATTCCAATTATCTCCCGGACGACGTGAACGACCGGGCCCACCGTTCGATGGACCATCTTCAGAAGCTCTTCGGGCGGGAAAGGGTTATGACCAAGAAGCCAGAATACGATATCTTCATCCGTGAACATGGCCTCACCTCTTCCGTGGGCCCCAGGAAAACGACAAAGTAAAGGATTATGACACAGACAACAGTATATGATGAAATCCGCCTGATGTTGCAGGCGAACTTCCCCCTTATCTACCTCGCGACTACCGAGTACAACCGCGTCATGCAGAAGGTCCGCTCCCTGTCCTTCTCCCTGAACTATAAGTTCAACACATGGGACAGTGTGGACGGGCTGAAGACCCATGTCAGCTACCCTGGAGGTCGTCTTAAAGAGGTTGTAGACCACCAGGCCGGAAACGACACCAAGGACCCGCTGGCCCTTCTGGAGTATATCCTTTACGGACTCGTCAAGGACGGTGACAAAGACCCCGAGGTGTTCGTCCTGGAGGACTTCCACAAGTTCTTCACGCAGCGACAGATGCCGGAGATGCTTCGGAAGCTCTCACTGGAGATGAAGGACTGCAACAAGCATATCGTGTTCATTTCTCCGTTCACGCAGTTCCCCGTGGAGTTGGATAAATACATCACCCTGAAAGCCATCCCGCTTCCCGACAAGAAAGACCTCGAACTGAGGCTGGATGCCGTGGCTGGTCCCGGAGCAAATATCAACCCTGACTTGAAGAAGTACCTCGTGAACTCCGCCATGGGTCTTACCGACACAGAGGCCGACCTGGCGTTCCGTCTCGCCAAGGAGAAGGACGGGTTCCGGAGCATGGATGCCGTTCAAGTGATATCCAGCGAGAAGGAGCAGATTATCCGAAAGAGCGGCATCCTCGACTACGTGAAGGTGGACACCTCCCTGGAAAGTTCCGTCGGAGGTCTTGACAAGCTGAAGATCTGGCTCAAACGGCGCAGCAAGGCTTTCGAGATCAAGGCGAAGGAGTTTGGACTGCAGGAACCCAAGGGCATCCTCCTTCTGGGTGTCCCCGGGTGCGGAAAGAGCCTTACAGCCAAGTGTATTGCTGCGGAGTGGAAGCAGCCCCTGCTGAAGCTCGATATCGGAAAGGTCTTCTCGATGTATGTGGGGTCCAGCGAGAACAACATCCGCGAGGCCATCAACACGGCGGAAGCCGTCGCTCCCTGCGTCCTCTGGATTGACGAGATCGAGAAAGGTCTGGCCACCCAGGGAGAGCATGACGGCGGCACGAGCACCCGTGTCTTCTCGACAATCCTTACGTGGATGCAGGAGAAGACCAAGCCGGTCTTTGTCGTCGCGACAGCCAACGATATCAGCAGTCTCCCACCGGAACTGCTTCGCAAGGGCCGTTTCGACGAGATCTTCTTCGTTGACCTCCCTACCAGGGATGAACGCAAGAACATCTTCAGTATCCACCTGAGGAAGAACCACCAGGGACAGGGTATTGATCTGGACCAGATTGCTGACCGCACGAAGTTCTTCAACGGTGCTGAGATTGAGGAAACAGTGAAAGAGGCGATGTTCATTGCCTACGTCAATAACCCCAACGCCCCGGCGGTCACGACCCGGGACCTCATGGAGGCAGCCTCGAATGTCATTCCTCTGGCCCAGACGATGAAGACCAAGATCGATGCACTTCGAGAGTGGGCTAAGGTGCGGGCACGTCTTGCCAGCTCGACCGCGAATGAAGAGGCCGTTGACGACTCCATCTCGCTTAATGGCAAGAGCTTCCGCATTCCTCAGACACGCACTGAAAAATCCGAGGATATCTTCTAAAAGAGAACATGATGACAGATTACATCAATATAAATTACGAGCCGCTTTTCAATGCTTACGACCAGCAGGCCATCGTAAAAGCTACCGTCGGCGAGGTATCCGGCAAGGGGCACCAGGTCTTCGTCTTCGGATTCCCGGCCTTCCTCCCTTCCACCCAGGAAGTTCCAGGCATGGATGTTGAACCCGGCCATGAGGCCGAAGTCTGCATTATCAAGATTCTTCCGGAAACCAACAACGTAGTGGTTTCGGCGAGGGTCGCTGACGAGAAGAGAGCCAGCGCGGCTGCCGAGAAGTTTGAAGTCGGCGAGATTGTGACGGCCCAGATCAAGAGCCTTACGCAGTACGGCGCCTTCGCTTCCATCGGAAGCGTTGACGGGCTCATTCATATCACGGAACTCAGCTATCAGCGTGTGAGTAACCCGTCGACGGTGGTGTCTGTCGGACAGGAGATTCCGGTCAAGATTATCGGGATTTCCGAAGACGACAAGGGAAGGAAGAAGATTGAGCTCAGTTACAAGCAAGCTCTTCCGAATCCCTGGGAGGCCATCACCTTCAAGGTCGGGGATATCGTGGAAGGCGTCGTGGACCGCATCGCCGACTACGGGGTCTTCTTTACCGTGGACGGAGTACAGGCGCTGATTCACAAATCCGAACTCTCTTGGATGGCACACTCGCCTGACCCGCACTCAATCATAGGGATGGGCGATACTATCAAGGCGAAGATTCTGTCCATTGACATAGCAAAGAAGAAGATTGCTGCAAGCATAAAAGAAATTACCGAGGACCCGTGGAAGACTCTCAGTATCGAGCCAGGCGATGTTCTTGATGTGCAGATCACAAACCATACCAACTTCGGGTTCTTCGTCGGCGTCGGCAACGGTGTCGAAGGGCTGGTTCACAATAACGATCTCGGCTGGACCAAACAGGACCGTGATGCGATGAAAGCCACGCTCTCTGTAGGTGATACCATCCGGGTTGTCCTTCTTGAAATCGACAAGGAAAAGCATCGGCTATCTTTCTCCATAAAACACCTTACGCCACAACCTTGACATTCATCGTGAAAACAGTCATACAAAGGGTCAGCTCCGCATCCGTCACTATTGACGGGAAGACCAGGTCCGAGATAGGGCCTGGCCTTCGTTTTTCTCAGCGTTGAGCATGAGAAACGCGAAAAACGCAAGCAGGAGAAATAAAACGCGTGCGGTCTCTCTGAATTGTTCCATTACAACAACCTGGTCAGCACTGCCGCAGATTTGAAGATTGTTCTGTTTGCGCGTGACGATCTGTCCCTTATTTATCAGTAAAACAGAGCATATGATGAATGCAACGTAGCGTATCTTCGTTTAGGGCTGATAATCAGCCGTATAGTTCGTAATTAAAAAAATGACAAGTATACGGTATTATGTTCTTGCATACTCCGCAAAAAAATGATAAATTTGCATCTTGGAAATGAACCCCAAGGGTTGCAGGGCTAGTTTCTCACAGAGTTCTTTGACAAGTCGGAGGTAAGTCCGGATTGACCGTTAAACCGGAGGTCGTCGCAGCCTTCTGCGACAATAATGTTTAACTTATAAAAATTAAAGTTATGCTTTCAAAAAATTTTAAAGGCCTTTACAAACAAGGTTTTGTAAAAAATATGCCTGGCCAGCTTATTTCTTTCAACTCTCTTCTTGCCGGAGCAGGCAAGACTTTTTCTTTCGCCGAACAGGCACAGGTCGTCGACAACGCGACCGTGACGTTCTGGAACTCCCGCGGAGCAGACAGCTTCAACAACCAAGAACTGGAAGACCAGTACAGGGTCTATAAAGTGCTATACACCGGCTGCCAGACAGCAGACGGGCAAGAAGTCCTCGGTCTCTTCACACGCAAATGGAAAACAGGCAACTACGTCGGGGTAGACTGGGGGACATTTGCTTCCCTTCAAGCAGCTATCGGCCACCGGAGCTCACACTACTGGCTTGGCGATCTGGCCTTTGAAAACCAACAGCACCTGAACTCCTTCCTTCAGGAGATCGCCGGGATGGCAAGTCCTGAGCCGTGGGATACCGACCCGCAGTCCAAAACCGGCGGATACGATTTCCTCCGTTCTTACATCGAGCACATGTTCGCCCGCCTGAGAGAAGAGGAAAAAGCCGGGGAAGCTGAGAAGATCGTCTACTCCGCCGACCGCTCCCACATCATCTGGAACACCAACCTGGCTGACCGGTTTGGCAACGATATCATTCTCTCGGCAGAAGTGCGGAGCGGAGCCACCGGGAAGGAGTATTTCTGCCACCACGGGATCATCACCAAGGGAGTCCGGGAACTGCGGGCCCTCGGGTTCTCTGGGCGGGAGAAACCCCTGGCGGCCTCCTTCTTCAAGGATGCCAACGATATCATCTTCCACCCTGAATGGCATGTAGACACTGAAACGAATTTTCTGAAAAAGAAGCATGCCGTAGATGACAACCGCGAGCGCTACCCAAAGGCCTTCCAGAACATGGGTTCCGAATATGTGGCGAGAAGCCTTACCAATGCCATCGCCCTGTCGGTAGGCATCGCAAAGAGGGACTTCCGTTTCATCGTCCCGATGTACAGTTCTTCCCACGGGTCGCTTCAGTTCTTGATGCCCCTGTACCTGGGAGGAAAGATCAAACGCACCCCTGATTTGGCAGTCATTCTCACCGCCGATGATGGGTACTACATCCCTGAAACAGTTATAGGGATGAAGGAGGCTTACATGGACGCCCGGCTTATCAGCAAACCCGATGAAGCCTGGCTGAAATAACGCCCTTACTCTCAATGTGACCACCTGGCAGGAAGAACCTGCCGGGTGGTCTTTTTTTTGTACAGTTAGAGCTCACTCCCCGCTCCGCGAACGTTCAGTTCGTTGAAGAGTTATTACTTTGCAGTCGGAAAGAGATGGTATCCTTCCTACTAACAATCAAATCCTACTCATTATGTCCAAGACTGCAAATATCGACTACCTCTGCGTTATCCGCGAAAACGGCAAGCGTACCACCTTCGATACGATTGATATTCCCGCTTCCACCGACCTCGATTCCACGCTGGAGGGAATGGTCGACAACGACAGCGCATCCGTGCTGGATATGCAGTCGCATATGAACTATGCCTTTCCGGAAGCAGAGAGGAAGCAGATGAACTATGTCTCTCCTTTCTCTTATGGAAGTTCCTTCATCGAGGGGGCCACCTACCCGGCTTCCATATCTTTCCTGGAATACAAGGATATCCTTTCGGAAAAGGCCGAAAGACTTACCGAGACCTTCGAAGAAAAGAACCAGTACCTGCGGACTAAGAATCCGTCTGCATACAGCAGCTTACTCAGCGAGTTCGTGGAGAAGGGGATTGCCGATTACAAGGTGGCTTTGAAGAAGGATTATCTCAGAAAGGCCCGGCGTTTCATTATGGCAAAGAACTACACCAGGACCCTCAACAGTATCAAAGGGAACCCTGATATCCGCATGTACTCGACCGATACACTCGGCTGGTCGGACTTTAAGTCCAGGGTCACTGACGATATCACCATCGACCTCGGGACCAACTTTGGATACGGTTCCGCGTCCTACTTCCGGCTCTGCCTCAAATACAAGGGAATCGATATCCTTCCCTACAGCTTCGTTGTGAAGTACTTCTTTGCCAACCGTCGTGACATTCTGCGCTATACCAGGATGTATGATGTTGCTCACGACAGCTGGAATATTGCCTTTGACTTTGTTGAAAAGACAGCCAACCTCGCCGCAGATAATTCTGAAGAGTTTGTCAGGGAGTATATCCTCGGTGAGATCCAGCAGATGATGCACGGCCTTGAGAAGATTCTTCAGGACCCGAATGCCTATGCAAGCAGCCTTGCCAAGAAAGCCGGGAAGAGAGCTGAATGCCACTTCCTAACGGTGAGGCACATGAACATCTTCGAGCAGAAGTGCTACGGGGCCTATCCGGGCGAAATGTCCATGGTTATCAAGGCCGAGAAGATAACCGGTGCCCTGGACTTCCTTGATAACCTGAAGAAACTTTCCGAATCCATCCCTGAGATCCAGGGCAGCATTGACGAGATTAAGGCAATGTCAGGGGAAGTGCTTCCCGAGATTATCAGCCAGATTTCCGTTCTGGTCAACGAAATTGCCGCCCTTCAGGAGAAGAAGGCCTCCGCCGAGCAGATACTGGAAGGTCTCAAGGAAAAGGCCTCTCCCCATGTTAAGAGGATAGACGTCCTATATGAAATCAGGGCAAAAAAGGAAAAGGATCTGACCCGCTCGACCGTGGAAGAAGAGTACACCAATAAACACAGCGAGTATGCTGCGCTGAAAGGCCGGATGGAAAAAACCCAGGAGAATCTAGACCGCATCTGCGACGAGCTCCGTTTACGTGAAAGCTTCCGGAGCAGCCTGTCTGACTGCGTCCGCAGGGTCCAGGACGCCGGGCTTGCGTCCAACGATTATGTCGCAGCATAATCGCAGTGTTTTTCAACGCGAAGAACCGGTTCGCCATAGACATTTATTTTTGCAACAAATCCATTGAACATGAATATTATTTGTCCTGACTGTGTCACCATCGTCAGAAAGAAAGGTGACAGATACATCAAGGAGGAAATCACCACGTCTTCCATTCTCTCCGGCTCGAATGTCTCCCCGGAAAGAATCCGCCGTAACGTCATAGAGCGCCTTCGCGGCGACAAGTCCGTATTCCTGGTGATGGAAGGGAAGAACGGAGAGTGCCATGAAGAGGCCACGCATCCCTGCGGATTCCACTTCATAGTGGAAGCCCACGATGGTGACAAGCCGACGGCGAAGCTCCGGATAAACTTCAAGGACTCTCTCGCCTACGAAGAGGAATTCGTCCAAGAGAACGATGATGATTCCGATATTCTTGACACCCTCACAGACACCATCATCGATCTGCTTGAAAGCATCGAGGGGGAGGACTTCAGCTTTGTGGAAGATTCCTGCCCGTATTTCACCCATATCGAACCGGAGGACCCGGTCACTCTTTACGAGGCCGGAAACCTCCTGGAAAAGGAAGGATTTCAGACCGAGCGCATCAGCACGGTCAGCTACCTCCCGGGGCCTTATCTCTTTGTGAATGAGAACGAGGTAATCCTTCTCGGATCACGCCACTTTGATGGGGAATCCCTCTTCCTGGAGATGAAACGCCTCTTCCAGGGAATCAACCACCAGATTGTGGAACAGCGACTTGAAACGGTCAAGAAGGACTTCTACGGCATCAACGTTATCCACTGGGAGGACGGATCCTGGTCCTTCCGCATGGAGTTGGACGATGATGTTTGCAAGAGCAACTTCCGGGAGAAACTGCTGGAGGGCATAGCTGAAATCCGACGGATGATTTCCACCCTGGAAGATCAGGACGGCATAGGCTGCGAGCCCTGGTCCATCACCACCGAACAAAGGCACCTGTTCATCTACGAAACCGTGGATGCATCCCTCAAATATTCCAAAATCAACATTTAACCCCAGAATCAAGACTTTCACGCAATGAAAAGACTCGCCTTTATCCTTTCAGTACTTATACTGGCGCTCATGGGTTCCGATGTCCTTGCCCAGAAGAAGGACTCCGATGGTGACTATAACCTCAAGAAGGCCTATGAGGTCCTGAACGAGGAACAGGACGAGGCCAAGGCTCTTGACCTTGTGAACAAACAGCTCCGGGAAACACCGGACAATGTAGATGCCCTCTACCTCCGAATTCGGATTTACCAGCAGGAGGGAGAGTACGGCAAAGCCTTGGCCGATGTCAATCATGCTATCCGCGTGAACAAGCCAAAGAAAACCGGCGTGGAGCAGTCCACGCTCTATTGGTGGCAGAGCTATGCCTATGCAGGTCTGGAAGACAATGCGAAAGCCGCCGTTGCAGCCGGTACCGCATACAAACTGGCCCAGAAGGAGAAGTCCGAATACTACCGGACCATAGCCTTCGACTATGGACGGGCACTGTACAACATCGATGACCTGGACGGTTCAGATGCCGTGTTCCGCAAGATGCTTGCAGATGATGAGACAGATGCGGGTGCCATGTTCGGCCTTGCCAGAAACATGGTCAAGCGCGAACAGTATGATGCCGCCGAGCAGATGCTGCTCTCAGCCATCCGTGTACGGGAATCCTATCCGCAGCCATATGCGCTCCTTGTTTCCGTATATGACAAGAAGGGAGAGTACAACAAGGCCATTGACGCTGCCATAGAGTACGTTGACAAAGACTCCGACGCCAGCTATCGGATTCTCATCAACGCCGGAAAGAAGAACCTAAATTACGCCGTAGCCAACATGCGGGCAAAGATGAAGACCTCCGACAAGCCCATTTATTGGCGGGCCCTGATTGCGGAACTCTACTATGTCGCAGGCAAATATGAACTCGCCCTGAAGGAGAACACCAAGTTGGAAGAAGAAGCGGGCAAAGACAGGCGTCTTCATTCCCGCAAAGCGCAGTGTTACCGCCATCTTGGCATGCAAGAGGCTGCCATTGCCGAACTGGACCAGGCGTTGACGGACGGCCCCGACTGGAATGACCTCTGCGAACGAGGCATCTGCTACCGCCTCACCGGCAACTTCGACAAAGCTATCGAGGATTTCACTGCCGCCATTGAGGAAGACCCGCGTTATGCCTTCCCTTACTACGCCCGCGGCTGGTGCCACGAACTCACAGGTAGGGACGACCTCGCCCTGGAGGACTACAACCTTGGCATTGACATCGATCAGGACTACCCCTACATCTTCCTGGAGCGCGGCCTGGTCCTTAAAAAGATGGGGCGACTTGACGAAGCACGCAAGGATTTCGAAACGGCAGTAGCGAAGGACACCGTGGCTACCGATGGCAGCAGCGCCCACTACGCCTTGCACGAGCTTGGCCGCGATGAAGAGGCAATTGCTTGGATGCAGAAAATCATCGATGAAGATCCTTCCGATGCCGGTAACTGGTACGACTATGCCTGCCTGTATACCAGGATGAACCGTGTTGATGATGCCTTTACTGCGCTCGAAAAGGCCTTCGAATGCGGCTACAGGAACTTCGGC